>OQVQ01000816.1_pt1 | contig 13666 bp, 10 predicted proteins | sample 1691491 | NCBI WGS metagenome assembly OQVQ01 (sample SAMN03418252, study PRJEB22391) | human gut metagenome | biome: human-gut; feature: organic feature; material: feces | host: Homo sapiens | place: Tanzania | collected 2013-01
ACCTGCAGCACAAGCCGGGCATGGACTTTTATTCGCTGGCCCACGAATATTATCTCTATCTCTGCGAACACGACTTCAAGCCGCTGGAAGACCGGAAGCCGAGCATGTCGCTCAAAACCTGGATGGTGAATGGTTTCCGGTTCCTGCTGCTGGATAAGTTAAAGGAGGTGGTGAAGGAGCATCGCTTCGAGAGTTTCGAAGCAAGGCAGGAAAGCCGCAAGATGCAGTTTGACGTGACCGACAACCAGTTTGAGCACGATCTTTACCAGACGATAGAAGACATCGGCAATTTCTATTATGGCAGAGACAGCAAGAACAGCATCATTCTGAAGATGCTCTATATAGAGGGATTCCGGGGCAAGGACGTAGCCGCTCAGTTGGGCATATCCCATTCTGCCGTCACCCAGCGTTGCCAGAAGATGATGCACGATGTGGTGATTCCTTATTTCAAGAGATACTTCGATGCATCTGAATACGGAAGCTATCTGTCGTTCGGCGATAAAGACGCATGTATCGAAAGTGCTCCGAAGATGTCGATGCCGAGCATGATGTCAGAATGCATATGCTGCGAAGAAGCGGCTGATATAAGCAATAACATATTTAATAATAAGAAGAATATGGAAGATAAGAAGAAGGGAAGAATCACTCCTAGCTGGATTGATTCATTAAAAGAGAACGAGATTTTTGTGTTTGGCAGCAATCTGGCTGGCATGCATGGTGGTGGAGCAGCCCGCATAGCCCGCCTCCATTTCGGTGCCGTTATGGGCAAGGGTGTAGGCTTGCAAGGTCAGAGTTACGCCATCCCTACGATGCAGGGCGGCGTGGAAACCATCCGTCCATACGTTGATGAATTCATCATCTACGCCAAGCATCATCCCGAGTTTCATTTCCTGGTAACCCCAATAGGTTGCGGCATCGCCGGCTTCGAAGCCGAAGACATCGCCCCATTGTTCGAGAGGGCAAAGGAGATGAAGAACATCAGCCTGCCGGAAAGCTTCTGGGAGGTGATAGAGTAAATGTTATAGAGAATTAGTAGCTTATGTTAGGAGCAATGATAGGAGATATTGCTGGCTCAAAATATGAGTTCAACAATACATTTGATTATGATTTCGAAATGTTTGGCGAGGGATGCGACTTCACCGATGATACCATTTGTACGGTGGCAATAGCCGATGCGATACTGAACGGGCGAAGCTATCAGGAAAGCCTGCAGGATTGGTGTCGCCGCTATCCTTCGCCAAAAGGAGCGTATGGCGGAAGATTCGCGGGGTGGATTCGTTCTCTTAATCCGCAACCATATAATAGCTTTGGTAATGGTTCGGCAATGCGAGTATCGCCAGTGGCTTGGCTATTCGATGACCTATCGCAGGTATTGGAAGAGGCAGAGAAAACGGCACTTCCTACTCATAACCATCCCGAAGGAATCAAGGGAGCCAAAGCTGTGGCTCATGCCATTTGGTATTTCCGCAAGAGCAAATTCTCAGAGGAATCTACGGAGCGCAAGAATGAGAAATCTAAAGAATCTGATTATGAAACAATGAAAGCCTTCAAGGATATCGCCCGCAGCTATTATGAGGATTTCGATACACGAGATTATCCGAAAGGCAAGTTCGACGAAACCTGCATGGATGCCGTACCATTATCTTTCAATCTCCTCTTGCAAGCCTCATCCTTCGAGGATGCCATCCGCATAGCCATTTCTCATGGCGGCGATAGCGATACTATCGGAGCCATCGTTGGCTCTATCGCTGAAGCACGCTTCGGTATTCCGCAAGAAATGAAAGACAAGGCTATCAGTTATCTGCCGGATAATATGAAAAATGTATTGAAAATTATTCCTTGCACATAAAAGTTTTTTCGAAAAAAAGTCTCAAAGTATCATTATTTAGTGAAAACAACATTATAAACACCTGATACATTGCGACATACAAAAATGAGACTTTCGATATATTTTACAGAAAAGTCTCATCGAAGTATCATAAAATCGCAAGAAGTATCATAAAATATGGCTTTGAGTCGATTTAAAAGGCTAAAAAAGAAGTGTCTACTATTCCTGTTTTATAAAATTGATAGCGTCTACTTTTTCAGGACATAAAGAATGTAAACACAAACTAGGAATAAGAAGAAAGATTGACAAGTTGGATTAGGAATAAAAGCACATAAGATGGTCTGTCATAGACCATTAAGCGGTCTATCAGAGACCATCAAGTGGGCACTCAGGGACCAAGTGTCGGGCATTGAGAGAACAAGCAACGGGCACTCATTGCCCGTACAGCGAGCATTGAGTGCCCAAAGTATCGGACGATTTTTGGGCACTTATTGCGAGTCGGCGGCTTCGCTATTATGCATGATGCTTTATGACGATTTTGTGATGGTTTTAGGATAGTTTGGTGATACTTCTATGCCAATTTCATGATACTTCTATCCATTTTATGATACTTCGATGAGACTTTTCTGTAAAATAATCCGAAAAGTATCATTCTTCTATCTTGTTATATATCAGACATTTAAATCAGCATTCAATCGAAATAATGAGACTTTGAGACTTTTTTCATGAAAAAACTTTTTTCGTGTGCGTATAAGATGGGCGGTAAATCTAAAAAGTATCTGATATAATACCTTATAGATACCCCCTAGAATTACGTCCTGACGTAGTCTTAACTACATGGCGACGTAATCTTTCCTACGTCCCGACGCAGAGATTCCTGCGTCGCCATGTAATTTCAAGGACATCGGGAAATGAAAGATGTATTGAAACAATTTGCAGGGAAATGCGAAATAAAGCCCAAATAATTTGGTGTTATCGAAGAAAAGTCTTAACTTTGCCCCATACATATTAAAAAAGTAAGATTATGCAAGAATATCAATTGGATTTCGTAACCTATTGCGTTGGCAACTTAGCCGACCGATTGAACATGAGTGCCAGTAAGGTATATAAGATGTTACGGTCAACAGATATCTTAAATGGCTATATGATACCCTGCTATGATGTGCTCCATACTTTCGGCAAGGAGTACATCATGGACGATTTGATTAACTTGTTAAAGAAACGGGGAGCATTGAAATGAAAGTTTATCACGCATCAAAATTCATCATAGAATCACCAGATATTTATCATTCTCGTGATTTATTGGATTTCGGCAAAGGATTCTATCTGACATCACTTGTCGAACAGGCGAAGAAATATGCCCAACGATTTCTCTTTCAGGGCGACAAAGCATATCTTAACCAATACATCTTAGATGAAAACTTAGACAGAGAATATAAGATAAAAGAGTTTATTGGCTACAACGAAGAGTGGTTAGATTTCGTTGCTTTATGCCGAATTGGGAAACAAACAAATAAGTTTGATATGGTTACAGGTGGTATAGCAGATGATAAGGTATTCAATACCATAGATCTTTACTTCTCCGGTAACATCAGCAAAGAAGAAGCACTTAAACGCTTAAAGTTTATTCATCCCAATCACCAGATATGTATTTTAAATCAAGATATTTTGAACAAGCATCTGCACTTTCTTCAGTCAGATGAAATAATATAAGGAGGGACTTTCATGGAAGCAAACAAGACAATACTTCAAATGAAATATGCTCGCATAGTACCTATCTTTGCAGAGCAAACAGGCATTACGTTGGAAGATGCTCTAGATTTCTTTTATACTTCTTCTATTTATCAGATGATGAATGAAGGCATTGCTGATATGCATTGCAGAAGCGATGGATATTTGGCGAATTTAGTAAAAGAAGAGTGGAAAAATAAAATTGCATAGATTCCTAATTCACACTACAGCTTATTCTGCCGAAAGATATAAGAGAAATATCGGCTAGAATAAAGTGTTGCCACTAGGCTCGGCAGACCTGCTGATCCTAGTGGCAACTGCTGAGAAGGTTTCTCCTGGAACCCGAGGAGTAATGTCTTTCAACTCACGAAGACGCTTGCATCAACCTATAGAGTTGATTTCTTCACCCTATCGAGCCGACTCCGTCATACAGTAGGACCAACTCATTCTGCTAAATCAACCCTATCTGATTGCGTTCTCACTCTGATTTCTCAGAGTGAGGACTATTTGGTTATCTTACAGGACGAATCACGAATTTGAATGCATAGTCCTGATAAGGAAGCATATATTTCTCAATAGGTAATGAGCCCCATGTATCGACACATCCCAATCCCATCTGTCTCTGACTAATGTGTACAGAGGTAAAGTCTCGTGGTACAAGGTCTCCAGAATGTTCTTGGTTCTTTACCGGTCCGCGGTAAAGATCTGAAGTCAGATAGTTCAGGCTTGAACACTCCATTGGCTCATTGGAGAAAAACTCCAGACCTTTATTGTCTTTTGTCAGAACCTTCCAATATCTTACCTGCGTCTTGTTGCCAGATTCCTGTGGACGGACGTATGGATAATACTGATCCTTTACCAACTGGGTAAAAATGCCCAATCTGTCGGAATTGTTACGGTCTGCATAATTCTCGTTAGGACCCTTTCCGTAGAATTCAACTCTATCAAACTCCTTAGGCATCTGCAATTCCATTCCATAGCGCAGAAGATTTGGCTTGTTCTCCGCATCAGGATTTACCTTCAGATCTTGTTCAACAGTCAGTTCTCCATTATTATTCAATGTATAGGTAAGAGTCAGTGTAGACTCTGTTTCTTTGAGATACAACTCGGCAACAACAGAACCATTCTCCTTACGGGTAAAATTCTTCAGTTCCATACTTGGCTTATTCCATGCTGCACTTAATGTAGTCATATGTGAACCAAAATCGTTGTCTGTGCATGCTCTCCAGAAGTCTGGAGTCAAATCAAATCCTCTTACAAGCATAGGTGTTTTGTCAACATCCAAATAAGAAACAAGTCCTGTTGCCTTACTGATGGTAACATCCACACCATTGGCTGAAAGAACGAGATACTTGGCATGATCTACAGCCTTGACTTTGGCTGTTTCAGAGGAATTCAATACAGGGAACTTATAGTCGCTAATCACAAACTGCTGGTGAGCGATTTCTTCATCCTTACTTAAAAGAAGCGAATCACTGTTCAATTTGTACGAAAGAGTCAGTGTCTTTTCCTTTCCTCTGTACTTCTTGTCTGCAACTATCTTTGCATATCCAGGAATTGCAATGGTCTTGCTTGTCTGAGGAAGAATATTGTATTTGCCAAGGTTGATTAAACCGTTTGCTATACTTTTTCCCTCTACCTCTATTGAATATACGAGATTTACGTTATTCAACGGAACAAAGAAGTTCTCGTTGAATACAGAGACTGTACCCTTGACCTTGTTCTCAAGTTTGCTCCAGATGTTCTGATGGAAGTATTTCACTTCGTAAGCATGAGGATTTGGTCTTCTGTCCGGACTAACCAAGCCATTGTTGTTGAAGTTCTCGTCAGACATAGGGAAACGACCATAATCACCGCCATAGGCATAGATCTGATTACCAGTTATCTTGCTCTTGTCGCGCAGACCCTGATCAACAAAATCCCAAATAAAACCACCCTGATACTGAGGATACTGACGGACCAAATCCCAATACTGCTTGAATCCACCCATAGAATTACCCATGGCATGGGCATACTCCTGCTGAAGAAGAGGTTTGTCACAATAGTCCTTTTCCAGATATGCTCTACAACTGTCGTAATCAGCATACATAGGACAGAAAATGTCAGTCTTGCCAGCCTTCAGACCAGCCAACTCGTATGACTCAACAGGACGGGTTTCATCATGCTTGCCTGTTGAACATGCCATTTCGTATTGTACTGGACGAGAACTATCATATGCCTTTACCCAATCGTAGGCATCCTCAAAGTTCTTACCATAACCTGCTTCGTTACCAAGACTCCACATAATGATACAAGGATGGTTTTTGAGAACCTTCACATTGTGCATGTTACGCTCAAGGTGTGTCTTGTTGAACAACTCATTTTTAGCCAGAGTCTCTTTACCAAATCCCATTCCGTGGCTTTCCAGATTTGCCTCAGCCATGACATAAATACCATATTCATCACACAAATCATACCAGCGTGGGTCATTTGGATAGTGGCTGGTGCGTATAGCATTGATGTTTAATTGCTTGGCAACCTTTATGTCACGAATCATGTTCTCAACACTGACAACATATCCTCCATCAGGATCTATCTCATGACGGTTCACACCCTTGATAAGAACAGGCTGTCCATTTACCAAGAGCTGTTTTCCCTTGATCTCGATCTTTCTAAAACCGACATTTTGGCGAATGACTTCCAATACTTTATCTCCATCCATCAGTGTCGCTCTGAGTGTGTACAAATTCGGTGTTTCTGCTGTCCATTTGGCTACATTCTGAATGGTTGACTCTACTGTTGAACTGCCACCCTGTAACTGTTGCTTTCTTTCAAAAACCGTATTGCCAGTTTTCTTGTCTATCAATTCTACCAGAACATTCTTTCCATCACATGATTCTGTAGAAAAATGAATGGCAAAGATACCGTCTTTATAATTATCGGACAAGGAAGAGGTTACGTTCAAGTCCTTAATATGTGACTTCGGCTGAGCATAGATATAGTTCTCTCTGGCAATACCGCGAAGTCTCCAATAGTCCTGATCCTCAAAATAAGAGCCATCGCACCATCTCATCAGCTGCATAGCTATCAGATTCTCTTTTCCTGGTTCTACATATTTAGTGATGTCAAATTCCGCAGCAACCTTATTGTCTTCAGCATAGCCAACAAACTTTCCATTTACATATAGGTTGATATTGCTGGAAAATTCGCCGATGTGCAGTATTATATTGTCACCATTCCAATTCTCAGGAATTACAATCTTACGTCGGTAAGATCCGACGTAGTTGCCAAGATCCTGCACATAAGGAGGATTTGATTCCCATTCATTTTCCCACTCATATTTTATGTTGGTATAGACTGGCACGCTATAGCCATTCAACTCCCAACATCCAGGAATTGGCATCTTACCCCAATTAGAATCATCAAGATTGAGAGAATAGAAATCTAAAGGACGCTCATTGGCATTCTGCACCCAATTGAATTTCCAAATTCCTTCAATAGACAAGAATCTCTTTGAAAGCTTCTTGTCATTTCTGTCAGACAGTTCCTTATTCTCATAGCCGAAGAAATCAGAAACAGGCTCGTTACGATTGATGTTGTTCACCAAAGGGTCATTCCATGGTTCTGTCTTCTGGGCATATACATTACCTGACAAAGCCATAAAAAGTACCATAAAATTGCATAATTTATTCATAATCAATAGGTATTTATAGTTTTACACTTGCTCCAAACTCAACAGTGAAAGGACGAAGATAGCGTCCGGACATTACGTAGCCATTGAATCGCTTGGCTTCTTCCGGACCAATAAGCTCTGAGCCGGATATTGTACCGCTGGCACCTTTTTGGTTCAGGAAGTTGACTACACCAAGGTTGAATGATAATTTGTTGGTAGCATTCCATTTCACACCTGCGAAAGTTTCCCAATGGCCGTTAAACCAAAGGGCATTTGAAAGGTTAGCATACGTTTTTCCAAAATATCTGAAACTGCCCCATACAGTCATCTTATCCTTGTAAAAGGTATAACTTGGGTCAAGCTCAATCAGTATCTGTGGTATTTCCTTGACAATGTTACCAGTGGCGTTTAAGTCAGAAGTCTCACCATCATCAAACTTTACTGTCACAGAATAGTCCTTGTATGTTGGCTTCTGATAGGTAAAGAGGGCATGAAGATGCGCACCCTTGAATGGATCAAGTTCCACATTGGTTGTCCATCCCACTGTCTGGATGCTGTAATTCAAAGACGTTGTTTTTGAAATATTGGTACCAGGTTTGGTTATATCCTGCTGGTCTGTATTGTTCGTCTTCTGAATCCAGGTTATCATTGATGTAACATCAATCCACTTATTGCGATAGTATATACCACCACGGAGCAATGGAATGCGGAGACGCAGGTCCTGTGGTCCCATATTGGCATAATCTGTCATGCGAGGAGAGCGTTCCATTTGAGTGAAGTCAGCGGTGAGTCCCATACCTTTATAAAAGGACCATGTAGCCGAAACTGTAAATGCATAATTGAGTTTATTCTTTGTTCTGTGCTGTGGTGTAATGGTTACACCGTCTGCATTGGTTGCACCGACATACATGTCTGCAAATCGTGCATAAGGCAACTGGTCTACTGACATACGACACCACTCCAAACGTGCACCATAGAAGAAACGAAGGCTTTCAATAGGACGCCATTCGTCTGTGAAATATCCTGCTAACTTATTCTCATTACCCATAGCATAGTCTGTAGATATCTCATTGAACCCATAATAAGTTGTTCTTGCAGTCGGGTCTGAAACCGTGGAATGTGACAGAAACTCTGGATACTCCTTTACACTGGCATCCCATTGTGTTGACGCAGACCAGTAGTTTAAGTCAAAGTTCCACTCGTTGAGACCTATTTTAAGATTATGCTGGCCATAGTTTCTCATCACCTCAGAGGTGAGAAGGAAAGATTTTGCCTTTGCAGTATGAAACCAGATTCTTCGACCATCCATCAAACCTGTATAAAGCTTTCCATTCTTGTCATAATACGTATTCGTATTACCCTCAACCTTTCCATCTTTGACATTCATGATGGAACTGCCGCCAAAGTCGGCATAGTTAGCATCAGCCCAGGTATATTTAGCCTTTGTATCCAAGTTCCATGCATTACCTAAATCCCATTTGAATAATACCGCAAATTCGTGAGATTTGTTCTTGTTCCAATCATTGATAGTAGTGTTTTTCACTTCACCTGTCTTCATATCACGGTACATGAAGTTCTGAGAAGCTGGAACGTATGAAGATGTACCCAATTTAAAGCCATCCAATTCTGTCACATCACCATTAGTGTGATAGATAAATGGTGCAAAACAGGTTACGGTACCCATACGCTGACTGTTTGAGAACTTGTAGAGGAAAGACAACTGTCCTCTGTTTCCCCAATGCTTTGTCAGGGCACCCTTATAAATCTGGGTACGGTCATTATAGTTGGTAAACTTCAAGTCAAAGGTTCCCGGATCAAAGTTCTGATACATATTCAAGGCATAAGTCCAGCCTTTAGCCAGAGGTCCTGAAACGTTCAAATCAAACTGATGCATACCATAATGGTTGCCTTTGTAATTCAAAATACCCTTGAACGTATCACTGCCTAAGTCGCTGAAACTGTTTACTGAATAAGCGATGTTTCCTGTAGCTATGGCTGATTCCTGCGGGTTCATCAATCCTACTTCAGCCAAGCTTCCGTCACTTCTCCAATGAGCAGATAGAGGATGGATGTAAGAAGAATAAACGACAGGTAATCCGTTCTCGTACACATTTACATCTTCACTTGGAAGACCTATCTGAATGTAACGAGGTGCATTGGCATCGGATGCATTGAGCATCACATTGCGTTCTGCTTTCTTTTCTACCATTGTAGTGTCTGACTTCTCTTGAGCACTACAAATGCTTGGGATGACCACGCAACAAGATAAGAGCAAAAGTTCTCTTCTCATAACTTTAAAACATTAAAAACGCTAAATACATAATGGATTTATTTCAACCATACATGCAATTACGCTTTATGTCCGTTGCACCTATACGGACCAAATAAACTACTGAACACATACATAAGGGAAACAGCGTTGGTGCAGTACGAGCTACTCAGTCAAACAGTCCTGAACTCCTAAAACATCCCATACAAACCAGTAGTGGAATACACTTTGTTACCTCTAAGACAATTATGAAATTTTACTATACGTTATATTCTACTAATGGAACTATTCTGGTGTAGTTGATAATAAGTTAATTATTTTTATATCTTATTGGGCGGTCTATAACTGCCTTGTATACTCCTGATCCTGGTTTGATATTATTTAGATATTATATAGAATCCAAGTGTGTGTATAACCAAGTGCGCTTGTAAACGCCATTTCCAATATGCTTATCCTTCCCGTCTTTCTCACTCGGCATTCGTCAATTAAGGTAAGACGTGAAAACAATTGCAAAGGTAAGACTCAAAACTTAATAATCAAAAAAAAAAAACAATATTATTAAACTTTAACGGTAATAACCAAAATGTTTATCAGATTTCAATATATCCTTACTTGTTGGCACGGATCTTTAATCCGTAATCCTTTAGAAGTAACATCTGCCTTTACGTTATTTGTTGCTTCTTTGTTTTCTTCTTTGCTCTTTTTCTCAACCTGCGGCGCAAGTTCAAGCTGTATTTTTCGGTCCAATGCAGCCAGTTCCGCTTTCAGACTTTTCAGCTCTTCTTCCTAATGGACATATTTGTATAATAGATTGCGATATACGTATCATGGAAACTGCTTCGGGATGTAGCAGACTGTACGTCGGGACGTAATTTCGCTGATTTTATGGCAATACATGGCAGATTATGGCAATTCAAAAAGCTATTGCCATACCAATATATCCTTATAATCAAACAGTTATAGAGCAGTATGGCAATATGACAATTCTTGAAAGGAAAAAACAATTATAATACAGCATATAGAAAAACACTAATCCTTTTCAATATTCCATCTGTTACAAAAACAAAAAAGGTGCGCCATTGCCTTATGACACACCCCTCATATTATAATTTAGTTTACTCGCTTGCAGGTAATTCTCTGCTTATACAGACTTCCTTTATTTCTCCTCAAAATAACTGCCTGCTTCCATCTTGCAATCCATCGCACGGCACTTGTTGTAGCGCTCGCGGGCTCTGTTTTCTCTAGCAAACATCGCCTTGGTGCCAGCCTCATCTTCTGAGAACTGCAGATGATTGTCGATGCCCATACCATGAGCAATGTTCTCCACATCAAGATCATCGGTGCCGATGAAGGTAAAGGTCCAGTTCTGCTTCTTCAGTTTCTCAATGAGGTTCTTAATCATCTTCAGATCATACTCCTCGCTGCAGTTCTCCTCACCATCTGTGATGATAGTCACCAACACGCAGTCATCCTCGGTGGTCAGGGCGTTAATCTTGGCGATGCCCATACCGATGGTATCATAAAGAGGGGTGCCGCCACATGGGTTGTAATCCCTTGATTTCAAAGGCTTAACATGAAGAGCAGACACATTATCATAGAACAGATTCTTGTGGGTGCTGTCGAAGGTGATGAGCGTAACCCGCTGCTCCATGTCCTTATGCGTCTTCTGCATTTTCTGAATCGTGGTCAGGGTCTCGTTGATGCCCACCAGTGCCTGGCGCTCGATAATACTCATGCTGCCACTCTCATCTACTACCAAAAGATTGAATACTCGTTTCATAACTTGTTTCTCCTATTTATTTTAATTGTTCAACATAATTTTATAAGCAAGAAGAACTATTCCCAGCTCCTATTTATCCCTTAAAAGAAAGATTAGAGGGGAAAATTAAGAAAAGACACAAAAAAAGTTTGCTTGTATCGTTATTTTTTGTAATTTTGCAGAAAATAAGGAACAAGCGTATGAACAATATAAAATATCCGATAGGCATACAGAGCTTTGAGAAAATCATCACAGAAGGATATCTTTATATAGATAAGACTCAGATGATTTATGATATGGTAGAAAATGGCAAGATTTACTTTCTGAGTCGTCCCAGACGATTTGGAAAGTCACTTCTCGTATCTACACTGGAATGCTATTTTCAAGGAAGAAAAGAACTGTTCAAGGGCCTAGCCATTGATAATCTGGAAACCGACTGGAAACAATATGCGGTATTCCACCTTGATTTCAACGGCAAGGACTTTACGCAAGCAGGCCAGTTGGAAAAGACGCTGATTGATTTCGTAGAATCGCAGGAAGCCATCTACGGCAAAGCCCCTTTTGCTTCTACCCTCGGCGACAGATTCATTGGAGTTCTGAGAAATGCCCACGAAAAAACAGGACTTCGCGCCGTTGTCCTTATTGATGAATACGACAAGCCTCTGCTAGACGTATTGGATTCTACACTGAAAACAATCGATGCAGATGGCAACGAGCGATTGCTAGAAGACAGACATCGGGAAATTCTGAAAGGTTTCTACAGTGTATTCAAAGCAGCCGACAAAGACCTGCAATTCGTTCTGCTTACGGGAGTTACCAAGTTTTCGCAAGTAAGCGTATTCAGCGGATTCAACCAACCCGAAGATATCAGCCTTTCCGCCCACTTCGATACGCTCCTCGGCATCACAGAAGACGAATTGCGCTCTACCTTTGCACAGCAAATCGTAGAGATGGCCGAAGAATATGATGTTTCAAAGGAAGAAATACTGATAAAACTGAAACGCCAGTTTGACGGCTACCATTTCAGTCGCCGGATGCGAGGCGTATATAATCCTTTCAGCATCTTGCGTGCCTTCAAGGAAATGCTCATCGACGACTATTGGTTCAAAACGGGTTCACCCACCTATCTGGTTCGCCTGCTAGCTCATAGCGATGAAAACATCAACGAACTGGTGGGGAAATATTATCCTACCAAGGATTTCGACGATTATAAGGCCACAGTAGAGCGCCCTTTGCCGATGATATACCAAAGCGGATACCTGACCATCAAGGGATGGTCAAGGAATACCAATTCCTATCTCTTGGATTTTCCGAACGATGAAGTGAGAAGGGGATTCATCAGTTTGCTGGCAGCAGATTATCTGAAGCCAAAGGTTTCACCTGATTCCTGGGTCCTACAAGTAATTGAAGCATTGAGAAAAGGAGAGTGCGAAAAGTTGCATCAACTGATGCTTTCTTTCTTTGCCAGCATCCCATATTCTCAACGAAGAAAAGATGACGAACGTGAGAAGGAGCGTTATTTCCAATATACGTTCTATCTGGTATTGAGGATGATCAGTTCCTATACCATCTTCATTGAAAAAGAACAGAGCGAAGGAAGAGTAGATTGCATCATAGAAACACCCCTATACATATATATATTTGAGTTTAAGAGGGATGGAAGCGCAAGAGAAGCGCTCCAGCAAATCGAAGATATGGGATATGCCCGGGAATATTTATCAGATAAGAGAAAGATATTCAAGATAGGATGCAGTTTCTCTTCAAAAACAGGAACAATTGATGATTGGGGAGAGAACTGAATCTCTCCCCGATAGCATTTTATTAAATCAGTTCATATATTATAATTATATAAGGAGATGAAAGAAGTATTAATAGTAAGCATCGGCAGCTTCTTCGGGGGCGGCATGAGATATTGGATTTCAAAGTTGGTGCAATCCTGCACGGTGATTGCCTTTCCTTTCGGAACGATGGCGGTGAATGTATTGGGATGCCTCATCATCGGGTTCCTCTCGGGATTGAACTGGCGGGAAGGGGGATGGATGTCGCCATCTGCCAAACTGCTGCTCACCACGGGATTCTGCGGAGGATTCACTACCTTCTCTACCTTTATGAACGAGGGAGCAGGACTGATGAAGGAGGAAAATTACCTCTATATGATGCTCTATCTCTTCGGAAGTCTGGCACTGGGACTTATCGCCGTTCTCGCCGGACATTATCTGGCAAAAATGATTGCATAAAAGACTTCGGAGAACAGAAAGAAGAAGAGCCCGGATTGCCGAGAAAGAAGACCGGAGAATGGAAAGAAGAAGCCCCGGATTATCACATAAAATACAGAAGATAGTATTCCATCAAATGAAGAAATGATGAAAATACTATCTTTTTTATTATTTTATATTTTCAAAATGCCTTAATTACGAAATTTATTCG
>OQVQ01000817.1_pt1 | contig 13664 bp, 13 predicted proteins | sample 1691491 | NCBI WGS metagenome assembly OQVQ01 (sample SAMN03418252, study PRJEB22391) | human gut metagenome | biome: human-gut; feature: organic feature; material: feces | host: Homo sapiens | place: Tanzania | collected 2013-01
TGGGCTAGGAGCTTTTGGGCCTTCAGCCCGTACTTGAACCACATGCGAAAGTTCAATTATTAATTTTTAAGGCAAAGATAATAAAAAAAAAGGAAAATGAGCAAAAAAATGATGATTTTTTACTCATTCCCCTTTAACTTTCTTTGGAAATCCTTAATGACCTTAATGACCATGACCTTAATGACCGGAAAGAGCCTTATTGGGATTGACGAATCTTTATAGATAAATTTCTTGTTAAGTTATTGATTATTAGTTTTTTTGCGATCATCTTTATAGGGGCTTTTCCTTCTTGTTTATCCTGTATTCTTCTCTCAGAATATTCGGAATTCCATCTCTTTATCATCCTCTTTCTGTATATTCTTTTTACTTTTCCTACAGAAATGAGGGTAGAAAAATGTGCATTTCTGCCCCATAACTGCATTTTTACCCCTCTTATTTTTGCCTTCAGAAGGAGTAAAAAACTGCCCTCGAAGCCACTTTTTCTGCTCTCCTCATCACTTTTCCCGTTAAATAACGTGATAAAATTAGGTGGTTTCGAAAAGTTTTATTAACTTTGCCTTCAATATCGAGCAAATGACATTGCTCCGTATGAATTAAAAACTTTAAATGTAAGATAAGTATGGGTATAAAATTACATAACAGCTTGACTGTCAGCCTTTTAGGGGGGGGGTAATTCTGGAGAATCAGAATTAGCTTCAAGCCATGCTGCACTTATCAGAGGGCGACTATTATCGTATTTTTATGCGATGGTAGTCGCCCTTTTCGTGTTTTCATTTTTCTCTTGTTCCAGTGATGAAGAGACCGAAAAAAACACTTTTTTCGATTATAAAACTGCATTTACAGCCCATGAATGGGAACTTTTGAAGGCTGAAGGTCGCCTTGGAGCCTTGAAAATAGACATCAAGGAGGCTCCCACCTATTGCCGATTCACCACAGACAGCGTTTATTTCACCGAAAAGGAAATGGTTTACCACTTCGATGAAGCAGGCAAATTAGTGCACGGTGAATACGAAATCAGTCCCTGCGGAAGTTATCCTTACACGATCAAGGATGATGAAATCAAGATAGAAAATCAGATATTTACAATAACCAGCACAGACAGTTCCTACGTTTTCAGCAACGCAGACTGGCGACTTGTGCTCATTAATAAATAAACAATCATGGCTAAGAAACAAGATACCATCAGCATTGGTTTTGAAGAGAAAATATGGAAGGCTGCCGACATTCTGAGAGGCAACATTGATGCCGCTCAGTATAAAGGAGTAGTGCTTGAACTCATCTTCCTGAAATACATCAGCGACCGCTTCGACCAGAAGTTCCAGGAGCTGCAGGGCGACGAATACGCCGACCCGGAAGATAAGGACGAATACACCGCCGAGAACATCTTCTTCGTGCCTGCTGAAGCTCGATGGAGCAATATTAGCGCTGCTGCCCGTACCCCGGAAATAGGCATCGTGATAGATGAAGCGCTGATAGCGATAGAGCGTGAAAACGAAAGATTGAAGGGTATTCTGACCAAAAACTTCGCTCGTCCGGAGCTTGACAAGCGTCGTCTGGGTGATGTTGTAGAGCTCTTTACGAATATTGAAATGCAAGATGCAAGCGAGGAAAATGACTTGTTGGGTAGAACTTATGAATACTGCCTTCAGAAGTTTGCTTCACTCGAAGGCAAGAACGCTGGCGAGTTCTATACGCCTTCCTGCATTGTCCGCACGCTGGTTGAGATACTGGAGCCTTATGAGGGTAGAGTGTTTGACCCTTGCTGTGGTTCGGGCGGTATGTTTGTACAGAGTGCCAAGTTTATCAAGCGTCATCAGGGTAATTTGCGCAAGATTAGTATCTATGGACAGGAAAGCAACCCTGAAACATGGAAGATTGCGCACATGAACCTTGCCATCCATGGTTTGGAAGCAAACCTGGGTAGTGTATATGCAGACAGTTTCTTCGATGATCAGCACCCTACATTGAAGGCAGATTTTGTTCTTGCCAATCCTCCTTTTAATAAAAATGAATGGGGACAGAGTGCGCTTCAGGAAGATGTGCGCTGGCAGTATGGTTTGCCACCAGCTGGCAACGCCAACTTTGCGTGGATGCAGCACATGATTCATCATCTGGCTCCCAACGGCAAGATTGGTTTGGTGCTGGCGAATGGAGCGCTTTCTAGTCAGAGTGGCGGCGAGGGACAGATTCGCCAAGCCATCATCGAAGCCGACCTGGTAGAGGGAATCGTGGCTTTGCCTTCGCAGCTGTTCTACAGTACAGGTATTCCTGTAAGTCTTTGGTTTATCAGCCGCAACAAGGCGCAGAAGGGCAAGACCGTGTTTATCGACGCCCGTAATCTGGGCACGATGGTTACTCGTAAGCTTCGTGAGCTGATGCCTGATACGGATATTAAGAAAATCTCTGACACCTTCCATGCGTTCCAGCAGGGAACCTTGGAGGATGAAAAGGGCTTCTGTGCCGTGTGCACCACCGAGCAGATTGCTGCTCAGGACTTCATCCTGACTCCTGGAAGATACGTAGGAATCGCCGAAGATGAAGGCGACGGAGTGCCTTTCGAGGAGAAAATGACGAATCTCACCGGAGAGCTGAAGCAGCTGCTTGAGGAAAGCAAGAAGCAGGAAGAGGAGATTAGAGCGCAGTTGAAGAAAATTGGATGGGAGGTGTAAAGTATGGAAACATATAAACTTTCAGATCTTTGTGAAATTCTTGATGCTAAAAGAAAGCCTCTGTCTGCATTACAAAGAGCCAAAAAACAAGGAATTTATCCTTATTATGGAGCACAAGGAATAATAGACCATTTAGATGAATATCTATTAGATGGTGAATATCTGCTTGTTGCAGAAGATGGCGCTAATTTAGAAACGAGAAATCAACCTATTGCAAATATTGCTAAAGGGAAAATATGGGTAAACAACCATGCCCATGTATTGGGGAGTAACGGAAAATGCCCACTTAATCTTTTAGGATTTATATTGAACAATATGAATATAAGTCCTTATGTTACAGGGTGTGCACAACCAAAACTCAACCAAGAGAACTTAAGAAATATTGAGATAGAGTTGCCTTCACATATAGATAGAATTGCTTCCATTCTTTCTTCTCTCGACCGGAAGATAGACTTGAACAACAAGATCAGTGCTGATTTGGAGGAGATGGCGCAGGCTATTTTCAAGAATTGGTTCGTTGACTTTGAGCCTTTCAAGGATGGTAAGTTCGTGGATAGTGAATTGGGAATGATTCCGGAAGGATGGAAAGTAGGAAGTTATTCAGAAATGATAGAAAGTCTGATTCCCGGAGATTGGGGAAAAGAAACCCCACAAGGAAACTATACGCATGAAGTAGCTTGTGTAAGAGGCTGTGATTTCCAAGATATAAATAATGGTGTAAGAGGTAAAACTCCTCAGCGTTATATTTTGGAAAAGAACTATCAAGCCAAGCATCTTAAAGATAAAGATATTCTCGTGGAAATCTCGGGAGGTACTGCTACTGTATCTACAGGAAGAACGAGTCTCGTTACAGAGGAGCTGCTTAAGAAATACAAACATGATATTGTATGTACGAATTTTTGCAAGGTATTGCGTCCTTTAAGCCAATTCAGTTCTTATGTTTATTATTCATGGAAATACAAATATGATAATGACATTATGTTTGGCTACGAGAATGGAACTTCTGGTATAAAAAACTTTGCAATAAAAGACTTCATAGAAAAGGAACCTGTATTAATTCCTAAAGAGCAAGATATTGTGGAGTTTCAGAAGATAATTGATAATTTGCAGAAACAGAAGCAGATAAAGGGTACTGAGAATACAACCCTCTCCCTCCTCCGAGACACTCTTCTCCCTCGCTTAATGTCAGGCGAGCTGGAAGTCCCGGAATAAGGAGAAGCAACGATTAATATAACGAGAAAAGAAAATATAAAATATTAACAATATGGCAGACGACAAGAAATTCACCGAAGACGCATACGAGCAAACGCTCATTGCCCTGTTCAAGGACGAACTCGGCTATGCGTACGAATGTGGCTACGAGGTGGAGCGCGACTATAAGGAGCCTTTCTATCGTGCCGATTTGGTTGCCTCGATGCGACGGCTTAATCCAGAACTGCCAGCCGATGCAATGGATGAAGGAATCAAGCAAATCACCAACATCAGCATCGGTACTTTAGAACAGAACAATGAGCAGTTTACACTCTGGATGCAAAACGGTCTGGAGGTGGGATTCCTGCAGAATGGCGAAGAACGAACAGCCCTGATGAAGCTCATCGACTTCGACCACCCCGAAAGGAATCTCTTCAAGGTGGTGAACCAGTGGCGAGTAGAAGAGTATAAGAACAAACGCTGCGATATGGTGGTGATGGTCAACGGATTGCCCCTCGTGGTGGTGGAGCTGAAAAGCGCCATCTCCGAAGATGCAACCATCGACGATGCCTACAAGCAGATCAAGAACTATCAGCAGGACGTTCCGACCCTCTTCAGCTACAACGCCTTCAACGTAATCAGCGACATGAGCGAGACTCGTGCCGGAACCATCACAGCCAAGCTAGAACGCTACATGGAATGGAAGACCATAGACGGCTCATACGAGTCAACCCTCTTCGCCGACTATCGCACCTTCTTCCTCGGAATGTTCCAGCAGCAGCGACTGCTCGACATCCTGCAGAACTTCATCTGCTTCGACAAGAACCAGGGCAAATACGCCAAGATTCTAACCGCCTACCACCAATACTACGCCGTAGGCAAAGCCCTGCAGCGCACCCGTATGGCAGTGGAAGGCAACGGAAAAATCGGCGTGTTCTGGCACACGCAGGGTTCGGGCAAGAGCCTCTCCATGGTGTTCTACGCCCACCAGCTGGTGCAGCGACTGCCCGAAGTAACCATCGTGGTGGTAACCGACCGCAAGGACCTCGACAACCAGCTCTTCGGTCAGTTTTGCCGCTGTCAGGACTTCCTTCGTCAGGAACCACAGAACGCCCAGAGCCGTGAAGATTTGGGTAATCTGCTGCGCAACCGCAAGAGTGGGGGAATCATCTTCACCACCATTCAGAAGTTTGAAGAAGGTGATTCGGCACTCTCCACCCGCCGCAACATCATCGTGATGACCGACGAGGCGCACCGCTCGCAATACGGCGAGGAGCACTGGGACAACAAGAGTCTGACGATGAAGAAGGGATTCAGCCAGAAGATGAGAGAAGCCCTGCCAGGCGCCTCGTTTATCGGCTTCACCGGAACGCCTATCAGCGACCGCTACGTAGATGATGGAGCCACCCGTCCGGTTTATTACGAGAGCCGTGTGGTGAACCTGAACCTCGACGAAGACACGATGAAGCTGCTTAACGATGAGTTCGACAACCTCGCCGATGAGGGAGCCACCGAGGAGCAGATCAGGCAGGCAAAGCAGGAGCACAGCCGGCTGGAAGTACTCCTGGGCGAAGACGCCACCATCGACACGCTGGTAAGGGATATTGTGAAGCACTACGAGGAAAACCGTGCGCAGGAACTCACCGGCAAGGCAATGATCGTAGCACTGACCCGAAGCATCGCCATCAAAATCTACCGCAAGATGCTGGAGCTTCGTCCCCAGTGGACGGAGAAAGTAAAGCTGGTGATGAGCGGTTCGAACCAGGACCCCGAAGACTGGCAGCCGATTATCGGCAACGAAGCCTACAAGAAGGAACTGGCAAGAAAATTCAAGGACAACGACGATGAGATGAAAATCGCCATCGTAAGAGATATGTGGCTCACAGGCTTCGATGTTCCGTCGCTCGCCACCATGTACGTATATAAGCCGATGAGCGGTCATAACCTGATGCAGGCAATAGCCCGAGTAAACCGAGTGTTCCCGGGCAAGGAAGGCGGCTTGATAGTGGATTACGTAGGCATTGCGCAGGCGCTGAAGAGTGCCATGCAGCAGTACACCAACCGTGACCGCCGCCGCTTCGGAGACCCCGACATCGCCAAGACCGCCAAGGTGAAATGGAAGGAAGAGATGGAAATCTGCCGAGACCAGCTTCATGGTTTCGACTATTCCGGCTTCTTCGAGCAGGACAATACGAAGCGAGCCCTCGCCATCACCAGCGGAGCCAACTTCCTGAGTTCTCCAGCCATGGTTCAGCGCAAGAAGAATTTCATGGAGCACAGCAATCTGCTTCACAACGCCACCACCCTTTGCCGTTCGCTCCTCGATGAGCAGCAGAAAGCGGAGGTGTGCTATATGGATGCGCTGCGCGTGATGATGCTCAAACTCTCGCAGAAGGGCAAGATCAGCCGACATGAAATCAACGAGCGCATCGGCGACCTGCTCCGTCAGAGCGTGAAGACCGACGGAGTAATCAATCTCTTCGGCGACCGCCAGATAGAGTTCTCGCTTTTCGACGACGCCTTCATCCAGGAGGTAAAGAACATGAAGGAGCGCAACCTGGCGGTGGAACTGCTCACCAAGCTGATGAAAGAGAAAATCAAGCAGCAGCAGAAGACCAACGTGGTTCAGAGCGACCTCTTCTCCGACATGCTCAGCCAGAGTCTCTCCAACTATCTGAAGGGCTTGCTCACCAACGAGGAAGTGATAGAGGAACTGTTGAAGATGGCTCAGCAGATGAAGCAGGCTGAGGCAGAGGGCAACGACCTGGGACTTTCGCCCGAGGAGAAGGCATTCTATGATGCGCTCTCCACGCCGGAAGGTGTGCGGCAGGCTTACTCCGACGAGGAGTTCGTGGCGCTGACCCGGGAACTGACGGAAGTGTTGCACCGCAACCGCACCATCGACTGGAACCGGAAGGAATCGGCGAGGGCGAAGATGCGAGTGATGGTGAAGCGACTGCTCAAGAAATACAAGTATCCGCTTGAGGGTGCAGAGAAGGCGCTGGAAACCGTGATGCGCCAATGCGACCACTGGGCGGATGATGAAGAAAACGTAGCATAAACCTTTAAAAATTGAAGTAAGAAACAGAAAGTAAACAGAAAGAATTCATAATACGATAGACGCTGATTATCTGGCACTTCTACGGCATTCAGAACCTGCAAATTCAGAAATTTTCGGTAAGAAGACGGTGACAGCAAGGCGTCCACTCCTCTACGGCGTGGGCAGTACTTGTTTGTACCTTACCGAAGGTTCTTGCAGGTACCTGAATGCCAGTACTTACAGGGAACCCCACGCCGCTTATTAATAACAATTCAAACCTATAAAATCATGGACGACGAACAAGAAGTGCAATTAAACAAGCTAGAAGATCTAGTTGATCGCTTCAAAGTTTGCTTCCGCCTTTTAGGAAAAGAAGAAGACGAAAACAACAATGAGGAGATAATAGCTGCTTGGAAGCTAATCTTGCGCAATGATGTAAGAAAGATTTTCAATTTACTAAATTCACTAAAGATAGAAATAGCATGGTCTTTGCTGGATGATAAGAAAGAGAGATTCTTTAAAATTCAAAACGAATTAGCACCTATGCTTACCTCATATAAGGACTATGAAGGCGAAGAGATGCGCAAAATGGTCAATGACATCATCCTTATGGTTGATGAGGGATTTCATGGCTTCAGACAATCCTTCATTAATGACACCTATTATGAGGACCTATTCTCCAAGATACTGGACAAGTACCGTAAGGAGAATGAAGAGAGACTGGAACTGATCTATATGCAGGACAGTCAGGAAGAAGCACTCATCTATCCTGATGCCACCCAACTGAAGAACACGATTGTCGTAGAACGGGCTAATATTCTTTTCGGTTGCCGATTCGGACAGGTATTTCACAACAACGGCAGGAATATCAAACTGATTGTAGCTTACATTCTGGAACAGAAAGAACAGACCTACAACGACATTTATGATTTCCTCGATAAGTATCTTTCTTATCAAATTGCCAAGGAGCATTGCCAAAAGAAGGTTGAAGCCGTATTCAAGAACATCGCATTCAAGGAGAATGTGGATGTAGACAAGCTGATGCTTAAACTTAAAGACTTAATAGAAGACAATACCCTCAGCGCACAGAAACATTGGTTCATCGCCTATAAGGTTTTCTACGGAAAGAATTGGTTGAAGAAGACAACTCAACGCCTTTTCATTGATCAAATCAATTCTGCTTTCAGCACCAAATTGAAATGTTCAAAGGAAGATTTTCATGCGATTGATGAATATTTTAAGAATAATGACTATACGGAATGGACGCTTGACGACAGTAAAGCACCACAATGCTGTGACGTGTATAAAGAGATTGCTGACAAGCTAGACTTAGAGTTTCAGGACGCCAAATATGCTAAGCCAGGGAAGGTCATCAATACACGAAAGATAGAAAAGTTAAGATAGTATCCCCCAAGGGTATCCCCTAAAATTTCAAAGTATATCCCCCACATCCCCCAAACGGATTCGTGAGGGATTTTTTTTGTCCTTTTGTTTGGAAATCATTGTACTTTTGCATCGTCGAAGAAACAAGACAACGCTGAAATGGTTTGGTGCTCTTGAAAACCTCTTCGTACATTTATTATATTATGAATACTCAGATTATGAGAGTGGTGCAGCAGGGCGAGGCTTTCGCTGTACAGAGTCAGAAGAGTGAGAACGGCCAGATGATGAAATGCAACATCATCCTCCAGGAGATGGGCGGCAAGTATGAGAACCAGTATGCTGCGGCAATGCTCGGCAACATTGCCCAGTGCAAGTTTGCTCCGGGAACATTGGTGGCAGTTACGCTCCGATTCACGACTCGTGAGTACAATGGTCAGGTTTACCAGGATATCCTCGTTACGGACATCGTGAAACTTGGCTAGTAACAAATCTTGAATTGAAATAGGTGGCGTGAGAATTGTCCCGGGATAATTTGCGCAAACTGAAACTTACGACACTTCTTTCGTTCAACCTAATTTTTAATTTAAGATTTTTATGAAAAAGACGGTTAATAAGCAGAATAATCAGATGAACGGCTGCCAGCACGTGCAGCTGGGTGGTGTGGCTTTCTATGACGAAGGCAAGTGTTTCATGTTTTCACCTGAAAACGAAGGGGTGAGAAACAAGGTGGAGGGGTTCCGCTCGCAGGGCATTGCCCAGCAGTTGACAGACGGTACTTTCGACTTCATGGCAAAACCAAGAATCCGCTCGCAGTCGGAACTGATCAGGAAGCTGGCTCACGGACGTGTGAGTAAGACCAAGGACGGAGCTATCCAGCTCACCCTGAAGGTGTTTTGCGACGAGGGAATCAATATCGGAAGCACTCTGGTAAAGGAGGCTGAAGAGGCTGCTGATGCGGTTGTGGATTATCAATTGAAACGATAAGTAATAAGATAGATGAGTTGTTATTTAATTAAGGTGGAGAACGGGCACAAGGTTGCCCGCTCCATCACCTCGGAAGAGGAGTACAAGCAGTTGCGTGGAAGCAACGAGCAGAAGGCTAATCTGCGTTTGGCTCGAGCCGGTAACGATGCTGCGAAACGAAGACTGGTGCAGTTTAACTATTCCGGACATTATCCACAAGGGGTAGTGAAGGGAATGAAGCTGCCAAGCACAGCTTTCGGATTCGACATGGACGAGCCGGAGGCTTTCGCCAAGGCAGCCAAGGCGCTGTTGAAGGAGCCGGAGAAGTTCGGACTGCTGATGCTGGAGAGGAGCGCAAGACAAGGCGGTCATGCGGTGTTCAAGAGGGAAATGGGCAAGACCATCCTGGAGAACCAGGTACGCATCTCCACTATGCTGGAGTGCGAAATGGATACGTCGGCGCATGATATTAACCGTGTTTATTTCACCACTTCTTCGGATGGAGAAGACCTGCTCTTCCTCTCGCCTCGTCTCTTTCAGGATGCTTATGACGAGGCGTCTGTGGCTGCTGAAGCCAAGGTGCTCGAAGAGAGAGAAAAATTCGGACTGGAAGAGCTTCCGGAGGGTGCGCACAAGGCGAACAAGCATTACAAGCCTTGGCTGATCCAGAATCCTCAGGGGATTTTAAAGAGTCAAGAATTTCAGAATTCTAGAAACTCTGCTCAGGATAGTTTAAAGAGTCAAGAATTTGAGAATTTGAGAAACTCTTCTCAGGCAGCTCCTTCTTCCTCTAGCTCTACGGATTACCTCGGAATCCCTTATTCTGAAATCATCAGGAAGTGGTGGCAGATGTATAATGACGGGCAGGAACCTGTGCGCTCCAACCGCAACACGCTGACATTCGAGCTTGCCGTGAACCTGCGCCACATCTGCGGTTTTGACGGCAACCTTATGGCTCAGATTATTCCCAGCTACGATGGCTTCTCAGAGCAGGAGAAGATGGCTTGCATTAATTCTGCGTTGAATGAGAAAATCACGCAAATGCCTAAGCGACTGAAGGATGTGCTTTACGTAATCCGACAGGAAAGAATGAAGCAGGGAGCCAAGGTCGGCGAATCTGCCGAAGAAAACGAGGCACTGGTGAATGCTCTTGATGAGGCAAATGCCCAGGACGAAATGTTCTATTTCAATGCTTTGCCCAAGATGCCGCAGGGCGTGCGTGACTCTATCAATGCCGTAGGTCCACCTCTTGCAATGCCTGTAATTACCGCCATCTGCCCTGTCATCGGAATGCTGGCTACTGGAGTCAAGGTGGCTGTTCACGGAAAGATGAATTCCTTGAATCTCATCTCTTACATTGCCGGAGATTTCGCATCAGGTAAAGGTAGCATCGACCCGGTGATTGATGCCTGGACTTCGGAAGTGAAAGCTATGGACAAATTGTACCAGCAGCAGGAGGATGAATGGAGAGCCAAGAAGCGTGCGGCTAAGAACAAGAAGGAGCAGCCGGAAGAACCGAAACTGCCAGTTAGATGCCTCACGCTGAACAATACGGTGGCTAATCTTGCCGAGCGTCTGGCTAACACGGATGGCAAACACGCCTTTTCGTTCACACCGGAAGCTGACACCGTGGCGCAGAAGTGGAAATCGGCCATGAGCGACTTCTCCGTGATGCTCCGTCAGGCTTACGACGGTACGAGCTACGAGCGTGAGGCAAGAAGCGCAGAGGCGGTGAATGTTCACATAGACAGACTGTTATGGAATGTGGTGATGTGCGGAACGCCCGATGCTCTTTATCGTGTAGTGAACAATTATACGGATGGTTTTCAGAGTCGTATTACCGTAGCTCGCACTCCAGACAACACCTTTACGCCACTTACTGATAATCTCTTTGTGCTTACCGATACGCAGCGTGAGCACATTCGGCAGGTAGCCCACCTGCTGCCCCTGATGGAGGGCGAAGTGGTGCTGCCTAAGCTGGAGACCAAGGGTAGGGAATGGCTGGAGCAGATAAGATTGGAAACGATGAAAAATGACGACAAAGTGAAGGCTCGTCAGCGCTTCCGAATCTGTCCTACTACCATGCGCATGATGACTTGTCTGATGCTCTGTAAGGTGGCTGAGACGCTGATACAAAAGCATGGCTTCCAGGGTGCAGAAAAGCAGTTGAAGACAAATCCAACTGTGTGGAAAGAAATGATTCTCAAGATGCAGACACCTACCATGCTTACAGCCTTCGAGGTTCTTGCTGATTATCAGCTAGACAATGCACTCTACTTCTTCCGTAGCCGCATCGAGGACGCTTTCACGTCAAAGAGTTATTGCGGTCAGTCGGGTTACGACCGTGCAAGACGCGGCAAGAATGATTCTATCTTCGAGCGTCTGGACGTAACCTTCTCCTTTGAGCAGGCATTGCAGCAGAGCATTGCCGTGAAGGGGACCAACGTAACTAGAGAGGTGGTAAGGCAGATGCTGAAGAACTGGAGACGTCAGGGCTTGATAAGCGTTTTGCCCGACATGCATTACCAGAAGGCTACGGCTACGGTCTAAAGGGGATTATCTGGTCGTGATTATTTACCCATCCGGTCATTAACGGTCACGGTCATTTTCGGTCATTAAGGATTTTCAATCAAGAATTCCTTGATGACCACCCTTAAACCGATTATTAATTCTTAATTATTAATTATTATGGACATCATTATTTATCGCCGTCGCTTCACCCGTTGGGGTGTGGATGGCACATTAGTAATAAAAGGTGTGAAAGTTTGTGACACTGTTGAGCATCCTAAGCATTTATTGCCCCCTGGGGAGTATAAGATAGCTTTTATTCCCATCGCCATCAAAAAGAAAAGGGGGATAAGACAGATGCGAAGCATGTACGAATAATGCCGGTTATCCTGAAGCAGAGTGAGCGTGTAAGGGATGTGACCTCCAAACATCCTTATCTCATGCCCGGCAATGGTCCTTTGGCGCTGAAAAAGGGTTGCATCATCCTTGGAAAGGCAGTAGCCTCAGGTCTGGTGATTCACTCTCTGGAATACTTCGACCGACTCTATGAGCGAGTAAGGAAGGTTTCACAGAAAAGAGAGTCTATAGAATTGCGTATCATTAATTTAGGTAGTGATAAAATCCCTATGGAGTATTAGGATTTCAGCCATTAATTCATATTTTAAAATTGTTACATTATGCGTAAGATTAAGGAAATCATCATTCATTGCAGTGCGACCAAGGAAGGTCGCAACTTTACCGTTGCCGACATCGACCGCTGGCACCGTGAGCGCGGCTTTTTCTGCATCGGTTATCATTTCGTGATTTATCGTGACGGCAGCATCCACGTTGGCCGTTCCGTAGAAGAGGTTGGTGCCCATTGTAAGGGGCACAATACCGTGAGTATCGGAGTATGTTACATTGGCGGTTTATCCAAGGATGGCAAACCGAAGGATACCCGCACGCCCCAGCAGAAGGCTTCGCTGAAAGCCCTGATAGAGCAGCTGAAGGAGGAATATCCCGAAGCCACGATTCATGGCCACAACGAGTTCGCCGTCAAGGATTGCCCTTGCTTCAACGTGAAGAAGGAGTTTGGGGAGTAAACATAAAAAGAAAGGGAACGCACTGCGTTCCCTATTTCGTTTTCTGTTACTTTCCGATGCAGAAGTGCTTGAAGATATTGTTCAATGTTTCCTGGCTACTTATCTGTCCACCAGTGATTTCGCCCAGTTCTTCCAATGCCATCTTGAGGTCTTCGGCTATGATGTCGCCGCTCATGCCGGCATCCATCGACTCCAATACTCGCTGCAGACTTTCGTTGGCTTTCGTCAACGCCTCGTAGTGGCGGGCATTCGTTATGATGACATCGTTCTCCGTAATCTCAGGAACATTGGCTATCTTTACCAGACATTCCTTGAGGCCATCCATGTTGTAACCCAACTTGGCACTCATCGGAACTATATTGAGCGTCTTCAATGGTCTTCCGCTACACTGGCTTTGGAACGCATTGAACGAGTTGAGACTTTCCGTCATAGCGTTGAATCCATTGATATTCTCTTCATTATACTCCGTGATGTCGTCAAACTTGTTGATACCTAAGATTATATTCGGGCAGTCGTAGTCATTAATAATCTCCATAAACTCGTCCATGTCTTTATCCTGCTGGTCATCATCTGTGCTTCCGTCGATGAGGTAGATGAGAATCTTGGCTTCCTTCATCTTCTGATAGGTGCGCTCGATTCCGATGTTCTCCACCACATCGTCCGTCTTACGGATTCCAGCAGTATCGATAAAGCGGAAGGTGATTCCGTCGATGAGAGTCGTATCTTCTATGACGTCTCGGGTAGTGCCGTGGATATTGCTCACGATGGCCTTTTCTTCATGCAGCAGGCGGTTGAGCAGGGTACTCTTGCCTACATTCGTCTTGCCCA
>OQVQ01000818.1_pt1 | contig 13658 bp, 10 predicted proteins | sample 1691491 | NCBI WGS metagenome assembly OQVQ01 (sample SAMN03418252, study PRJEB22391) | human gut metagenome | biome: human-gut; feature: organic feature; material: feces | host: Homo sapiens | place: Tanzania | collected 2013-01
AACTGCCGCTACCTGTCGCTACGATACAAACGACAAGTACTGTGCGTTGATAAAGATAGGTATAGCTCTTGATGGTGTGGAGTTTGAGTGTAGTGGTGGTGTAAGAGATGTGGTTAAAAAGACTGGTGAGTATTGGGTCTATATACCTCAAAACAATTCTAAGCTGCGCATTCTTCACAAGAATTACACTCCTCTGGAAATCAATTTCTATGACTATGGAATTGGAAAAATACAGAGTGGTGTCACATATGTGTTGACGTTGATAAAGCCCATTACTGCTACAACTCAGCAGAAGCAAGTGCTTCTCATCAGATATACTCCATCTTCCGCCACTGTGCTTGTGGATAACAAGATGGTGAGGGGAAGCAATGGTGTTGCAAAGACCACTTTGCCAGTAGGTCAACATTCATATGTTGTTTTTTGTGATGGGTATGAATCGGAGGAAGGTATAGTTAAGTTGAAGGCTTCTGCACCAAGTGACTTACAGATAAGGCTTTCAAAGGAGGTAACTGTGGCTGTGTCTAATGCAAATGATGTAATGCAAGATAATGTTTCTACAAGTTCGACATCATCTTCACAATCTGCAACTACTTCTTCAGGTTTCTCTTCAACTTCTTCTGTTTCATCTGGCAGTAATGAGATTTCTATCCCAGTGAAGAATGGCATCACTATTGATATGGTAAAGGTTGAGGCTGGTACCTTTATGATGGGTGCAACTTCTGAGATGCAGGATCCTTGGAATGACGAAAAACCTGTTCATCAGGTTACCTTAACCAATGATTACTACATGGGCAAATATGAGGTGACCCAGTCTTTGTGGCAAACTGTGATGGGAAGCAATCCGTCTAATTTCAAGGGAGACAACTTGCCTGTGGAGCGGGTCAGTTGGAACGATAGCCAAGAGTTCATAAACAAATTGAACAGTATGACAGGCAGAAAATTCCGTTTGCCAACAGAGGCAGAATGGGAATATGCAGCCCGTGGAGGTAAGAAAAGCCGTGGTTATCAGTATAGTGGAAGTAGAAAAATCTCTGATGTAGCTTGGTATCGATACAATAGTCGAAGTAAGACTCACCCTGTAGGAACGAAGCTGGTTAATGAATTGGGAATCTATGATATGAGTGGCAATGTATGTGAATGGTGTCAGGATTGGTATGGTCCTTATTCTAACTCCTCTCAAACAAATCCTACTGGTGCAGACAGTGGAAATGGGCGTGTGTGCCGTGGTGGTAGTTGGAACTACGATGCGGGGCGCTGTTGTTCATCGTCCCGTAGCAATATCACGGCAGGTTACCGTGACGGCTGCCATGGTCTTCGCTTGGTTCTGTCCGAGTAACGGCATCTTTTCTAAAACGTCCTAAATATATAGTCATGTTGGTATAACAGATTTTTATAGAGTTGAAAAATTCTGATATGAACAAATTGATAGAATACAATATTGGGTATAAAATGATAGATATATTATTAACTCAACCCTGTTCGTTTTCGCAACTTGGTAATCGAGATAGCCAAGAGGATTCCTTCTGTCCTGCTACAAGTGATGAGCAAACTTCCTTTTTTGTCGTTTGTGATGGCGTGGGTGGAAGAGAACATGGGGAGGTGGCAAGTCAATTGGTGTGCCAAACCATAGAAGACCTGTTGACGGATGGTGATTGCTCGACGTTAACAGCGGAAGATGTTTTGTCTCTTGTTGAGGAATCGTATCACACCTTATATAATAATAGAGCAATAAGCCCGAATATGGCTACGACCTTGGCCATGATGGTAAAAACATATAGCGGAATGCTGTTGGCTCATCTTGGTGATACCCGTATCTATCAGGTTCGCAAGGACAAGGGGGTAATCTTTTGTACTAAAGATCATTCGCTGGTCAATGATTTGCTGGATAGCGGACAGATTACTCCAGAGAAGGCTAAGAATCATCCCCAAAGGCATGTTATCACAAAATGTATATTTGTAACAGGTAATAGGGAAGATTATCAGATTCCATCCATCACACTCATTCGGGATATTCTGCCACATGACATTTTTATGCTTTGTACGGATGGAGTATATACCAAACTTGGTGATGAAACCATTTCGGAAATACTCTCGGCTGATGGGGCTTTGAAAGATAAGGTAAGGGAGATGGCGACTTTGTGCAGAAATAGTAGTGATAACAATACTGCCTATCTCGTGGAAATAGCTGATGTGAAAGGAGAAGAACAGGGAAAGAACAATGTAATGTATGAAATCAAGAGTACTAAGAAGTCGATTTGTTGTAAGATATTAGACTTCGTCAGAAAAACTATAGATTTCGTCAGAGAAACTTAAATTTCTAAACAACATGTTCTTGAATATTTGTAATCAAGAGAAAAATGTAGTATCTTTGCATCAGAAAAAGAAAAAATAACATATTATAAACCCTTTAAAATAAATGGATTATGGATACTCAGGTTATAAACAAGAATGCAAAGAATGAGAATGCTAAGGATACTTTGAAAAAAGGTGCAGCCTTGGCAGGTGCGGCAGGCTTAGGTGCAGGTGCAGTAGTTTCTGCTGATGTGATCAGAGGTGATGAGGGGGAACTGGATATTGTAGATCCTATTTCACCACTGGAAGTTGCCGACGCAACAAATGGTCAAACTACAGGTCAAGATGCCCCAAATCCAGAGGAACAGCCGGAAACAGTTGAGGCTCATGTAGCAACAGAAACTTCAGTTAATCATATTTCGTCTTCAGCAGAACCTCAACCGCAGGAGTCTCCTGCTCATCATGAGGATAATATGGTAGCTGACACCACTCCTACTCCAGCTCCATCCCATGAAGGGGTGATTGATACGAATGATATCCCAGACGTGGATCCTAATCTTGTAGCCCAGAACTTAACTGATGATGTGATCATGGTTGACCCTACAGACAATGATATGGGTAATCTGGATATAGCAGCCGTAGGCACAGTTGAAACAGTGGATGGACAGGTGTTGTCGGCTGCACAGTTTACTGGTGACAATGGTGAGACTATTTATGCAGTGGATGTGGATGGTGACAATACTTACGACGTAGTGACTGATGCTTCCGGCAATGTGCTGGCTGATATGCCTTCTACATTGACGGTGAGTGATTCGGAAAATATCGTGAGTGTCAATAATGGTGATACAGGCTATCTTGCCCAAAACGAGCATGACGATATTCCTGAGGATGGTTTGGACAACCCAATGGATGATGTGGTTGACTTGGGATAAGGAGATAAGGATAAGATATATTTTACCAAAATAGCAAGTACGATTATGAGTTATAAATATATATTGCTTTCCCTGTTGATGGTCTTTGGTATGACTTCGCAGGTTTCGGCACAGAAAAGAGCATCTGCCAATAAAAAGGCAAAGCCTACGGTCAACGCTGATTCCGTAGAAGTAAGAAAATTGATTGATGCAGCCAAGAAGGGTGATGGAGATGCCCAAAACACATTGGGAACCTATTACTATGCTGGCAAGAAAGTGAAACAAAGCTATGAGGTGGCTTTGAAATGGTTTAGTATGGCTGCCAAGCAAAAGCACGTCAAGGCGATAGCCAATATGGGACTATGTTATCAGCTGGGACATGGTACGAAGAAGGATTCAATCATGGCTGTGAAACTCTATAAAGAATCAATCAAGGCTGGCAACAGTGAATTGGTTAAGCAGCGTGAGGATAATCTGGAAAAGAGTCATTCTGCTTTTGATATTCGTCTCCTTGCCGACTTGTATGATAATGGATGTGGCGATGCCGTGAAGAAAAATCAACCGCTTGCCTTAAAGTATTACAAGATGGCTGCAGACAATGGAGATGGATTCTCTGCTTACAAATATGGTGAGAGTCTCTGTAATGGCAAGGGTATCAAGGTGGATAAGGCAAAAGGTGCTGTTTATCTGAGTAAGGCGGTGAAGCATCATATTCCTAATGCCATGATGTTGTTGGGCAATCTGTTGTATAAGGGTGACGGTGTGCAGCAAGATTATGTAAAGGCAATGAATCTCTATAAGCAGGTTGCTGTAAAAAACAATCCTGTAGCTATGTGGAATGTTGGTATCATGTATAAGAAGGGTTTGGGGACAAAGCAAAACTATCTCATAGCCTTGCAATGGTTGACAGAGGCTTCTAACAAAGGTATGAAGACTAACTTCATGAAGCAACTGGCAGATGAAAATGTGGAAATCAACGATGGATGGAAAGGAACGGACTTTTATACCTTTATTCATGCCATGAGTAACATGGAGGCAACTTCTCCTGATTTTGCTGCAGCTGTCAAGGAACTAACTGTATTGGAAAAGAAAAATCTGCCTGTGGCATCTACTCTCTTGGGTCATTGCTATGCAAACAAGACATGGAAGAAAGCCAATGACAAGAAGATGTTGGCTTATTATGAAAAAGCTGTCAATGCAGGTGAGCCTTACGCATGTTATCTTCTTGCCCAGTTGCATTATACAGGAAGCAAAGCTGTCAAGACTGACAAGAATAAGGTAGTGGAACTTTATGAAAAATCTGCGGAAGGTGGTTATGCTCCTGCCATGTGCGAACTTGGTGATTTGTACTTTGCAGGTAAACTTGTCAATAAGAACGTTACCAAGGCAATAGAATATTATAATGAGGCTTTGGTAAATGGGTATCTTACCAAATCTGCCGCCACCAACTTGGCTTTCTGTTATCAGCAGGGTCTTGGCGGTTTGAAACAGAATGAGAAAACTGCAAATGAAATCTTAAAACGTGGCAAAGAGGGGAATCTTTGGACGAACCTTTTGCGTGAAATCTCATTTGAATAAATTATAATTCGATAGCGGATGTTTTGCAGACATCCGCTATTCTCAATACAAAATGTGTATGAAAAGATTAATGTCAATCTACATTTGTCTGGTGCTAGTTGCCTTGGCTTCTGTGGCACAAAACAAGGTTTCTTTTAAAACGGAAGAATTGAAGGAGGTCGCTAACAAGCTCAAACTTGACAGTCTGGATACGCTAGGCGTAGGTTATTCTTTTGTGGCAAAAGACAAGCACCAGTTGGTCATTCGGAAAAATGGTGATGACATGATAGAACATATCGGCATCAAACTTTTTCCTATGGGGTATCGCCAGCAAGTAAATGGAGAAGTGCTTGATTTCTTGGAGAGTGGACTCCTTTGTAATGTTTACCATTTGACAAGAAATCAGTTGAAGTATATGGATGCTAAGTTCATAAGGGGCAGTTGGAATCAGATGCTAACCCTTTCGTCATCTGCTTCCTGTTTTCTGAACAAGGTCAATGAGAAGGTTTATCAAGCTATTTGGAAAGAAGGTAATGCGGAGAAAATCAATCTTCTCATTCCTATCAAATATGATTTCCTGATGAATGCCCCTCGTAAAGAGTTGGAAGCTAACTTTATAAGAGACTTGAAGGTATATAGAACAAAACAAAAGTCAGTGGATTGTGCTGTTGATGTGGCAAGATTGACTGTTGTGAAGGATGGTTCTGATACCTTATATATGTTGCCAGGGAAGCATTATAATCTGGAATCCATAACCAATACTACTTTTTTCAAATTAAAGGATAGTGTGGAATATGTGCCGGTTATTGACCCGAAGTATCCTGTACAGACAATAGCAAATACTTTATTGTTGGATTGCTACAGGGTTCCTGAGGCTAAGATTTCTCTTACTGTAATCGGGAGTGATAAGAAGAATTCTACAATCTTGGTTCCTGTTAGACAGTTGATAGCTTTTGCAAAGAGTCAAGGATGTGTGCCTTATTTCGGATATGAGGAAACGAAAGATGGTAAATTGCAGGGAGGCTTGTTCTTATATAATAAGGAACTGGGTTATGACCATGTGCTAAGCCTGTCATGTGATATGAAAAATATAGCTACAGACAAGTTGGTGTTCACTTCTCGTGCTTATCTTTTCATTCCTACCACCAATGTGAAGAATCTATATAACGACATTAAATCCAAAAAATGACAAAATGATGAGAGGCTTTATTTTAACGATTATTCTAGGCACATTTTCATTGCTTGGTGTGGCACAAGATAATATTGAGGCAATCAATGAAATCAAACTCTCTGGCAAATATTTTACAGCAGAGGCTACTGCTTCTAATGTTGAAGATGCTAATAAACTAGCTTTGATGAGTTTGATAGAAAATATATCTGGTTACTGTGAGGAAATGGAACTGCCAGAAATTCCAGAGGATAAGGTCAAGGCAGCGTTACTTTCAAAGACCGTCAAGCGTGGAGATGCAGTTATGGTTTTGGTATATGTACCAAGAGACATCGTAAAAGCTACTGGCACAATGACTTTTACTCCTTATAATCACGCGCCGGAGGCAAATAGTACAGAAACAATAACCAATAGTCATACTACTACAGTAAATGTTCAAGAAGGTGTTCCAGATATAATCAAGCAGATTTCTAATGTTGACACCTATGCCAGTATGCAATATTTATTGAATTTGGCAGAGGACAATGGGTTGATAGATTCCTGGGGGAAAAAGCGACTGATGAGCAATCCTGATAATTGCTATATGATAATGGTGAATACGGATCGTCAGATAAAAGGCGTTCTTTCTCCTATGATGAATGGACAAAGAAAAAATGTTAAGACTGGTGTCATGATGGATTCTGAAAGTATGAACGTGTTTGCGAATTGTGTACCATTCTGTGTATTAATAAAATAGGTATATGAAGAAGTATATTTTTATGTTATGTGTCGTGTTGGCTTGTTCGCAACTATCTATGGCACAAGTAAAATTCCAGTTTAGTGATGGAATTTATAACCAGACGTTCAAATCGCAAGTTGAACGAAATGTCTCCTCTTTGCTCACTGAAATCAATAGGGCAGAGAAAAGCGGAAGTGAGATTTTAAATCTTTCTTCGGTCAGAATGGATAATAATGGTCGTAATGGCTTGACAAGCCTTTGGAGAAATATCCATTTCCGTTGTGAGTGGAATAACAACGTTCAACCTTGTATTAAGGATATTACGGGTTATGAGATTAGACAAATCCCTGTGGAGATGAAACCTTTGGATAATACCTATAAGGGTGAGTTGCACAAAGAGTTGACAATTAGTTTTAGCAAGGATGGGGTTATCACAGGTGTACGAACTGCTATAGATAATAATTCCTATCTTTCTATTCTTCGGGGTGGCAAGTCTAATCTTGATACACGAATGAGAAGAGAAATCTTGAAATTTGTTGAGGACTTCAGAAGTTATTATGTTGAAAAGAATGCGACTGCTTTGGAGGAAATCTTCAGTGATGATGCCCTTATCATAACAGGACGTGTCATCAAGACTATGGGAAAAAGTCAGACTGATGGTATTTCTCAGCAAGTAAGGGAAAAGGTGGTTTACAGTAAACAAAGCAAGCAGCAATACATCAATAACTTGAAGGCTTTGTTTAGAAGTTCAGAGTTTGTGAATGTGGATTTCTCGGATATAGAATTGATGCGACATGGCTCCAATCCTAACTTTTATGGTGTCAGATTACGTCAAAAGTGGGCTAGTCAACGATATAATGGCAATCAATATGCTGATGATGGCTATGTCTTCTTGCTCTGGGATTTTACGGATGAGACTCAACCGAAAATTCATGTAAGGACCTGGACTCCAAAAAGACCTGGACAAAATGGCGATGATTTCTCTCCTGAAGACTTCTTCATACCTAGTTCTAATCAATAGCTAGTGTAGCTTACTGGATATAATATGCTCGGGATTAAAATGAAGATTGGTACCAAGCGTAGCGGTGTAATCGGTACCATGCTATCGTCTTATTTTATATTGAAATAAAAATTCCCCAACCCGCTTAAGAAAGTAGGTTGGGGGATTTTTTCTTCTGCCACAGTCTTCGCTCCAACCCTGATTTATTCAGGTTTCCCTGATTTCTTCAGTAAAGGGGCGAGGAACTTATAGGTATATCCCTTCTGCTGCTTCACCATTTCTTCTGGTGTACCGGCAAAAAGGAGCTGACCGCCGCCTCGTCCACCTTCCGGACCCATGTCGATGAGCCAGTCGGCGAGTTTGATGACATCGAGATTGTGCTCGATGATGATGACCGTATTGCCACGGTCTACCAGCTTCTGGAGTACATCCATCAGAATGCGGATGTCTTCGAAATGCAGACCGGTTGTCGGTTCATCGAGAATATAGAGCGTCTTGCCCGTATCACGCTTCGAGAGTTCTGTAGCCAGTTTTACGCGCTGACTTTCACCGCCAGAGAGGGTAGTGGAACTCTGTCCTAACCTGATGTATCCGAGTCCTACATTCTGTAATGCCTTGATCTTCTGCAGTATCTGAGGAACATTCTCGAAGAAATCTACCGCCTGGTTGATGGTCATGTCGAGAACATCGGCGATGCTCTTTCCCTTGTATCTTACCTCCAGCGTCTCGCGGTTGTAGCGTTTGCCGTGGCATACCTCACAAGGTACGTAGACATCCGGCAGGAAGTTCATCTCGATGGTCTTATATCCGTTACCCTTACATTCCTCGCATCTTCCACCTTTCACGTTAAAGGAGAATCTGCCCGGCTTGTAACCGCGGATCTTTGCCTCGGGAAGTCCTACGAAGAGTGAGCGGATATCGCTGAACACGCCTGTGTAGGTAGCTGGATTGCTGCGAGGCGTCCTGCCAATCGGACTCTGGTCTACATTCACCACCTTGTCGATATTCTCGATACCTTCGATGCTCTCGTATGGCATCGGTTTCTTGAGCGAACGGTAGAAATGCTGCGAGAGGATAGGCTGGAGGGTCTCGTTGATGAGAGTGGATTTGCCTGAGCCGCTGACACCCGTTACGACAATAAGTTTGCCGAGTGGAAAATCAACATCCACCCCCTTGAGGTTGTTGCCCGTAGCTCCGTGAATGGTGATATGCTTGCCGTTGCCTTCTCTGCGGAGGGCAGGCACCTCAATAGCCATCTTGCCGTTGAGATACTGGGCGGTGATGGTATCGGTCTTGAGCATCTCCTGAGGTGTGCCCTGGAAGACAACTTCACCTCCCTTGCGTCCCGCCTTCGGACCGATATCTACAATCCAGTCGGCAGCCCGCATCATATCTTCATCGTGCTCCACCACAATAACGGTATTGCCCAGGTCGCGAAGTTCCTTCAGACTGTTGAGCAGACGTTCGTTGTCGCGCTGGTGCAGACCGATGCTCGGCTCATCGAGGATATAGAGCACATTGACCAGCTGGCTGCCAATCTGTGTGGCAAGGCGGATGCGCTGACTTTCACCGCCTGAGAGCGAAGCTGACTGACGGTTGAGCGAGAGATAATTCAGTCCCACATCGAGGAGGAAGGTGACACGGGAGCGCAACTCCTTGATAATCTCGTGAGCCACCTTGGCTTTCATCGGAGGCAGATGCTGTTCCACCTCTTCCAGCCAGTTGCGCAGTTCATCGATGTCCAGGTTTGCCACTTCGGAGATATTCTTATCCCAAATTCTGAAAGCCAGGGATTCCGGCTTGAGTCGGAGACCGTGACATTCCGGGCATTCAACGACAGAGATAAACTGGTCAGCCCATTTCTTGCCGTCATTACTTTCGTCATTCTCCATCACCTTCCTGAGATAGTCGATGACGCCATCGTAGGCACAGAAATAGTCGGTGGAAGTATGCACCTTCTCCTTATCTATCTTTACGTTTTCCAAGGATCCATAGAGAATTTCCTCCATGGCAATATTCGGAATTCTGCAGATAGGAGTCTTGAGATTGAGGTCGTATTTTGACAGGAGTGACTCAATCTGCCAGAAAATCATCTGATTCTTGTATTTTCCGAGCGGCACGATACCACCCTCATAGATGCTCATGTCTTCGTTCGGGATGACCTTCTTGAGGTCAATCTGGTTCACCTTTCCCAAACCCTTGCAGTGAGGGCAGGCACCTTCTGGCGAGTTGAAGGAGAACATGTTAGGCGCAGGGTCCTGGTAGGCGATTCCGGTAACAGGGTCCATCAGTCGCTTGGAGAAATTCTTCATCTCGTGGCTGCCTTTCTCGATGACAGCCACCATGCCGTCGCCTTGTTTCATGGCGATGGAAACACTCTTGCGGATGCGTTCTTCGTCAGCTTCGCGCACCACGAGCTTGTCTATCACCACCTCGATGTTATGGTTCTTGTATCGGTCAATCTTCATGCCCGGCACAATCTCCAGAATCTCTCCATCCACCCGGGCATAGAGATAACCCTTGCGCCGCATGCTGTCGAAGAGTTCACGGTAATGACCCTTGCGCTGTCTGACGAGGGGAGCGAGGAGGTAGATAGCCTTGCCGGCATACTCATTGAGAATCATCTCGATGACCTGTTCCTCGGTATATTTCACCATCTCCTCGCCGCTGCGGTAGCTGTAGGCAGTACCGGCACGGGCATAGAGCAGACGCAGGTAATCGTAGATCTCGGTGGTGGTGCCCACAGTGGATCGGGGATTCTTGTTGGTGGTCTTCTGTTCGATGCTGATGACCGGACTGAGACCTGTAATCTTATCCACATCCGGACGTTCCATGTTGCCCAGGAAGTTGCGGGCATAGGCAGAGAACGTCTCGATATAGCGCCGCTGACCTTCGGCAAAGATGGTGTCGAAGGCCAGTGATGACTTGCCCGAACCAGAAAGTCCGGTTATGACGGTGAGGGAGTCGCGGGGTATTTCCACGTCGATGTTCTTGAGGTTGTGAACCCTGGCTCCCCAAACATTAATCTTTTCTTCTGAAATCATTGTCCTGAATTAGTTTGATTCTCGATGTATCCCCTCAGCAGGTTGACATCTTTTTTGAAGTTATATATCTTTCCATCTGCACCTTTTGCCTTGACGAGGCAGAAGTAGACGCCATCCTTGACGGGACTACCCTTGTAGGTGCCGTCCCATCCAGTAGCCGGATCGGTCCATTCAAAGAGTTTCTGCCCCCACCTATTAAATATGTAGGCATGGAACTCAGTGATGTTCTGGTATCCGCTCTTGGGTTTGTAGATGTCGTTGATGCCGTCTCCGTTTGGTGAGAAGGCATTCGGCATGAGAAGAGAGCTGACCTGTGGTGTCTCTTCCGGGTTGCCCTCTTCGCCATCATTGACTTCCTGAGCGTGCAATTGGCACGTTAAAAGTGGCAACAAGATGCAAAGTATACTTATTTTTCGTCTCATTTGAAGAATTATTTGTGCAAAGATAATAAAAAGCTGAGAGATTTTGGGCAGAATGCAAGATTTTTTGTATTTTTGCAAATGAAAACATTGAAATCTGAAGATTATCGGCAGAAAAATGACTCAAAATCTGCAGAAATCCGAAAGATAGGAATATAAAATTAATGAAGTTATGAGAAGAATCAAGAGATATTTCCTTGTTGTCGTTGGGTTGATGCTCAGCGTCAGTATTTTCGCTCAGACCACCAAGTGGCGCGACATCTATACGGTGAAGAAGAAAGATACCATCTTCGGTATCGCCAACAGCTATGGATTGTCGCTTCCGGAACTCATGGATGCCAATCCGGAGATGAAGCAGGAGGGATACATGCTCCAGAAAGGAGCCACCCTGTTTATCCCTTATGCCAAGGGACAGAAGAATCCAAACCAGAAGACAACTACCGCTACTCCTGCTGCCAGCCAGAAAACGGTTGCTCCTGCTGCTGCCAAGCCTGCAGCTACCGTCAGCAACGCCGTGAAGATTGGCGTGATGCTGCCGCTGCATGATGTGGATGGCGACGGCAAGCGCATGGTGGAGTATTACCGTGGCATCCTGATGGCATGTGACTATCTGAAGAAGCACGGTGTTTCTACCGATGTTCATGCCTGGAATGTGCCTATCGATGCGGATATCCGTACCACTCTGCTGCAGGAGGGTGCCAGCCAGTGCGACCTTATCTTCGGTCCGCTTTATACCAAGCAGGTGGCTCCACTTTCCGAGTTCTGCAAGAACAACGGCATCAAGCTCGTCATTCCTTTCTCCATCAGTGGGGATGACGTGGAGCGCAGCAAGGAGATTTTCCAGGTTTATCAGAGTCAGGAGAGTCTGAATAATGCTACCGTGAAGGCATTCCTGAAGAGATTCTCCAATGTGCATCCTATCTTTGTTGACTGCAATGATTCCACTTCTCGCAAGGGTGCCTTTACCTTCGGACTCCGCAAGGAACTGGAAAAGCGCAATATCAACTTCAGTATCACTAACGTGAATTCGAGCCTCGAGCAGTTTGCCAAGGCTTTCGTGCCTAGCAAGCAGAATGTGGTGATTCTCAATACAGGCCGTTCACCTCAGTTGACCGCCGTGCTCAACAAGTTGGATGAGTTTGATGCCAAGTATCCGGGTGCATCCATCTCGCTCTTCGGTTATACGGAATGGCTGATGTATGCCAAGTACAATCTGGAAAGGTTCTACAAGTATGACACCTATATCCCTTCCACCTTTTATTATAATGCCAGCAATGTGCGTACCCAGTCGTTGGAGACGAGTTATCAGCGTTGGTTCCATCAGCCGATGCAGGTAGCCCTGCCACGTTTCGCCATTACGGGTTATGACCATGCCATGTTCTTTATCCAGGGCGTGAAGAAGGAGGGGCGCAACTTTACGGGCGACAGCAAGCATTCTACTTACCAGCCTGTACAGACACCATTGGATTTTGAGAGGTCGGGACTTAAGGGAGGTTATAAGAACAAGAGTTTCATGCTGATCCACTATACCTTCAATCATCAGATTGAGGCGGTGAAGTATTAGGACTTTGGACTTTGAACTTTGAACTTTGAACTTTGAGCTTTGAACTTTGAAGTTTGATCTTTGAATATTGAAAAATGAACTTTATGATATGTATTTGATAAGAAGATATATACTGCTTTCTCTGGTCTTGGGGGGCGGACTGACAGCTTCGGCACAGATTGGAGAGCATCGCAATGACTTTGCAGTCGGATTGAATGGGGGCTTCATTATGAGCTCAGTAGGTTTTACGCCAGACGTACAGCAGACGCAGCACGGCGGAATGACGGCGGGTTTCTCGATGAAGTATACCTGCGAGAAATATTTCAACACTATCTGCTCCATCTATGCCGAGGTAAACTATGCCAAGGTGGGATGGAAAGAGGATATCCTTGATAAGGAAAACAATCCGGTGATTATCACGGAGACTCAGGAGCCGATGGCGTATAGCCGTACCATCAACTATATCCAGGTGCCGGTGTTCGCTCATCTGGCATGGGGTAGGGAGACGAGAGGACTGAACATCTTCGTGAATGCCGGTCCACAGTTCGGTTATTATCTCAGTGAATCGACCAAGACCAATTTTGATGTGAAGAAGTTGCCTCAGACGGACAACAACCGAGTGAGCCCGGTGATGGCACAGGATACGATGGCAGTAGAGAACAAGCTGGATTACGGTATCGCCGTGGGTCTGGGTGCAGAATACAGCATTCCGAGAGTGGGTCACTTCCTTGCCGAAGCCCGCTACTACTACGGATTGGGAAATATCTACGGTTCGTCGAAGCGAGATTACTTCGGAAAAAGCAACTTCGGACAGATAGTCCTGAAGCTCTCTTATCTCTTCGATATCACAAGAACGAAGAACGTGAAGAGGAAATAGATGATAATTGATAATTAATAATTAATAATTGATAATAAATCAATGATAACGGGTTTATCATTGATGTTTTGAAAAAAATGAGTACAACAGAAAAAATGCAGATGAAATTGAGCGACTCGAAGTCAGCTC
>OQVQ01000820.1_pt1 | contig 13600 bp, 10 predicted proteins | sample 1691491 | NCBI WGS metagenome assembly OQVQ01 (sample SAMN03418252, study PRJEB22391) | human gut metagenome | biome: human-gut; feature: organic feature; material: feces | host: Homo sapiens | place: Tanzania | collected 2013-01
GGTAGGGCTATGCCCGAAAATGAAAAACCACCCGCTATGCGGGTGGATATTTATTTTCGAAATACACCCTTGGTAACTAGAGGCTGTATGGTATATGTTAGAGCTATTGGTAGAAGGGATGATTTGCTATGAATAGAAAAATTGCCGATTTGATGGAGACTATGATTGCCTACGATAAAGGGGATGTACGGAGAATACAGCACTTTCTTAAGGTACATGATTTGGCTGTAACTATTGGTACTTTAGAGGGATTGCCAGAGAATGAGCTGTTCATTCTGGAGGCGGCAGCCATCCTGCATGATATTGGGATTCACAAAAGCGAGGAAAAATATCACAGTTCTGCTGGCAAATATCAGGAAATAGAAGGCCCTGGCGAGGCTGAGAAACTGCTGGCTAATTTAGGCGGCTTCACCACTGGTCAAATCAACCGCATCAAATATCTTATTGCCCACCATCATACCTATGGCAATATTCAGGAGCAGGATTATCAAATTTTGGTCGAGGCAGATTTTTTGGTTAATCTTTATGAAGATGGTTCCTCCAAAGAAACTGCAGCCAAGGTATTGCAGAATATCTTCCGTACCGAAGCAGGCATTAGGCTGTTAAAAGCCATGTACAATATCTAAAAAAGCATTTAACTACCATAACCCCACTGGCCTATTTTCGCAAAGGTTGGTGGGGTTTTTAATCTTATTTTCATTATCAACATTTATATTTGTGATATAATAGAAAATGGATAATAATTTATGAAAGGTGATGAGAGGGTGCTTAATAGGAAAAAGACAGCAGGACTGCTGGGGGCAGTTATGGCTGGAATTTGTTTGGTGTTTGTTGGGTTATATACATATATATCCTCTCAAAGCTTTATGGAAACGGCTGCCAGCCAGGCAGGCAGAATGGCTACAGAGCTTTTGGCAACCAAGGTGGATTTGGGCAGGGTAGAGATTGTGTCCTGGCGGGAGCTGAAGGTTGAGGGCTTGGATGTATATGATAAAAAATCTGAAAAGCTGGCCCATGTGGATGAAGCAGTTGTCAGGCTTAGTCCCTGGGCTATGCTGGACAAATCCCTTACTGAGGGCATTAGTGAAATAGATATTAATAAAGCAGATGTAAGCATTCTCCAGCGGGAGGATGGCAGTTGGAACTATGAGGATTTGCTGTCCGAAAAGGAAAGCAGCAGCAAGTTTACCGCCAAGATAAACATTAAGGATTCCATTCTCCGCAGCAGTTATAACAATCAGCCTATTGTGTTGGAGGATGTTAATGGCTATGTAGATATGGCCTCTTATCCCGCTATTTCCATTAAGGCAGATTGCACAAATCAGGGCGCCAAGGCTCGGGTGTCTGCTACCCTTGATACTTCGGATATGGCCAAGGAAGGCAAGGCAGGAGGCCGTCAGACCTTCCGGCTTACAGTAGAAAATGCTGCGGTGGAAAATTATTTGCCATATTTGCCAGCAGATACCATCCCTGAGGATGTGGTTAAGAATATTTCTGGTCAGGTAAAATCCCTGCAGGTAGCAGGGGAGCGTGTCGGCCAGGAGCTTATCTATCATGGTCAGGTAGAGCTGGATCAGGGTAAATGCACCTTGCTTTCCCATGAAGTGGAAAATATTAAGGCTCTAGCTACCTTTAACGAAAAGGAGGCCAGAATCTTTGCTAGAGCAGAAACTCAGGGACAGCAGGCCTCTGTACATGGCCGGATTATCCTTACTTCCGGCACACCAGAGCTGGATTTGCAGGCAGAGTCGGATGGCTTTGAGCCAGCCGTAATTGTGGAAGATATTCCTTATACTGGGGCTGTGAAATTTGCAGCTCATATTACCGGGGCTGCGGATAATCCTAGAGTGGACGCCTATGTGCAGGTGCCTCAGGGTGCTGTGCAGGGGATAGGCTTTAGCAATCTTACGGCCCAGGTTTCCTATGCCGATAGCATGGTAGTGATTCAGCAGGCGCAGGCTCAGGCGGCAGGAGGTACCATTAGTGCCACTGGCAGTTTTGATGCTAAAAGCTATGATTTTACTGGCAATGTACAGCTGGCAGGGATTTCTGCCAGTCAGGCAGGGGCCATAGCCTCGGCTCAGGGGCTGAATACTGACTTTTCAGCTACAGATGGTACTATAAATGGAGATTTTGCCGTAACAGGCAATGGACACAATGTAGAGCAGATGCAAGTATATGGCACCTTAAAGGGAAGCCAGCTTTCCTATCAGGGGATAACGCTGGATTCTCTCAAAGGTTCCTTTGCTCGTAAGGGAGAGGTTATCTCAATAGATTATCTTAGTTGTGGCCTGCCTGGAGGTGGTTCCTTTGGTATGGAGGGCACAATTGTGCCAGATAAAACCATAGATATTGCTTTCTATGGCTCGGAAATGGATATGTCCCTCCTAAGCAATTTCCTGCCAGATGTGCCTGTGGCCGGCTATCTGGATATTAAGGGAACTATGCAGGGGGATATAAATAACCCTATAGTTCGTGCTCAATACGCTGCTCATGATGGACATATCTATCATCAGCCCTTTGATCGTTTGCATGGTTCTGCGGCAGGCAGTCTCCGTGGAGTAAAGATTGACGATTTTGTCATGGAGCATGGGGAAAAAACCAAATGGTATGCCAAGGGCATGGTGGGCTTCCTGGGGGACAAAGGCATCAATATGCGTATTGATACCGTAGGAGCCCGCATGGAGGATATTATGCAGGCAGTGGCTCCGGACCAGAAGCTTACCGGTAATGTGGATAATGTTATTACCATTACAGGTACTTTAAAGGATCCTAATGTAGTTGGTTATGTACATTTTTATCAGGGCAGTTACAATGGTATTTTTGTTAATGGTATGGATGGTGACTACTACATCAAGGATAGAGATTTAATCCTGCAGGACTTCCATGTATTCACCCCTTGGCTGGATGTGGACTTTAACGGCACCATAGACAAGGCGGGCAAGCTGGATTTGGCGGCCAAGGTTCACGAAATCAATCTGAGCCGGTATAACAAGAATCTGCCGATTCCACTACAGGGCAAGGCTAGGTTTAACGGCAAGCTGACAGGAGATTTGGCTAACCCACTATTTGAAGGAAAGTTGGAGGCAGATGATTTGGCTGCCAATGGACAGGAGATTACCAATGTAGGGGGAATTGTCCGTTATGAAAATCGCCATATCTTTATGGATAATTTCTCCTTCCAGCAAAATGAGGGCCAGTATAAATTTACCGGTCATGTAAATATTGACAACAAGCGTATCAAGGGACGGCTGGATGTGGACAAGGGAGATATTCACAATCTAGCAGCTATGGCCGGTCTTAAGGATAACGGTATTACAGGAACTATTACTGGCAATAGTATGTTTGGGGGCACGCTGGATGAACCAGAGGTTAATCTTAGTGCCTTTATTACCAAGGGCGCCTTGGGCAGCTATGCTATGGATGATGTAATATTGAAGGCCTCTCTGGACAAGCGAAGAATTTATATTGAAGATTTCAGCGGTCAGGAGGGGGCTGAGGGACACTTTAGTGCTAAAGGTGTTATTGATATGGATGGGGACATCAATATTAAGGCTGTAGCCAGCAATATTGATATTGGTGCTCTGACTGAGGCTGCTGGGATTAAGAATCATGTAGGGGGTACGCTGGATACCGCTGTTAATATTACTGGCCCTTATGCAGCCCCAAGGGCGGAGATACCGCTGTCCATCAAGAATCTGCAGGTAGAAAGTACCTTGATAGATAAGGTAGAAGGAAATTTGCAGGTGGCAAACAATATTGTGGAGATAAAGGATTTGACTGCCACCAAGGTATATGGCAATCAAAGCTATGCCTTGACCGCTCAGGGACGGGTGCCTTTGGCGGCTCTCACAGAGGAAATGCCTAATGCAGCTAATCAGTTTGATGTAAATATTTCTCTGGCTAATGCAGATTTGAGTCTATTGCCTACGCTGTCCAAATACATAGATTGGGCGGTAGGACCTACAGATGGTCGTATGAAGCTGCAGGGAACTCTGGCCAGCCCTTATATTACAGGCAGTATGAATGTATATCAGGGTGCCTTCAAGATAAGGGACGTGGCCAAGCCTGTAACTGATTTGAATATGAGATTGCTTTTCACTGGTCATGATGTAACCTTGGAGGAGTGTCACGGTCAGATGGGAGCAGGCAGTTTTGATATAACAGGCTATGCCCATTTAGCAGGGAATAAGGCAGATAAATATAATCTTTCTGTTGCCTGTGACAATCTGGATATTGACAGCCCGGTATTCAAGGGGCCTTTAAATGCCACCTTGAATGTGGACAGTATGAAATTTGCTGTGCCAGGCATAGAGGAGCAGATTATACCCAAAATCTCCGGACGATTGTTCTTGGAAAATGTATTGATTTCCTTGCCGGATGAGTTGCCAGAATCCTCTGATGATATGCCTTTGGCAGCCCTGGACTATAGCGTTGAGCTAGGGAAGAATGTTCGCTTCCTTAGTCCAACCTTTGGTGATTTGCGTCTGGCAGGTGGAGCATATTTTGGTGGTTATACCATACATCCTAGCACCGCTGGCTCCATTTATGTAAAAAGAGGTACTCTCAGCTACCTCAAAACCAATTTTAAGGTATATGAGGGGTCTATCAATTTTGGCCAGGTAAATACCCTGATGCCAAAGGTGGTGCTAAAGGCTGGTACAAAAATCAACAAAACCAGTGTGTATCTTTCCTTGGATGGCATAGTGCCTAATATGCATTTTAAGCTGATGTCAGATCCTAAGATGGCAGAGGCTGATATTATTCAGCTGTTAACATTGCGCAGTGATTATTTCAACAAGGATAAAAGTGAAGCCAGCAAGCTAACCTCCATGTTGAATATTGGTCTGCAAATGACCATCCTTTCCGAGGTGGAAGCAGCCATGCGGAATGTACTAAATCTGGATGTGCTGACCATTGAAAGAGATACCATTGATGGCACCAAGAATTTGGGGGATGTTACAGATGGCAGTGAAACCGAAAAAAATGGTGACAAGAATGCGTATGAGGTGTACAATATCACATTGGGAAAGAATATTTCCGATAAAGCATTGATAAAATACACTCAAAGTATGACAACCAGTGATTTTAGCTATGGTATTGATTACGAGTTGTCCAACAAGATAAATCTCACCTATCAGCGGAATCAGGACAATGATTATTATGCTGGTGTGGAAGCCAGATTTACCTTCTAGGCCAGTTGGCTTGGTAGAATGTTCAATAACAGCGGAGGCAGGTCTATGCAGCTGGATAGATATATATCAGAACTAAATAAGGTTAAGCTGCTGGCCTATAGTGAGGAACAGGAGCTGTGGCAGGCTTACAAAGAGCAGGGGAGCCAGCAGGCTCGCAGCAGGCTGATAGAATCCTATCAGCCCCTGGTCTTTAAGACAGCAGAGGCTTTTCTAAAGCTGGATAATATTATGGATGTTATTCAGGAGGGCACTGTGGGCCTGATTGAAGCGGTGGAGTGCTATGATTATACAAGAGGTGTGGCCTTTAGTATATTTGCTGTTCATCGCATTCGAGGCAGAATGTATAATTTTCTGAAAAAGGAAGGCCGGGCGGATATTGCCTGTCTGGAAGCTGCTTTGCCAGGTAAGGAATCTGGCTTGGAGCTTTTGACAGATACAGGGATGCCTGTGCCGGAGCAGGTAGAGCTGCAGGAGGCCTCCCGGCGGGTGAAAAAAGCTATGGACAGGCTGCCGGAAAAGGAATATATGGTGCTGGACAGCATCTATGTAGGCTGTCAGGAAGCGGCACAGGTAGCTCAGCAGCTTCATGTCAGTACCTCTCATATTTACCGGTTGCAAAAAAGCGGTGTCCGGAGAGTAAGAGGTATGTTGTCAAGATTTATCCATCAATGGAAATGACGAGGTGTCCGATGTCCCCCACCTCTATAGGTAGCGGGATGTTGTGCTAATGACAGGGGGGAGCTAATATTTCAACCCTCGTCGAAACCCCATTGAAAGAAAATGCAGAAGCATTTTCTTTGAATAATGTAGGGGTTATAATTGGCAGATTGTCGGTGAAAATATAAGAAAATAAGCGTTAATTTTGCAAAATAGATGAATTTGCCCTGATATAGTATGTTCAGAGAGAATGACAACTGAGGATTATATTCATTAGTTAATGTTTGAGGAGAGCAGACTATGAAGCAGGACAGAAAGATTCGTCAGCATATTACAGCCGCCAAGGGCTGGCTAAGTCGAGCCGAGGATTCTCTGGAGCAGGAAAATGCCATTCAGGGAGATTTGAAGCTGATGCTGGCTCAGGCTGAGCTTAAGAGAGCTCAGGAAAAAAATGATAAAAAGCTATGTGTGCGCTGGTTCAAAAGGCTGGCTCCTGGAGTATTGGCTTGTGCATTGGCTCTGGGGGGGATAATTTATGCCCAGCAGTCAGAGGATAGTCCATCCCTGCCAAAGCAAAACCAGTTAACCAGCACCTCTCTAGCGGAGCAAGCTTCCAGCTCCGGTGCAGGGAGGGACAAGGCGATGGAGGCAAATAAATCTCATCAAAATCTCAGCGAGGAGAGGGAATTTGATACCCCTGCCTATGTCCAGATACAGCCCCATGAGGAAGCACATTCAGAGGAGGTATCTAATACTATTGAAAGCAGGCCTGTTGAAGTAGAGAGCCAGCAGGCAACATCATCTTTGAAGAATGTACAGCCCTCAGAGGTGCCGGCACCAGCCATGCAAAAGCTGATGCAGTCTGCCGGCAGTACCCTGAGAGAATAGCTGTAGGAAAATTACCACCGGCCTGGTGCAAAGCAGGGTAGGTCGGCTGTTTACTTATAGATGGAGTAAAGAAGAGTATATAGGAGGTTATATCCTTGAAGAAAAACGATTACAAATATTTGGCCTGTGCAGTGGCTTTGTCCCTGTCTATGGGTGTCGGCAGTCAGTCTGCCTTGGCTGCTGTAGATCCTACTACTGCTCCTATGGGAGTAGGGGTTGATCTGAATTCCGGCAAAAGTGCTACGATGAATAGCGAAGGTGTAGTAAAGGGCTCCTTGGAGCTGCCCGATGAAAGCTCTGTAGAGTCTACACCTGCCAATGTGGCAGCCACACCAAGCCGGGATAGCGTATGGGCCAAAAACCGTCCTGCTGATGAGGAGCTGGACAAGTCCATGAAGGCTATTGAGGGCAATACTATCGTGGATGTGAAATACGAGGGTGTCAGCGATGATATTATGGAGACTATAAAGCTGGCTCAGGTTTCCAAGCCAGGTGATATTTGCTCTATTGGCCTTTTGTCTGAGGATGCCAGCAATATATATGGCACTGGTTATTTCTATGATTTGTATCCTACCTTTGAATCTGTGCCAGAGGGTGTAATCATCACCTATCATCTCTTTGAGACACCTATTCTTACCAGCGTAGAGCTGGATGGCAATACCGAGATAGAGCCTACCGACAAGCTGCTGGCCAAGATGCAGTTGAAGCAGGGGGACCGTTTGAATCGTTTTGCCCTGAAGGAGGATGTTCGTGCACTCCAGAAGCAGTATATCAAGGACGGCTATGTTATGGCCAAAATCCGTGATATGGAAGTTGGCGACGACGGCAAGCTGGTTATTAAAATAAATGAAGGTATTTTGGAGGGCTTCAAAATCAAGGGGCTGAAAAAAACCAAGGAAAAGGTTATTCTGCGGGAGCTGCGTCCAAAGGTAGGCAAGCCTCTGAACAAAAACGATGTAGTCCGCAGCTATCAGCGCTTGACCAATCTGGATTTCTTTGAGTCTGTAGATGTAAAGCCTATTGCTGGTGTAGAGCCAAATGCCTGCGTTCTGGAGGTTGATGTTACCGAGAAGAATACTGGTGTCTTCGGTGTAGGTGCCGGTTATAGCAGCTCTGATGGCTTTGTAGGTATGATTAGCTTGGGTGATAGAAACTTCCGGGGTACTGGTGATTCCATTAATGTTACCCTGACCAAGAGCAGTACTGATACCAGTGCCAAGGGATATATTTTCTCCTATCGCCGTCCTTGGCTGGATAGCAAGGAAACTGCCGGCATCTTCAAGATTTACAATCGTACCTTTGAGTACAATGAGTATGATGAAAACGGAGATTTCGTTGAGGAGTTCATGCGTAAAAACGTAGGTTTTGAACTGGGCTTCTCCAGACCTCAGAGTGAATATACCTCCAACTCCATTACCTTCCGCAACAAGGATGATAAATATCAGAAGCATAAGAGCGGTACAGATAGAAGCACTAATACTACCTGGAAAGAGGATAATTTTGGTTTGACTCGTTCCATTCTGATGCAGCATATTACTGATACCAGAGATAATTATATTTATCCAACTGAGGGCTACAAGTCCACTTTGGGCTACGAATATGCCGGCTTGGGGGGAGATTTCTCCTATCACAAATTTACCATTGATGGTTCCACTTTCCGCAAGGTAGGCCGGAATCAGATTCTGGTATTCCACGGCAGCTATGGTCATTCCACTGACGATTTGCCAACTGTATCCAAGTTTATGCTGGGTGGTCAGGACACTATCAGAGGTTATCGTGATGATATGTTCCGGGGCAATAGCATGGTTCTGGGTAATATTGAGTATCGTTTCCCACTGTCCAAGAATTTCAAGGCAGCTCTCTTTACTGACTTTGGTTCTGCCTGGGATAGTGGCTGGACTCCATCCAAGCTTCATGGCAGCTATGGTGTAGGCGTTATGCTGGATTCTCCATTGGGACTTATCCGCGTGGATATTGGTCATGGTTCTCAGGGCAATAGAGTTCACTTCAATGTAGGCGGCACCTTCTAATGGCAGGCAAAGGGCTTGGGGCGCTATTGCTGGCTATGTGCTGTTTGTTGCTGTGGCCTTTAGGGGCCAAGGCTCAGGAATTTGTACCCCGTGTAGCCCAGGTAGAGGCAGTGGTGGGAGATAGCCATCAACTGCCCCTGCCAGTGAAGCAGCGCATGGAGAAAAGCGTTCAGGCCATTGGCGTCCAACTGCTGGAGGGCATGAAGGTAGAGGAGCTAAAGGCTCAGGAAAACCATTATGCCGAAATTATTCAGCAGGTTTTTGACAAGGTACTGATAGGCTACACTGTGGATAGGGTACATATTTATCCCGGTGACACCACCAAGGTGCAGGTGGATTTAATTCCTTGGCAGGATAAAATCTGTCAGGTAGAGGTTCATGTGCAGGTGGAGGGCATGAGTCCGGTGCTGTCGGATATGCTGTATCAGGATGTGGCTGGGATAGATGAAATATTTAAGCAAAGCTTACAGGGACTGCCCATTGCTGCCGTAGACTGGACTCAGGGCTTGCTGAAACAGCAGGTAAATGCTTTTTTGCAGCAGCACGCCCCAGAGTTTAAGGCAGATTTTGATGTGGTAGTTTCAGAAAATACTCAGATAAATCTGGTACTATATCCTTTGTTACCAGTGGTGCGTACCGTAGATTTAAGCATGCATTCGGATACTTTGCTCAATGCAGGCTTGCTGTTGCGGCGCCAGGCTATGCAAAGTCGGGTAAATGAGCTGATAGGCTTGCCGGTGTCTTTTGTGGAAAGGCATCAAGGGGAGTTGGAAAACTATTTAGCCAATGTGCTGAATGGGGATTCCCTTAGTCGCAGCTGGGATGTGCATACCAAGGCAGCTATTACTCCTGGGCAGCAGCTAGTGGTAATGAGTCGTTCAGATTCTGATACCTACAGAGTCCGGCTGGAGGGTTGGGCAGATATGGGTAATGAGTGGGGCAATCAGGAGGATACCAGTATTATGGCCAGATTGCATCTGGGCAGGATGTTGTCCTCACGGGACGAAATTTTTACCAGATTGGATTTTTATCCCCAGGCTGTCCGTTGTGATTGGAATCTAGGCTATGGCTATCATTTGCCGGGAGGGACAGGCTTGGCCGGGGTATATGATCTGCGCCATAATAATGTAGGTTTCGAGCTGTTTCAGCCTCTGGGAGGCAAATGGCAGTTAAGATATGCCTATCGCAGCCGGGATCAGGAAAATGAATATGGTCTTAGATATAGACTCCATGATTTCCTGACGGTGGAATATGCTATGGACAGACATAATGGCTGGCTAAGATTTATTGGTTATTTTTAATTCATTATGTTGAAGTAAAAATAAGAGTTTGCTATAATGGACTTGCCTTTAGATATGTAAATATTGTCATGCTGTGACATGATTAAGGGCAGGCATTTGTAGATATTATGTATAGGAAAAAAGGAGAAAAGAAAATGATTCAGTTGAAAAAAGCTCAGGTAAAAATCGTCAGTGTTTTGATTGCACTGGTATTCGTAGGTAGTGTTGTGGCATTGGCTTTGACTCAGTCTGGTACTGGTGTAGCTTCCGCAGCATCTTCCTCCAATGTAGGCGTTGTTGATTATCGTCAGTTTACCACTCTGAAGATTTATACCGATGCCGAGGCCGAAATGCAGAAGGCTGTACAGCAGGCTCAGCAGGAGTTCAATGAGAAGTCTGCTAACATGAGCGATGAGGAGAAGCAGGCATATTATCAGCAGACTATGGAGAGACTCCAGCAGCAGAATACTGATCTGATGGAGCCAGTTCAGAAGCAGGTTGAGGATGCAGTAAAGGCTATTGCAGAGGCTAAGGGCTTGTCTGTAGTTCTGAACAAGGACACTGTTGTATACGGTGGTACTGATATTACTCAGGATGTTATCAAGAAGCTGTCCAAGTAATTATAAAAGGATAGAAGCATATGCAGTACCGAGCTCCACAGGCGCTCGGTACTTTGCTGATATTGGCTAGAAGTGAATGGCAAAGGAGGGATTTCATGGCGGCAGAGCAGGAAAACAGTGAGCAGGCCTCCACCCTGTTAGGGAAGCATAAGAGACAAGTGCTGGCTGGTGCTGCTGTGGTGCTAGTTTCCCTCGGTGCTTTATGGGCCTACCTGATGTGGGGCGCAGTCAAGCCAGAAACGGTGGTGGCGGAGCCGGTTATTGGGGTGCTGGATATGCAGCAGCTGATAAAGGCCCATCCAGATTATGGCAGGCTTCAGGAGATTCAGCGGGATATTGATCATCTGGAAAATGTCCTGGCTTTGGAGGATATTAAGCTGGCTCAGACAACACCTACACCAGAGAAGGAGTTATTTCAGGAGGCTGCCGGTCAGAAGTCCCGGTTGGACAGCTTGGCCAGACATGATCAATTGGTGCATCAGCTTAATGCTCTGGCAGAGAAAAAGCGTCAGGAGTTGCGGCCTAAGTTTGAGGCAGAGCGCCAGGAGGCAGAGCAAAAATATCTTAACGAGATGTTGAATCTGCGTATTAAGATAGATAGTGCCGATGTATTGGGGCTTACCCCGGAGCAGGTGCAGGAAATGCAAGTTCGCATTGAGAGCTTGCAGCAGCAGCGGGGACAGGTGGTGGCTCAGTTGTCCCAGGAGCAGGAGGAACGCTTCCGCCAGTTAATGGCTCAGGAGGCGGCAGGCCCTATGGCAGAGCTGCAGCGGCTGGAGGCTCAGACCAAGCAGGAGCTTCAGCAGGCAGAGCTGGATAAGGAGCTGGAGGTGCAAAACCGCAATGCCCAGGCTATGGAGCAGGCTGTATCCCCGGTAGAAAGCAAAATTAATACCGCCAAGAAGCGAGCTCTTTTGGAGGGGCGGAAAATTCAGCTTCGACAGATACAGGATAAAATCCGCAATGATATTGCAGGCAGGGCTGCCAAACTGGCTATTATGCACAAGCTTACCTTGATTCTGGCTAGTCCCGCAGACAATCTGCGGGGGATTGACTATGAGAATCTGGGAGCAGGCAAATGGGAGCCTACACTTAGTCCCGTTATTGGCATAAATGCCTTGGATTTGACAGAGGAAATGCTGCAGGAAATGAAGCAGCAGCCTTTTCAGCCCATAGGAGCAGATAAGTAAAAGTTAAAGCAGGAAAGAGGCTTTTTATATGAAAACGAAAAAGAGAATTGCCGCAGTTATTATGTCAGCATTATGTGTAGCTGCTTTGGCTACAGGCTGTGGCAAGGTGAATATAGGCTATATTGATCAGTCCAGAATCCAGAATGAGGCACCTCAGATCAAATCCTCTATTGAGGAAATGCAGAACAAGCTGCAGGAGGTACAGCAGGACGGAGATAAGCAGCTGCAGGAGGCTCAGGCCAAGGGCACCTCTGAGGAAGAGATGCAGAAGCTGCAGCAGCAGCTTCAGATGAAGGCTGCCGGTGTACAGCAGCAGTATAGCACTCAGATAAAGTCCAAGGTGGATGCTGCCCTGGATGATGTGGTTAAGGCCAAGAAGCTGGACACTGTTGTGAACAGCAATGGCAAGGACGGCGTAGTTGTCAGCGGTGGTACAGATATTACTGATGAGGTTATTCAGAAGCTGCAGTAATTTGTAGAAGTCTGGGTAGAGAAAATAAGAGATTAGAGGGGTATTTGCTATGATTATGACCTTAGAGGAGATTGCCTCCCGTATTAATGGCCAGCTTCAGGGAGATGGCAGTGTAGAGATTACAGGCATTAACAATATTACTGGTGCCAGAGCTGGAGATATTACCTTTGCTGATGAAAATCATGTGGAGGAGGCCAAAAACTGTCAGGCAACAGCTATTCTGCTGCCAGCAGCCATTAAGGAGGCTCAGCAGGACTTTCCCTTGCCGGCTGTTTTCGTAGAGGATACCAGAGCAGCCTTTGCTATTATGCTGGCTTTGTACACCCCGCCTATTATTCATGAAAAGGGTGTTAGCCCAGAGGCTCATATTGGCCAGGATGTTACTATTGGTGAGAATGTTACTATTATGCCTATGGCCTTTGTAGATGACCATGCAGTAATTGAAGATGGTGTAACCCTTTATCCTCACACCTATATTGGCCAGTACACCAGAATCGGCAAGGATGCCACTATTTATTCCAGTGCCACCATTCGGGAGCATTGCAAGGTCGGTCAGCGGGTAATCGTACATAGCTCTGCGGTTATTGGTGCAGATGGCTTTGGCTTTACCACCAAGGACGGAGTACATACCAAGGTGCCACAGGTAGGTAATGTGGTGCTGGAGGATGATGTGGAAATTGGTGCTCATGCAGGTATTGACCGGGCTACCATTGGTTCCACTATTATTGGCAAGGGTACCAAGATTGACAATCTGGTACATATTGGCCATAACTGCCATATTGGTGCGGGCAATCTTATTGTAGCGCAGACAGGTATTTCAGGTTCCACCACCTCTGGTCCAAATGTAACCTTTGGCGGTCAGACTGGTACAGTAGGTCATATTACCATTGGAGGGAACTCTGTATTTGCTGCTCGCAGCGGTATTATTGGCAATACTCCAGAGGGAGTATTCTACGCAGGCTTCCCAGCCCGTCCACATCAGGAATGGCTGCGGATGGAAGCTCATTTGCAGAAGATAACCGATATGAACAAGAAGCTAAAGGCCTTGGAGAAAAAGGTTAAAGAGCTGGAAAAATAATAGATTTATTCACGGCAGCTATTCTAAAAGTGTTGACAAAGCATCGTTTAGAATAGCTGCTATTTTTTGCATTCAAATTCTGAGTTGCCGAGCTAAATGCTAATCTTAGCAATGGCATACATATACGATTTCTGCAGGCATGGCATATACCCTTACAGGCACGCTCGCGCTATATTGATGTGCCTCACGC
>OQVQ01000823.1_pt1 | contig 13572 bp, 12 predicted proteins | sample 1691491 | NCBI WGS metagenome assembly OQVQ01 (sample SAMN03418252, study PRJEB22391) | human gut metagenome | biome: human-gut; feature: organic feature; material: feces | host: Homo sapiens | place: Tanzania | collected 2013-01
GACCAAAACGCTCAAGAATGTGAGCTGAAATTGGTACAACGAACTGGACACCCTACTTAAATACCTAATCAATTCCACCTTAGGATAACAACCCATCGAACATGCAAACCTTATCTGCTTTTCAAGATTGATGACGAGGCTATGCAATTTCTGTTCGTCATTTGGATTATTCTCATAGTCTTTGGCAAAAAGAACATAAGACTCTTTCAAATTCTCAAGAGCATACTCCATATCATCTTTTAAAGCATAAGCCTCGGCTTTGTAATCGAGAGCAATGGCATAGTAACGCAATAATTGCGGATTGCTTCCTTCTCCCTTCAGATGCTTTTCTATCAGTGAATCTATTTTCTGGATTACTTCATCGTAATTCTTTTGATATTTGCTCACCATCACGCCATTCAGAAGAGCCATGAGTAAATCCTGGATGCTACATTCATTTTCTTGATAAAGCTTATCAAACAAGAGTATAGACATCTCATTACGATGCTCCATCAAAGAAGGACAAAGCATATAAGTGCTATCCAATGCAATCGCAAAACCACGGGTGATAATAGGATCTTCAGGACAAACATACCACATACAACGACGTATGCGCTCATTTGCACTCAGACACAGTTGACGGAGATTGTCATCCTTATCCTGCATACTTGCCAGATATCCAGTGATACTGAAATACAATGACTCTCCCTCATAACTGATAAGGTTACGGGAAATGATAAGTCGAATCTTTGATGTTGCACGTTGTAATAAGGTATGCCATTGATCCAATACTTCTAAATAGTTCTTATCGGCACCATGCACATTCATATATTCCACCATATATTGCACTTGGCTACACCAAAGATAATATATGACTTGCAGACATATCTTATTATCCCATGACGGTTCTGCATCGTAAGCCTTCAGCTGATTATTAAAGGTGAGATAAAAATCTTGTTTACGGTCTAAAGAAAGCGCAGAAAGATGAGGCACGGGGTCTTCGTCTATAGCCAATAGTTCTTTCACCTTCTCATTGTCGAAGCAAGACAATGCAGCCATTGCTTCATCCCGACATAATGCCGCAGCCACCGTTTCTTCATTATCCTTAAGAATCTGGTAGGTGCGCATCAGACATTTACTTCTTTCTATAATCTGATAAAGTGAATCATCTATTGACACTTTCTCGAGGGTAAGCGCTTCTGTACGATTAGCAAAAAGCATCGGATAGCGCATGAAAACTCTGTCAGTAAAATTATCCAAATATAACAATGGTGAAAACTCCTTGAGCACACTGCGCAAAGCCATCTCGCAATTAGGCAAGTGCTCTGAGATTTTATCCCGAAGTTGACGGATGTCTGAACACTTCTCTGCAGCTAATATCACTTCATGAGCCACATTGTATTGCCCTTCAGAAGTAAAATAATAATCCAACCAGTAGATCAATTGTTGCACACTGGAAGGAATTGCACGCACTCTATCCACGAAGAATTGCGTTATCTTATCCGCTTCATCAGACGCGTCTGCTTCGCGCATTTCTTCATAGTCTTCCACGTCAATGTTTATCAAATGATGAAGCAGAATAACAGTCCATAAAGGATAGGTCATAGCCACATAATTATTACCTACCGTCCTCTCTGCAATGGCATCTATTACTCTGCGCGGCAACGATTTATTGTAATAGTTGGTATATCTATCTATCAGTGCTAAAGACTCTTCTTGGCTCAATAGAGGCAAGCCGTATAACTCCCCTTCATTGCAGAAATCCTTTATGTTGACCTCTCGATCAGAAGTAAGGATAATACTGACGCGAGAGTACAGTCCGGAATAAGAGAGTATCTCATTCAGACCTTTAAGATATTGCGCATTATCAATAATCAGTACTATCTTTTTTCCTTCATAATAATTAAGGTTTTGCAAGAATTGATACAATAAGCCTATTATGTTTGCCTCCATATTCAAGTGGCATTTGCCTTCTATCGTGTCTTCCATGATCCACAACCATTTCTTGAGCATTACCATACCATGAGACATACCATTATTCTGCTCCGTAAGATGGATAAATGGCATATATTCATCTGGATTTTGCAATAGAATATCATACAGACGGGAAACAAGAGCTGTCTTTCCACAGCCATCCGGAGCGATTATTACTATCGGAGTTTCACCTTTGTTTATACGATAGAGTATAGCGTTCAAATAGTCTGTTCTGCCCACAAAGCGCGACACCTGCTCTCTTATAGTCTGATTTTCTAAAGAGATAAATAAGTAGGGTGTCCAGTTCCATGTTCTAGTTTTTGATTACGTTTTGGCAACTTAAAGTATTAAGAATCAATAAACTAAGTGCAAAATGCAAGGCAATTTTTGCTATCAAAAAAACTGATGTAGATTCGCACAAGATTATAGTTTACTTAGTGAATGATTATCAATGGCTTAGATGGTTATTATACTGTTTTTGATACTAAAAATAGGAACACAGAACTGGACACCCTAATAAATAAGTCTAACTCCGTTTTGTACGAATTTTCCTGCTTTTCTTTTAAGAGTATAGACTGCACTATACATTCTGCCACTTTCCCCATTGTAGCTTCATTCACATACATACGCTTCCCATCCCATGTGCAATTATATTCCATGAGATTATTCTCGTATCCAGTAGATTGGTAAGAATTGAAAATCTTGCTCTTTAATAATTCCAACTTAGCAAGCGATTCTTCATCTGAATCACAAAAGCGATTGTGCGTCGCTAAATCCATCGTGGCATAAACATCTGGATTTCTGAAAAGGAAAAAGCTGTTAGCCAATGAGTCTTTTCGTTTCAACGCCCCAAAAAGTATTTCTAACTCCGTAACACTTTTCACATCATTTACTTCATCGCCCATCATCGTGAGTTCATCGTCAGAAAGACCTTCTATCACCTTTTGCCAATGTTTCTTTGGCGGAATCCATCCATATCTGGCACCAATGAAACCTATGAAATATGGTTGTGAATTACGAATATTATCTACACACTGCCTCAGCACCTTATTCTCACGTTCTTCTTCTGGAAGATCTTGTGTGTTGACACCCCATCGTAAGTCTATGATTTCTATCGTTTTAAAGATGCCATATTGGATTAATTCCTTCTCTATTTTTTGCTTTACGAAATTATTAACCATATCTCGCTCAGCATCCATATCTTTAAAAGTACTGCTAATAAAAATCTGTATTCTCTCCATATCTCTTAGTTTTTGGTGTTACTATGTTTTGCTTAGTTTGCTAATATATGATTTTTCTATCGAATAATATATTAAATTCATACATTTTAACTCTTAAGTAAGTGGTTTTGTTGTTTAGTGGTTTTGTTGTTTAGTGGTTTTGCTGTTTTGTTGTTTAGTGGTTTTGTTGAATCCAGAATTCGCTTGTAGTTTTACTATCAACTAAACAATAAAGCTACAAAACCACAAAGCAACCAAACAACGATGGCAAAGGTAGATAAAATAAGTCAGAATGAAGAAGAAAAGAGGAATAATTTGACTTATTTTCTACCTTTCTAAAGAAAAAGGGAGTCTGAGAGAATAAAAACTGGTGTTTTCTGTTGGTTTTTCGCTATTTATAATTACCTTTGTCGATTAGAAAATGAATCGTAAAACGGATTATTATTCTACAATCGCACAATGAAGATTATGAAGTCAAAACTGACGCGCCGCATCTCGCAAGAAGAAATAATGGAGTTATGCGCTCTCACCCAAGGCAAGCAAAATGATAAACTGAAAGAGGAACTCTACTGCCTGACTATGGATGAAGACCATCGCGTTGCCACCAATGCACTTTGGGTGTTCACTCATTTTGATTTGGCAAACAACGAATGGCTCTACTCTAAGCACGACCATATCATAGACCGATGCTTGAGGGAAAGCGACGTCACCAAACAACGCTTGATGCTTAATTTTCTGCTCCGTCAGCCATTCGATAAAGAGAGTATCCGAACGGACTTCATCGACTACTGTCTTGAGCGACTTGCAGACCCAGATTCGTCTTATGCCGTCAGGGCACAGTGCATCAAACTCGCTTACGAGCAGATGAGGCATTGGACAGAATTACTTGGTGAACTTCGTCTGAGTCTCGATGCTTTGTCGCGTGAGCCTCTCTCGCCAGGATTGCGGTCGGCAAGGAATCAGGTGATGAAGAAGATGTCAAAGGATTAGTTATTTTTGTTGTCTTGTTGTTTTGTTGTCTTGTTGTTTTGTTGTTTTGTTGATAGTAAAACTACAAGCGAGTTCTGTAAACAACAAGACAACAAAACCACAAGACAACAAAACCACAAAATAAAGAAAGGAGTTCAACTATGAATGAAATCAAATTAAGCAACGGTGTGCTGATGCCACAAATGGGCTACGGCGTCTATCAGATAGAGCCAGAAGACTGCGAAAGATGCGTGATGGATGCCATCAGCGTGGGCTATAGGATGATTGACACAGCACAGGCTTATCTCAATGAGGAAGCCGTAGGAAAGGCATGGAAGACAAGCGGAGTCAGACGTGAAGACCTCTTTCTCGTCAATAAGGTGTGGCACTCTAATTACGGCGAGGGACAGACCATGAAGAGCATCGATGAGAGCCTCCGCAAACTTCAGACCGACTACATCGACCTCATGCTCCTTCACCAGCCATTCTGCGACCGCTATGGTGCCTATCGCGATTTGGAGAAAGCCTATAAGGCTGGCAAAGTTCGCGCTATTGGAGTGAGCAATTTCTTCCCTGATCATCTCGTGGACCTCGCAGCAAATATGGAGATTGCACCTATGGTCAATCAGGTGGAGACGCACGTGTTTGACCAGCAACGCGAAGCACGCAAATACATGGACGAAATAGGCACTCATATCATGTCGTGGGCTCCGCTGGCAGAAGGACAAAACAATCTCTTCTCCGACCCTGTACTAACGAAAATCGGAGAGAAATATGGCAAGACCGCCGCTCAGGTGGCACTGCGCTGGCTGTTGCAAAGCGACGTGATAATCATCCCTAAGACAGTGCACAAGAGTCGTATGGAAGAGAATCTCAACCTCTTCGACTTCACCCTCGATGCTGACGATATGGAGGCTATCGCGTTGCTCGACACAGGTCACAGTCTCTTCCTCGATCATCACGATGGAGAAGTGGCTAAGCAGTTTATGGAATGGCGCGCTGTAGTGGAACCTACAGAATAAGAAGATTACCGTCAATGTATTTACTACATAGGGTTTATTCCTTTACGGGAGTGAGCCCTATTTTTCTGCTTTTTTCATTCGTTTTACGTGTTTTGAGGACAAAAAACCAATTTTTTCTGCCCTTTCTGCCCTTTTTTCACCTTTTATAACTACCTTTGCCTTTCGTATGTTTATTCATTCCACATCAAAAGTTAAACTTTAAGTGATGAAAAAAATGAATGATTCAACCCATAAGACAAAGAAATAGAAATGGAATTTGAAAAAGAAAACATTAGACCTGTATGTGAACACAATCCTGCAATCGACTGCCCTTGCACAAAAATATGTGCGCGCCACGGAAAATGCTGTGAGTGCGTGGCGCATCATCGCCTACATGGTAACCTGCCTAAATGCCTGAGAAACCTTGAAACAAAGTAAGATCATGATGAATAATATCTACTCTTTTTCTGCCTGGATAGCCGCCCATATCACTTTTGTAGTAGTGGTTGTCAGCGCAGTGGCACTAATCGTTCCTGCCTCATTCTCATGGATAGGGACGTCAGCAATCACTCCAATGCTTGGCATCGTGATGTTCGGAATGGGACTGACACTGAAGCCCTCCGATTTCAAGCCAGTGCTGCATCATCCTAAGGACATCCTGATAGGCGAATTGGCACAGTTTATCATCATGCCATGCCTTGCCTGGATGCTCTGCCAGATACTATCCCTACCGCAGGAACTCGCCATCGGAGTAATCCTCGTGGGCTGTTGCCCTGGTGGCACGGCAAGTAATGTCATCTGCTATTTGGCAAAAGGCGACATAGCCCTTAGCGTGGCAATGACGGGACTCTCCACGCTCCTTGCTCCTGTGGTCACTCCAGCACTCGTCTGGATGCTCGCAGGAGAGTCTGTTGACGTTGATGTGGCTGGAATGTTTTTTAGCATAGTGCAAGTGGTAATAGTGCCTATCGTATTGGGATTGACCATCAATCATTACTTCCAAGAGGCAACGCGACGTGCAGTACCATTGCTACCTATGTTCTCCACATTAGCCATTGCTTTCATTATCGGCATCATCGTAGCGCACAACTCTGCCAATATCCTCTCATGCAGTCTGATAGTGGCAGTGGTAGTCATTCTCCATAACGTCTTGGGACTCATCCTGGGTTATGGTCTTGCTTCATTGACAAGCAGCGACAAGAGCAAGCGGTCTGCAATTGCCATTGAGGTGGGAATGCAGAATTCTGGTCTCGCTACCTCCCTTGCCGCCACCCATTTCGCCATGTTCCCTATGGCAGCCGTGCCTGGAGCGATGTTCTCCGTATGGCATAATTTCTCTGGAAGCATTGCCGCGCAGATATTTCGGAAATGGTCTGGTAAGAAATAGTTGTTTTTTTGTTGTCTTGCGGAATAAATATCACCAGAATATGCAAGCAAAAGAAATGGAGGCAAAAGAATAGCTATTACAACGTAATAACAATTCTTTTACCTCCCAACAAACATATTTTCACCCTGTGCAAAAGCTAAGCTTTCACAATAGCCTCCTTGATACTATCCACAATATAGCGGACATCATCATCCGTAACCCAAGGACCAGCAGGGAGACAGAAGCCCACCTTGAAGAGAGCTTCCTCTACACCATTGGTATATACTGGAGCACCTGCATAGACAGGTTGCTTGTGCATAGGTTTCCAGACAGGACGACATTCTACCTTCTTGTCGAGCATAAACACACGCAAAGCCTCAACATTATCGTTTGGCTGGCAATCCGTTACGGCAGAGTCAACAGCGTGAATAACACCAGCTGCACCACCGACTGCAGTCTTTATCACCTCCTTATAGGCATTCTCCTGACCCTGTATCTTCACATCTGCATCCAATGTAGCCGCACAAAGCCAGAAGTTGGCATCATAACGAGGGTCTGTAGGCTGCTTGTGGATATGTACACCTGGTACGTCCTTTAAAAGTTCCTCATAGAGTGACTGCACATGCTTATGGTGAGCAATATGATCATTGAGCACCGTCATCTGACCGCGACCGATTCCAGCGCATACATTCGACATACGGTAGTTGTAACCGATAGCTGTATGCTGATAGTAAGGATAAGCGTCGCGAGCCTGTGTAGCATACCACATCACCTCATTGGCATCCTCCGCATTGCGACAAATCAGAGCGCCACCACCCGAAGTAGTAATCATCTTGTTGCCATTGAACGACAATACACCATATTTGCCGAATGTACCCAACACTTGTCCATCAAAGCGTGAGCCCATACCCTCAGCAGCATCTTCCACCACAGGAATACCATACTTATTGGCAATAGCCATAATCTCGTCGATACGGTAAGGCATACCATACAGAGCCACGGGCACAATAGCCTTAGGATATTTGCCAGTCTTCTCCTTACGGTCAAGTATAGCCTTTTCGAGAAGAGCAGGATCCATGTTCCATGTCTCACCTTCCGAACCGACAAACACAGGCTTAGCACCAAGATAAGTGATAGGATGACTCGAAGCACAGAATGTAAAGCTCTGCACCAAAACTTCATCACCAGCCTTCACACCACAGCCAATCAATGCCAAGTGGACAGCCGCAGTACCAGCCGACAAGCACACCACCTTACGGTCAAGCGGCTCCGCTCCATCACTCTTACTGTTGGCAAACGCCTCCAAATCCTTTTCGAAGGCATTAACATTCGGCCCCATCGGCACCACCCAATTGGTGTCGAATGCCTCCTTCACGTATTTCTGTTCCAAACCCGCCTCACTCATATGGGCAAGACACAAGTAAATTGTTTTTCTTTCCTCAAACATAAAAAATATTGTTAAATTATTTTGTATTTACATCATAATGCAGTAAATTTGCACCATAATCACATTAATATTTCACTAAATTATCCGAATAATATGGCACAGACATCTATGACAGTCCGTTTGGACAACAAGCAAAAAGCAATATTCGACGAACTCTGCGCCCAGTTTGGCATGAGCGCAAACACGGCTATCAACATCTTTGTAAAGGCAGTAATACGTTGCCGAAAAATTCCTTTCACTATTTCTGCGGACTCTGAGAATGACATTAGAGAAAAAGCATTGAATGTATTCAACAAACTACGTGCTGATGCGGAAAACAGCAATGAGCCTGAAATGACTTTAGATGAGATAAACGCAGAGATAAACGAAGTCAGACGATTAAGAAAGGAGCGCAACAATGGTGTATGCGGTAATTGACACTAATATTCTTGTATCTGCAAGAATAAGCAAGAATCCTCTGGCTGCAACAGTAAAAGTTGTTGCTAATGTGTTTCAAAACAGGATCATTCCAGTTTTCAATGAAGAAATTCTTTCCGAATATTACGAAGTTCTGCATCGTCCCAAATTCAAGATAAGCGAAGAGCAGATTAATACACTTCTTGAGTATATAAAGAAATGCGGAGTATATTCTGAACGTATCCCATTTGATGGCGATATGCCAGACGAAGACGACCGTGTGTTCTACGAAGTTTCTTTAAGCGAGGAGGACTCGTTCCTCGTCACTGGCAACCTCAAGCATTTCCCAAAGACTCCCAAAGTCATTACAGCCGCACAAATGATGGAGATTCTTGATAGTAATCCATAACACTTATTAATGGCGAAGCCTTAATTGGTAAGTCACGGGGCCTTAGTTAGCCGGTCACCAAGCCTTGATTGTACACTGTACAATCCATAACATAATAAATGTTTTTAGTTTTTATCTGCCATCTGAAACCCTATCTGCAGCCACATAACACATTAAACATCGATGCGTTACAGGAATAAAACCGATAAAATTGCAGATGGCAGATAAACATAAAAATAAAACTTTGTGACGGTGAAAAAATAAATTGGTATGATTTGAGCCTCACATTGACATGGTACATTTTTCTCTCAAATCGTACCAAGTTATTTTTTCACCGTCACTTAAACTAATAATTCAACATCGGCAAAGCCGGCAATTCAACATTCACAATTCAACATTTCCTATACTTCCTCCCCAGCGAACTTCACCTTGAAGCCTAACACCGTAGCAAATATCATCTCGATGTCTTTCCAGAAAGAATAGTGGCGATAGTAGTAGCAGTTCAGTCGTACCTTGTCGGGATAAATCACCTTGTCATTATACTCTATGGCAATCTCTTGCATCGGGCGTGTGTCTCCTTCTGCTTGTTTCTTTGCCACATATTCTGAAATCATCTCATCCTCAAGTCTATACTTCAAAGTAGCAGGTCCAGTGATACCCGGACGTAGCTTCAGTACATCACGGTCATCACCCTCCAGCTTATCAGCATAACCAGGCACATCAGGACGAGGACCAACAAACGACATATTGCCTATCAATACATCCCACAACTCCGGCAACTCATCAATCTTATAATGACGTAATTTAGCTCCAAAAGGAGTGATTCGGCTATCTCCTGCCACAGAAACAGATGAGCCACTATGCTTCACCGTCATCGAGCGAAACTTGTGGCAAGTGAATAGCTTGCCATCCTTACCGACCCTCTTCTGACAGAAGAAAGCAGGACCGCCCGGCATCTTCTTATGGATTAAAAACGCTACTATAGGGAATATCCACCAAATCAAAAGCAGTCCCAAAAGGGATGCAACAATATCAAATAGTCTTTTGAATATCATAACGTTAATCTAAATCTTTATCAAACAAATACCCCCACACACGCCTTCCACAAAACATAAAGAAATTAGTATTAGAAAATAATCTGTATTTCCAACGATTGCGAAACATATTCCTCACCAGATCAATCCTCACCTGCAAATCAGTACGCTTAGCACTGGTGTAAGTCCTTCGGTAAAGCGTGTCATCAATCATTAGTCGGTCCGCTTTTTCATCTTCTGGACAATCAAAAGGTATTGCGACTCCACATACCTTATTTGCCAAACGACTCATGGCATAAGCAAATGATAATAAACCATATTCCTTACAGACACGTTTCCATTCATTCCAATCCACTTTGTCTGCATTAGCCTTCAATACCATAGCCCAATCGCATATATGTCGCAGGACGAAACCTTCATTTAAAAAATGTTCTTGAGCATGAGCCAGTACATAGACAGCATCAAAAAAAGGAGAAGTGGCTTTCAGACGAGAATCTGCAATATAATCATTTTTGCCATCGTCAATCCATAGACGCAATTCACGTTCAAATTTCTTTGCTTTGGAACTACCTTTTATAGGCAACAGAAATTGATGGTTTTCCACAGTCAAGCCATCAAGTATTATCTTGGAATGTTTGTAATATTTGCAATCTACGGTCATTCCTTTCTCTTTAGCTATCCTATTTCCTTCCTCGTATGCTTCTCTGCCTTCACGCATTAAGAAGCAATCCATATCAGTACACTGTCTATGCTCGGGATGTGGAAATAATCTACTCAGCGAGAAACCTTTCATCACATACGTGTCTATACCATGCTGATCATATATAACTGCCAACTCCTTCGCTGCTTTCCATTGCATTTTATACATTTGTTCCTGTCCTAAGCATTCAGCAATAAATTGCATTTTCAATGAAGGAGAGATTGTATTTTTGAAATCATTTGCTGTGTTACATTTTTGCAATCCATCCAAGAAAATAACCGACACTCCCTGTAGGGAAGCTATTCTCCATAGTTTCTCCCAATCTGTAAAATCCAAGAGCGAGTAATCTTCACATACTCCCAGACCTACAGAAACCAACCTAAACAGATTAGCCTCAATGTTTTTCATTCACATAGTGTAATTTCTTGTATAATCCACAAACAAGATTCATTGCAGTCCAAAACAGACTTGCCATAGCATTCATTTTCATAGCTTCATGCCATAGTTTATAATGCCAGCGAATCATCGTAGCATATCCGTGAGTAGAGACACTGCCCTTTCTGCCACGTCTATACTTTGCGAGACATTCATCAAGCAGATAACAATCCGCTGTTTGTATTACCTTAAGCCACATAGCATAGTCGTTGTTCTTCTTTATGTCGGCAATTTGTAGCAGACCTATCTTTTCTCTATCATACATCACAGTAAGACACCCTGGCCAACAGAAGCTGAACATTCCCAACTTCGTCACATGCTTAGGACCGGAAATCTTTATGCCTGTAGGATTTGAATCTTCATCCATTTCTTCATACCCAGTATAGGAGAAATGATAACCATTCTCCACCATAAACTTCAGTTGATGCTCTAATTTCTCCGGCAACCAAAGGTCATCAGAATCAAGGAAAGCAATCCACCGTCCCTTAGCCCTACGCAAAGCATTGTTGCGGGTTATGGCAGCCCCAGAGTTTTGAGGATTACACTCATATTTGATTCGTTTGTCTGCCTCCATATAGGGCTTCACTATCTCCAAAGTATTGTCCTTGGAGCAATCATCCTGGATAAGCAGTTCCCAGTTCTGGTAGCTCTGCGCCTGAATACTCCTGATGGTCTCAGCAATGAAGTCAGCGCATGCCCAAGTGGGAGTGATGATTGACACCAATCCGTAGTCTTGCATAGTAAAAAATCGATTGAATATAAAGAATACAATATGCTGCCCATTCAGCATATCACAAAAAAATACAAAGTGAAGTTCCCCACCGCAGTATCGCTCTGCGCTTATGCCGCCACTCGGATGGGGATATATTGTTATTCTTTACAGTATCATTCAAGTGTTCAGCTTAACATGGGATATAGGATTAAGGCGTTTTACATTATGTGCTCCACGCTTCGCGAAGATCACAAGCCTTCAAAAGAAACACTGATAGCACTGATGCAACAGATCAGTTCTTTCACTGATTTACGGATTACACTAATTATGAATTATGCATAATCTAAGGTTGAACACGAATCTAACGAATTAGCAAATCAAGTAGATTTGCCGCAAGGCAATAGCATCCGTTTAATCCGCAATCCGTGTTCGAAAATACTCAGTGGTGAAGGGGAACACGAATCTACCGATTTAGTAAGCCCTGTCTGGAAGACAGTACCGAGCGAAGCGAGAGTAACCCGGGACAAAGTCTCGGGATTATAAACGCAAAACAATCGGCTGTCTGGAAGACAGTACCAAAATATTCGTCCAATTCGAGTTATTCGTGTTCAAGAAAAAACACTCAGCGGTGAGAGTGAACACGAATCTACCGAATAATCAAATCATGTAGATTTGCCGTAAGGCAAGAGCATCCGTGTCATTCAAGTCATTCGTGTTCCCCACCGCAGTATCGCTCCGCACTTCATGCCGCCACTCGGGTTTGGGAATTGAAAGCATTACAATTTCACAACATTGGATTGGAAAGCTCTAAAGCCTCTGTTTTCAATTGACTTGTTCGACGATGACAATGGGTAAGGAAGATTGTTGTAAGCCTCCATAAATCCATTTGCCATGATGTGTTCAATAAAGAACTACTGGCAAATATTCAGTAGCGATTTCATGAGAGTGCAATGTTCTAGCATTAATCGCATAACTGACGTCAACCATCATTTTATTGTCTATGGTCACAATACCTTCGATAACTTGGGAGGGTAGTGTAACTTTGATATCTAAAATGTTAACTAAAACATTACTTGAAATTTTATTCAAAACATAGGTGTTCACGATTATGAAGAAGCAGCATTTTTATATCCTCACTTGGAGCATTGTTTATTAATTCTGTGTACTTGTCAAGCATACGTTTTTTTGCTGTACTTTTGTCATTCTTTTCAAGTATTGCCTTTAATCCTTCTATAGCAGATTCACAAAACATCGGTTCACTCTCAACAACACGAAGATTGTCATCGTATCCAACAAAAGTTTCTAAGCCGATTCTCTTCAATTCTGGCATAAGCTTATTTGCACACAAACATGATATTGCATAAAAGATTTTTCCAGAAAGACTATAATTCGTTGTTTTGGTAGATACTACATAGTTGTCCTTTTCATTGTAGATTCCCTCTGAGTCACCATGTGATGCTACAAAGCAAATAGCATGTTTGTCCATAGAAGATATAACATTATGCTCAGTAAGATTCGGTGGATATACGGAAGTGTAATCATAGTTGTTTTCGAAACATAGTTGTTTAACTCCGTCTGCACAGGATTCAAAAAATGAATGCAACTCTGTCTGCGAGGCATCATTGTAAGCAATCAATACGGTTTCCATTAATTCTCTTTATTTTCTGCGTACTTATACAAATAGAATTGATTAACCATCTGTTCCATTGCTTTTCCAGCAGGTGTTTGCATTCTTAGTTCTGTGAGTATATCCTTCCAAGTATACTTTTTTTCTAATGTTGAATATGCTTCTTTATCTGCATCCTCAGGATGGCGAACAAGCCATCTTTCTAATATGCAATCAAATCTTGATTTCCCTTATTTCCGCAGCATTATACTTTAACGTTTTTTATAAGCACCTGAGCAACAAAAAGTTGCTCAGGATTTTGCCATGTCAGAAATTTCACTTACC
>OQVQ01000824.1_pt1 | contig 13550 bp, 15 predicted proteins | sample 1691491 | NCBI WGS metagenome assembly OQVQ01 (sample SAMN03418252, study PRJEB22391) | human gut metagenome | biome: human-gut; feature: organic feature; material: feces | host: Homo sapiens | place: Tanzania | collected 2013-01
AACTAACTGGGATTCTTCAATGTCCGGCTGTTTATCAATTGCTTTTCTTTTTCTTAGCCATTTTGATACATTAAGTTCACAGACATTTTCGTTGATAATCAAATCCACGTTTGCATACTCGAAGAAAGCATCCATTTGTCGTTCAAAATCTTTGTATGCAGAATTATAGCCAATAAGAAGTTTATGATTCTGTGGAAAGCTAACGTCATCATCCGAGCGATATACGATATAGCAATCACAACCTTTTTGCTCAAAATAATCAATCAACACCCTGGTTACTCTTTCAACACCACCATGGATACGGGATAGTCCATATGAAATAATAAGAATGTTCATTACACGTTATAATACTGTTTGATAATTATGATACAAATCCAACATTTATGATGTTAGGGTTTGATATATAGAGTATATTAAGAACACTCTACTTCATTAGCTTTTTGAAAACATTGTAGAACCCATCGGCCATCTTTTGGACGTTGAATTGTTCGTATCTTTCCTTACAGTTGGCAACAACCTCATCTTTTGGCAAACTCAATACGTGTTCAATACCTTTGGCCAATTCTTCGACACTGTTCTCTTTCACAAACTTGCCACAACGATCATCGATAAGATCGTATGCAGAGCCAACAGCTGTTGTTGTCACGACAGGACATCCTTGCTCCAAACACTCATTGACAACTAAGCCCCAGATTTCTATCTCTCCATGGTCGGCATGACTTGGGAGGACAAGCATGTCACTCTCCTTAAAGTAACAAGCTCGCTGTATTGGCTCAACCTTTCCAACAAATTTTATTCTGTTCTTTGCGGATTTTGTTTCTGCCAGTTCTTCACAGTAACTCTTATATCCTCCATCGCCAGCAATCAACAGATAGGTATTGGGGTAATTTTCCGCTTTTGTTTCGAAAGCATCAATAAGCAAGTCAAGCCCCTTTAGGCGCATGATTCTGCTCAGATACAACACAATTCGAGAATTCTCTGGTAATCCATGAAGTTTTCTGATATCCGTAATTGAAGGCTTGGGAGAAGTGCTACTGTCATAAGCTATTGAAAGTTTACGTTCATTCACCCCCAAACCCTTCATGTACTTGTAGGATTGAGAACCAGAAACGATACATGCGTCTGACTTGTTGCATATTCGTTTCCTCAAAAAGCTAATATAGCTCTTCTTAATAATCTTATGGAGCGGAAGCTTTTTCCAAACCCATCCTTCTGTCCACATCACAACTTTGGTATTGCCGCTTCGTGCCGCTTTGATAAACTCCAAACTCAACTTATAAGCCTGGGTGTCATCAACAGGAGGAAGAACCGCCAGATCATAATTCGCCACGCTGTTAAGCCACTCCAAATAATTGTCATCTGACAAATAAGCGATATTAAGCCCTGACAGGTCCTTCTGGAATCCATACGCCTTTTTCTCCAAATTCTTGTCTGTGACAAGAAGCTGAAGATCTACCGTCTTGCCGAGCAATCGCCAAAACTCCAAACGATACTCAGCTACTGAATTATGTATAAATAGTATTTTCATGTCTAAATCTATAATTGTGCTATTTTACGGCATATCATTTTAGTATTAGCTGATAAGTTATTGGTTTCGGCAATGTTGCCCACCAACATATCAGCAATATTTTCGACTGATGACACCACGATTTTCCGAGCAGTCTGATCTTCCTTAAATTGCGCAGCGTTCTCCTTGTCATCGGTTACGAAAACAAAGAGATTGTCTTTTCTATCAAGTCGGGCCAAAGAACGGTGGAGCTTGTATCTCACGTCGTCACAACTGTCAACCTCCTCATAATGAATTTCCGCTCCACATCCTTTCATTCTTAATATAGGATAATCAAAGGACAGTTTTGCTTGGTACTTAGACTGTTCTTTCGTGATGAACTCATAATTACCATTCCGCAAATCATCAATCATTTGAGTGACATTCACAAAATCCTCATCAGAGATCCAACCTCCGTCAAACGGTGAAGCAACCTTAAGGCTATATGTGGATTTATAGCAATTAGACAAAAGATTGTTTGTAACAACCAAACGTTCACGCTTCAATAGCGTAAACTGCTTCAACCAATGTTTGAGTTCGCTTTTCTTTTTATTTAGTTTGAAACTAAAGCTTGTGATGTCGACAACTCCATCACGACCGCTAACCCATGAAGAAGAGTATTGGTGAATCGTTCGGGTATTCGGGGTAATCCTCATCACGTCGCCACCTTTAGGATTGAAGTAATCCTTGGGATAGATGTATATCCCGGCACACAGTTGGAGATCGTTGGAGCGTTTCAGGCCGCATCTCGCCAGTTCGACCGTGACATACTGAACCACAGTTCTGAGGTTGAGCGATCCATCAGGCATAATGAAATGATAACCCGCGTAATTATCAAGCACCCTTTTGTAAAAGTCCATGCCCTTTTCAGCGCCAAGCCCCAAGCCCGCACCTACCGTTTCATATTTGTCCTCTGTCGCTAAATTCTCTATCCCCATAAATGGTCCTTTGAGAACAATGTCATCCATGTTTCTTATCACTTCGACATCCGTGTCAAAATAGACGCCGCCATAATGATAGAGAATCCAAAAACGAGCGTAATCGCTTACGAAGGCATATTTCTTAGCCTTGTAAGCCTCACTGGTATAAGGAATGATGTTGACATCGAAATTATCCTCATTCCACTCTTTAATTTCATAGTCAGGAAGATATTTCCTCCATGACGCGATGTACTTTTTAGCGTAGTCGGGCAATGGTTTACGCCCGAACCAACAATAGTGAATAACTTTTGGTATCATGTTTTTGATTTATTCGAAATTACCAGTGCAAGCAAGTTTCCACTCGTCCTTCACAAACTTCTTATCCATCCGGCTTATGAAATCATTCAAGACATAAAGGAAAAAACAAACTCTATATAAATAATAATAAGGTAATGAATAGCTTTTCTTAAAGAAGAGCATCTCGCTCCTGCGATTAATCAAGAGCTTCTTGCTATAAGCTTTTCTATTTACAGCCTTTGGCTTTTTGAACGACCCTCCCTCTAAATGCGCTATTTCTGGCCCTCTCAACAATTTGCTTCCATATCCTTTGGCGGTCCAACGATGTTGCATCTCAGTTTCCTCATAATACATAAAGAAATCGGAATCGAAAGCACCATATTTATCTATTACATCTTTGCTTACAAAGATGTTGGCACCGCTGACATAGTCAACATCAGCAACTGTGTCGTGATCGCCCAGAAACTGTTTGTTTTTGCCATAAATATCAGGCACATGACCAAAGTGTTGGGTTAGCGTGAGGAATATCATTTTAACCTTCAAGAAATGGCCACAAGAAAAAGTTGGCTTGCCATCAGCACCAACAAGCGGACAACCGATAGCTCCTATCTTTTTATTCTGATTAGCTTCTGCAAATTCAAAGAAGAGATCTATGGCATTATTTTTTAGAAGAGTATCTGTGTTTAAGAAAAACACATATTTACCTTTTGCGTATTTAAGGCCAAGATTATTGGCGCGACCAAACCCAAGATTGGAGCCAGACTCCACGAATATGATGCGCTTGTCATTAGAAAATGCTCCCTGACTTCCATCATGAGAGTCGTTGTCGACAAGAATAATCTCAAAAGACACTCTTGATGTATGCTCAAAGATCGAGTCGATACACTCCATCGTCATCTCGCGAGTGTTGTAATTTACTAATATAATCGATACGTCCATATCATTTAAGAGCTAAAGGTGAATGATTAATATGCAAGTCGACGACATAAAGAGCCATAGACCATGCCATGAATTGAACTGGAGAAGGAAAAGGGTAAATCAAGAAACATGTAATAAAAGAAACAAAGGCTACAAGGCGTACCCAAGGCGCAACATCATAATTGCGCTTGAAAAACAACTTGTAAAGAAACACCACATACGTAAGAATGGCACCAATTCCCCACGCAAACCATTGCCCTACCAACCCGATATCAACCCAATACATATTGTATTGGCTTGCGTAAGCCGCAGAACTGCTATTTCCGCCAGCACCAAAAAACATTGTAAGGTTATTCGTTATTATTTCATTCCAATAATACGCAAAAGCTAAAGCCCTAATATCGTCTTCCGCATTATCCGTCTGTTTTTGGGTGTCTTCCAACAAAGAACCAAACAGTGCATCCGAGAACATATAGAGAACAAACAAAAGCAATGCTATCGGAATAAGAAATTTCAACTTAGAAGCAAGACTACTCTTTCCGATAAGAAATACAGAAAATACACACATACCCACAGAGGCTATCATGTATTGGCGGGTTAGAAAAAGATACATAGAAGCCGCAAATGCCAAAAAGAAAACCACATTCTTAAAGCTGCGCTTTTTAAGAACCTGTTGCCATGCATAGCACATCGCCATAATCGTAAACAATATACCAGATATTCGGTATCGATATAAGCCATTTCGAACCTCAACAAAATCAGTAACAGAAAGTGTTTCGGCTAACCCTTCACTATAACCACTCTTCACTCCAAACATTGCATGTGAGGGAGACAATTGCTGAAAGACCTGTAGGAAAAGTATACAGAAGGCTGCTGTAAATATCACAAATAAAATTGTTCGTTCATTAACTCTTAATGCATGAAGAAAAAAGTAAAGTAGGAAAGTCAGACTTCCACACATGGAAATAAATGTAGTGGGATGCGAAGTCCATTCCGTATCACCATTATAGAAATATGAGATAAAACAGAGGAAAGGAACAACCATCATAGCTATTACTAAGTAGGAGAAGTTCATCTCATTCTGCTTTGCCTGCATTTTTTTTTGATGTAGCAATATCACTAAGATGAAGATTACGTAGAATGGCAAAAATATATAAGACTTAACATTCCAATTTTTATATGCGAAACCGTTCGTTACTACGATAAGAAACGCAAATAATAAGCAGAATATCTTCCAATTTACTTTTTGTTTTTGAATGATCATTCTTTAATGATTTCTAATGTGTAAGACACGTGCAGGGCTTCCAGCCGCGATTGCATTGATCCTGCATGATATACGCCTTGCAATCTTTTATCATAAAAATGGCTAATTATTTATTTCAATGAACACCCCCCCCATGGTTCTTCATCGGCCTGAGCAATAACTTAAAAACAAAATCACCACTATCACAAAGAACAAATGACCTCCTTAAATTTAAGGAAACAATCCTTAGCAATTGATTTCGCCTTATTCTGTGCATCAAGACTTCGATGAATAGAAGAGATTTGGTTATTGAAAGTGTCTATCACTTTCTGATTGAATTCTTGGGATGAGAACAAAGCCTTAATGTCAATCATCTCATCTTGCAATCCTAATTCTTCAAGAAGCCCAGCTATCTTGTGCTCATAGCTAAAAGCTGTAAAAGGCACATTGTTGTTAATAGCGAAGACAACTGAATGATAGCGAGAACCAAACATAGCATCCGCACCACGTATAATAGTTTGCTGAATGTCGCTACTATACTGATCTTTAACAACGATTATCTTAGATTCGGGCCTATTACTTCTGATGTCGTAAAACAGATTAATGTCGTTGTCATCGGCATTTTCGTAATTAAACGTTTGGGGAAGCATTACAATTTTATGCTTTGGGAAATGGGCACTAATGACATCCACTATTTTACTCCAAAATTCAACAACCTCCATCTTGGTAGCTTTGCCCTTGTAAAAATAATGCCAAATAAGAAGATTGGGGACAAATACCACATAAGGCGAGTCGCCTATCTGAGTTTTAACCTCGCTGGGTATTGTAACTTCGGGATAATCCAAAAATGCGGTGTCCACGGTAGCAACAACATCCTTAATGCCTATCTCATGTGCAATACGCATCGATTCTGCTTCTCGAAGGCTAACAAAGCTACAATAATTCAAGATTTCCTCTGAACGCTTCTTAAACAATCGCTTCTCTTCTGGCTCATCCCAAAATGGGCCAATGGAGCGACCATAATAGAAAAGGGGCTTATGGAGCTTGATGCCATACATCATTTGGTTTTGATGTTCCCAATTCATAAATCCGCCCATACATATTCCTCCAGGTGCACATACCACAGCATCAGCCCAGCGAAAATTGTTCAAATAACTAACTACATAAGGATGAATGTGCCACAAAAGAGGGTATTTCAAACCCAGCTTTAGCAGTTGTGATGATTTTAAGTTCCTACGATGATGGACGCTAACATATTCCACACGTTTGTCAATCACCATAAATTGACGAAGAGTATCCTTCTGCACATTACCGAAAAGGCATCTTACGTGAGCATCCGGTATACTTTTTATGATACTCCGAATCAATGCTCTATGCGCTGATTCGTCACCCCTGTTATTTAAGGGCTGGTTTACTATAAGAATATTCATTAATAGAATTGATAAAGATTATACTATATGAATGTCAAATTCAAAACCTATTGACTATAAGTTTCTCGACATTCAAAACCTTAAAAAGATATTGACGCAACTGATCCGCCAAAAGAATTACCAAGCAGATGCCCGCTATCATTATACAGCCATAACCCTTAAGCAAATAAGGCAAAATCCATGGTGTCAATATAGCCCTGACATCGGGATAATCTGTCACGAGATAGATAGCTAAAGAACCCGTTGCCAATGTGTTAACCATGTTGTTGCGGAAAGTTTTTTTCTCGCATTGATAGATTAGCCAATAACATGCTATAAACAACAGAAAATTATTGTTCTGTAAAAAATATGCATTTAGGCTTTCTGCTTTCCATCCTATTTGCTCAATCAGAACTGGAGCGCCCAACAAAAGCATAAACGCCACTACCCCCCCCGACGCATTATTGTGGGCAAGAAGCTTGTGGGATAATTTTTCAAGTATCGCGCTCCCATATAAATGGTAAGGAAGAAAATAATGTCATGGCTGTTATCTTTGCTTAAGAAACGCATTACATATGTGTATATGACCATTCCACTAAGCAACATTACGAACCTCTTTTGTTCCAAAGCCTTAACACCTTTTTCTATAAATGGTGCTAAAAGCATAAGGAAAACATAACACGACACAAACCACCAACCATTGAAAGCGAATATGATATTAACAACATCTGCCAAATGATAATGATGGTAAGCCAAGCTTAACAACAATGTGTAGAAGAGCGGCACCATAAGTATTTGAAAAAGGCTTCTCCTTGAAGTCTTAATTCCATAATACCCTGAAATGAAAATGAAGCCAGTTACACCAATCTTACCAAGGCTATAAAGTGACAGATTCCAAGCTGTTGAGCATTCCGCCCCTAAACTGTAAATCCATTTATAGTCTAATCCGCTGCCATGACCATAGACATGAATCGTAAGGATTAAAAACATAAAAAACACCCGAAGCAGTTCGATGCTTGAGTTTCGTGGCTTATTGCTCATTCCGCGTATAGTTTACTTTTTTAATATGCTCACAATCTGCTTGATTTTCTTCGCGTTACCCTTGCCGATAACATTCTTAACCACCTCCTTGGCCTCATGCTTGATAGAAGAGGGTTCCTTTTCTATATCCCACATCTTAGCCAAAGCTTCATTCTCATATTCCTGAGAGGTAAACACTTCAAAAACCATGGGTTTATCGTTAGGCTCAGGCGAGATAAAGCGCTCGTAATTCTCTGCAAATTCCTCCTTGCTCCATGCGGAAAGATATTCATATCCAAGATTAGAAGCATAGTCGCGAACAAGAGTGGGAGACTTGTGGCCATAATGTCCTTCAGCAGCAATGTATTTCTGCACATCGTTAACAGTCGTACAGTTTGTCTGTTTAAACAAGATGAATTCCGCGCCCAAGGAATTATTGATTAAGAGAACACGAACGTTACTACCCACATGTCGATTACCAAGAGAGTTCATGTCATAAAAGAACGACAAGTCTCCAACTACCGCAAAATGCAATTTGTGGGGTTGAACCAAAGATGCCCCTATCAAGGTTGACAAGTTTCCATCAATTCCAAACCCTCCTTGGTTACACTCTACCTCAATACTCTTATCTATATCAAAATAGCTCCAAGAACGAAGCGGTGAGAGTATGCCTAAATGTAGAACACAGTCTTTGGGTAACTTAGGCGCAATTTGTGATGCCACCCAAATATGAGAGAAGGGTATTTCTGGTATGCGCTCGGCGATACTCATCTCTTCGGTATGGCAACTCTCAAAATAGGTTGTTGACACTGGAGCACGCTTAGCTACATAAATAGCAAAGAAGGATGCTTCTGACATCTCAAATACATTGGAGAGGGTGCGATAACGATCTGCCAACTTCCCATCTTCCGAAACTCTCCAAACCTCCTTAGGATTTCCAACCATAGAGCACATATCACTCATATTGCCGATATGGATTAACAAGTCGGGGTTTCTATTATCACTAACATAATGTTGTGAACCCACAAGAGAGAAATTGACTTTGTATTTGCCAGTATAATTGGATGCAGGATCACAGAACACAACAGCGTTAAATGCCTCACAAAAACTGTCTATCTTCTCGATCTCTTCTACAGTCCATTTAAGATGCGTACCACAATAAATTGCGACTTTACCTCCATTGATCTCAGGATACGACTTGCTTACCAAATCATAGCGGCGAATAATGCGAGCAATAGGCAATTCTTTGACGGTGAAATCCTTACTATATGTTGTGGAAAGATTAATATGCACAGGTCCCATACCATGGTGGCACAACTCCAAAATTGCGCGATTGGCTTTAAGGGTAACATCCCACTCGTCTGTTGAGTCTTTTATGTTTTGCAAGTGCTGGCTCAGTTTCACAATGTCATTGGGCTGAACCGTGCGATCCAATACTTGTGGAATAAGATTGCCAATAAGGCTCTCGTCCTGCGTAGATGTGATAGCCAATATCGGCAAACATCTATAGTAAGCTTCTGTCAAGGCCGGAAAATAATTGCGAGAAGCCGTAGCACCAGTGCAACTAAGCGCAACTGGCGCTTTCGTTTCTGCGGCCAAGCCTACCGCCATATATGCCGCACTACGCTCATCCACACATGAATACATCTCAAAAAAAGGATCTTGCTGAATGCTACCAACAAAGCACACATTGGTTGATCCTGGAGAAACCACAACCTTCTTGATACCATGCTGCTTCAGCAACGACACCAAGATTTGAACATTTCGTTCACTGCTATAATATTGTTCCATGAATATATAATTTTCAAAATGAATATTGTACGTCATCAAAAGTGACAACACCTGAACCTCCCGTCATAAAGACCATATCACCAATGATTGCACGGCCCATATTACTTACCAAGAACACAGCCATGTTTGCAATTTCCTCAGGGAGTATGAACCTTCCAAGCGGATTGGGAAAAGCCAAATTGTCTGCTAACCCATTAGGCATAAGCATCGGAGTTGCAGTAGGGCCAGGAGCCAAACCATTGACAGTAATGCCATATGGAGCCATAATTTTTGCTAGCCCTTTCGTCATGCCATATATACCCCATTTAGACATCGTATAAGCAGATGTTGCAGGACGCAAAGAACTACTAGACCCAATGTTCAGAATATTTCCTTTGATTTTATTGTCCCGCATATAACGTCCTAATAGTTGTGAGATAAAGAATGTGCCTTTCAGGTTTGTGTCTGCAATGGCATCAAACTTATCTTCTGTACAATCCTTTATTTCGCCACCTACTACACCTGCATTATTTACCAAAATATCTATTTGTTTTCCATCCAAGGCTTTAAGAGCCTCTTCAAGTCTTTCCGCATTCTTGTTAGTTTCGGTAACATCCCAAACCAGCCCAAAAATTTTGTTTCGATTTTCCTCAACTATTGAATTACAGGCTTGATCAATTTTACTCTGACTTCTTCCTGTGATGACACACATTGCTCCTGCATTGATAAATGCCTTGGCTATTTCCAGTCCTATACCGCTGGTTCCGCCAGTAATCAAAGCCACTCTCCCTTTTAATAGCTCCGTTGGAGCCAAAGTTACAACCTCTGTCTTAACGTAATTGACAGGAGTACCATGGAGAATGTACTGTAACCCGCGTTTCAAATATTTCTTTATCATGACAATAACTTATTTCAATTGATTTATTTCCTAATTTTGCTAACCAGCATGTGGAAGACTCGTCCACGTTCATGTTTAGTCATTCCAACATAGTATATGCTTGCTACTGTGGATAAACCGCTTGCTACAATCACTATAAAGGTACGCACTAAAGATGAATCCATATTAAAATAAAAGAATGCAGGAAGTATAAAAGAAACTATGGTTGCAGGAAAGATTCTTCCAAGCACTTCTTTGTAATACATTATTGGATTGAAAGATATTAAGCCCTTTATGATTTGAACTTTCACAAACATTAATATGAAATAGACCACAATGAATACAACATATGACATGTATGCGGGACAACCTAAAGCAAACAACCCCCATGAAATAGGAAATACCAAGCATCCAATAGTGGCAACATACATATAGTATTTTTTAATATGGCCTGTCGCCCATGCAGCATTTGCTGTAGAGTTGCCTAACATATCAAACATGGTTCCAATCAACGAGAGTCTTAAGAACATTGGAGCTTCTGGAGGATAGTTTTTTAACCACAATTGCATGAGGACTTCTGTTTCAAACATAAACGGCACAACGAAAAGAAGCATCAACAAATAGGAGAACTTCGCACCTCGACAAACCAAGCTATAAAGATAATCCATGTCTCCTTTTGCATAAGACTTCATAATCTGTGGATTGATGGCCGTCGTGAAATTTGTGACGAACTGTTTCACGATACCTTCAACCTGATTGGCAACACCACGAGCAGCATTGGCTGTCACGCCAAAGAAAATATTTGTTATGATATTAACGCCTTGCGTATTGAAAAGATAGGATCCGGAGCCAAAGAGATTCCAACCTGCAAATGATCCCATATTCTTAAGCAATGATTTGTCGAAGACAAAGCGATAATGAGCCTCCTCAAAATGCCTGCCACAATAAACACCGTAAATAATTCGATCAATGATACCGACACACAAGAACAGGAAAGAATATGTTATCAACTTGTCGAAAGGCGAGATATAGAGCATATAAACAATTACCAACTTCATGGTTACATCAAATATACTCATATAAGCGTACACGCCCATCCTTTCGTGTGCGATAATAATGGCATTATAGGGAACACTAATCAGGTTGACCACAAAGGACAGCAACGAGAATTGTAATACCCAGTTGGCGGCGTACATGCGTCCTTCGGGTATGTTCATCTTATTATTTAAAAACCAAAGGGATATGGGCTCCGCCACAATTAGCATAATAACAGACATCACCAACATGATAGTGACACTTGTAGAGAATACCGTTTTTAGCCTTTGAATATCGCCTTTTCCTAAAGACACATTGATAAATCTTCCGATAGCTGCAGACAATGAACTTGTCAACAAAGTGAACATAGAAACGATATAATGATAATCTTCTACGCCTAATGTATTAAGCACAACTCTACTCGTAAATAGCCCAACACCCATTGTAAGAATGAGACGGAGATATAGAAGAAGGGTATTCTTCGCTATTCGTTTATTATTATCTGATGTTTGAGACATTAAATTTATGTTTTGCGTTTAAATTGTTATTAGATAATTAGATGATAACTAATTCATTAACCTACACTATCTTTTGCCTGCTGATTTTTGATGTCACTATAGTAATCATCTATTGCTGAAATAAAATCAGCTCCTATTCTTTTGTTTTTGTTAGCTATAGCTTTTGCTCTTAACTCTGATACTGTACCAAATGTTTCTTCATTGAAGCTTGTTGCTTTCTTGCGAGTTGAAGAGCTGCTCACTTTCTACCAAATAAGCAGAGCTGCCGAGACAAGCCCAACTTCCTTCTTCTTTAATAAGCGTAACAAGACGCTCATAATCGAAAGGCGTTGCACCTTTATGTAAATCGTAAGTAACTATATATACCGACATAAAACTATTTAAGTTTCAGTAAAGAACTCAATATTCTTCTTCAATGAATCTGTTATCTTCTCATCATTTTTGCTGCATATTCAAAGAAATCTGCAACATTCTTGAAATTATCAAACTGCTGGCAATACATACTGGCATAAGGTTCTGGAAACCTACTGCGTATATCTGCCTTTATCATATTTGCCAAAACCTCCTTTGTGTAGGCTTTCAGCAATTCGTTGTATTGTTCCTCGCTCATAATATTCTCTGTCATTTCAACATCCTTGCTATATACATCAGTTCATATAAACTACGATACAACCATCAAGAACAGCATTCGGAAATATAGAAGCAACGTATTCTTCGCAATACTCTTGCTATTATCTTAAAATTGAGACATATACAACTTATTTATTATTATGTTCAAAAAGATTATAAAAAGCAAGTGTACTGTCATATATCACATACAAGAAATAAAACAATGTAAAGAACACCACCATATCTACAACTAACCGATAATGATTAAGTACCCATTGCCATTGCTCTAGCTGGAGTTTAATATTGGGAAGTATAATAAGAATAAAAGCATCACATGCTATCAATCCCATTAATATCTTTATATTCCTTCTTAGACCTTCTAAACATTTTAGAATGTTTCCTTTTGACTCTTCATGAAACTTTGACAATTGCATCATGACGAGATTAGAAATCGTAGTATATAACCAGAGTGATACAAACTGTAAGTAAATTTCGACTCATCCCATAAAGATAATCATTTTCTTCAGAACATAAAGACGAAACATAACCTATACATGCGGTAAGCACTACATATATGATATATCTAACAGGAATACACATTACCTAAACAATTTATTGAAGCATCCAGATAGTTTGTCTAATGCTTTTTCAAACAATCCATTAGATAGAGTAACGTCCAAATCTTCAATTTCGATGGATTTCGACGAGTCACCAACTTTCTGCCATGCAGCTAGTTTTTTAATTTTTATCTTGATTTCTTCACCACCATCAGCAGACATTTGAACCAGAGAAGATAAGTTAGTATCTTCTTCTGAAACATTTAAGGAAGAGCCCTTTTGTGCCTCCAACGTAAATTCAGAATTTCCACTTGCAGTAGATTTTGCCACTTCCGCAATAGCCTCCTTGACATTTTTGTTTAAGGCTGGCAAATTTGGATAAGAGAATCGAAAACGTACCTTCTCTATTGAATCACGATTACCAGCAACAATCGTCCAAAAGTCGGTCTCATCATAAATTCGTCTGATGGCTATAGATAGTCTGTATGGCTGTAAGTCTTTAGAGAAAGTATCTTGCAAGATGGAAGAAACCACATCTGTTGATTTAAATACATTTTTCTTCTCCTCCACAGCAATGATTTGAATATCTTTACGATTATCAATAATAACATTGCAGCTTGGTGAATAATCATGCTTGCATTTAGTGAAGTTCTCCTCCAAATTTACGCTCTTGTCATTAGCAATCTTGAAGACAAAAAAGCCACCTTGAGAGAAAAGCATCTTATGATTATAAAGCTTATTACCCTTCTTAAAGTTCATTTCGGCGTTTTCTCCAAAGAGTGACGCAAATAAAGTTTGCTTATTTTGCATTAAATCTTCATCAGACATTTT
>OQVQ01000825.1_pt1 | contig 13549 bp, 10 predicted proteins | sample 1691491 | NCBI WGS metagenome assembly OQVQ01 (sample SAMN03418252, study PRJEB22391) | human gut metagenome | biome: human-gut; feature: organic feature; material: feces | host: Homo sapiens | place: Tanzania | collected 2013-01
TCAATTCACATAAGGGGCGCAATTGTGCAATTGCGCGCCTTTACTAATTAAAAACCCAAATATTAATCGAGTTTTTCCTCTTTTTTAAATATTAATTACTATATTTGCAGAAATATTTCAATCAAAACTAAAAATGGAATTCTCTGCAAAGCAAATAGCCCAGTTCATCGGAGGAAAAATCGAGGGCGACGAAAACGCGAAGGTTCACACTTTTGCGAAGATTGAGGAAGGCGTGCCCGGAGCCATTTCTTTTTTGGCTAACGGCAAGTATGCTCATTACCTCGACGATACACAGTCAAGCATTGTCCTGATCGATGAGAGCATCAACCTTGAAAAAGCCGTAAAGCCTACTCTTATCAGAGTGAAAAACGCACGCGACTGTGTGGCTAAGCTGTTACAGATGTACGAGGCTGCCAAACCCAAAAAGACTGGCATAGACAAATTGGCATTCATCTCTCCCAAGGCCACGATAGGCAAGGATGTGTATGTGGGAGCTTTCGCATACATCGGCGACGGAGTGGAGATTGGCGACGGATGCCAAATCTATCCCCATGCCGTTATCGGCGACAACGTGAAAGTGGGCGAGCAATGCATCATATACCCAAACACCACCATTTACTACGGGTGTAAGTTGGGAAACCGAGTAATCATCCATGCAGGAACCGTCATCGGATCAGATGGATTTGGATTTGCACCTAACATGGAAACCGGACAATACGATAAGATTCCGCAGATTGGCATCGTAACCATTGAGGACGATGTGGAAATCGGCGCCAATTCTTGCGTAGACCGTTCAACCATGGGCTCAACCTACGTGCGCAAGGGCGTGAAGCTCGACAACCTTGTGCAAATTGCACACAACACCGACATCGGAAAGAACACCGTCATGTCAGCCCAGGTTGGCGTGGCAGGATCCACAAAGGTTGGAGAGTGGTGTATGTTTGGAGGACAAGTGGGTATCGCCGGACATATCCAAATTGGCGACAAGGTGTTCTTGGGCGCACAATCAGGAGTGCCCGGCTCATTGGAGAGCAACCAGACGCTCATCGGTACGCCTCCCATGCAGAAGCTGCCCTATTTCAAGAGCCAAGCCATCTTCCAGCGCTTGCCTGAGATGTACAAGCAACTGACGGCTTTGCAGAAAGAAGTCGAACAATTAAAGAAAAAACAATGAAGCACATGGATACAGCAAAACAAACGACGCTTGGCGGAAGTTTCTCCCTTTACGGAAAGGGACTTCACACAGGCCTAAGTCTTACCGTGACTTTCAATCCCGCTCCAGAAAACACAGGCTACAAGATACAACGCATTGACTTAGAGGGCGAACCCATCATCGAAGCCATCGCCGAGAACGTTGGCGACACACAGCGCGGAACCGTTCTCCAATGTGGCGAGGTCAGAGTGTCGACCATCGAGCATGGCATGTCGGCCCTTTACGCATTGGGCATCGACAACTGCCTCATTCAGGTCAACGGCCCTGAGTTCCCCATCCTGGATGGTTCAGCAAACCCCTATGTGGAGAAGATCAACGAGGTGGGAATTGTTGAGCAGAACGCTCCGAAGGACTACTATATCATTCGCAAGAAAATCGAGGTGCGCGATGAGGAAACAGGATCGTGCATCACCATCTTGCCCGATGAGCAGTTCTCGGTAACTGCCATGTGCTCTTTCCAATCGAAATTCATCAGTAGCCAGTTTGCCACACTCGACAACATTGCTAACTATTCATCGGAAATAGCACCTGCACGCACCTTCGTCTTCGTGCGCGACATCATGCCTTTGTTGGAGGCCAACCTTATCAAGGGCGGAGACCTCGACAACGCCATCGTAATTTACGAGAAAAAGGTGGAGCAAGCACAGTTGGACAAGTTGGCCGACCTGCTTAAGGTTACACACATGGATGCCACAAAGATTGGCTACATCCAACACAAGCCCTTGATGTGGGACAACGAGTGCACAAGGCACAAACTCCTCGACATCATTGGCGACATGGCACTGATCGGCAAACCCATCAAGGGTCGCATCATTGCCACACGGCCAGGTCACACCATCAACAACAAGTTTGCGCGCCTCATGCGCAAGGAGATTCGCAAGCACGAAATCCAGGCTCCTATCTACGATCCAAACGAGGAGCCAATCATGGATAACATCCGCATCCGTCAGCTCCTGCCTCATCGCTACCCAATGCAGTTGGTTGATAAGGTCATCGCCATGGGTCCTACCAGCATCGTAGGCGTTAAGAACGTAACCAGCAACGAGCCATTCTTCACCGGTCACTTCCCAGAGGAGCCAGTAATGCCAGGCGTTCTCCAGGTAGAGGCGATGGCACAGTGTGGCGGTCTGCTCGTATTGAACCAGCTGGAAGAGCCTGAGCGCTGGAGCACTTACTTCATGAAGCTCGACGACGTGAAGTTCCGCAAGAAGGTGGTTCCAGGCGATACCCTCCTCTTCCGTGTGGAGTTGCTCGCACCAGTTCGTCATGGCATCAGCTCTATGAAGGGCTACATGTTCGTAGGCGACCAGGTGGTGGCAGAGGCTACTTTCACTGCACAGATTGTTAAGAACAAGTAATAATAAGATAGAAATATGAATCAGATTAGTCCATTAGCGTTTGTTCATCCAGAGGCAAAACTCGGTGACAACAACATTATCGGTCCTTTCTGCTATATCGACAAGGACACCGTTTTGGGCGATAACAACGTATTGCAGAACAGCGTTACCATCCACGTGGGCGCTCGTATCGGCAACAATAATGAATTCTTCCCAGGCGCCAGCATCTCTACCAAGCCTCAGGACTTGAAGTTCAAGGGCGAGCAGACAACCTGCGAGGTGGGCGACAACAACAGCATCCGTGAAAACGTAACCATCTCTCGTGGTACTGCTTCTAAGGGCAAGACCGTGGTAGGCAGCAACAACCTCCTGATGGAGACTGTTCACGTGGCTCACGACTGCGAGTTGGGCAGCGGCTTGATTATCGGTAACTCAACCAAGTTTGCCGGCGAGGTGGTTGTAGATGACAACGCCATCGTCAGTGCCAACGTTCTCGTTCATCAGTTCTGCCACATCGCAGGCTACGTGATGATCCAGGGCGGTTGTCGTTTCTCTCAGGATATTCCTCCTTATATCATTGCCGGCAAGGAGCCTACCCGCTATTGCAGCATCAACCTCATCGGTTTGCGTCGCCGTGGTTTCAGCAACGAGACCATCCAGAACATCCACGAGGCTTATCGCCTGCTCTACAGCAAGGGTATCCTGAAGGAAGGTATCGAGGAAATCAAGAAGAATCTTGAGGTGACTAAGGAAATCCAGTACATCATCGACTTCGTAGAGAGTTCTCAGCGAGGCATCATTCGATAAAAGTAAAAGGATAAAAGAGTAAAAAGGTAAAAAAAGCATTCTTGCATAGGTTTATGAAACGAGCAAGGATGCTTTTTTCTTGAATATAAAGAATGATATATGAAAACATTGATTGTGGTCTTAGGTCCTACGGGTGTTGGTAAAACGGAACTTTGCCTTTCGCTGGCAGAGCATCTCTCTATACCTATTATTAATGCCGACTCCCGCCAGATCTTCGCAGAACTTCCTATCGGAACCGCAGCGCCTACTGCCGAACAGCAGCAGCGGGTGAAGCATTATTTCGTAGGAAACCACCACATCGAAGATTATTACAGCGCAGCCCAATACGAGGCCGACGTGATGAATCTCCTGGAAGAAGAAATCTTCAAGAATCACGATGTGGCGCTGCTTACAGGCGGCAGCATGATGTATATCGATGCCGTATGCAAGGGTATCGACGATATTCCTACCGTGCGTGACGACATCCGTACCTGGATGAAACAGCGCCTGGAAGACGAAGGCTTGGAAGCACTGGTAGAAGAACTCCACAAGATGGACCCGGAACATTGGGCGATAGTAGATAAGAAGAATCCCCGCCGCGTGGTGCATGCCCTGGAAATCTGTCACCAGACTGGCAAGACCTATACTTCTTTCCGAGTAGCCGAAAAGAAGCAGCGTCCTTTCCGCATCATCAAGATAGGCCTGAACCGCGACCGTGCCGAACTGTACGACCGAATCAACCAGCGTGTGCTGATGATGATGGAGGAAGGCCTGGAGGCAGAAGCCCGCAGCGTATATCCTCACAAGGGGCTCACAGCCTTGAGAACCGTGGGCTACAAGGAAATGTTTGCCTATTTCGATGGCGAGATAGACAAGGAAGAAGCCATCCGACAGATACAGTCGCATAGCCGTGAATACATGCGCAAGCAGCTCACCTGGTTTAAGCGAGATGCCGAAGTTCACTGGTATCATCCCGACCAGCAGGATGAAATTATCCGATTTATAGATGAAAAGATATAAACGTAAATCGCCCGATAGCATATTCTTTGATGCTATCGGGCGATTTTCATATCATAAATGTCTACATCTCTACCTGATTCACTATTTCACCATCAAACATATTGATGATTCTATCGGCATAATTGGCATCATGCAGCGAGTGGGTTACCATTACGATGGTGGTGCCTTCCTTGTGCAGCTCAGAAAGCAGCTCCATCACCTCCTTGCCGTTCTTGGAATCCAGATTTCCCGTAGGCTCATCGGCAAGAATCAGCTTAGGATGCGGCAGGATGGCACGGGCGATGGCGGTGCGCTGCTGCTGACCGCCCGAAAGCTGCGATGGGAAATGCTTGGCACGATGGGATATCGCCACCCGCTCCATCACATCCTCGGCACGCTTACGGCGCTCCTTGCCCGATACTCCCATATACAGAAGCGGCAACTCGATGTTCTCCACCACATTCAACTCATCTATCAGGTTGAAACTCTGGAACACGAAACCTATCATACCTCTTCTTATCAGGGTACGCTCGCTCTCCTTCAGCGTGCTCACATCCTTGCCGTCTAGCAGATAGGTGCCGCTAGTAGGATTATTCAGCAAACCGATGATGTTCAGCAAGGTAGATTTGCCACATCCCGAAGGTCCCATGATGGCAACAAACTCGCCTTCCTTCACCTGCAAACTGATATTACGCAAAGCCCAGGTCTCCACTTCCTCTGTCTGAAATACTTTCTTGATATTATCTAATTGAATCATAATCTTTATCGTTTTTTAAAATTCATATTATACTTTTTATACTTTCAAATTACGCATTCTATTCCTTAGCCAGAATCTCCGAAGGATCCACCTTCATGATCTTGCGTACCTGACAGGCGATGATGGCAGCAATGAAGCCAACCACTATCACAACACTCAGGATGATAGGGAAGACAGGATTGATTTCTACCATATCGAACATCTTACTCAGAACAATATGGAACAGCAACATGGCTACCACCGCAAACACCATGGCGATGAGCGTGATCACCAGATAGGTTCGTCCGAAGAGTTTGGTAATATCCTTTGTCAGGGCACCGTTCACCTTGCGGATAGCCACCTCCTTCTTGCGGGTCTGCGTATCCAGCATCACCGTACTGAAGATGCTTATCAGGCAGATAGCCAGACTCACGATAGCCAAAATCCACGCAATATTTTGCAGTATTTCCAATGCAAACATTTCCCTCGCCATATAGTCACGCAGATTGGATGACATCGGTTTTACCACAGCAGGCTCCAATTTCCGTATCATTCTATCTACGGCAACCTGCATCTCCTTATATTCACCCGGCTTTGCCACAAGAATATAATGTGTGGCACCATAAGCCTCTTTGGGGTCAATGACTATGAATGAGTATATGTCAGTTTTCATACTCCCCTCATAAGGTATCGACTGGAACGTTCCAGCTATCTGATAGGTATCCATCTCATCTAGGGTCAATATATCATTAGGAGCAACATGATATTGGCGCATATACTTATACAACTCCTCATTTACCAGGATACATTTCTTCCGGTTTGCCTTCGGCTTCCAATTCACCTTGATCTTGAAGAAATCGAGATAGGAGGTATCTGATGTAATCCTAAAGCAATAATTCGTCACATTACCATGGCTAACATAAGGATCACCTTGCCAAACCGTCTTACTGAACTCCTCGTTCTCTGCCAGTTCGTTAACTTTCCAAAATCCCCAGCTATAAGGAATCCATCGTTCTACCTGCGGTAAATGGATGAGCTTGTCTCTGAGGCGCTGGCCATTTTCTGCCGCATTTGTCTGTAGAAACAGACTCTGCTTGTATGCACGCTCATCATCAGGAATATGGTTGAAATCAGCCATCTTGCCCACCCAGCACAGGAGGCAGAAAGTGACACCCAGGAAGAACATACTGATCATCACCTGCACACCCAGCATCGTATTGCGGAACCAATGGTTATGGCTTCGTCTCATTCCTGATTCGAGTGCTTGCGTATGCTTGCAAATGCGACTCAGCACAATCCAGATGATGGCGAGACACAACATCATCACTACCAGACCAATCACCAGACTATAGAGATACAGATGACTGATGGTTCCTAACTCAGAGGTGATTTCTGCAAACTGAGGCTTTGCCAGATAATCACAAATCCAGGATCCCATCAATACTGCTACAAAATAAGCCCCCAGCACAATCACCACCACCTCGGTAGCAAACATGGAGAAGAGTTGGAGGCGTGTGGCACCATTGGTAATTCGAAGCGAGATTTCACGTCTGCGCATCCAGAACAGCTGCGTCTGCATCCTCAGAAAACCGATGATGGCAGCCAGCAGAATCAACGAACCAATCAGATAAGTGATGGAACAAGCTATCGCTACGGTAGAATACTCTTCGCTCAACTGATTTTTCAGCTTTTCTGTTTTTACCTTCAGTCCCAATGGTTTCAACCTGCCGTTCACCTCTGCTTTCAACTGTTGTGGCGTGCATCCCTCTTTCAACACCACATACAAATTCACAGCATAAAATTGATCAGAATCCATATCTTCCAACTCCCATGGCGAGTAAAAGAGAGCAAATCTGCTCATGTCTAGCTCAGTCAATGATAAGTCTTGATAGACGTCCACCAATCTCAACTGATAATTTCCACAGCCCTTACTCAAAAGAATGCTTGCACCCACGGGATTCTTGTCACCAAAGATTTGCTTTGCCTGCTTTTCGTTGATAATGGCATCATGAGGCCCCAGCACCTTTATCTTTTCGCCCGTAATGGCAGAACGGATACCTACAAAGTTGGGATAATTTCGATCAAGAGGAACTGCATCCAACTGCATCTTGCGTCTTGTCTTGCCGCTTAGGGTAAACTCAGCCCAGCCGCCTGTAAGCATACCATTAGGAGCATAAGGTCCCTGCTCTATGCAACGAGGTCCTCCATTCGCCTTCACCGCCCTTACGATATCACCATTGATACGAATTGAATTATCCGATTGACGTTTTTGGATGGAATCGAATCGGAGGTTATAAACTCTATCATAATAAGGTTCATGGTTAATGGAAGCCATGCGGAAATTCTGCAGAAACGAATGCACCGTGGCAAGCGTCACCATACCGATGGCAAGCGACAGGATGCTGCCCAGAGTCTGCACCTTGTACTTGAGAATGTTGCGCAGGGCAACCTTCAGGTTGTGTAATAACATGTTCATATTTACTAGTCTTTATATAATTTATTTACGTGAAAGATTGATTTTTATTATCTCAGATAAAAGTCTATCTCAAATCTATCTCTTTTTCGCTGGCAATTTGGGTATATCCGCTTACGATAACCTTGTCGCCCAGCTTCAATCCGGAAGTAATTTCGAATTGCTGCGGATTCTGTCTGCCTACATTGATATTCACCCGCTGCGCCTTCTTGCCATCATCAGATACCCGGAATATCCAATATCCGTTGGTCGTCTGGAAGAAATCGCCATTCGGAATCACCAAGGCTTGCTCCGGCTTGCCCAATTCCAACAGCACCCGATAACTCTTGCCCAATCGGATATTGGCGGGAGTCTTGCCGCTGAAAGTTAGTTCGCAGACAAACTGATGGTCTTTCACCTCAGGAATCACCCGCGATACACGAAGCGGAAACTGATGACCATCGTACTCGATATGGGCAGGAAGTCCGGCGATAACGCGGTCGATGTAATACTCAGCCAGCGAAACCTGCAGTTTAAACTGGCTCATCACCTTAATCTGTCCGATGCTCGCCCCGGACGAAACCTGCTGACCTTGGGTTACCCCCACATAACTCAGTTGTCCGCTTACGGGAGCCCGAACCACCAACTGCCGGGTGCGGCCCTTCATTCTCGATAATTTCTTGTTGGCTTCCATCCTGTTGGCAGCAATCATCTCGCGCTTTAATCGGGTAGATACGGAATCATGCTTCAGGTTTTGCATCTGCAAGAGCACCTTCTGCCGCTGATATTCGTAATCTTCCTCAGCCACCTCCAGTTCCGCCTTGCTCTTGATACCCATGCGATATTCCTCCCGGCTCTGCTTGAGCGATTTCTTTAAGCTCGCCATCTGATGCTGGGCATCCAAGGCTTGCTGGCGAAGGTTGATGGACTTCTGCGTCATCTCAATCTCCTGTTCCTGACAGTTGCGAAGCTTACTGCTCCATGCATCCTGCTCATCATCGATAGAATGATAGAGTTCCGGATTCTGAAGCACCAGGATGGTATCGCCCTGCTGCAGCATGGCACCTTCTTCTGCCACCACCCGCTCCACGAATCCATTCTCCATCGCATTCACCTGGATGGTCTTGAAGGGATGCACCAGTCCTTCTACATCTACATACTCCCAGAAAGGAGCCTTCTTTACTTCGGCTATCACCACGCTATCCATATCCACCCTTCGGGTTCCCGAAGTAACGATCAGGAAAAGAGCATAGACCAGGATGGCGATGCCTGCTGCACCCGACAGGATAGGATATCGGTAGCGGATATACCACGGTTTCGGTTGTTTCTTTATATCCATATTGTTCTGTAGTTATTCATTTCACCTTATTTATTTTATAGGAAGATGATTTTATGGAAATTCATTCTATAGGAAGCTCTTCCTTCAATTCTTTATTGTGCTCGAAATCGAATCCCGTCATGCTTCGGAGCGTATAGTAAAGACTCCAGTAAGTTCGCATGGTCGAGATGTAATTGCGCCGGGCAGCATCTTTCTCGCTGATGGCTGCATTCAGGTCGAGTATCGAGTTGCGGCCCATGATATAGAGTCGGCGCGCCACCACATGCCGCTTCTCGGCACGCTGGTCGGTGAGCGATGCCACATGCACCTTTCGGGCTTGCATGTTAAACTGCAACACCAGTTTTTCTACGTTCTGGTAGAAATCCCTCATGCCTTGCTCCACCTGCGTCTGGGTAAGCGCCAGCTGCGATTTGGCTTCTCTTACCCTACCCTTTCCCCGTCCCCAATCCAATATCGGAAGGGCGATGGTGATGCTTGCCGATTGCTGACTCATCGGACTGCGATAGGCGGCACCGATATCTGCTCCCGTCTGCGAGAGTCCAAACTGCATATAGAGATCCGCCTTCAATCCGGCGTTGGCACGAGCCTGCGCCAACCGGCTTTCGCTCTCCTTCTGGATACGACGGTAATAATCGGGATCCGGACTGTTCAGCAAAGCCCAATCTATCGCCCGCTGCAAAGGAACCTCAAAGGCAGGCACCTCTTCCGGCATCACCAGACAGATGTCCTGCGATTGTTCCAATCCCAGAAACGAGCGGATGGTCTGCATCTTCTCCCGCAAAGCCACCTGGGCATCCATCACATTGGTCTCCTCGTTCAGTCGGTTGATTTCCAGCTGCAGCATCTCATTTTCCGAAATCGTTCCGTTCTCATATCGCCCCTTCGCCATCTGATAAAGCGTATCGGCAGAAGCAAAGTTCTGCTTTGCCATCTCCCATTCAGCCTGCGCCGAAGCCAGACCGAAGAAATGCTCACAGGCTTTTGCAGATACGATCTCCAGCGTTTCGGCATATCGCTTCTTGGATTCCCGAAACCGGATAGGTTCTATCCGGCGATCCCATTTCAAGGAGTTATAGCCAAAAAGACTCTGCTCGTAGCCCACAATAAAGGGCTGACTGCTATAGGCGGTTATCTTGTTGTGCAACTCATCCAGTCGGTTGAGCGAACTCTTCACAAAAAGGCTACCACCCGTCAGGGAGATATTCTGGTTGATTTTCAGAGTAAGATCGGCACCCAGCTGGTCTTGCTTCAGAAAGAGAGCCGTACCATCCGACTGGGTTATCTTGTTCACCTCCTTATTAATATAAGGTGAAGATGAAAGGGAAAGCGAAGGCAGATAGTTGGCCTGATGATACCGATAAGCCCAGTAAGCAGACAGAAAGGTATTGCGGGCACTCTGCACCGATGGCGACTGCCGCTGCGCCATCGCAATGGTAGCCGCCAAGTCGAGCTGCAAAGTGTCGGCCTGAACATTCATGGCAGCAAGTGCCCATACTATGAATATATATTTTTTTATCTTCATGATGATTACTTTTGCAAAAACTATCACAAAAGCCATGCCATAAAGATAAAGATTTGATTATCAGAAAGATAAGAAATTCTGGATATAAAAAAGATGTGCAAAACCGTGCGAAACCGCACGAAACGTGTGCGATTTCGCACGGTGCGCACATCATCAATATGATAGGCATCCGTCTCTATCAGGCAGGAAGCACTACGCTAAAGATGGTTTTATCGCCTGGTTTCGAAGAGGCGGTGATGGTTCCACCATGCAAGGTTACTATCTGCTTGCAGATACTCAACCCGATGCCCGAACCACTCGTCTTGGTAGTAAAGAACGGCACAAAAATGCGCTCCATCACCTCCGGCAGGATTCCCTTGCCATTATCTGTAATGGAAATGATGAAATCACGCTTATTGCTCGAAAGATGAGTGGTAAGACGGACATAAGGAATCTCTTCATTCTCCACGGCTTCCTGCGCATTCTTCAGCAGATTAATCAGCACCTGTTCTATCTGCGAACGATCCATCAGCAACCTCTGGTCTTCGTTTTCTATCTCATAATGGAATATCGAATCCGGATAAAGATGCTGCAAATCAGCCACCAGATCACCCATCCTCACTTCCTCAAACTGAGGTTTCGATATGCGTTGCAACTTGCGATAGTTCTCCACAAACTGCAACAAGCCATTGCTTCTCCGGTTGATGGCTTGCAATGCCATCAGCAGATCATCATGCTCCAGCGTATCCTGCTCCACTCCTTCGCAAAGCGTATCAGCCAAAGAGATGATAGGAGTCAGCGAGTTCATGATTTCGTGGGTCAATACCCTCACCAGCTGCTGCTGCGCATCCGTCTCATTCTTCTGAATCACCGGTTGCACATTCTGCAAGGTATAAAGGCGATAGGCAAAGCCCTTATTAAAGAAGTTGACCACGCTCAATACAAAGTCGGCCTTCCCCGCATTCTGATTTCCGCCATCCAAAGCCTTCTTGCCAGCTACACCTTCGTTGGTCTTTGCCGCCAGTTGTACCAGTTTCTGCAATCCCGGCTTCAGCTGCTTCATCAATTCCGGAAGCGTCTCATCCAGCACCTGCAAGTCGTTCAAGTGATGAATCGAAAAACCGCAAAGTCCCTCCACGGCAGCCCGATTCATCCAATGCACCTTTCCCTGTTCATCCGCCACAATGAGAAAGGCATTGATGGTATCGAGCATCGTTCCGAAATACTGGTATTTCGCTTCCTGCAGCAAAGTGGTTTCCCGAAATTCATTCACCACTTCGTTAATCTGCTCTGCAAGATTCCGCTCTTCTCCCCTCAGATGATCCAACGAATACTGAAGCGAGAAGTCACGGGTGCGGATAGCCTCAATCAGTTGGCGCATCCGCTCATTGCTCTTATGATTGAATAAGTTATTGACGATTGACATTATTTCTAAAATTTCCGAAGTTTTTTAAATTCCGAGTTTATCGATTTTCCTGTAAAGGGCGAAACGGGTGATACCCAGCAACTCTGCGGCTTGTGTTAGATTTCCATTGCTCAAGGAGATAGCGCGCTTGATGGCTTCACGCTCCAGGGTTTGAAGATTGAGCGAATCTATATTTACGGAAGAAGCCCCCGAAACCACCACAGAATCCTCCAATCTGATATCCTCGGCTGCCAGTTCCGTCTTATCCCCCAAAACAATCGCCCTCTCGATGCAATGCTGCAACTCTCTCACATTTCCCGGCCAGTTATGTTTCAGAAGTTTCTGCTTGGCAGAAGCCCCCAACCTCACATCGCCCACACTATATTTCCCCGAATAAATCTTCAGGAAATATTCTGCCAGCAGAACGATATCCTCACCACGCTCACGCAGCGGAGGAAGATGCAACTCGATGGTATTCAGTCGATAAAAGAGGTCCTGACGGAAAGCACCCTCGCTTACCTTCTCCCGCAGATGGGCATTCGTAGCCGCCAGAATCCTCACATCCACATGGCTCACCTTGTTGGAACCAATACGCTGAGTCTCCCGTTTCTCAATCACCGTCAGGAGTTTCTGCTGCATCGGCAGGTTCAGATTTCCAATCTCATCCAGAAAGAGAGTTCCGCCATCCGCCGTCTCAATTCGTCCTTCCTTCGCATTCCTGGCATCCGTAAACGCCCCCTTCTCGTATCCGAAAAGTTCGCTCTCGAAAAGATTCTCAGGGATACAGCCCAGGTCGATATTCACAAACGGCTTCCTTGCCCTGTCCGAAAGCTGATGCAAGGCATGCGCCACTACATCCTTTCCCGTACCATTCTCTCCTGTAATCAATACGTTGGCATCCGTAGCAGCCACACGCATCATCTGCACTTTCAGGTTTTTCATGGCAGGGCATTCGCCAATCATTCTCGCAAACACATCTTCTGAAGATACAATAGACTTGGAAGAAGAACATAGATTCTGCTCCGACTCCTTTTCCTGCAAATCCGAAGAATCCAGGTTCCTTTCCCGGCTCAATTCCACGGCACTCTTCACCGTATCGAGCAGTTTATTCCTATCCCACGGTTTCGGAATAAAGTCGATGGCTCCCGCCTTGATGGCCCTCACCGCCTTCTCCGTATCCACGTAGGCCGTGATAAACAGCACCACGCTCTTGGGGTTATGCGCCAGAATCTTCTCCAGCCATTCATACCCCTCTTCGCCACTGATGGCATCCCGATGGAAGTTCATATCGAGCATGATGACATCAGGCATGAACGAATCCATCATTCCGATGATTCGCTCAGGCGTATTGATAACTCTGATACCCTCCACGTATGGTTTCAAAAGCATATTGAGCGACAAGAGAACATCCTCATTGTCATCCACTATCAGTATCTTTCCTTTTTTCTCCACTGCCATCATTTTTGATTTTTAATTATTTTGCCCACAAAGTTACTGCAAAAAAGCGAAATAAGCAGCAATAAAGACACCTATTATAATAAAAAAGCCGTAAATTTGCAAGTATAAGCGAGAATAATAACGAGAATAATAAAACTATCAAGTGAACAATAAAAGTAGCTTAAAACGAAAATTTGCCGCAAATAACTTGATAGAATAACAAGAATAAAGACAACAATAAAAGAGAAAAGAAGCGGGAAAGAAAAATAAAGACGTGAAAATATTGAATTGTACCCGTTTGACATTATAAAGAGTTTGGAATATGAGAAAAAGGAAGAAACCAT
>OQVQ01000826.1_pt1 | contig 13545 bp, 10 predicted proteins | sample 1691491 | NCBI WGS metagenome assembly OQVQ01 (sample SAMN03418252, study PRJEB22391) | human gut metagenome | biome: human-gut; feature: organic feature; material: feces | host: Homo sapiens | place: Tanzania | collected 2013-01
GACTTTCGCCGAGCTTCTGCCGGCGAGGGCACTGAATATGGCCATAGACACCGGTGTGAGGGCCACCACGAAGAACGGATTGAACTGCTGGAAGAGCTGTGGCTGAATCTCCAGAGGGTTAGGAAGGCCTCTGAATATGGCGTAGGCCCCGCACCAAAGGACGGCTGTCACGACTCCGCAGCCTACCTTGCCGGAAGTCTTCTCAGACTGGAATATTCCGAAAAGAGTATAGACTGAGGTCGCGATGAGAGCCAGCGCCCAGATGTTGAATCCGATTCTGCTCCAGCCCTCGGCTGTGCTTTGCGTGTAGTCGCGTGCGAACCAGGTCAGCGACTGGCCGTTCTGGTGGAACGCCATCCAGAAGAAGATAACCACAGCAAACACGAGGCACAGGGCCACGATACGCTCCTTGGTCTGTTTCGGAGTGAGTTCCACGTAATTGCCTCCGGAGGTCTTGGCCTGTTTGGCGTTGACGTCAGCGTGCTTGAACCAGCTCTTTGTCGCGAAATAGATCGCTATCGAGACCACGAGTGAGATGCACGCCACCGCGAATCCCATATTGTAAGAAGCAGAAAGCTTGTCGATGTAGTACGGACAGAACTGGTCGAGCCCCATTCCGGCCACGTTTGCGTCCGGCATCATCGCCATAAGCCCGTTCAGTTGCTCGGCTCCCTCCGGAGTGATCGTGCCGGCCATCTGCTGGTGGGCCAACGCCGGAATCGCAGCCTTGTATATGAGCCCCGCCTTTGCCAGGAACTTGTTTGTGATGGCGGTGGCGGCGGCAGGAGCGAACATCGAACCGATGTTGATGGCCATATAGAACAGGCTGAACGCGCTGTCCCGTTTGGATGCGTACCGTGGATCATCGTAAAGGTTGCCGACCAGAACCTGAAGGTTCCCCTTGAATAGACCCGTTCCGACAGCGATGAGCAGCAGGGACGCGAGCATCACGGTGACTCCAAACCCGTTGGCCGCTGTAGGGACTGCCAGTACCAGATAACCGATGAACATCACGCAGATTCCCGTGACGACGCATTTGCCGAATCCTATCTTGTCAGCGAGCCATCCTCCCACGACCGGCATAAAATAGACCGCCGCGAGGAAGATTGAATATACCTGGCTGGCCGTTGACTGCTCCCATCCGAACTTGGCCTGGAGGAACAGCATGAAGATGGCCAGCATCGTGTAGTAGCCGAAGCGCTCGCCCGTGTTGGCGAGGGCGAGCGCGAATAAACCTTTCGGTTGGTTTTTGAACATACTATGTTACTTTGTTACTTTCTCAAGCCACTTGACCATTCCGAGCATCACGCCCATAGCGACGAGACACATGCAGAGGAACACGCTCCAGCAGGCCCACAGAGGCATCTTGTTGTACATCAGAGGCCCGATCCACAAGAAGAGGTTGCCGACGGCGGTCGCGCCGAGCCAGAGTCCCTGGCAAAGTCCGAGAAGGTGCTTCGGGGCGACCTTCGACACGAACGAGAGACCCAGAGGAGAGATGAAGAGCTCGGCCACTGTGAGGAAGAAGTAGGTCGCGATCAACACCCAAGGACCAGCCTTCATTGTGGCCTGCTGCGCTACATCCATTCCTCTGAAATCAGCGGCGGAAGGATATCCCATCACGCCTGAGAATATGGCCAGGAACAGGTAGGCCGTGGCGGCGATTCCCATACCGTAGGCGATCTTGCGAGGAGTCGAGATCTGCTTGCCTCTCTTCCCGAGCGCGCCGAAGATCCACATGATGATAGGGGTCAGCACAATCACGAAGAACGGATTCACGGCCTGCCAGATCTCCGGGGCGATCTTGTCGGTGTTGACGAAGTCACGCGCGAAGAGCGAGAGGGACTGTCCGTTCTGATGGAACGCGAGCCAGAAGAAGATCACCACGCCGAGGACCGCGAACAAGGCGTACATCCTCTGCTTGATCTCCTTTGCCATGGTTGCCTTCTCCTCGGCGGTGTAGCCGGCATTGGCGGAGGCTGCCTTCTTGGCAGGAGTAGGGAATTTCTTCTTGTTGGCAAGGAATATCACCAAAGAGATCATCATGGCTGCGACGGAAGCGATGAACGAATAGTGGATGCCTGCGTTGAAAACGTCCAGATAGTTCGTGCAGAAAGTGCCTACGGCCTCTCCGCCCTGGGCCAGCATCGCTGGGTCGGCGCCCGCCTTCACGGCCTCGTCCATGAAGTTCTGCGAGGTGGTGCCGTTGCTGATGAACTCATGGCAGAGTCTAGGGAGCTGTGAGTTGTAGATGAATCCGTTGACTTTCAGCCACCAGCTTCTCAGAAGTGGAGCCACGAACGGTGCGACAAGGCCTCCGATGTTGATGAACACGTAGAAGATCTGGAATCCGGAGTCACGTTTCCCCTGTGCCTCCTTGAGTGCCTCGGGACCTTGCTTGGCGGCCTCGGCCTCGAAATTGTCGTACATCTGTCCGACGATGGCCTGGAGGTTGCCCTTGAACAGACCGTTGCCGAACGCGATCAGGAAGAGCGCCGCGCAGGTCAGGGTCAGCAGCCATGACTTGTTCTCAGGAGTCGCGAGAATAGGAATTGAGAGAACGACATAGCCAAGAGCCATTAGAACAAGACCTTTCTGGATTGTCCCTTTGTAGTTCTGTGTGCGGTCGGCGATGATGCCTCCCACAAGGCTGAGAATGTATATTCCCGCATAGAAGAATGAGTAGATGAGCCCTCCCGTCTCATCGCTCAGCCCGAACTTCGAGCAAAGGAAGAGTGTGAGAACCGCGTTCATGATGTAGTACCCGAAGCGCTCGCCCATGTTGCTCAGCGCCGCTGAAATCAGCCCTTTAGGATGTCCTTTCATACAATGTTGTTTACTTTTAAATTATTTGTGTTATTAATATTTCATTCTATGCCCCGCTTGGCTCTCCGTTTGGCTGTCATACGTGCGTCCAAAATCCATCTCTCTCTTCCTGCTCGCATAACAAGTTACTAATATACGCAAAACTCCCCAACTCACCAAATTTATGTCGTAGGCCTATGACAATTATGTGACCATCACAGGCCGCGCATAGCCAATGTCGGGATCTGTTCGTAGCCGTATAATCAAACGGACAGTCAATGACAGCTTATCCCTCGGTATTTGCATCCATACCTATGATGGATTTACTGTGGTGGTTCTTTTACGAACCTTTTTACGAACCTTTTTGTGGCATCAGATGTGTCGTTAGCGACTTCTTTTACGACATCGGTGCCGTAGTTGAGATTCCAGAGGGTTACGTGGAACTCGGTGGCGTTGGAACTGAACTCTGGGCGTGGTATTCCTTTAATGACTCGAATCTGGCATATTCTCCGAGGATTTTCTTCATTCCGCTGCCACGTCGTTCCATAAGGTCAAGACGGCTGAGGAAATCAGCGGGGAGGGATTGCGACGTTTGGACGGGACGGAAAGCGGGTTCAACTGCTGAATCAGGCGGCCGTCAATCATTCCTCCCGGTGAATATACTTCCATCCGGTCGTCGTAGATGTCAATGTGGATCTCGCTGCCGAGTTCTTGGTAGTCGCGGTGAATGATGGCTTATGTAAAGTCAGATATTATGTCAAGCACTCCGCCCGCGGCATAGTTTTACGCATGTCAGAGCCATAAACTTTACATAATCTTTTCAGCAAGATCTCGTAAAAGCATCATTCCTTTGGCTGTCAGAAGGTATTTCTGGCGGGGATGCCTCGGCGAATCAGGATACATCGCTCGTATGAAACCGTCGCCTATTGACGGAGAAAGATAGACTTTCAGGAAATTGTCCCGTCCTTTCAGCCCGATGCACTCCATCATCTCTTTCACGGACAACACCTTGTCCCCTATAGTGCGAATCAGGACCTCGATGTTCGGATTATCCGTGTGGAACTTGTCCTGTACTTGTCTCGAACTTGTCCCGAGCTTGTCCTGAACTTGTCCTGTCCCGAAATCCAAGTTTGGCTGTACGCTCCACTCTGGAGAGGGATGGATGTGGAGGTAGCGGTTCCTCAGGTCCCAATGTTCGCCGAGGAGCAGGTTGCGGAAGAAGCGCTCAAGATAGACCGGGGAATAGTCGATGCCTTTCACAAGATTCTTATAGTTTGCCCGCACCAGCGCATTGCGGAAATACCAGGAATGGTCTGCGAAAAGGTCATTGTTGATGTCGAAGCCTACGGAGCGGAGGTATTGAATGGTAAAGACGGCGGTGGTGCGCGTGTTTCCTTCGCAGAATGCGTGGATTTGCCAAATCCCTGAGACAAACCCCGTCAGGTGGGAGATCATTTCATCTCTGGAGATTCCTTTGTAGCAGAATGAGCGTTCCTGTTCGATGTCATATTCCAAGGCCTGGTGCAGATCCTCCCAGTTCAGGTAGCTGACGGACGCGCCTTCCAGCACCCATTCTTTCTTCGAGATGTCATAGTCGCGAATCCGCCCGGCGTGTTTGAATACTCCGTCAAAAATTCTTCGGTGCAGAGATATGATACCGTTCGCGCTGAAATCGAATGTCCCGGAGGACAGGATTTTAGTGATGTTTACCGAGACTTTGTCCGCTTCTTCATTGTCCGTATCTCCTGAATTATGCGTGGTCTTGGAGATATAGTATTGCTTCAGGAGTTCACGTGCTTCATCTATGGTTATGTCGCCTTCGATGTTCCTGCGTGCTGTCTGCTGAAGGTATTCGGATGTCTTCAGCCCATCCACAGCCTGCAGCCCTATTGCGACGCGCCAAGCCTCCGCCCTGTCTTTTTGGGCGGGTTCTCCTTGCCGGATGTACTGGTTGAAGTCAAGATATGTCTGCATTATCTTTCCAATATTTCATTAAGAAGTCCTTCTGTGCTCTTTTCGATGTCCCGTATGTCGGCAGTTATTTCCGCAATGGAACGGAGCTGCACGGGTTTATAGAAGTATTTCGTAAAACTCAGTTCATATCCGATCGTCGGTTCTCCGAAGACTTCTTCCGGCTCGTAGGGGAGAACTTCGTTCTTGTGAAATGCTTCAATGCCACCGGGATAGGTAAATGGAATCTGCTCCACCTCGCCTTTGACTTTAGCCATCTTTGCTTTGCCCTTCTTGTCCTTGATGACATTGCCGCTTTCGTCTTTTGCCGGCTTGAAGAGCTCGACTTCCCAGTAACCGAATTCTTCGTTGGGGAAGATTTTGCTATATTCATTCTCTTCGAACGCCATAAGCAGATCGAGGATCTTCTTGCGGTCATCATCGTTGGTCTCGCAGTTCTTCTCTCCGAGATTCTTGCGCAAAGGCGTTTTGATGGCTGTGGCATCGATGAGTTGGACTTTGCCTTTCCTGCGAGCCTCTTTACGGTTGGTGACAATCCAGATGTAAGTGCCGATGCCTGTATTGTAGAAGTCTTTCTCCGGCATCGCGATGATGGCTTCCAGCATATCATTCTCAATGATGAATCTGCGCAGATTGCTTTCTCCGCCACCGGCATCGCCGGTGAAAAGGGATGAGCCGTTATGAACCTCAACAATGCGTGTGCCCAGTTTAGTGCTGTGCTTCATACGGCTTACATTGTTCGCAAGGAAGAGCATCTGCGGGTCACCGATGCCTGGAATCACATTGAAATCCGGATTATCATCATAGACGAACTTAAAACGAGGGTCGGATATTTTCTTTTTCTCACTATCGGCAAGTCCCCATTTCTTCAGGTCCTCTTTCCAAGGAGTGCCGAACGGGGGATTCGAAATGCAGAAGTCATATGTCTCACCTTTGTGACCGTCTTCCGAAATTGTGGAACCGAATGCTATGTACTGGCGTGATGAACCGTTGAGAATGTAGCTGAAAGAACGGCATTCGCCGGAAATCATAAATTCTTCCAGCCCTCGACAATCATATGATGGGAACCCTCTTTGAGGAACTTCTTCGTAAGTTCAACGAGGAAAACAACGTCACCGAAGCCGGAGAGCACTTCACACCAAGAGACTACGTGAAGCTGTTGGCTGACCTCGCCATACTCCCTGTGGCAGACCAGATTGAAGATAGCACCTACAGCATTTACGATGGAGCCTGCGGTACCGGCGGCATCCTGACCATCAGCGAAGAGGAAATGAAGCGGATGGCAAAAGAACGGGGTCGAAAAATCAACATCAACATTTTCGGGCAGGATAATCGAACCAAGACGCTCTGCATCAGTAAGGTTATCCACTTGCTGACGAAGACGGAATTTGTCTATGATGTCCTGAACGTCTTTACTGTAGCCGTTAAGGTATTCGATAAAGTTCATCTTCAGGCGCTTAGGATCAACTTCGGCCTTCAGTTTCTTCATCGTAAAATGTGATGTGTTGCAGAAAGGGTAGCCAGTGGTCTGAAATAGAACTGGTTCCTGATTGGAAATGCCGGCAGCATCCAAGGCCTTTTTGCGTTCCAGAACCGCGTCTTTTGTCGGCTCCAGCAGAATATCAAGACGGCGGAGAACCGTCATCGGCATTATGATTTTCTTGTAATCTCCTTTCTCGAACGCGTGTACCAGAACATCATTCGCGATGTTCCAGATGAAAGAGAACAGGTGGTTGTATTGCGCTGTATTCATTAGTTTACTGTTATGTTCGGCACCCTAAGATGTCTCATATTAATTTTTGTGTAATTACATTAATTTTCTGAGGTTTCCAATATAACAAAAATAGTGATTTTTTAGGAGCTTTATACAGAATATTCATAAAATCAGCTTCAATATTTGATTCTGAAATAGTCAAGGAGTTTCTTGTAATAGTCTTGTGCTGTCAGACAGGTATCTGTAAGGTACCCGGGAATTGTTTTCCATTCGTGCAATCCACGATAATAGAACATTTTCAGTTCGTCTGTAATAATGAACGGAACAATGTCGTGATCAAGACATTCCTTGAACATTATCAGGCGTCCGACTCTGCCATTACCATCCTGAAAGGGGTGTATTGCTTCAAAACGCTGATGAAAGCCAAGTATATCATCAAACAGAATTACCTTTTTCCCTCTGTATTCTTTTAACAATGCACGCAGTTCATGCCCTACATTCTGTGGTGAGGTCGTCTCCATTCCTCCAACCTCGTTAGGTATCCGTTTGTATTCACCGACCGTAAACCAAGATTTCGATGCGTCCGAAGTCCCGCTTTTCAGCAACCGGTGAAGTTGTTTTATCATACTTTCTGTCAATGGCTCTTTCGCGTGGTCAATTATAAAGTCGATGCAGCGGAAATGATTGGTGGTTTCAATGATATCATCCACTTTCACAGCATTATCCGTGATTCCAATCGTGTTAGTCTCGAATATGTATCGAGTCTGCTCTTTTGTTAACCGGCTACCTTCGATATGGTTTGAATTATATGTCAGGTCAATTTGAGTGCGGTGATATATTCCGCCTTTGATTCCGGAGTCTTTTTGCTCGCACAATGTCTTCAAAAGGGGAGATATCCTGTTTTTTGCATTCTTGCGCTGAGGGAGTGGAGCCTCGGCTGGCACACTCCACGTTTTGCCGACAAGCTGTGCTCCAGCAATTTTACCTTGAACACAGTAGTTCCTCACTGTGCGTTCGGCGACACCGTGTGCCGCTGCATATTCTTTAGTAGAGACGTAATCCATAATCTACGGCACGGAAAATAGCATTTGCCGATACAAATATAGGATTTCTTGCCGATAACGGCAAGAAATGGCGGTTATTTTGTCTATTCTTCCGAACTCATGCCGATAGGCCTTGTCCCTAATCTGTGCTCAGCTTGCACGTAAATTATCATTTATCTGACAGTCATATCCCCAAGGTGTCAGTCAAGGCGAAAGATTCGGAAATACGAGGAATCTAGGTACGCCGTTTCTGAGTTCTCGTTCCCATAACCGAAAAATTGCCTAAATTTACACCCAAAACAGAAATGCAGATGGAAATCGATGAATTGGAACGTGGCCGGCTGAGGAGCAAAGTGCTGAGCTTCCTGAAGGCCAATGATATTGATTATGAGTTGTACGAGCATCCGGCATTGTGCACGGTGGAGGAGTGCCTGACGTATTGGGGGAATATCCCCGAGGCGACGCATTGCAAGAACCTTTTCTTTCGGAACCATAAGGGAAACCGGCACTACCTTGTCAGCATGGAATGCCACAAGACGCTCGACATTCATAGTATGGAGCATATGCTGAAGCAGGGAAAGCTGTCTTTCGCGTCGGAGGAAAGGATGGTTCGATGCCTTGATCTGCATCCTGGGTCGGTGTCGGCCTTCGGACTCATCAACGACATCAATCCAAAGGATGCGGATCCCAAGGAACTATTCCCGAATGGACATAGGGTCAAATATTACATTGACAGTGCATTACGCACGGCGGACAAGATAAGTTTCCATCCTTGCGAGAACATGGCAAGCGTCGTGATTTCGGGGGAGGACTTTCACCGCTTCCTGTCGATATGGGGCGGCGAGGTCGAATGGATTGAAATATGATTTATTTGCGTATTCGAATCCGTTTTTCTAACTTTGCCGCACAAAATGTTTTAATTTATAACCTTTTACGAAATGAATAGTATAAGCAGTGTTCTCCGGGCTTATTCCGCCCCGGAGGTTTCGGTTTGCGAAATCGAAGTCAGTCATGTTTTTTGCGGAAGTCCCATGGGGGGGGGGTAATGATTTGACTCACAGCTATTGGGGCGATAGCGAAGAATCTGAGTATTAACGTTTACTTAATCTTGAAAGACTATATGAAGAAGTATATTTTTACAGCGGCTCTGACCGTTCTGGCTGCGGCCGCATGCAGCAAGGAAAACATAGAGAATCAGAAACAGGTCGATGAAGTCCGCGGGATTGAGGTCAGCGCGAATGTTTCGGAGGCGACAAGAACGACGATCGACGGCGTGAATGTGCTTTGGTCAAAGGGCGACAAAGTAGGATTTATTGCAGACGTGGAGAGCGTTGTTGCCGTAGATTCCTTCCATGCGATAAAGGACGAGTTTGACGGGCAGAAGTCAGCGAAGATTACCGTGCCTGTCAAGGCCGATGCCGTTGTGACGGATGAGACGGAGATTGCCTTCACGGCGTACTACCCTTATTCCGCAAAGACAACCGAGGGCGGCAGACCGGTGGCGGAGATTGCGACCGAGCAGGACGGACAGACCGGCGAATGGGGATACATGAGCGCGAAGTTTTCAGGAACCGTGGCATCGCTTGCCGAGAACGGGCTTACATTCGAGCACTCCTGCGCCTACATCGACTTCCAGCTCAAGTCGTCGGCGCACAAGGGATGTCCGGTGACGGAAGTAAAGCTGATAAGCCTCGACGGGAAATTCCTTACGGGGGAATATGGCCTTACCGGCGAAGGTGCTCTGACGGATGAGGAGATTGGCACAAGAAGCAATTATGTGTCTTTGATTGACCCAGTTGAGAGTCTCAGCGGCGAGTGGCAGGGAAAAGTCGCCGTAGTGGTTCCGGTGGATTTGACCGGCACGAAAGTCAAGGTTGAAATCACCTACACAGAGAACGGCGCGGACTGCACTCAGTCTAAGATTATCGACGGCAGCAATCTCGCAGCCGGTCACAAGGTCACGCTCAAGCTGAACCTCGACAAGACGGACTTCAATGTCATTGAGTTTGAGGATGAGACGCTCGGCGCGCTGCTGGCAACGGCGTTTGGCTCCGATGGTTATCTTACAATGGCTCAGGCGGCCGCGGTGACGGATGAGTCTCTTGTAGTCAATGCTCTGACCAAGAATATGAGCATTTCAACTTTCCACGAGTTTCAGTATTTCACCGGATTGAGGAAGACTCCTAATTTCTCCACCAACAGTATAAAAATAGGAAAGATTACACTTCCTCATTCTATCACAACAATAAATGACTACAGTTTCAGACAGACAAACATTAGCGAAATAAACAACACATACGGCGTCACATATATTGGAAGCTACGCTTTCCAAAATGCAACATCGCTTAAGTCAATTGACCTTTCACTTGTCACTTCTATAGCAAGATCTGCCTTTAATGGAACTTCCGGGCTTGAATCCGTCGGTGACACAGACAATCTGATAAATGTCGATTCTTATGCATTTGCTGGAAGCGGCATCAAAAGCATAGACTTGAGTAATGTCAGCAGAGCTGGAGATTACTCGTTTAGTAAATGCGGCAATCTGGAAAGCGTAGATTTGCGAAGCCTCAAAAGTGCCGGCAATTATATGTTCCAAGGCTGCGCCAAACTAACCAGCGTCGGGTCACTTCGGGGTCTTTCCAAAATCCCGGACTATATGTTCTTAAATTGTTTAAGTTTGCCATCGGTTGACTACCTCACGGAGAATGTCGGGAACTATGCCTTCCAGAACTGCTATCAGCTCGAAATTTCCAATGAACAGCTCAAGGTTGTCAAGACAATCGGACAGGGAGGATTCGACAACTGCAAGAAGATTGCCGGAGAAATAAGCCTGCCTGTAATTGAAAGTATCGGCAGTTCTGCGTTTTCTAACAGCGGCATCACCGCGATTGACCTGACAGGAGCACCGATTAAAGAAATCGGCTCGTACGCATTTACCAGAATGAATGCTCTCAAGAAGATTACAATTTCTGCAAATGTCAGCAAGATTTGCGCGAATGTATTCCAATATAATAATAACAATTTGTCCGAAATCCACCTCCTTTCAACCACCCCGGCGACATTGGATGCAGGTGCCTTTGCGTCAATATCCGACGACTACATAATCTACGTCCCGAAAGGCTGCGTAGAGACCTATAAGGCAGAATGGGCAGACTATGCAGACCACATTCAGGAAGAGCGGCAATAGCATAGACGAAAGCAAGCTCATCCGCTAAAATAAAAACAGAGTGAACTTATCTTATAAGGATAGTCACTCTGTTTTCTTTTCATTATTGTCGATAATATTGACGAAATTGCTATATTTGTCTGATATGCGACTGATCGTAGAGAGATGAAGATATTGACGAAACTGGTGCAAGGACTTCTGCGGGTGATCTCGGCGCTTCCGCTGGGATTCCATTATGCGTGGGCGGGCTTCTTCGCCTGGCTGCTCCGTGATGTGCTGCACTACCGGCGGGATGTGGTGATGATCAACCTCTCCCGGGCTTTCCCTGACAAAAAATACAAGGAACTTCGCAAGATTTCCAATGCGTTCTACAAACATTTCGGCGAGATCATAGCCGAGACCATTTGGTTCGGTGGATGCCGCAATCCGGAAAGACTGCACAGGAAACGTCTGGTGGAATATACTAACATCGATGCCGTTGAGGCCGCGCTTGCGGAAAGTCCCGGAGTTGTCGTGCTCAACAGCCATTTCGGCAACTGGGAATTGACCGGAGGCTGCCTGAATTACGACTACCGCCCAAACCGGGAACAATCGGTGATGAACGTAGATAATGTAATCGCCGTCTATAAGCCGTTGAGCAGCAGGATGTGGGACGAAATAATGCGTGTCAACCGCTGCGCTCCGGTGCTGCGTTACGGCTACACCGGTTACGTCAGTTCCGTGAACCTCCTGCGTTTCGCCTTATCACATAAGGAGGACAAGAAAATCTATATAATCCCGACCGACCAGTGTCCCTACCGGAACTCCACTGTGAACGATGTTGTCGATTTCATGCACCAGCCGACCCGGACGATGCTCGGCGGAGCGTCAATCGCCCACAAACTGCACTACAGCGTGTTCTACATGAGCCTGATCCCGGTCTCCCGAGGCCACTACGAATGGACATTCAAGGAAATCTGCCGCGACGCCTCGACGATGACCCCTCACTCGATAATGCAGGAATATTACAGCCTGCTTCAGGCCGATTTGGAAAAACACCCGGAGAACTACCTCTGGACGCACAAAAGATGGAAATGACAAAAATTTTATGAATATGAAGAATTACCGCACAGTATCGCTTCTCTGTCTGGCCGCCGCTTTGCTGCCGGAGGGAAGAATCTCGGCCCAGGATCCCGTAGGAACCGTTTCCTACGCCCTTCCTCAGACCACCATCACAATCGAGGTGGAGGCTGTCCGTGAATATTTCTACGCGGGTCCTTACGCCAAGTACGCCCAGAAATATCTTGGCGTTGACGCCCGTCAGGCCGACCAGACCACCTGCACGCTCAGCACGGTCCGTATGACCCCGTACATCGAGGCAGACCAGAATTTCCGCTACTATGTCAATCCTGACAAGGCCACACAGTCTTTCCTTTCGCTTACCTCCCAGGGACTTATCGCGGTCAATGACGGAAGTTTCGGTGAGAGCGCCGAGTGGAGGTTCACCACGCAGGCCGGGGCTGATTTCAACGGAAAGGGTGTAAGTTCCAACCTCACATCCGAGGCCGCCACGCTTTACCGTGGAGTAAAGGAAAACGCATCCTACAACCGCATCGCCGTGCAGCAGAATATGGTTGTCCAGAAATCTCTGGAACAGAGAGCAAAGGAGGCCGCCGACATGATATTCAATCTCCGTCAGAAGAGGGTTCAGATCGTCACCGGCGACACCGACGCCACTTACAGCGGCGAGGCTATGGGGGCGGCCCTCAAGGAGATCTCCGCTTTGGAGAAGGAATATATGTCGATGTTTATCGGCTACAGTGACTATCAGACACAGAAACTCAAATGTGATGTCGTTCCGGTAAAGGACAGAAAGTCCCAAACTTATGTGGCGTTCAGAATCTCTGACACTGACGGAATCGTCTCCGCCGACAATATGTCCGGAAAGCCTTATCTTCTTGAGGTTATTCCTCAGCCCATAGGGGAGGCTGAAGGCAAGGCTGTCCAGTCCAAGACCAATGTGGCCATCTACAGGATCCCGGCCATCTGCACGGTACGCCTCTCCGACGGTGTGACATCCCTCCTTCAGGACAGGATCGCTGTCTACCAGCTCGGAACGGAAGGCTATTTCCCTCTTTCGAAATAATTTTCAAATATTCACATATTAATAAGTAACGCTATGACAATTAAAGATTTGCAGCCAAAGGCCGTTTGGGAGAACTTCTACGGTCTGACAAGGGTTCCTCGTCCTTCAAAGCACGAAGGCAAGGTTCAGGACTATCTCCTGGGCTGGGGAAAAGAACACGGTGTTGACGTGAAGAAGGACGACACCGGCAACATCATATTCACAGTTCCGGCCACTCCAGGCTACGAGAACCGCAAGGGAGTGATAATGCAGGCCCACATGGACATGGTTCCGCAGAAGACCGCTGACACGAAGCACGACTTCCTCACTGATCCTATCGAGACCGAGATAGACGGGGAGTGGGTGACCGCGAAGGGAACTACCCTCGGAGCCGACAACGGAATCGGAGTCGCTCTCGCTCTTTCCGTTCTTCAGGACAAGACTTTGAGGCACGGCCCGCTTGAGGCTCTCATCACCTACGATGAGGAGACCGGCATGACCGGCGCCAACTCGCTCAAGGCCGGAATATTAAAGGGAGACATTCTTCTGAACCTTGACTCTGAGGAGGAAGGCGAGCTTTGCACCGGTTGCGCCGGTGGAGTTGACGGCGCGGCTGACTTCGCTTACAGAACATATAAGACTCCTGAAGGATTCGTCGGCTACAAGATCACCGTCAAGGGACTCAAGGGCGGACACTCCGGAATGGACATTTCCCTCTTCAGGGGCAACGCCAACAAGATCA
>OQVQ01000830.1_pt1 | contig 13500 bp, 9 predicted proteins | sample 1691491 | NCBI WGS metagenome assembly OQVQ01 (sample SAMN03418252, study PRJEB22391) | human gut metagenome | biome: human-gut; feature: organic feature; material: feces | host: Homo sapiens | place: Tanzania | collected 2013-01
AAAGCTATGCTTTTGCAATGCTTTGATTATCAGTGTGTTGAGAGTGGAGCCCCTGTGTCAGCCGCGTTACCGGCTGACGTTAGTTAGAAGCCGCAACGGCGTCAGCCATTCTTCATTCTTCATTCTACATTCTTCATTTATAAGATTCTTCATTTATAAGATTCTTCATTTATAAGATTCTTCATTGAAGAATATCACAATAAAAGCCCCATTCCCACGTTATTATAAGAAATTCGACTACCCAAACAAACATAAACAACAACAGAAAAAACAACAACAATGCGAAAAAATCTATCTATCATCCTCACCCTACTGGCGACTTTTCTCTGCACCATTAGCGTGAGTGCACAGCAGACATACGGACTGCGTCTGCTCAATCATTGGGACAATCCCGACGGCACCATCGAGCGTGGATTTGCCGGACACAGCATCTTCTGGATTCCTGGCAAACAAGCCAACATCGAAAAAATAAAGGAATACGGCAGGATAAATCAGGAAATAGGCATCAACGGCACTGTGCTCAATAATGTCAATGCTAAGCCATTGATGCTTTCTAAAAACAAGCTCAAAGAGACAAAGCGCATAGCCGACGCACTACGCCCTTACGGCATAAAGGTCTATCTCTCCGTCAATTTCGCTTCGCCAAAGGTTCTTGGCGGACTAAAAACCGCTGACCCGCTCGACAAGAAAGTGCAGCAATGGTGGGCAAAGAAGGCTAAGGAGATATATTCTCTCATACCCGACTTCGGAGGTTTCCTCGTGAAAGCAAACTCGGAAGGCGAACCCGGTCCGATGGATTACGGCAGAAATCATACCGATGGCGCCAATATGCTCGCTGATGCCTTGACCAAAGGATGGCGAAATGCCGGACTTGAGGGCAAGACAGCCCAGCCTATCGTGATGTGGCGCGCCTTCGTCTATTCTCCAAGGGCTGGCGACCGCGCTTCTCAGGCTTACGATGAGTTTATGCCTTTCGATGGCCTGTTCCGCGATAACGTCATTATCCAAATCAAATTGGGCCCAGTAGATTTCCAGCCACGTGAGCCTGTAAACCCTCTTCTCTTTGCCATGAAGAAGACAAAGATGATGATTGAGGTGCAACTGACGCAGGAATACACGGGCGAAAGCATACACACCTGCTTCATGCCTTTCGATGATAACATGATAAGTCTGCTACGCCATCCTACCGAAAATATCGTCGGCATTGCTGGCGTATCTAATGTAGGCGACATGAAAAACTGGTGCGGTTCGGAGATGACCAAGGCAAACTGGTACGCTTTCGGCAAGCTTGCCAGCAATCTCTCGCTCTCCAAGGAGACTATAGCGCGCGAATGGCTTGCAAAGAATTTCGACACCACCGACCCACGGTTTATCAATCCGATGACAAGAGTGCTCCTGGAAAGCCATGAGGCGGTGGTAAGATACATGATGCCGCTCGGACTTCATCACATCTTCGCCGCTGGCCATCATTACGGTCCTGAACCATGGTGCAACATAAAGGGCGGACGAGACGACTGGCAACCCTGGTATTATCATAAGGCGGACGCACAGGGACTGGGCTTCAATCGCACATACGATGGTGAGTTTCATGATGTCAAACAAGGTTTCGGCGTCAATATAGGGTCGGGAAATGCACGCCTTTACCCTGATTCCCTTTATAATATATATAATAAGGTGGAAACTTGTCCTGAGCAACTGCTGCTCTGGTTTCATCACGTAGCATGGAATCATCGTATGCACAATGGCGAGACCATGTGGGATGCGCTCTGCCACACCTACGATCAAGGAGTGCGCGAAGCAGAGGCTTTCGCCAGAATATGGAGAGAGATGAAGCCTTACATCAGTGAGACGCAGTATGAGGAACAGCTCGAATGCTTCGACCGACAAGCCAAAGACGCATGGTGGTGGCGCGATGCTTGCCTGCTCTATTTCCAGCAGTTCTCCAAGATGCCTTTCCCGATAGATTGTCCGGCTCCAAGACATAGGCTCGATGACCTTATGAAGTATAAGCTCGACATGGACAACTACACTCGTGCTGACATCAGAAAACTACCATAATCATCATACGGAAACGTCAAAAAACGCCCATTTCATCGGGGTTTTTGCAAGAAAGAGGGGTCATTTCGCAGTGACTTCTCTTTTTCATTTCCTTTTTCTTAATATTTTTCCTGAAATAACAAATACTTATATAAAAGTATCAAATACGCTCTGATGGCTTCTGTTGAGTTTTTTTTCTAAAAGAAAAGTACTAACTTTGCAAAAGCAAGAACCTACTCTTATCTTTCGATTACCGAGATAATTACTAAAACATACATATTTACACTATGTCACAAAACAACAGCCTAAAGGGTTTTTACAAACTCAATTGGATGCAGCGCATTGGATTCGGTTCCGGTGACCTCGCACAAAACCTCATCTTCCAGGTCACATGTACCTACCTCCTTTTCTTCTACACCGACATCTATGGACTCGACCCTCTCTCCGTTTCCGTGATGTTCACTGTGGGAAATGTTGCCAATGTCATCTGGGATCCTATCGTAGGAGCACTCATCGACAAGAGTAATCCTTCGCTCGGAAAGTATCGCTCTTACCTTATATATGTAGGACTGCCGCTTTCCGGCTTCGCCATACTGTGTTTCTACGATGGTTTCGCGCCGTCATTGCTCTATGCTTACATCACGTACATCGCAATGACGCTGCTCTACACCTTTATCAATGTGCCTTACGGCGCTCTCAATTCTTCCCTTACACGCGACACTCACGAGATTACCGTCTTGACTTCCGTGCGTATGTTTATGGCAAACATCGGCGGACTGGCTGTCAATTCCGGTCTTCCGCTCGTCATATCATGGTTTGCTGTCTCACAGAGTGATGGACTTCCAAAGGAACCTAAGGCATGGTTCACCACCATGTGTATCTATGCTATCGTGGGTATGTGCCTCCTTTTCTTCTGCTTCTCGCAGTGTAAGGAAAGGGTAGTGATGGACGCATCCGAGAGTGAGAACGTGAAGGTCAGCGACCTCTGGATGGAATTCCTCCACAATCGTCCTCTCCGTGTCATCGCATTCTTCTTCATCACCGCCTTTGCCATGATGTCAATCGGCAATGCCGCAGGTGCTTATTTCATGAATTGCAATATGCACGGCACCGCTGCCGAACTCTCAGTCTTTATGGCTCTCGGTTCCATACCTTCGTTTATATTCATGCCTCTCGTCCCTGTCATCAAGCAGGCTGTGGGCAAGAAGAATATGTTCTACATCTTCCTCGGTGCAGCCATCGTGGGAATGATCATGATTTACGTCATCGCCAAGATGGACCATCCGAGCATGATGTGGATCTATGTCGCCCAGTTTATCAAGAGCACAGGTGTTATCGTGGCAACGGGATATATGTGGGCACTCGTTCCGGAGGTCATTTCCTATGGAGAATACAAGAGCGGAAAGCGCATTGCCGGCATCGTGAATGCCTTGACTGGCATCTTCTTCAAGGCTGGAATGACGCTCGGAGGCATCGTAGGTCCTGCCGTCCTTGCCTATGTGGGCTACAACAGTGCCACCACCGACCAGTCTCCTATCGCTGAAGAAGGCATCCTCTGGCTCGTCTGCATCATCCCTGCAGCTCTCCTCGTTCTCGGTATCTTCATCATCTCCCAGTATGAACTCACCGACGCAGTCATCGACGACATCAACTATGAGATAGAGCAAAGGTCCTGATTCTGCATCATAATTAGCCACTGTGTCAGCCGCGTTACCGGCTGATTCCCCCTAATCCTCACCCAAAAACAGAAAATGAAAAAAGCAATATCCATATTCTCCCTCCTGATAGCCGTAGCCATCCACAGTCCAGCCCAAGGGCTGAAGGACGCATACCGTGACCTCTGGCTTACTGGAGTAAGCGTAAACCAGTGGGAAGTGGCTGCCGCAACCGCCCTGACCAACAAGCATGATGTGGCCGGAACGGAGAGCGACGGCCAGACAGCCAACTGGACCAACGTCGTAAACCACTTCGATTGCGTAGTGGCAGAAAACTGCATGAAGTCTGAAGTCATCCATCCTGAAGAAGGTATCTATGATTTCACGCTTGCAGATGAGTTCGTCAACAAGGCTTTGGCTTCCGGATTGAAGGTCCATGGCCATGCCCTCATCTGGCATTCGCAATGCGCCAAGTGGTTTCATACCGACAAAGAAGGCAAACTCGTCTCAGCAGAAGAACTCAAAAGGCGTATGCGAGACCACATCAACACCATCGTAAGCCATTTCAAGGGCCGTGTAACTTCATGGGATGTCGTCAATGAAGGCTTCGAAGATGACGGCTCCCCACGCAAGAGTCTCTTCTGGCAGATACTCGGAACCGACTATATTCCGCTCGCTTTCCAGTACGCCCACGAGGCAGACCCTGATGCAGTGCTCATCTACAACGATTACTCGATGTACAAGCGCACGAAGATTGAAGCCGTGGCTAACTTCTTCCGTCCGCTCGTCAATGCAGGATTGCCCATCCATGCCATCGGTCTTCAGGGACACATGATTCTCGAAGACGGCAAGAAAGTCCTCGACCAGTATGACCAGAGCCTCTCCGTCATCGAGTCATTAGGTCTGAAAGCACAGTTCTCAGAGCTGGATCTCTCCGCACTTCCTAATCCTTATGGCTTTGCCGGTGCCAATATCAGCGACAGGTTTAGCTATTCTCCCGAGAAAGACCCATACAAGGACGGGCTGACTCCTGAGAAGGAAACTGAGATAGCCGACTTCTGGCTGTCCTTCTACAAGGTGATGCTCAAGCATAAGGGCACCATTCAGCGCCTCGGATTCTGGTGTACGAACGATGCCAACTCATGGCGCAACGACTTCCCTATCAAGGGCAGAACCGACTATGCTACGCTTTTCGACCGTCAAAACCGTCCAAAGCCTTTCATCCAGGATATCATCAGTCTCGTAAAACCACAGTGCTGCAAGGACATTGCCAATGATAAAAAGGCAAGAAAAAGCAATAAAAAGAAGGGTAAAAAGCACTAATTCCTGTGTTCTTAGCGTTATCTCAATGAATAGAACTACGCTACCCAACTCTAAACAAACCTCTGACTACCAGAGGGAAGCAACATTAAACCAATAAGATATGAAGAAGATACTCTCTATAGCATTAGGCTTAATACTCGGCTCTACGGCTTTAGTAGATAAGGCTTCGGCACAAAACCCTTATCTTCCGCTGTGGGAATTTATTCCTGACGGTGAGCCTTACGTCTTCGAAGACCCTGACAATCCGGGCAAATTCCGCGTATATGTATATGGTTCGCACGACAATCTCATACAGTATTACTGCGGTCGTGACCAGGTGGTGTGGTCCGCTCCGGTGGAAAACCTCAAGGACTGGCGCTACGATGGTGTCATCTTCGTGTCAAAAAAGGACGCTCAAGGCAAGTGGCTTGCCCCTATCGGCAAGAATCCTAAAAAGGCAAAGGATGGCACTGGCGATGTGCTCTATGCGCCGGACGTGGCTGTCGTGACGGGAAAAGACGGCAAAAAGACGTATTATCTCTATCCTAACGTGCAGAGCGACCAGCGACATAGTCTCGTGGCAAAGTCGGACAGACCAGATGGTCCCTTTGAGGTGTGCAACTGGAGTCCGTCCAATCCGCAGGAGACAGTCGGACCGTTGGCGTTCGATCCTGCCGTTTTCGTCGATACGGATGGCAGAGTCTATGGCTATTGGGGATTTGAAAAATCCTACGGAGCCGAGCTGGATCCTAATACAATGGCTACTGTCAAACCAGGAACAGAGATAGTGGAGGATATGATTCCTGGTTACAAACAGGATAATCTCTATCGTTTCTTCGAGGCTTCTTCCATTCGCAAGATTAAGGACAAGTACGTATTTATCTATAGTCGCTGGACTAATGAGGGCGAGTTTGGTCTCCCACAGAGCAACTATACCCTGGCTTATTGCTATTCCAATAATCCTCTCGGACCGTGGACATACGGCGGAACCATCATTGATGGACGAGGACGAGAGCGTAAAAGCGATGGAACGACAATTCATACGGCTTGCCCTAACGGAAATACTCACGGCAGTATATGCGAGATAAACGGCAAATGGTGGGTATTCTATCATCGTCAGGCTGGCACTACGGAGTATTCACGCCAGGCTATGGTGGCTCCTATCAATGTAGAAGTGATGGAAGGCGAAAGCGGTTACGTGCGTATCTCTGAGGCAGAACTTACCTCTGAGGGCTTCGCTACAGAAGGACTCGACCCTTTCACCCGTTATGCTGCTGGCATTGCTTGTTACTATACCGGACCTAAGCCTTCTTATGCCAAGTATCCTAATGTCATATATACTGGTTCGCACACAGAGATTATTCGTCTCAATGCTGATGAAACGCCTCTGCCTAAGACTGGTAATTACTATGATTCAAAGATAAATCGCTGTCCGATGGTGAATAATACCGATGGTTCTACCATAGGATATAAATACTATAATTTCGCTCGGACTTACGGAAAAGCTGCGCTTTCACTCTCTCTCAACTGCGATATGGAAGGCACAGCGGGCAAGATTGACGTATATCTTGACCATCCTTCAGAGGAGAAAGGCGGAGTGAAGATAGGATCTTTTGTCATCCCAGCCACCACAGGAACGCAAGATCTCACCGCTAATGTCGAAGGCTTGAAGCATTATAACGGCAAGCACGCTCTCTTTCTCGTCATCTCTTCCGATACGAAAAGCAAGTCCATCTGCCGCATCAACAGCCTCATCTTCAAATCCAATAAATAAAAAAACCTAACAACAATGAAAGGAAAAGTATATCTATGGCCATCTGATTACATGGCAGACCCATCAGTCCACGTATGGAACGACAGACTTTACATCTACCCATCCCACGACTGGGACGCAGGCGTAGGCGACGATGACAGCGGCGCCGAATATGAAATGAAAGACTATCACGTCTTCTCCACCGATGATTTAGAGGCTGTGTGCCGTGGCGAGAAGCAACTGACAGATCATGGTTGCATCCTGAAACTGGAGGATATTCCGTGGGCAAGCCACCAGCTGTGGGACAATGACGTGCAGGAGAAGGATGGAAAGTATTACATGTACTTCCCTGCAAAGGACAAGAACGACATCTTCCGCACAGGTGTCGCAGTGGCAGACAAGCCAGAAGGTCCTTTCATTCCGCTCAACGACCCTATTCATGGCTCGTATTCCATCGACTATGCCGTGCTGAAAGATGACGATGGCGAGTATTATTTCTACCTCGGAGGCATCTGGGGAGGACAGTTGCAGTGGTATAAGGACAACAAACTGTGCTTCAATGAGTCAGGCGCAGCTGCTCCACCACCTGCTGATACCCAAGCTATTATCCCTCCAAAGAAGTCTGATTGCGATGCTCTTCCATCGAGAGTGGCTCGTCTTGCGCCTGATATGATGCACTTTGCAGAGGAGCCAAAGGCGGTGATAATCCTCGATAAAGACGGAAAACCGCTGAAGGCAGATGACCCTCACCGCTTCTTCGAGGCTTCATGGTGCCACAAATACAAGGGAAAATACTATTTCTCTTACTCCACTGGCGACACTCACATGATATGTTATGCCATAGGCGACAATCCTTACGGACCATTCACTTACCAAGGCGTCATCCTTACTCCTGTCAAATCAGGATGGACCACACACCATTCCATCGTGGAATTTAAGGGTAAATGGTATCTTTTCCATCACGATTCTGCTCCTTCTGGTGGCGTAAACAGTTTGCGTTCACTCAAGGTTGCCGAACTTCATTACAATGAAGATGGCACCATCCAGACCATAGAAGGATAATTATAACACACGCTAAAGCATAACAGTCCTGGCAGAAAGCAAACTTTTTCATAGGTTTTCATTTCTGCAGGACTGTGTTTATTTTATTTAATATGAGAATAATAAGATTTTATATTGCCATACTGTTCCTCGCCATTTTAGCACAACCGGTGCTCGCGCAACTGCGTTTGCCTGCCATTTTCTCCGACGGAATGGTGATGCAGCGCTTTGCTCCTGTTCCTGTATGGGGATGGGGAAAGCCGGGCGAGAAAGTGAAAATAGCATTAGGAAGCAAGCAAAAGACCGTGAAAGTGGGCAAAGATGGCAAATGGCACGTCGCTATGCCTGAACTTCCTGCCGGTGGTCCATATAAACTCACAGTCACGGAAAGAGGCAAGAATCCTGAGACATTGGCGATAGACCTCTTCATCGGTGATGTGTTTCTTTTCTCTGGTCAGTCAAATCAGGAGTTGCCTATACGCAGATGTATGGACAACAAGACCGTGGCTGAGACGGCAAAGGCCTACACCAACGATAATATCCACTACCTGAAACTGCCGCATCAGTTTGATTTCTCCACGCCAAAGGATGATTGCAGAGCTCCGAAATGGGTGAGTGTAAATCCTAAAACGGCTGGGGAGATAGCGGCTGTCAGCTACTTCGTGGGCAAGGAAATACAGGAATATGCCAAAGTTCCGGTAGGAATCATCAATTCCTCTGTCGGCGGCACTCGTGTGGAAGCATGGATGTCATACGACATTCTCAATCAGTTTCCTGAATATAAGGAAATCCTAAAAGACAGGAAATACCATCAGAAGAATTGGGTCGATTCTGTAAGAAATGCGGAAGAGGAAGCCATAAGGGCATGGAATGCACGCAGAGAGCAGAGCGACACGATAGTAAACAAATGGTCAAAGCCCGGATATGACTTCTCTTCATGGAAGCCTGTAGATATCTTTTCGCAGTTTTTCACCAAGGGAAAACCACACGGCACATACTGGTTTCGCGCCACTTTCCATCTTTCCAAGAAGAATATCGAGGCAAACAAGGGCATGAAACCAATGCTCAGACTTGGCGCAATGAAGGATGCTGACGTCACTTTCGTCAATCAAAAGCAAGTGGGCAGCACCGGTTATGAATATCCTCCACGCAAATACTCCTTTGATTCTTCTATCCTGCATGAGGGAGAGAATGAGGTGATAGTGAAACTCGTGGCTGAGAAAGGACTGCCTAATTTCACCAAAGGCAAACTCTATCAACTCGAACTGAAAGACACCACCATCATTCTTACTGAGGGATGGCAGATGGCTGTTGGCGCAAACACGGAGCCTTGTCCGTCTTCCACTTATTTCGTCGATACCCCTGTAGGTCTCTATAACGCCATGATTCACCCGCTTGGTCCGCTGTATATCCGAGGAATGGTGTGGTATCAGGGCGAATCAAACACTGGAAAGCCATTCCATTACAAGGAATATCTCCAGGCTATGATTGACAAATGGCACACGCAGTTTCCTACCATCAAGCAGAGCAAGACTCCTTGGCCAAGCGTGATAATACAGCTTGCTGGCTTCATGGGAAGGCATGATAAGATGATAGAGAGCGGATTGTGTGACCTCAGAGCGCAGCAATTCGACATCTGCCACCCTACTCTTTCATCTTCATCACAGCCCGTCAACAGCGCAGTCTTTGCCACTGCATTGGATTGCGGCGAGGCAAACGACATCCATCCACAGGCAAAACATACTGTGGGACATCGAGTTGCGCTCCAGTTGATGAAGCATTCGTATGGAGAAAAACTGGTAAGTGAGGGTCCTGTTCCTGTGAAATGTGAGCGTAAGGGCGGCACTATAGTCATTTCTTTCTCTAAAGAAACAGGCAAATTGCGCCAATTCGATGATGGCATAGCAAAGACATCAGGCGACTATGAACTCACCATCAACGTCAATGCCTTAGAGAAAGCAAAGACTTCTACCTATGGCATCAAAGGTAACACATTCTGCTATGCACATGATGAATTCCCTCTCTGCACCATATATAATAAGGAGGGCATCGCTGCAGGTGCTTTCAATATCAATATGGAGTAGGGGCGGAGTTCTCTCCGACAGTTTGCTGAAGGATAAAATATCAATGGATAAAAACAGGAAAAAAACAAAAAATATTATTTTTCCTGTTTTTATCCATTGATTTTTTTGTTTTAGTGTCACTTACCAACAAACAAACCACAAACCAACGATAAATAAAACAAAACAAAGTAAGGATAGGACAAAATAACTATTATTTAGTTAATATTCTTTAATTTGATAGCGAAAAACTGATTACTATGATGGAAATAGAGGACAAAACGATTACCTTTGCACCGCAAATTCATATAGTATTCAACGGAATAACAAGAAAATGAAACTGAAAAAAATTATCATCGTGGCGCTTTCCGCGCTCACATTTACCACTGCAAACGCAGGTGGTTATCTTACTAATACAAACCAGTGCGCCGCTTTCCTCCGCAACCCAGCCCGTGAGGGCGTGATTGCCATCGACGGCGTGTATAGCAATCCTGCCGGAGTAGTGTTCCTCGGACAGGGATTCCACCTCGGACTCAACGCTCAGGCAGCGTGGCAGACCCGTACCATCGACACCACTTGTCCGCTCTTCGCCCTCGGCAAGGAAAACAACGGCATGACCACCAAGCGCTTCAAGGGCGATGCCCAGGCTCCATTCATCCCTTCAGTGCAGGCTGCTTACAATAAGGACCGCTGGTCATTCCAGTTCGGTTTCGCAGTAACCGGAGGCGGTGGCAAATGTGAATTCTCTGACGGACTCGGCTCTTTCGAGAGTGCTGTCGGCATGATAGCCAAGAAACTTGAGACTTTCGGAGCGGAAGGTTACGATGTTAACAGCTATATGCAGGGTCGCCAGTTCTATTTCGGCTTCACTGTAGGTGCGGCTTATAAGGTTACTGAGAATCTCTCCGTCTATGGAGGTCTCCGCGTAATCTACGGTGACGCAAGCTACAAGGCAAAGATTTCCGACATCATGGTGAAGACAAAGGAGCAGTATGTGCCTTTCAGCAACTTCCTCGACGGTGTCAACGAATACATCACCAATAACCTTACCAGCATCGAGGAGAACCTTCCGAAGGTGGATGCAGGCATCGCACAGCTGGAGCCGGTGAAGAATATGCCTGGATATAAGGAAAAATATGATGAGCTTGTGGCTACAAAGGCAAAGCTCGAAGGAGCAAAAGCACAGCTCGAAGGCGCACGTCCACAGGTAAGTGCACTGGAGGTCTATCGTGAGGGAGTGAACCTCAAGTCTGACCAGAACGGCATCGGCTTCGCTCCTGTAATCGGTATCGACTACAAGATAGGCAACTTCAACTTCGCTGCGAAGTATGACTTCCGCGTGAAGATGTCGATGAAGAACAACTCCACCGTGAAGGAGGCTATGGCTATTGAGGCTGTAAACCAGTTCCAGGATGGCACCTCAGTGCGTGAAGACAGCCCAGCTCTGCTCGCTCTCGGAGCACAGTGGAGCATCGTGCCAAGCGTTCGCGTCAGCGCTGGCTACCATCATTTCTACGACAAGCAGTCAAAGAAATATAACGACAAGCAGGACCTTCTCAAGGGAGGCACCGACGAATACCTCGCCGGACTGGAGCTTGACGTCACAAAGAAGCTCACTCTCAGCGGTGGTATGCAGATCACCCGCTACGGCAACACCGACGACTTCATGAGCGATATGTCCTTCACCACCGACTCATGGTCATACGGTTTCGGTGCAAAGTATCAGGTAAATGACAAAGTAGCCATCAATGCCGCTTACTTCAAGACCTGCTACGACAAATACACCGCGGAGAAGCCAGAAATCACCAATGAGTTTACACGTAGCAACCGCGTGGCTGCTCTCGGTGTAGAACTTACGTTTTAGTGGTTTAGTGGTTTAGAAAATAAAATATCAATATAAAAAAACAAAGAAAAAATATATTTGTTTATTTTTATTTATTGATATTTTATTCCTCAACCAAGACAGCAAGACAAATAATCCAACCATAAATACTCGCATACTACTCTTTCTCCACCGTGAGGTGGCCAGAAAGTAACAAAAATCCCGGGCACGCCGTAAGAGGCTTGCCCGGGATTGTCATTTCCGAGAGTATGGTTTCTGTATCTGTAAGTCTTAGTGACTTTTTCCCCATCACTTAAAGGTCGATGCCGTAGCCGAGGGTCAGCATGATGGTGCCATTGTGACTTTTGTCATAAGACGACTGGTCCTTGTAGATATGAGTCAGACCGATGTTGTATCTGAGGTCGAGACAGAAATTGCGGTATTCGTAAGCAATGCCCACAGGGATGGAGAGGTTCACCTCATTGAGTATCTTGTCAAACTTGTCGCTTACACGGAATTCCGGTTGCAGTCCAGCCTTCAGCGAGATGCCGTATTTGGTGGTAAGGACACAGAGCAGAGGGACGTTGATGTCGTTGTGCTTTATCTCAAGGTCGTCAATGCCTTCTATCGACCCGAACTTGGTGCCTTGCTCGCTGTAGATCACGCCACCGCTGAGAGCGATGATATCCGACAGCTGATACTGCAGTTCTGCTCCTGCAGTGAAGCCGGTCTTGAATTTAGCATCCACATTTCCCCCAGCAGAGTTGAGGATGTCGGTGTAGATCTTGTCTCCGCAAAACTTTGAGAAACTCATTCCCACTCTTGGATAGAGTGTCAGCGTGCCGGGACTTTTCTGTGCAAAGGCAGTGAAAGCCATCATTATAGTGATGGCAAACATCATTATTCTTTTCATAGTTGTAAAAAAATAAATATAATATTAGTATTCACTTACAATAATAACGCACCACCTACAGAATTATTGCCTCATTTGTAGTTAGAAAATAAAATATCAATATAAAAAACGGGCTAAGCGGGTTTTACGTCGGCGGAAATACGGGCGAATGTTCCGTTTTGCCGATAAAGACAAGAAAGCAAATGCTTGAAAGCGTAGTTAATGCAAATAGCGGTCGCGGAAAAATCATAGCGCATATCGGGGCGTCGCGCATAAACGACGTTTATGAACTTATCGATCACGCAAACGAGTTGAATATCGACGCGATCGCTTCTTTGCCTCTTCCGTTGCTTCCGTATTACGATATGGACGAAACGGTAAAGTATTATCGAATTATTTCGGAAAGAAGCAAAGTTCCGGTGTTTGCTTATATAACGGGAGTTTTGAATTGCGATTTGGTTGAGTTTACAAAAAAAATAATTGAGCTTGACAATATTGCCGGACTTAAAATATCCGTTCCCGATTACTACACGTTCGGCAGGGTAAAACAGCTCGTAGGGGGAAATAAGTCTATATTAAACGGACCGGACGAATCTTTGATTTGCGGTTTGATAGAAGGCGCGGACGGCGCGATAGGTACGACTTATAACGCGTTGCCGAGGCTTGCCGTTTCTATATACGACGCATTTAAAAACAATAATACGGTTCTTGCACTTGAAAATCAAAACAAAATGAACGCGATAATCGATTTGTTTATCAACGAAAATATTGCCTGGTGGAAAACTCTTATGACTTTTGTCGGAGTCGAAGATATGGGATATACTATAGAACCGCAGAGAATGCCGACGAAAAAGGATCTTGAAATTATTAAACAAAAATTGACAGATGTCGGATTTTTTGAGTTGCTGTAACGATGATTTTCGATATACATACGCATT
>OQVQ01000832.1_pt1 | contig 13455 bp, 12 predicted proteins | sample 1691491 | NCBI WGS metagenome assembly OQVQ01 (sample SAMN03418252, study PRJEB22391) | human gut metagenome | biome: human-gut; feature: organic feature; material: feces | host: Homo sapiens | place: Tanzania | collected 2013-01
TACGACCGTAACACAATTACTTATACTTTTGAAACAGGTACAGAAGGAAAGTTTGTTGACAGCACGACAAGCAAAACAGTAAGAGGACTTTTTGGAGCAAGTTATGTAAGACCCAAGGCTCCAAGTTCAAGCAACTATAAATTTGTAAAATGGTTGAACGGTGAAACAGCAGCACCATCAGTATTCGGTTCAGAGAACATGACGTTTACAGCAAGCTGGAAAGAAAAGACTGCAGTCGGGGATGAAGGCTTTGTAAAAGTAACAGGTACAAAAATCAATGGAAAAGAAACCTGGACACCAGAATCAAGTGTATTCGTAAGAGGAAGAGAACTTACAATTCCAACTCTTTTAGTATGCGACCACGAAGTAACACGCAAAGAATTCCTCGATGTAATGGGAATAGACCCAAGTGAAGCAAGCGCTTATGACGCAATCGGAACTAAACTTACAGGAGATGCAGTTTTTAACAATCCTGTAAATTACGTAAGCTGGTATGATGCTATTGCTTACTGTAACAACCTTTCCATTATAGAAGGTCTTACACCCTGCTACACAGTAAAAGGCGTAGACTTTGCAGCACTTGAATATTCAAGTATACCGACATATCCTGCATGGGATGAAGCAACCTGCGACTTTAATGCAAACGGTTACAGACTGCCGACAGAAGCAGAATGGGAATATCTTGCCCGTGGTGGAGAAAACTACAAATATGCAGGAAGTGACAATATAGATGACGTAGCATGGTATACATCAAATACAAATAAAACAGGAACCCGCGAAGTAAAAACAAAGCAGGCAAATGGTTACGGTCTTTACGACATGAGCGGTAACGTATGGGAATGGTGCTGGGACTGGTATGGCTCAATCAGCAGCACGACCGACACTGCGCCTTCGGCTTCTGGCTCTAACCGCGTGCAACGCGGTGGTTCCTGGTATAACAACGACAACAACTGCGCTGTTTCTAACCGTAACAACAGCAATCCCGTATAACCGCAACATGCCACTGTAAAAAAAATGCGATTAGGTATGAGCATTTTTAAGGGGCAGTAAAATACGGTTCCTTACGGCTTGCGTGTGGTTCGTAACGCCAACTAGCGTTGGCTAGTTCTGTAAGGAAATTATTAAAAAACTTCCGCAGTCGCGGAAGTTCGAATCCAGATCAATTATAATATTTGCGGCAGGTAGATTTTTATTACCGTAAAATTCGAAGGCAACTTTTATATAATTTTTAGAGGTTGCCAATATTTCTTGTTTGTATTACAATAAGTAAGGAATGTAAGGAGGTTTATATGGAACTTGCAAAAGTAACTTCAAAGGGACAAGTAACAATTCCGCTTTCTATAAGGAATTTCTTAAATCTCAGGACTGGCGACAAACTGTTTTTCTTCGAAGAAAAAGGGAAGGTTTTTGTTCAAAATGCTTCACAGGTCGCTCTTGCAACTGCTCAGAAAAGCATGAAAGGTGAAGCACAAAAAGCCGGATTCAAAACAGAAGAAGATGTCATGGACTACATAAAAGAATTAAGGAGTAATTCTTAGCTCATGAGAATTTATCTTGATACAAATGTAGTAATCTCGGCAATGCTTTTTCCCAAAGGGAAGGCGGCACTTGTTTTTGAACATGTAATTAAAAAACATACCGCAATCATTTCGGATTATACAATTTCTGAATGTAAGGAAGTATTTGAAAAGAAGTTCCCGGACAAAATGGAAATATTGAATTCTTTTTTTGATAATCTGGAATACGAAAATTTCAAAACACCAGATAAAATTAATGAAAGAAAATATCCAAAGATTCGTGATATAAAAGATTTGCCTGTTTTAGTATCAGCAATATTATCAGATGCAGATGTTTTAATCACGGGTGATAAGGATTTTGACGATGTAAAAATCAAAAAACCTTTAATTTTTAAACCTGCTCAATATGCGGAACTAATTCAGAATTAAATATGATAATAATGAAACACGTTTCAATGCTATCACAAAATGATATTTACTCATTGTTATACTTTGATAAAGTAAGGTTTTCAGATTCCTGCAAAAGTAACTTCAAAAGAACAAGGAACAATTCCGTTTTCTATAAGGAATTCCTTAAATCTCATAACTGATAGAATTTTGTCAAAATTTGTTGTATACTGAATTCCGCTTACTATATAGAAGAAGATAGGAGTCGGTATGGTTTTATCAAAAAAGCAGATGACTGAAGAAGATATTAAATTGCAGTTTATTACACCTGCGATTTTGGCAAAGTGGAATGTTCAGAACATTACCATGGAAACTCCTGTAAAGCAGAATGTAAAGTTTACAGACGGAAAAATCAATATTAAAGGTAACATTGTAAGCCGTGAAAAACCAAAAAAGGCTGATTATATTCTTTACATTAATTCTGGAACTCCTATCGCTATTGTAGAAGCAAAGGACAACAACCATTCAATCAGTCATGGACTTCAGCAGGCAAAAACTTATGCCGAAATGCTTGATGTTCCTTTTGCCTTTAGTTCAAACGGAGACGGATTTGCCGAACATGACTATATTACAGGACTTGAAAAGCAATTTTCAATGGATCAGTTTCCAAGTCCGCAAGAATTGATTGAGCGATTTACAGCCGGAAAATCTATAACTCCTGCTGAACAGAAAGTAATTGATGAACCATTTTATACAGGTCAGAATACTTATCCACCACGTTATTACCAGAGAAATGCTGTAAACAGAACTTTGAGTGCAATTGCAAAAGGGCAGAATAGAATTCTTCTTTGTATGGCAACAGGAACAGGAAAAACATATACTGCTTTTCAGATTGTTTGGAGACTTTTACAGACAGGTTTAAAGTAAAAACGGTTTTTGAAGATGCAAACAACTACATGAAGGACGGTGTTCTTTTGCGACAGGTTCTTTGTGTAATTGATGAACTTGATTTGGGCGATTATGAAGAAAGCCATGCCTTTGGCGATATTTACGAAAGCATTCTAAAAGAACTTCAGAGTGCAGGCAGTTCAGGAGAATTTTATACTCCGCGTGCAGTAACAGAATTTATGGCAGAACGAATTAATCCAAAACTAGGCGAAACTGTTGCTGACTTTGCCTGTGGAACAGGTGGCTTTTTGACAAGCTGGCTCAAGCAGTTGGAAGACAAAACAAACAGTGCAGAAGATGTTCTTAAATATTCAAGTTCAATATACGGAATTGAAAAAAAGCCTTTTCCATACACTCTTTGTATTACAAATATGCTTCTTCATGGAATTGATGTTCCACGCATTTATCACGATAACAGTTTGCAGTACGATGTTTTGAACTATACCGATGATGACCGTTTTGATGTAATTCTTATGAATCCACCTTATGGCGGAAACGAAAAATCAGATATTAAAAGCCATTTTCCGTCAGACCTTGCTTCTAGTGAAACTGCTGATCTTTTTATGTCAGTTATTATGTACCGCTTGAAGAAGAATGGACGCGCCGCAGTTATTATTCCTGATGGATTTTTGTTCGGAACAGACAACGCAAAAGTTGCAATCAAGAAAAAACTTTTGACAGAATTCAATCTGCATACAGTTGTTCGTATGCCGTCTTCTGTTTTTGCTCCTTATACAAGCATTACAACAAATATTTTATTCTTTGATCGGCCAAAAGAGCAGGGAACTGCTGATAATCCTGCAACAAAAGAAACCTGGTTCTACCGTCTTGATATGCCAGAAGGCTACAAACATTTTTCAAAGACAAAACCAATGAAGATTGAACATTTTGAAGAAGCAAGAATCTGGTGGGAAAATCGTCAGGAAATCGAAGAAGACGGATTCCCAAAAGCAAAAAAATATACAAACAAAGAACTTACAGACTTTGGTTATAACATCGACCTTTGTGGCTATCCTCACGAAGAAGAAGAAATTCTTGCTCCAAAAGATTTGATTGCCCGCTACGAAGAAAAACGAGCCAGCCTTAATGCAGAAATTGACAGCGTTCTTGCAGATATTACACGCATTCTTGGGGAATAGGTATGAAGCAACTGGTAAAAGATATTATCAATGCAAACGGAAAAGAAATTGCAATTTACACATACGATTTTGTAAATGAATTTATTTCATTAACAGATATTGCAAAGTATAAAAGTAATGAACCAAATGATGTAATCCGAAACTGGATGCGTTTAAAGGATACTATTGAATTTCTTGGTTTGTGGGAAAAACTTCATAACCCGGATTTTAACCCCGTCGAATTCGATGGGTTTAGAAATGAAGCCGGTGCAAATGTGTTTACAATGTCTCCACAAAAATGGATAGAAGGGGTAAATGCAAAAGGAATAGTTTCTAAGTCAGGTCGCTATGGGGGAACTTTTGCTCATAGTGACATTGCCTTTGAATTTGCTTCCTGGGTTTCTGCAGAATTTAAACTTTATATTATAAAAGATTACAAACGCTTAAAGAACGATGAAAATTCTAGACTTTCCTTGAATTGGAATTTAAATCGTGAACTTTCAAAATTAAACTATAAGATTCATACCGATGCCATTAAAGAAAATCTTATTCCGCCGGAATTGACTCCACAGCAGATTGCTTTTACTTATGCTTCTGAAGCGGACATGTTGAATATGGTATTGTTTGGAAAAACCGCAAAAATGTGGCGGGAAGAAAATACTGATAAAAAAGGAAATATCAGAGATTACGCCACAATAAACCAACTTTTGGTGCTTGTAAATCTTGAAAGTTACAACGCAATTCTTATTGAACAAAAAAAGACCCAGTCAGAGCGAATTGTACTTTTACGAAATATGGCTATAAAACAATTACAGACATTGGAAAATACAGCATTGGCATTGCCAAGAGCGGAGAATAAATAATGACAGCACAGGATTTGAAAAACAGTATTCTCCAGCTTGCAGTAGAGGGGAAATTACTTTCAAGAAAAGAGGTGGCTGAGGCTCTCGAAACCACAGAAGGACCAAAAACCGGCGCAGAACTTTTGGAACAGATTAAAGCAGAAAAAGCAAGGTTGATTGCAGAAGGAAAGATTAAGAAGGACACGACCAAAGCAGGTGCGTCTGGTCGTGCACTTGCAGAAATTACAGAAGATGAAAAGCCGTTTGATATTCCGGAGAATTGGTGTTGGTGCAAACTAAATGATATTTCTAATATTACTAAACTTGCAGGATTTGAGTATTCAGATTATATTGCTTCAAATCTTGTACCAGCAGGAATTCCTTTATTTAAAGGGCAGAATGTTAGAGAATCTACTATTTCCTATAACTTTGAAAGTTTTATACCTGAAACTTTGTCAGATCAACTTGAACGAAGTCAAATAACAAAAAAATGCTTGTTAACACCATATGTAGGAGCTGGAGTAGGCAATGTTGGAATTCATACAAAGAAAGGAAAGTTTCATTTAGGTTCTAATGTAGGAAAAATTGAAATTGTTCTTAATGATATCGGAATCGAGGAATATGTTCATGTTTTCTTAAAAAGCATTACTGGTTTTCAAGAAATGACAAAGCACATAAAAGCTACCGGAATTCCTAGTATTTCTATTGAAGCGTTGAGAGATGTGAATATTCCTCTCCCGCCACTTGCAGAACAGAAAGTTATTGTTGCAAAAATTGAAGAACTTTTGCCGTATATTCAAAAATACGATGTTGCCCATACAAAACTCGAAGAGTTCAATAAAAAGTTCCCAGTTGAAATGCAAAAATCCATTTTACAGCAAGCCATAATGGGAAAATTGACAGAAGACTGGAGAAATGAACAGGCGAGTTTGGCAAAGACAAATTCGGCAGTCCAGCTTGCTGACCGTACCAGCGCAAAAGATTTGCTCAAAAAAATAAAAGCCCAAAAAGCCAGATTGATTGCAGAAGGAAAAATCAAAAAGGACACGACCAAAGCAGGTGCGTCAGGTCGTGCACTTGCAGAAATCACAGAAGAAGAAATTCCGTTTGATATTCCAGAAAGTTGGTGTTGGTGCAGATTGGGGGATATTTGTTTTGATATAAAAAGAGGAAAGTCCCCAAAATATGTCGAGAAAAGTAATTATTTGGCATTTGCTCAAAAATGTAATGTCAAGACTGGTGGAATAAATCTTGAAATTGCTCTTTATTTAGATGAATCAACAATTTCACGGTATTCGAATACAGATTGTTTAGTACAAGGTGATGTTGTGATTAATTCTACTGGTGGTGGAACAATGGGCCGAGTTGGATATTTTGAATGCGAAATCCCAAAGGGTATTAAAGGAATTTATCCAGATAGTCATGTTACAACAATTCGAACAGTTGGTTTTATGGAACAAAAATTTGTTTTCTATTTTCTTAAGACTAAACAAAAAGAATTAGAATCTTTGGGCGAAGGTTCAACTAATCAAACAGAATTGAAGCCATATACTTTACAGAATTTATTGCTTCCCCTTCCGCCACTTGCAGAACAAAAAGTCATTGTAGCAAAAATAGAAGAACTTCTTCCTTTATGTAAAAAGCTGGTGAAATAAATCTTTTCTTTTACTGCGCTTCCTGTTCTGCTTTCGCTGCTGTTTTGCGGAGTGCGTCTTCGTATCCGGTAAGGGCTGCAAATGGTAAAAACTGCGCGGCTCTTTGTGAGTCAGAAAGCGGTGGGTGAACTGAAGAAACATGGTGCGGCAGATTTATTATATCATCATAATTTTTTTCGCTTTGAATTATCATGCTTTGTGTCCTCCAATCTGATTGTTCCGCTCGCGCGCTGTAGCTCCTTCAATATAATCAACGCCTTTAAGAATTGCATTTTTTCCGTATTTTTCTTTTATGTTCAATGCCATTTTCTGAAGGGCAAGACTTTTTTTCTCGCGTACTTTTTTTTGCTCTTCAATCTTTTTATTTTCTTCCTGATCGCCGAATAAATCAAGTTCAGGATTTTTTGGATTCGCTTTGATTTCTTTTTGCGCGTCTTCTTCTGTTAAAACACGGCCTGCTGTAATATTCAGCCTTCGAATTAATAAATTAGTATCTGTAATACTGTCAAACAACTTCAAAGTTGCATTGACAATTACATTTGCGCTTGCATACCAACCGTCAAGATTAATTCTTCCTGCAACAGGTTTTGGAATTTCTTTTCCGTAATAATTTTTTACAACTTCGCCGGAATATTTTGAACTTATTTTTTCATCCACGAGGTTTTCAATATCATAACCGACTGTCACCACAATCTGATTTGTAACAAGTCCTTTTGCAGTTAAATCAAGACAAAGCTGGTCGGCCATTTCCATAACAACAATGCGCGCTTTTTCATTTGTATATGCACACGTCAAAACCTGTCCCGAACCAAGGCTTGAGTTTTTACTTTTATATGCCTTTACATGCGCAATCGTACACGGCTCCCAACCCCAAGCGTGGTCAATTAGAAGTTCGGCATTAATACCAAAAGTTTTGTACAGTATTTCTTCATTTTTAACGGACTGACGCGCAATATCGCCCATCGTATAAAGTCCAATCCGGCTGAGTCTTGCTTCTGTTCCCCGTCCAATCCGCCAGAAATCTGTAAGCGGTTTGTGATTCCAAAGTTTTTTGCGGAATGTCATTTCGTCAAGTTCTGCAATGCGCACTCCGTCTTTGTCTGCCTGAACATGTTTTGCTTCTATGTCCATCGCAATTTTTGCAAGATACATATTTGTTCCGATTCCGGCCGTTGCTGTAATTCCTGTCTCGGACAAAACATCGCGAATCATTTTGACTGCAAGTTTACGCGCCGTAAGTTTGTACGTATTCAGATATCCGGTTACATCCATAAAAACTTCATCAATCGAATAAACGTGAATGTCTTCTGGTGAAATATATTTTAAATAAATTCTGTAAATGTCCGTACTCTTTTTTATGTAGTGCGACATCTGCGGAGGTGCTGCAATATACGAAAATTTAAGATTGGGATTTTCATTCAGCTCATCAATATTTTCTGACTTTCCATAAAATGAATCCAAAGGCGCTTTGTTTTTTCGATGCAAATTTATTTCTTTAACTTTTTGAACAACTTCAAAAAGCCTTGGCCGTCCCGGAATTCCGTAAGACTTAAGCGACGGCGAAACTGCAAGACAAATTGTTTTTTCTGTCCGCGAAACATCTGCCACAACAAGATTTGTCTTGAGCGGATCCAGTCCGCGTTCAATACATTCAACTGAAGCGTAAAAACTTTTGAGATCTATTGCAATGTAGGTTCGTGTGGTTGGTGTTGGCATTTTTGGTTAACTAGAAATATTAAAAGCCTTATTTTCTGAAAAAAAAACTTATTTTCTTGATATATATATAAATGACTGAGGAGCCGCTTTAATCTGATACTCATCTAATTTCTTTGGAATATTGAAACATTCAACATCCCCAAGTTCATAAGCGTATGCAAGCTCTTTATTTTCAAAATACTTAAAATATTTTTCTTTGCAAATTCCTGAATAATGTTTCGTTTTCTCCCAAAGATTTTCAGGAGAATCTGAAATTACATTTTTTACTTTTACAGAACCAACAACTTTCATCTCTGGAGCTGTAGAATATATAAGAATTCTATCGACCTTTTGTTTTGCAATTTGACGTCGGAATTCATATTTTTTTGTTCCCTGTAATATTTTTATCGAATATTCTGGATTTATAGATAACATTATTGTACACATTTTAATTATTCCTTAGTAACTATTGAACCATGATATACTTTGTCGCTAGGCGTTCGAGTATGCTGGCTGTAGAGTTCTATGCAGAATATTTTGAATGATTAACGGGACATGATTCGCTAAAATCTCCAAATTCCTTTTGCTTGAGATGCCATTGTTTTTTGGCGTGAATCTATTTCCACTTCTGTCCATTCAGAAATATCAGATAAACCTATTACTTTAGTTTCTGGAACAGATGATTTTTTATATACTTCTTTCTTCTTTAAAAAAGACTCATTTCCTATGCTGTTATTTTTGCCAGCTTCTAACAGTGTCATATTTCCTAAACGATACCGGTATTGTTGTATTTTTCCATCTTCCCAATTCCATTCATTTTCATCTGGTGCTTTAGGTAAAATATGCTCCAATGTATAATTTGAAATATCCAAAGAAGTAGTTGTATTAAATTTTTCAATGCGACCAAGAATATATTTTGCTATAGAATTATTTCTTGTATTGTCTGGAAAATTTTTGTATGAAAAAGATTGTTCAAACTCATCGTCTGAAACATAAATCTGCATTTTTAAATCATTGATGTCAAACTTTTTTTCATCAGCAATTTTTAATGCTAATTTATTATACACAATTTCTTGTTCATTAGGATTTCTACCACAAATTACATTATATCTAAATGAAATTATTACTATCTTGGCCAACAACGATTCAAACTCTTTTGCTGATAATGAATTATATGCAGATATTAGTAATGAAAATGGCTGACGCACGTTGAATAATTTTAATAATTCCAAATTCTGTTGAATATCTTGTTTACCACTCCAGAATTCATCATCAGGATTTTGTAAGGCAAAATATAAATCAGCCTTATTCCGCATATCGTGAAGAAGTCCAAAAGCTTGTTCAGAAGTTTTAATCGACTCTCTTATTGTTCTATACAATTCATTTTTTCGTGCAGTTTTGTGATTACTGTTCCAATAGACACGAAGATAATCAGCAACTTGTTGCCCTTTTAATTTATCGGCAATCTCAGCCCATTCATCTTCAAGACTATCAATCTGTGTTGAATGTAAATCCGAAGAATCAGCAACAGAGAAAATATAATTCTTTAGTAGGTCAGAAGAAGATAACTGAACACCACGAGCATTTAATGTTTCAAATACTTTAAAGGCATTAAGTTCATCAGATACGGTAATTACAGTAAAAACCAACTTATCTGCAATCGCATCTATAAACGAAACTAATGTTTCTGCTGTTTTGTATTCATCTTTGATATATTTAAGGAATGTCTCAAAAGCTTTCTTCATTAACTTTTCAGAAGCATTCAAACCTCTTGCGGGCATTTGTTGTAAGGGAACCAAATAATTTGCAAAGAACCGATTATTATTACGGTTTAAAACAAGTTTATTTTTTGAAGTAAGTGTTAATATATCAATATTTCCAATATAAGTTGTTCGAATAGTTTCTGCTCTACGCCTATTATCATCTTTTTCTTGTTCAGTTCCAGGCAAATCTAACAATTGCCTAATTACCGCAAGAATAAGAATACAAATAGAAGTTAAACGCTGCTGACCATCAATAACTTGATAGTTTTTATCATCTTCAGTCTGTAAAACTAAATATCCCATATAATGGGAAGATTTTTCACTAATAATCTGCTGAATGTCATACCAAAGGTCGCTCCACTGTTCTATGTCCCAAGAATAATCACGCTGATATTTTGGAATTTGATAATGCATTCCATAACCTAACAGCCTTCTGAATGTTTCATTTGATGTATTTCTAATTCCTTCCATAATTTATTCCTCCAATATTATTACTAGATATAATTCCAATTACTCACTCGGATTTTGAATACTGCTACTTTGGGCCCAAAAATTACATAATGCAGTAATAAGAATTACTAAAAATGTAACCGGAAGTAAAGTAAGTATCACAGCGTGGAAAGTATCTCCAGAGTAATTCATTATTGCAATTATGTAATGAATTGTACAAATAAAAAACCAAATAAGTAGTAAAATTATACCAATCACTATGTTTAACCTTGAAACCGAATAATTTCCAGCATTAGTAGAAAGAATCTTTGAATCTAAATTCCACGGTTTCATATCAGCTCCCATTCGATATTCTTCTGGAATTCCTAATTCACTTTCTGTTTCTATATCACCAATTCGTCTTTCATATATTTCATACCAAGCTTTAGAACCTTTTGCCATCATAATCCAAATTATTGAAAAAGCTAAACCAGCCAAACCTATTCCACAACATATTTCAGAAGACACTAGTATGCTTTTACACTCGTTTTTTAGTATTCCTGAAACAACATAACTATATACAGTAAATAATAATACTAAGAAAGCTGTTAAAAAAACTGACCGTTGCCATAAGTTTGATATTTCAAAATCTCTTAAATGATAGAATGTTTCTCTTACTTCTTTTAATGTAACTTTATTAGCATTTGTCTGGGGAGTAGTTGTCTTTTTTTTCTTTTTTGGTGATATCTTTTTTATTAAAGCTGGTTCTTGTTTTGGTAAGGAGATTTCTGTTGAAGAAGAATTTTCTGACAATACGATATTTGAAGTCTGCCCATCTTCCATCATTTTGTTCTTTTCTAAATAAATTTTGAATTCAAGAAAACCGCAATAAATAGTAATAATTGCTAGTAGTAATATAGGGGTAGAAAAATATTTTGAAATAATTTTTTCATTTTCTTCGTCTAAAGATAGGTTTACACATATAAAAGTACCGATTGCTATGCAGAATGTCAAAATTGCTATTGAAAACTTAAAAGCTGATAATAAATCGTCCTTTTTGCCTTTTTGAGTTTTCATTGTTGCAGCTCCTAATAAAGCAATTACAATTATTACAACTACAAGATAAATAAGATTAAGAAAGGTGTTCTTATTATCTCCACAACTAATAAATTGAAATAGAAACATCATTATAGGTAAATACACATACCCTTTTATATAGTTTCCCTTTATTGAAAAATAATAAAAGTAATAGCAAAAAATGATCAATAAAAGTAAATATCCTACAAGGGTAATTAGTTGGTTTACTGTTATAGAAAAAAAGATTACAGTCGAAATTTTCAAAAACAATGAACTAAGTATCAAACCTCCTGCAATAAAAAACATTACAATGCTTAATATATCTATTTTCTTTAATTTGCCATCTTTCCTTGTTTCGCTGTTTTTTTCTTTCATGCAATTTATCTCCTATTATTCATATACTTTCTGTTCAATTTCATTAAGCGTGTTTTCCAATCCTTCAAAATATTGATTATTATTTCTTCTTTTTGTTCTCATTCTTGAGAAATAACGCTTTATAAGCTTATAATTTTCTTTCGATGTAGCTCAAAAAAATATATATCATTTTCCTTTATTCCCTCACTTTCCAATAACCGCCTTTGTCAGGTTCAATTCATTTTTCATCTCGCCAAATATTTTTTAAGTTCTTCAAGATAATCGTTTGCGGCTTTTGACAGAACAACATTCTTTTTTGTTATGTAGCCAATTTCCATTGCTTTGTCGGAATTTTCGCTGTCCATAAACGGAACAGCAACAAAATCATTTCCGTTCAACTCATTGCTTATAATTCCTGAACAAAGACAGTATGCGTTTACTCCGACCATCAGATTCAAATTTGTAGCCCTGTCAGTTGTCTTTATAACTTTGGGAAACTCGCGGTCAGCAAAAATTTCTTCTGTAAAATAGAGTGAACTCATTGCATTTTGGTCAAACATCAAAACTGGATATTCTTTTAATTCATCAAAAGTAATAAATTCTTTTTTTGCAAGAGGATGCTTTTTCCAAAGGTAAACATAAGTTTTGCAGAATACAAGCGAATTGAATTCAAGTTCATTTGATTTTAAAACTTTCAGAATATGCGAGCGGTTAAAATTACTCAAATTCAAAATGCCTATTTCACTACGCATATTTGCAACATCTTCAATTACAGTAAGAGTCCGCGTTTCGCTGATTGCAAATTCGTATTCAGCAGAAGAATTATTCTTTTTGTATTTGTTTACAAGATTAATAAAAGATTTTACACAGAAAGAAAAATGCTGGCAGCTTACCGCAAACTTCTCCTTGCGTTTTTTTGAAGGATCAAAATCGTCGAGCAAACTTTCATACTGCGCGTAAATCTGCCTTGCGTGCTGAACAAATTCTTTTCCTTCGTTTGTAAGACTTATTCCCTTGCTTGAACGGTTAAAGAGTTTTACATTGAATTCATTTTCGATATCTTTAATCGCAGTCGTAAGTGAAGGCTGCGAAACATACAAAATCTCTGCAGCTTTATTAAGTGAACCAATTTCAGAAACACCGATTACATATTTTAATTGCTGAAGTGTCATATTTATAGTATATTTTTTGATAGAAAATTGTCAATAAAATACTATACAAATGTTTAAAAATTTTTGATAAACTCATTCTCTGTAAATTCAAATTTTTAAACTCTTCGTAATTTTCTGCAGAAGGAATTGCAAAACCCACAGTAAAAATTGTTCCGCCAAGTCCGATTTGCGTTTAATGAACACTCCCGAAGAATTTATTTCAATTGGCAGTACTTATTTTAGAATTGAATTAATAGCTTTGGTAATTACTTTTTTCAACAATATTTACATTGCCATCGAAAGAGCGCGTGGAAATTCAAAAAGAATTCTTTATATAAAAATATTCCATTGAAACCAGAGACTTTTTATAATATAATAAACTTATGGCAGAATTAAAACTTTTTCCTATTGGGTTGCAGGATTTTTCTCAGATTAGGCGTAACGGCTACTATTACGTAGACAAGACAGACATTGTTTATAAAATGACACACACCGACCGCGTTTATTTTTTGAGCCGTC
>OQVQ01000833.1_pt1 | contig 13441 bp, 12 predicted proteins | sample 1691491 | NCBI WGS metagenome assembly OQVQ01 (sample SAMN03418252, study PRJEB22391) | human gut metagenome | biome: human-gut; feature: organic feature; material: feces | host: Homo sapiens | place: Tanzania | collected 2013-01
GGTGATGTTGGCTATGTGGTTCCACCTGTTCCCATTCCGAACACAGTAGTTAAGCACATAAACGCTGAAAGTACTTGGCTGGAGACGGCCTGGGAGGATAAGAAGTTGCCGGTTACAAAGAGGTTATCTGAATGAAGATAGCCTCTTTTTGTTTTATAGTCACTTTTGTCAGCCAATGCTCCAATATATATGGTAAAAGTTATGCCCTTACCTAAATTTTTATGCAGGTTTTGCTTCTATATGATAGAATATATAGGAATGTGATATTTGCTAAATGGAAGGGAGCTATTCTAGTGAAATTGGTTATTGGCTGCGACCACGGCGCTTTGGAGCTGAAGGAAGCAGTAAAAAAGGTTTTGGCAGAATTTGATGATATTCAGGTAGAGGATATGGGTACATATACAGAGGCTTCTGTGGATTATCCAGACATTGCCGAGAAGGTTTGTGGCAAGATTACTGCTGGAGAGGCAGACAGAGGTATTCTGCTCTGCGGTACTGGCTTGGGTATTTCCATTGCTGCTAACAAGGTTAAGGGTATCCGTGCTGCGCTGTGTCATGATGTTTTCTCTGCTCGTATGTCCAGAGAGCACAATGATGCGAATGTGCTGGCTATGGGTGGCCGGGTAATCGGCTTTGGCCCTGCCGGCGAGATTGTCCGCACCTGGGTTACTACTGAATTTTCCCATGATGAGCGCCATCAGCGTCGCATCGACAAAATGATGGCTTTGGCTGAGAAATAAGCTATATCTAAGCATTTTTCTCATTTGGTAAAAAGTATCAGGAGGTATTTGTATGGCATTGATGAATGATTTGAACACTGTAGATCCAGAGGTTTCCAAGGCAATTGACCAGGAGCTGAATCGTCAGAGAAACAAGCTGGAGCTGATTGCTTCCGAGAATATTGTCAGCAAGGCTGTTATGGCTGCTCAGGGCAGTGTCCTCACCAATAAATATGCAGAGGGCTATCCAGGTAAGCGTTACTATGGTGGCTGCGAATACGTAGATGTGGTAGAGCAGCTGGCTATTGATAGAGCCAAGGAGCTTTTTGGTGCAGGCTATGCCAATGTACAGCCTCATTCTGGTGCTCAGGCCAATATGGCAGTGTTCTTTGCCCTGTTGACTCCTGGTGATACTGTTATGGGTATGAATCTGACTGATGGCGGTCATTTGACTCATGGTTCACCTGTTAATATGTCTGGTAAATACTTCAAAATCGTGCCATATGGTGTTAGCGAAAAGACTGAGATGCTGGATTATGATGAGATTCAGCAGATTGCTAATGAGTGCAAGCCAAAGCTGATAGTAGCTGGTGCCTCTGCTTATGCTAGAACTATTGATTTCCAGCGCATGGCTGAGATTGCCCACTCTGTAGGTGCATATCTCATGGTGGATATGGCTCATATTGCTGGTCTGGTAGCTGCAGGTCTGCATCCAAGCCCAGTTCCATATGCTGATGTAGTTACTACTACTACTCATAAGACTCTCCGCGGTCCTCGTGGCGGTTTGATCCTCTGCAAGGATGAGGAGTTTGGCAAGCAGTTCAACAAGGCTATTTTCCCTGGCATTCAGGGCGGTCCTTTGATGCATGTTATTGCTGCTAAGGCTGTTGCCTTGAAGGAGGCTTTGTCTCCTGAGTTCAAGGAATATGCTCAGCAGATTGTTAAGAATGCAAAGGCTTTGGCGGATACTCTCCAGGCAGATGGCTTCCGCATTGTTTCCGGCGGCACTGATAACCATCTGATGCTGGTGGATTTGACCAGCAAGAATATTACCGGCAAGCTGGCTCAGAACTTGCTGGATGAGGTAGGTATTACTGCCAATAAGAATACTATTCCATTTGAGAAGCTTAGCCCATTTGTAACCAGCGGTATTCGTCTGGGTTCTCCTGCTTTGACCACTCGTGGCTTCAAGGAGGAGGATATGGTAGAGGTTGCAAATATTATTGCTCTGGTATTGGATAATCCAGAGGATGAGGGGGCGCGCAAGGAAGCCAGCCAGCGTGTGGCTGCTCTCTGTGCAAAATATCCTCTCTACGAGTAATTTCCTGCTAGGGGTATAAGGTAAAAGGAGTATATGATGTCTGATTTGAAAGTAAATGTTATTGACCATCCATTGATTCAGCACAAGCTGACCATGATGCGCAAAAAGACTACAGGAACCAAGGATTTTCGTGAGCTGCTGGAGGAAATCAGCATGCTGATGACTTACGAAATCACTCGGGATTTCCCTCTGAAGGATGTGGAGATTGAAACTCCTGTGGCCAAGTGCGTAGGCAAGGAGCTGGCTGATACCCGCAAGGTATGCGTAGTGCCTATTCTCCGTGCAGGACTGGGGCTGCAGAGCGGTGTGGTAAATATGATTCCTGCGGCTAAGATTGGTCACATTGGTCTTTATCGTGATCCAGAGACTTTGAAGCCAGTGGAATACTACTGCAAGATGCCTAGCGATATTGCAGAGCGTACCATGCTGGTAGTAGATCCTATGCTGGCTACTGGCGGCTCTGCCGCAGCAGCTATTACCATGTTGAAGGAGAAAGGCGCCAAGAAGCTGATTCTCATGTGCTTGGTAGCTGCTCCAGAGGGTGTAAAGGTTATTAACGATGAGCATCCTGATGTGCCTGTATATGTAGCCTCTGTAGATGAAAAGCTGAACGAGCATGGCTATATCGTACCAGGTCTGGGAGATGCTGGTGACCGTATCTTTGGTACTCTTTAATTAGTACACAAAAATATCTTGGCATAGCCGAGGAAATAAAAATACCACGACAAGTTGGACTATAAAGCCAGTTTGTCGTGGTTTTTTTGTGGAAAAATTTAACTGTCAGAAGTATTCTTTTTGTACTTCAAAGGAGAAATACCCTTGTAGCGGCGGAACATTTTTATAAAATAACTTACATCGTTAAAGCCACAGGCCAGAGCAATATCTGTAATAGAATCATTGGTTTCTGTCAGCTTGATACAGGCAGCTTCAATGCGATAGCTGTTGAGGTAATCAATAGGATTCTGCTGGGTTATTTTTTTGAAGAAACGGCAGAAGTAGTTGGGGGATAGACCAGCAGCGTCAGCTAAATCTGCCAGGGTAAGGGGCTGGTCATAGGAGGAGTCAATCAAGGCAAAGGTCTTTTTCAGCTGGTTGCGCCTTTTGCGATTGTGCTCTACGGTATGGGCATCCTGAGGCAGATGGTACAGTTTGCATTCCAGAATGAACCCGAAAAAGGCATAAAGCATGCCGGTAACAATCAGTTCATAGCCAGGAGATTCATTTTTGAGGGCATTAAACATGGCCTTGACAATAATAGGAATATGGGGTGTGCCCACAGGAAGATATTTATCTACCAATATATCATGACTGAGAATAGTTTCAATTTGCTCCTTGAAGGTGTGACTGCCAGCCAGCAGCTTGCCCATATCAAAGACTACACAATCATAGATGGTATCCTGACTGCAGGGCATACCGCCGTGGATAACACCATCCCTGATAAAAACCACATCTCCAGCCTTGGCGTGAATATCGGTTTCATTCAATATCAGATGCAGGGCACCTTGCTTGACACAGATAATTTCGTACTCCATATGCCAATGGTAGGGCATATGAAATCGAGGATGGTTGGATTCTACATGATAAAATTCTATGGGAAAATCAAAGCGGCCTCGCTGAAAGAACTCGTTGTACCCTTCATGTTTCATAATATTGTCACACTCCTTCATAGAAAAAAGATAATATTGTTATAAAATCAGATATATATGTGTGGAAATAATAGATGAATGCGGGATTTTTTATAAAATAAAAGGATTTTGCTCAAATAAGCAGAAAAATCTGAAAAGATAATATAATCACATTATATCACAAAATACACCAAGAAAACCACAAGGTCTAATGTTATACTATGAGTGTAAGAAAAATAAAGAAACACACAATAAATACTTAATAATTTTAATGTTATCTATGATTAGGGGGAAATTAAGATGGCAAAAAGCAGACTTATCGGTGATTATCCAGTAATTGGTATTCGTCCTACTATTGATGGACGCAGAGGGGTATTGGATGTAAGAGGATCTCTGGAAGATCAGACTATGGGCATGGCTCAGGCAGCTAAGAAGCTGTTTGAGGAGAATCTGCGGTACACCAATGGTGAGCCTGTAAAGGTTATTATTGCTGATACTACTATCGGCCGTGTGCCAGAGGCAGCTGCCTGTGCAGACAAGTTCAAGAAGGCTGGCGTGGACATTACCTTGACCGTAACTCCTTGCTGGTGCTATGGTTCCGAGACTATGGATATGGACCCAATGACGATCAAGGGTGTTTGGGGCTTCAATGGTACTGAGCGTCCAGGTGCTGTATATCTGGCTTCCGTGTTGGCAAGCCATGCACAGAAGGGGTTGCCTGCTTTTGGTATTTATGGCCACGATGTTCAGGAAGCAGATGCTACTGAGATTCCTGAGGATGTAAAGGAAAAGCTGCTGCGCTTCGGCCGTGCTGCTGTAGCTGCTGCTACTATGAGAGGCAAGTCTTATTTGCAGATTGGTTCCATTACCATGGGTATCGGCGGTTCCATTATCAGCCCTGAGTTCTTTGAGGAGTACCTGGGTATGAGAATTGAGTCTGTAGATGAGGTTGAGATTATCCGTCGCATGACTGAGGGTATCTATGATGAACAGGAATTCCAGAAGGCACTGGCTTGGACCAAGGAGCACTGCAAGGAAGGCTTCGACAAGAACCCTGATTTTGCCCGCAAGAGCGACAAGGAAAAGGAAGAGGCTTGGGAGTTCGTTGTCAAGATGATGTGCATCATCAAGGATCTGTTCAACGGTAATCCTAATCTGCCAAAGGGCTGTGAGGAAGAGGCTGTAGGTCATAACGCTATTGCTGGCGGTTTCCAGGGCCAGAGACAGTGGACTGACTTCTATCCAAACGGTGACTTTGCTGAGGCGCTGATGAACTCCTCCTTTGACTGGGAAGGTGCAAGAGAGAGCTATATTCTGGCTACCGAGAATGATACTCTCAACGGTGCAGCTATGCTGTTCAACAAGCTGTTGACTAACAGCGCTCAGATTTTTGCTGATGTTCGTACCTATTGGAGCCCAGAGGCTGTTAAGAAGGCTACTGGCTATGAGTTGGAAGGCAAGGCTGCTGAGGGCAAGGGCTTCCTGCACTTGATTAATTCCGGTGCTGCTTGCTTGGATGCTTGTGGCGAGGTTAAGGATGCTGAGGGCAATTCTGTAATCAAGCCTTTCTGGGAGATGACTGAGGCTGATCAGAAGGCTTGCTTGGATGCTACTGAGTGGTGCCCAGCTGACAACGGTTACTTCCGTGGCGGTGGTTTCTCCTCTCGTTATCTGACTCGCGGTGAAATGCCTGCCACTATGGTTCGTATCAATCTGGTAAAGGGTGTTGGCCCTGTTCTCCAGCTGGTAGAGGGTTATACCGTAAATCTGCCAGATGAGATTTCTGACAAGCTGTGGAAGCGTACAGACTACACCTGGCCTTGCACCTGGTTTACACCACGCTTGACTGGCAAGGGTGCTTTCACCTCTGCTTATGATGTTATGAACAACTGGGGAGCAAACCACGGCGCTATCAGCTATGGCCACATTGGCGCAGATTTGATTACTCTCTGCTCCATCCTGCGTATTCCTGTATGCATGCACAATGTGGACGAGGACAAGATTTTCCGTCCAGCAGCATGGAATGCTTTCGGTATGGACAAGGAAGGTCAGGACTACCGTGCATGCCAGAACTATGGCCCTATGTATAAATAAGCCGGGAATTGGGAGGAAAGAAAATGGCCGAAGAAAAACGCGTATTGGCATTTGACTTCGGTGCATCTAGCGGCCGGGCGGTCATCGGAATCTTCGATGGCCGGACCATCCGCATGGAAGAGATACACCGATTTTCCAATGACCCCGTCACCATTAATGGTACTATGTATTGGGATATTCTCAGACTTTTCCATGAGGTCAAGCAGGGGCTGACCAAGGCTCATCTGGCTGGCAGGATTGACAGCATAGGTGTTGATACCTGGGGTGTAGACTTTGGACTGCTGGACAAGGATGGCATGCTGCTGGAAAATCCTGTACATTATCGAGATGCCCGCACCAAGGGTATGCTGGAGGAAGCCTTCAAAGATATTAGCCGGGATGAATTGTACGGAATTACCGGCAATCAGCTGATGGAAATCAATACTGTATTCCAGCTGTTGTCCTTGAAGAAGCAAAGACCAGAATTGATGGAACGAGCAGATACCATGCTGTTAATGCCGGATTTGTTTAACTACCTGTTGTGCGGAGCTAAAAAGACTGAGTATTCCATTGCCAGCACCACCCAGGTAATGGACGCTAAAAATAGATGCTGGAGTCAGGATATTATTGATAAATTGCAGTTGCCAGCTGGTATTTTTACAGAGATTGTACCTACAGCTTCCCCTGTAGGCAGACTTTCTCAGGAGATTGCCAATGAGCTGGGCATGGAGCAGCCAGAGGTTATTGCGGTGGCTGGTCATGATACTCAGAGTGCTATGGCAGCAGTACCTACGGAGGCAGAGGACTTCCTGTTCCTGTCCTGTGGTACCTGGTCATTGTTAGGCACTGAGCTATCTGAGCCTATTATCAATGAGCAGTCTTTGGCAGCAGATGTAACTAATGAAGGTGGTTATGGCAACAAGACCTCCTTCTTAAAGAATATTATTGGCTTGTGGATGATTCAGGAAAGCCGTAGACAGTGGTTGAGAGAGGGCAAGGAATATTCCTTTGGAGAGCTGGAGCAGCTGGCTCGTCAGGCTAAGCCTTTCCAGTCCTTTATCAATCCAGATGCGCCAGAGTTTGTACCTAGCGGCAATATGCCGGAGCGGATTTGTGAATATTGTCGTCGTACTGGCCAGCATGTACCGGAGTCTCCTGGAGAGATTGTCCGTTGTATAGATGAAAGCTTGGCTATGCGTTATCATCAGGCAGCCCTGGAGGTTGAAGGTTGTACCCATCAGGCTTATCCTGTTCTGCACATGATTGGCGGCGGTATTCAGAGCCAGCTATTGTGTCAGCTTACAGCCAATGCCTGCCAGAAGAAGGTTATAGCCGGTCCAGTGGAGGCAACTGTTATTGGCAATATTGCCCTGCAGCTTTTGGCTAGTGGAGCTATTGAGGATATTCAGACTGCTCGTAAAGTAATTATGGAATCTGAGCCAGTGGCTGTTTATGAGCCAAAGGATTCAGATGAATGGAATAGAATGTATCGCAGGTGGGAGGAAATTACATCATGCTGAAAGGAATACCAAAGATTTTGTCTCCAGAGCTTTTGAAGGTGCTCTGCGAAATGGGACATAGCGATAGAATCGTTATTGGAGATGGCAATTTTCCTGCTGAATCAGTGGGCAAGAATTGCAAGGTAGTTCGTTGCGATGGTCATGGTGTACCAGAGTTGTTGGATGCAATTCTGCAGCTGATGCCTTTGGATAGTTATGTAGAAAAGCCTGTTTCTTTGATGGAGGTTATGCCAGGAGATCCTACCAAGACTCCTATTTGGGATACCTACAAGAAAATTGTAGCCAAGCACGATGACCGTGGCAGTGAAGCTGTAGGCACCATTGAAAGATTCAAGTTCTACGAGGAAGCAAGCACTGCTTATGCTATTGTAACTACCGGTGAGAGCGCTGTTTATGCCAACGTAATGTTGCAGAAGGGCGTTGTCAAGGCTTGATAAATAATCTAGGCGATAAAAGGAGATTTTAAGATGGCTTACGAAGATATTAAGAATGAAATTTGCGATGTTTGTCACAAGATGTGGCAGCTGGGCTGGGTAGCAGCTAATGACGGAAATGTTACTGTAAAGCTGGAGGATGGCACATTCCTGGCTACTCCTACTGGTATCAGCAAGAGCTTTATTACCCCAGACAAGCTGGTTCGCATTGATGCTGAGGGCAATATTCTGGAGGCAAATGAAGGCTATCGTCCTTCCTCCGAAATCAAGATGCATCTCCGCTGCTACAAGGATAGAGATGATGTAGGTGCTGTACTTCATGCTCATCCACCAACGGCTACTGGTTTTGCTGTGGCTCATGTACCTCTTGATAGATATGATATGATTGAGACAGTTGTAGCTTTGGGTTCCATTCCTATTACTCCATATGGTACTCCATCCACCTATGAGGTACCAGAGGCCATTGCTCCATATATTCAGGAGCATGATGCAGTTCTGCTGGAGAACCACGGCGCTTTGACCATGGCTGACAGCCTGATTGGTGCATACTACAAGATGGAGACTCTGGAGCTTTTCGCCAAGATTAATCTGGTGGCATACCAGCTGGGAGGCCCTAAGGAGATTTCTAAGGAGAATATTGACAAGCTGATTGATTTGCGCAGCTACTATGGTGTAACTGGCAGACATCCAGGTTTCAAGCATTACGCTGAATAATTATTGACAGGAGTGCTGCCTTGCTTGGGGGAGCAGGGCAGCATTTTTCAAAACAGTGTATAAAGTTTTAGGTTATAAGGAATAAGTGAAAGAAAAAAGGGGAAGAAAATGAAAGAGAATACTTCAGATACAAATGTATCAGTAGTACCAAAGGAATACCGGGTGTATTTCGCGCTGCTGGTTACCTGCTTTGCACTTTGGGGACTGCTGAACAACATGACGGATAATCTGGTGCCGTCCTTTGCCAAAATCTTTATGATTAAGGCGGTAGATTCATCATTGGTGCAGGTTGCATTTTATGGTGCTTATGCTGTACTGGCCTTGCCAGCTGCATTTATCATCAAGAAATATTCTTATCGTGTAGGTGTTTTGGTAGGTTTGGGCTTCTATATGATTGGCGCCTTTGGTTATATACCGGCAGCTATTCTCCAAAGCTACAATCTGTTCCTGGTTTCCATTTTCGTACTGGCAGGAGGCCTGTCTGTATTGGAAACTACCTGTAATCCATTCGTTTTGTCATTGGGTAATGCGGCTACTAGTGTTCGTCGTTTGAACCTGGCCCAGGCATTTAACCCTCTTGGTTCCATGTGCGGTCTGTTCTTGGCTAAATATGTAATTCTGTCCCATCTGAATCCAGCAACTCTGGATGATAGACTGGCTATGAGTGCCAGTGAGCTGGCAGCAGTTCGTGATACTGAGCTATTCTGGGTGTGCGTACCTTATGTAGGCTTGATTCTGATTGCCTTTATTATCTGGGGGGCTTTCTTTCGCAGTAACCTTAGCGATAAGGATGCGGATGATGAAATGACTGTAGGTGAGGCACTTTCCAAGCTGATTAGCCTGCCTCGCTATGCCTTTGGTGTAATTACTCAGTTCTTCTATGTAGGTGTACAGATTGCTGTATGGACCTGGACTATCAAATATGTAATGACCAATATGTATTTGGTGGAGGCCGAGGCTGCTAACTTCTACATTTACTCTATTTTCCTCTTTATCGGTTGCCGTTGGCTGTGCACCTGGCTGATGAAGTACATTGTACCAGCTAAGATGATGGCTGTATTTGCTCTAGGCGGCATTCTCTGCTGCTTGGGGACTATCTATCTGCCAATTGAAACCTCTATCTACTGCTTGGTAGGAATTTCTGGCTGTATGTCTCTGATGTTCCCAACTATTTATGGTATTGCTCTGAGAGGTCTTGGACCTGAGGTTAAATTCGGTGCTGCTGGCTTGATTATGGCTATTCTGGGCGGTGCGGTAATCACTCCTATTATGGGTTCCTTGGTGGATAATGCTACCCTGTCCTTCCTGGTAAGCGGTTTTACTGCAGAAGAAACAGCTATCCGTTCTGCTTTCTATTTGCCAGTAGTTTGCTTTCTGGTGGTATTCATCTACTCCATTGCTTTCCGCAATGTAAAAGACTAAATAAGATGTGCTCTGACAAGTAGTGCTGTTTTACCTTGCATTTTAGGCAATATTTGTCATGACAAAGGCTCTGCTGAAAACTTTCTGGCAGGGCTTTATTTTTTGTCAAAACAATAAAAAATAATCTATTATTTTTGCTTGGTTTGTGATACAATTTGTGTATGTGAATAGAGGGATAATAAGCTGGCAGCAGATGTTATCCCCTATAGGATGCAATTTAATAGCAGGAGGGATTCTTATGCAGAGTTTTGAATATTATAGCCCAACGGAGATTGTTTTTGGCAAGGGTGCTGAAAGCAAGACTGCAGATAAAATTAAAAAGCATGGAGGAAGCCGGGTATTTATCGTTTACGGTGGCGGCAGTGTGGTAAGAAGCGGTTTGCTGGCTAAGCTGCAAAACCAGTTGGATGGGGCGGGTCTGCCTTATGACTCTATGGGTGGAGTACAGCCAAATCCTTTGATGTCCAAGGCTAGAGAGGGTATTCAGCAGGCTTTGGATTTCAAGGCAGATTTTATCCTAGGTGTAGGCGGCGGTAGTGTACTGGATACAGCCAAGGCTATTGCTCATGGTATTGCTACTCCAGATGTGGATATTTGGGAATATTGGAGTGGTAGATTGCCTATTACCAAGAGCACACCAGTAGGAGCGGTGCTGACTATTTCTGCAGCAGGTAGTGAAACCAGTAATTCTGCAGTGCTGACCAATGATGAAATAGGCAAAAAATGTGGCACCAATACGGATTTGAACCGGCCTAAATTTGCTATTATGAATCCAGAGCTGACCTATACTTTGCCTCCTTATCAGATTGCCTGTGGTACTGCAGATATTATCATGCATACCTTGGAGCGGTATATGACTCATACTGAGGGCAATAATTTCACAGATAGAGTGGCTGAGGAATTGATTAAGAACGTGATGAAGTTTGGTCGCAAGGCCTTGGCTAATCGCAAGGACTATGAGGCCATGAGCGAGCTGATGTGGTGTGGCAGTGTGTCCCATACTGGCTTTACTGGCTTGGGTAGAACTATGGATTTTGCAGCTCACAAGCTGGGCCATGAGTTAAGCGGTAAGTTCAATATTACTCATGGTGCTTCCCTGACTATTATGTGGCCTGCTTGGGCTAAGCATGTATATATGGACAAGCCAGAGCGTTTTGCTCAGTATGCAGAAAAGGTTTGGGGGGTTAATTCCGGTACTGTGGAGGAAAGAGCCAGAGCCGGTATCCGCATGAATGAAGAATTTTTCAAAAAGGAGCTGGGACTGCCAACCTGCTTCTCTGAATCTGAAATCGGGGTACAGGATGAGTCTGTGCTGGAGTATTTGGCTAATATGTGTACTGCTAATGGCACCAAGAAGGTAGCCACCTTCCGGCCAATAGACTATGAAAATGCTTTGGCTATTTACAAGCTGGCAAATAGATAATTTAGGTTGAAATTAAAAGGCTGAGGAGAAGGACAAATCTCCCCAGCCTTTTGTTATTGGCAAATTACTATGCAAAAGATTTCTTTGAAGTGCTTCAAGATGTTATTGAAGTTAATTTGAAGTTGTTATTGAAGTACTTCAAGATGTTGTTGAAGTTATCTTGAAGTAGTTATTGAAGTTAATTTGAAGTATACATTGAAGTTGATTTGAGAAGGATTAATAGAGAAATGTACATACCTAGGTGAGGAGGCTATTTTTGATTTGCAGATAAATGTATATATGCTATAATAACCATGCAGGAGGCGTACCAATACGGTAGGCGGTTAATCCAGCCCCTGAAAGGGGGCGTTGCCTATGACTTTGTACGATTTATATTTCGCACTGGTCTTAGTGTTGCTTATTATTGTTGCAATCAAGGCATAAGAAAAACCGCCATGCCTGCAAGCTGAAAGGCGGTTTTCTTATATATCGCTTTAAATTTCTCGTTGGGGCAACCGTCTATCGGTGCTCCTCTTATTTTTATTATATCCTGTAATCAAATTAATTGCAAGACTTTACGAAATAAGGCTATTATATCTTTCCAAAATTTCTTCCATTAGAGCGTCATTTTCTTCATCCGTCCACATATCATGGTGTAGACAATCCCCAAATTTATTAATATCATAGTTTTTAGATAATCTACTCCGCCAGCAGTCCTTTACTTCATAGCTGTTCTTTTGGCTTATGGCTTTGTACGCTCTCTTTGTAATTGAATTGTCAATATTTCTGCTATAGTGATAAACCATGACCATTTCACCTGCAGGAGAAGTGCTTCTTTTTATTTTTTTTATACTTGTTGCTTTAGATATCGCTTTTTTTCTAGTATTACGGTCTTTGCTTTGCATGATAATGCGATAAGAACTATTAGTTATTTTGGTAGTCGTACCATTATCATTAATTGTCCCGTAGTCTAATACTGAGTTTAGCAATGTGTTATTTACGTTTCTAAAGGCAATATTGGTACTAGTTAGTTTAGTAATTAGTTCTTCTTCAGTAGCTGATAGAGTATGCTCTTTAGTTCTTAGCATGTTTTCAATATAGAAACGATATTTGCTAAGTTTTTGCGTGGTTAACATTTTTTTGATTTTGGAAGTTTCGGTTTTGATTATTTCTGGCTCAATAAAACTAGAAAGGGATATAAAGTCAGTATAGGTTTTGTGAATCTTGCTTAGCATTAGAGCATTTTCGCTGTTTTCTAAATCTTCGTCATGTTTTAAATTAGCATAAACGTATAATTTTGCTAATCTAGCATCATAGGCAAAGTATTCTTCTAGAGTTTGATATAACATATTTGCTGATTTTGTTACTTTATTTTTGTATTCTTTAATTTTTGAGTACTCAGTTTTAATTTTTAAGTAATCTTTTTCCCAATCTTTTGCTGTTTTATAATAGCTTGTTAAGTCCCATTTATAGTCTTTTTCTACTTCGTTACGATTATTATATTCCACTTTTACCTCCAAGAAAAGTTCTAGATACTTTCTAGAACCTTTTAGTCTTTATTTACAAATTCAGCTTCTTCTGGGCCGTTATTTGTATTGTTTTCATTATTATTTTGGTTTGCTTTAGCAGCTTCTTCATAAACTTTTGCACTTAAGCTCATAGCTTTTTCATTTAAAGCTTTAGTTTTGTTTTTAATGTCTTCAATGTCTTTGCCTTCAAGGGATTTCTTTAGGTCTTCAATTAGCTTTTCAGTTTCTTTTTGCATATTACGCTCCCGTTACAACCGCGCCGAATTTACAGGTGGATTTACAACCACCGCATTTAATGCACTTTTTGGGGTCAATGTGGTGGGGTTTGCCCACTTCGCCGCTGATGGCTTGCACCGGGCAGGCGCGTTTACACATACCGCACCCCTTACATTTGTTCTCTCTAATTTCAAAACGCGCCAAGGCTTTGCACACACCCGCCGGACAGCGTTTATCCCCCACGTGCCCCCCGAACTGGCCGCCTACGGCGCGTGCCGCCTGTGTTTGGTAGAGGTAGAAGGGATGGGTATTGTGGCTTCGTGTACGGTAGCCCCTAAGGACGGGATGAAAGTGCGCGTAAACAGCGACGAAATCCGCCATTTGCGCCGCATTAATTTGGAACTACTTTTGTCGTCGGGCAACCACGATTGCACATTATGCAGCAAATCTAATAATTGCAAATTGC
>OQVQ01000834.1_pt1 | contig 13435 bp, 13 predicted proteins | sample 1691491 | NCBI WGS metagenome assembly OQVQ01 (sample SAMN03418252, study PRJEB22391) | human gut metagenome | biome: human-gut; feature: organic feature; material: feces | host: Homo sapiens | place: Tanzania | collected 2013-01
TACCCTCCTTGATAGTAGCAGGTGCACCATCAACGAGCTCCTTAGCTTCCTTAAGGGAAAGACCTGTTGCTTCCTTAACAGCCTTGATAACATCCATCTTCTTGTCGCCGAAGGAAGCCAGAACTACGTCGAATTCTGTCTTTTCAGCAGCAGCAGCACCGGCAGCAGCAGCAGGAGCAGCAGCTACAACTGCAGATACACCGTACTTCTCCTGAACGCCCTCAACGAGCTCGTTGAGTTCAAGGATTGTAAGGGAATCGATAAGATCTAAAATATTAGTAATTTTCTCAGATGCCATGATAATAATCTCCTTTATTAATTAATTTCTGCGCTTATGCGCAATTGGTTTTCTGCGGATATATCATGCCGCAGACGATCCTGCGATCAAGCAGTTTCTTCTTCTGCCTTCTTGTCTGCAACTGCCTGTACAGTAGCAGCGAACTTCTGCAGAGGGCTCTGGAGAGATCCGAGCAGCTGTGCGAGAAGAACTTCCTTGGAAGGGATCTTGGAAAGAGCGAGAACGCCCTGTGCGTCGTAGAGCTCGGTGCCGATAAATCCAGCCTTCATGGAGAAAGTGGACTTTTCGTCTGCACCCTCGATGTATTTGCCGAGGATACGAGCGGGAGCAGTCTGATCCTCATCGGAAAGAGCGATAGCTGTTGTTCCTTCGAGAACGTAATCCAGACCCTCGATACCTACGTTGTGAAGAGCAAAACGGAGCATGGAGTTCTTTTCAACGTAATACTTTACGCCTGCTTCTCTGAGCTCTTTTCTGAGCTTGGTATCGTCCTCAACAGAGATACCCTTGTAGTCAACGAGAACACCAGCAGCTGCACCCTTGAGGTGCTCTGTGATAGCTTCAACTCTTGCCTTCTTGGATTCAAGTACCTGTGCGCTTGGCATAACAATTTCACCTCCGAAATTTTTATGACAATCGGATTCAGAAAAGAAAAACCTTCCGATCATTCGAAAGACCGGAAGGATACAAAGCAATATAACTTTGCGATCTTTTTCCTCGGCCGGGCTTCCGACGATACGTCTGCCGGCTGTCTTTAGAATACGATAGCCTTGTGTTTGTAACACAACATCAATCATTATACACTGCGCAAACACATTTGTCAATAGGTTTGAGCAATTTTTATCATGATAATTGTAAATTTAATATTAACCTGAGATGTCTGGACGTTTATCATTCAACATTTTCAAGAGTTCCGTGAGAGAGAGCCTTGAGGTATGCATTGATAAATCCGTCAAGATCGCCGTCCATAACAGCCTGAACGTTGCCGTTTTCAAAGCCTGTTCTGTGATCCTTTACGAGGGTATAGGGCATGAAAACGTAGGAACGGATCTGTGCGCCCCATGCGATCTCCTTCTGAACGCCCTTGATGTCCTCGATCTTTTCAAGATGCTCTCTTTCCTTGATCTCCATCAGCTTTGCGACCAGCATTTTCATAGCGTATTCACGGTTCTGGACCTGGCTTCTCTGTGTCTGGCAGGCGGTTACGATACCTGTCGGGATATGTGTAAGACGTACAGCGGAGGAGGTTTTGTTGATGTGCTGTCCGCCCGCACCGCTCGCACGGTAAACGTCCATCTTGATATCCTCGGGACGGATCTCTACGCTCATATCTTCGTTAAGCTCGGGCATAACCTCGAGTGACGAGAAGGAAGTATGTCTGCGTCCCGAACTGTCGAATGGTGAAATTCTTACAAGACGGTGAACGCCCGACTCTGATTTCAGGAATCCGTAAGCATTTTCGCCCTCGATAAGAACGGATGCGGACTTCATGCCTGCTTCATCTCCGTCAAGATAGTCGAGAGTAGTAGCCTTGAAGCCGTGAGCTTCAGCCCACTTGTTATACATTCTGAAAAGCATCTCTGCCCAGTCCTGCGCCTCGGTTCCGCCTGCGCCTGCATGGAAGGTCAGGATAGCGTTGTTCTTGTCGTATTCGCCTGTGAGCAGCGTTGTCAGCTTTGCGGCTTCGAGCTGCTTCTTGAATTCCTCTGCCTCGTCATTGATTGCCTCGGCTTCGGAAGTATCGTCCTCCTCAAGACACATTTCTATCATAGTAATAGTATCCTCAAGCAGGTCGTTCAGCTTTTTGTAGTTTTCTATCTTGGATTCGTAGCCTTTAAGCTCCTGCATTACCTTCTGCGAATTGTCGGGATCGTCCCAGAAATTCGGCTCGGAGGATTTATTGTGAAGCTCCTCGACTCTTTCCTTTGCACGCTCGATGTCCAGAACGTCGTAAAGCTCCTTCATTTCCTTGCGGTAGCCTGTAAGCTCGGTTTTCAGTTCGTCCAGTAATATCATAAATGTGTTCCTTTCTCGAAAAATATCACGCTCCTTTATATAATAATACAAATCGGTGCGTATGTCAAGCCGAAAAAGTCCTGTTTTACGAAATTTTTTTGATAATTTGCTTTGATATTGCCGACGGTTATGCATTTTTCAGCCGCTTTTCTGCGGGGTCCGTGCTTACGTTCTGACGGAGAGATAGATTCAGGAAAAAATGTGTGTTTCACGGTGACGGAATGCGCAGGCTGCCGTTCTCCGCAGGCTGTGTGCGGGCATTATATCGGCGTGAGAACACGGTTGGGCAGGTGCGTGGAACTATATAACAGCAGGACTTTGCCACGGTATCGGAAAAGGCTGCGGCTCCGCATTCCTGTCATGACAAAATTAAAGAAAATATAAAGAAATAAAAAAGCTCTTGACAAACTGTGTATATGGTAGTATACTGTGTATATCAAATAGACACAGTAATGAAAGGGGCGATAGATTGAACATCAAACTCAGTCTGATGAGCGAAAAGCCTATGTATGAGCAGATAAAGGACGCTGTGCGGCAGGCGGCGGTGAACGGCGAGGTCGCTGACAATGAGATGCTGCCCAGTGTGCGTCAGCTTTCGGCTGATCTGAATGTCAGTGCGATAACCGTAAAGCGTGCATATTCCGACCTTGAACGTGAAGGTCTGATATACACAGCTGCGGGAAAAGGCACGTTCATACGGCTTCCCGATGCATCAAAGGCAAGGGAAGAATATACGGAGCGGCTGCTTGCGGATTTTTCGGAAAAGGCTGCGGATCTGCTCCGAAAGGGCGTTTCCAAGGAAAAAATGATAAACGAGATAAACAAGCTTTGAGAGGAGATTTTTTATGGAAAACATTCTTGAGGTCAGCGGGCTTTGCAAAAGCTTCGGGGATTTTAAACTGGATAATGTGAGCTTTTCTATCCCGAGGGGTGCTGTTATGGGGCTTATCGGCGAAAACGGTGCGGGCAAGACTACCGTTATTAAGCTCATTATGAATATGTACGGCAGGGACGGCGGAAGGATAGTCGGCTTCGGCGGACTGGACAGCTCTGTGGACGAGGTGAAGTTCAAGGAGCTGACGGGCTATGTTTCCGACGAGGACTATTTTTATTACAATGCCAAAATGAGTGCTGTCGCAGAGGCTTTTTCGATCGCATTTAAAAACTGGGACGAGCGCATTTTCGAGAAATACACTGAGCTTTGGAATCTGCCGATGGACAAGAAACCCAAGGAGATGTCAAAAGGCACTAAAACCAAAATGATGCTGGCGTTTGCACTTGCACACAAGCCTGAGCTGCTGATACTCGATGAACCGACAGCGGGACTTGATCCTGCGGCAAGGATAGAGGTGCTGGATATTCTGAGGGATTTTGTTTCTGACGGTGAACATTCGGTGCTGTTTTCAACGCACATAACGGGCGATCTTGACAAGATAGCGGATTACATCACAATGATGATAAACGGAAGATCGACAGTATCGATGCGTGCGGACGAGATCGAGGACAAATATGCGGTAGTAAGCGGCGATCTCAGTGAGATAAACGGCAATGAGGATATTCTCATCGGCATAAGAAAGGGCGCATCGTCCTTTGAAGCGCTTATTGAAAGAAAGGATCTCGGACGGCTGAAAAATATTTCCGTGCATACCCCGAATTATGAAAATCTGCTGACCTTCACGATTTGGCAGAGCAGAAAGGATGTGGCTGAGAATGACACAAGAGCTTAAAACATACAGCAGGGCAATGAATGCGCTGCTCGGCAGGAAATATATTATCTCCGCTGCCGCATATGAGGCCGTGCTGATCCTGCTTTCGGTTTTGTTTGCAGGGATATTTGCTATTGGTACATTGACGGAAACTGCAGATGATTTTGGGCTTGTTGTTGCGGCTATGTCGATAATGGGTTCGTTTTCTCAGATAACTTTTGTTTCGTTTGCGGCGCAGATATATCCTGTAATGTTCATGCCGAGCGGCAAGGCTGATGCCATAAATGACGAAGCAACAAGAAAGGCATTCGGCGGCTGTTCGACTGTCAGGGGAATATCGGATCTTATGCCTGTTGACAGGACGCTGCTTGTCAAAGGCTTCAGAAGAAGGATGTTCGTTTCGGCATATGCTTTATGTGCATCGGTCATCTGTTCGGGCGTATTTTCCGTGATCGGCGGCTGTTTCGGAAAGGAAAGCACATTTTTTGTACTGTGTGTTTCTGCGGGAGTGATATGGACAGATGCGGCAATGCTTATGAATATAAGCAGAAAAAGCGTAAATATTCTGACACTTGCTGTTTATGTTCCTATGCTGATCGCAGTGGTGGTGATCTCGCTTGGATCTATTGTCGTGGGGGAAAATCTTATTGCAAAGCTGCCGCTTATCGACTCGGGGATACCTGCGGTCATAACAGGCATTGCGCTGACGGCGTTTGAGATATGGCTGTTTAATTCGTATATGCCGAAAAAGGCTGTGAATGCGGCAAGAAACGGCGAACCGAACAGAGGTGTTTGATGATGCTTGACAATACATTCAAAGATGTTGCTGCGCTGCACAGAATGCTGAGAAGGATGAGCGCATCATGGAGCAATATAATTTTTATTGCCGTTATGTTTGCGGCAGAAGCGGCTTTGTATCTGACTGATGTGAGCAATGCCGAAGTGCTTCTTCTGATGCTTGCTGCGGCGGTGACAGCATGGTGGATAATGCTTTCGCTGAGCCGAGTGGGAGTGCATTACAAAATGATTGAGGTCATGTCTGTGACAAAGCGGACTATTGCGGATTATATGGTATATATGGGCGAGCAGGTCATGTATATTCAGCTTGCTGCTTCGGTGGCTGCTGCTGCGCTCTTTGCCGATGATCCGTATTCGATGATATCTGCGGGCGTATGCTTTGTACTTATGCTGGCGGTATACTATCTGTTTGCGGACAGGATCGCTGTGTACAGCGTCAGAATGGCTGAGTCCGTGATGTCCTCTCTCGCTGAATTCGGACCGATAACGGCTATGTGTATAATTTTCGTGATAATAAATGTTTCTGTAAATCTGCTTATGCCGCTTATCGGGATACCGATGGGAAGAGCTGCGGCGATAGTGCTGCTTATCATTGCATGGCTGATGCTTATGGCTTGCAGGAAAAAGGTCATCAAAGCTGTGGAAAAGAAAATGCTGTTCTGACGGCTTCACGGTTTTGGACGGCGCATTCCATAAGCGTGAAAAGCTTTGCCGAAGATACGGAAAAAGCCGCCTGAGAACATCTCTCAGACGGCTTTTTCAAAGGTAAAATATCCGAAAGGATCAGCTTCCGATAGAGCCGATAACGGAGGAGGGATCTACCCAGCTGCCGTTTTTCTTTACGCCGAAATGAAGGTGAGATACCTCGGCGATCTCGGCTTCGGCTGTGTTTCCGACAGTGCCGATGACTGTGCCTGCGCTGACTGTGTCGCCGGCCTTGACGGGGACGGTCTTTTCAAGTCCGCAGTAGTAAGCTTCGATGCCGTTTCCGTGGTCGATAGTCACGCATACGCCCCACATCGGATCCTCTTTAACTTCCTGCACTGTGCCTGTGCTCATGGATTTGACGGTCGCACCCTGGTCTGCCTTGATGTCAACGCCGTCGTGCGTTTTCCAGACATTCAGCGTATTGGATTTTACAAGCTCGCCGTTGCTGAATTCGCCGATGATCTCGCCGTTGATGGGACGCACCATAGGCTGTGCTGGAGCGGGAGCGGCTGCTTCTTCCGCATCAAGCTTTTCATCGGGGACGGTCACTGCTGCAGATATGTCTGTTTCTGCGGGAAGTCCGGTCACTGCCGCATTTGCGTTTGCTGTAACGGGAGGCTCTGTCACTGCTGCGGGCTCGGTGATAATCTGTGCTTCACCGTGTGAGATGTCGGGCAGTTCGCTTTCCTTGCTGTTGTAAGCGAAAAAACCTGCTGTCACCGCCGCAAGCACTACTGCGCCTGTGCTTATGCCGAATGCTTTGCTCTTGAAAATATTATCCTTCATAAAAACAATCCTTTCTGTTTGCGGGATCTTTCCATTTCCCTTCGTCCGCTGACATTATCTTTGACATAAAATGCATGATTATTCATCGGCGGAAAAATTTTCGGGATAATCTGCATTGACATTGCGCGGAAAGTATACTATAATATAAACAGCGATATCGTAATAAAAAATATTTTTGAAAAACCCCTTGACAAACGGAAAAGGGTGTTGTATAATAGTTAAGGTTAATAAAGCAGAACGTTCATAACGGTTCTCACCGTATCGTTTTAATGAATACGGTCAATACAAGTTGCTTTTCTTTTGCGTCATGCGGGAGAATTGCGTTGTATGGGTGAGAACTTCTGCGTTTTCGCTCATTTTTATTTTCATCGCATTTTGCTTGGAGGTGCATCGCCATCAGTACAAACAACAGCAGCAAGGAATTGCAGATCAACGAAGAGATACGCGATAAAGAGATCCGTGTTATCGACGTTGACGGAACTCAGCTGGGCGTTATTTCTTCTAAAGAAGCTCAGAAGCTTGCATATGAAAAGGATCTTGACCTCGTTAAGATAGCTCCGCAGGCAGAACCGCCTGTTTGCCGCATCATGGATTACGGCAAATATCAGTTCGAGCAGAGCAAGAGGGAAAAGGAAGCTAAGAAAAATCAGAAGACTGTTGATGTCAAGGAGATCAGAATGTTCTCCACTATTGATACTCACGATTTTGAAACAAAGGTCAATCAGGCAATCAAGTTTCTGAAATCAGGAGATAAGCTCAAGGTCTCTGTGAGATTCAGAAAAAGAGCTATCGCTCATCCCCATCTCGGAGAAGAACTGCTTGAGAAATTCAAGGCTGCGTGTGCGGAAGCAGGCGTTGTTGACAAGCCCATAAAGATGGAAGGACGCAGCTTGGTTATGTTCATTTCACCGAAAGCTTCAAAGTAATGCGAGGCTTTGGAAGGATAACCTAAACTGTTCTATATTAAGGAGGATATATTATGCCAAAGCAGAAGACACATTCCGGTGCTAAGAAGCGTTTCAAGCTCACAGGCACAGGCAAGGTAAAATACCAGAAGACCAATAAGAGACACAGACTTACTCAGAAGGCTCATAAGAGAAAGAGAATCGCAAGAGTAGCAGGCGTTGCAAGCTCTGCAAATGCACCTGCAATCAAGCAGCTGATCCCTTACAAATAATTGACACGGGTGCTGTTTTATATCACAACTTATTAATGGAGGTAAAAGATTATGGCTCGTGTTAAGGGAGCAATGATGACTCGTAAGAGAAGAAATAAAACTTTAAAGCTCGCTAAGGGCTACTGGGGCTCTAAGAGCAAGCACTTCAAGATGGCTAAGGAAGCCGTTATGAAGTCCGGCAACTATGCTTACATCGGCAGAAGACTGAAGAAGCGTGATTTCAGAAAGCTCTGGATCACAAGAATTTCCGCAGCTTGCAAGATGAACGGAATGAACTATTCCACATTCATGAACGGTCTGAAGAAGGCCGGCGTTACACTCAACAGAAAGATGCTGTCTGAGATCGCTATCAACGATGCAGCAGGTTTCACAGCTCTTACTGAGAAGGCTAAGGCTGCTCTTTAATCTATGTTAATCGGAAAGTCAGAAGTAAACGGCGGCGGTCTGCTAATGCCGTCTGCTTCTGGCTTTTTGCTTTATTGAGGTGTATGTGCTTGAATTTCATGGAAATTTCCTCTAAGGATAACGCTAACATCAAACTTGTCAGAAAACTTTTTGACAGCAGAAAGGCACGCAGGGAGCAGGGCATGTTCATGCTCGAGGGGGCAAGGCTCGTTCAGGACGCATTGAAGGAAAATGCAGAGCTTCACTTTGTTTTGTTTACACATTCCGCACTCGAAAAGGCGGAAAATGGTGAAGGAAAATACGGCGAAGCATTGAATTTGCTGGAAAATGTTCGGAATGCGCCCAGGGCTTTTGTTATCCCCGATGATCTGGGCGAAAAATTATCGGCAACAGAAGGAACTCAGGGCGTTTTTGCTGTATGCGGGATACCCGATAACGGCGATTTTTCGGATAATGTAAAGAGCGGCGGGAAATATGTCGTGCTTCATACGCTGCAGGATCCCGGAAACATGGGAACTGTCATAAGAACTGCCGATGCACTGGGCGTTGACGGCATCGCTGCGGTCGGCTGCTGCGATATCTATAACCCGAAAACGGTGCGCTCGGCTATGGGTGCTCTTATGAGAATGCCTGTCTACGAGGTGAGCGAGGACGAGATGTTTGCGGCATTCGCCGGGAAAAATATCAGGACATTCGCATCTGTTGTCAGCGGCGATGCTGTGTCTGTCAAGGAATGCGGATTTTCAGACGGTGCAGCTGTGCTTATCGGAAATGAGGGCAGCGGTCTGACTGCGGAAACGTCCGAGAAATGCAGTGAGCGCATTACCATAAAAATGCACGGTACCGCCGAATCGCTGAACGCCGCAGCTGCCGCATCCATACTGATGTGGGAGCTTATGAACGGTTAAGGAGGTGCGGCATGGACGATCTGCTTTATCTTTTATGGTTCGTTCAGACATTCGGAGCAGGAAATGCTAAGATCTCAAAAATACTTTCGTTATACGAAAGCATCACTGATGCATATCTTGCAGTGACGGGAGGATATGCTCTCGGATCGCAAATAATAAGCGAAAGCGAGCAGCGCGCAGCAGCGGCATCATCAGTTGACCGCTGCCGACAGATAATCGACTACTGCGCAAGGAAAAATATCAGGCTTATCCCTAAGTATTCAAAGGAATATCCTGAGCCGCTCAGGAATATCTATAATCCGCCGGTGCTTCTTTTCTGCCGAGGAAAAACTGAAATACTTTCCGATGAAATGGCGGTTACCATTGTCGGAACCAGGCATCCGTCCGATTACAGCAAAAAAGTGTGCGAAAGATTTGCGGCTGAGCTTGCAAAATGCGGATTTACGATCGCCAGCGGATTTGCGGTCGGAATCGACATAACCTCACATCTTGCGGCGGTAAGGGCTGGAGGAAAAACGATCTCCGTTCTCGGCTGCGGACTTGATGTGGATTATCCCGAGCCGAATATAAAATACCGCAGCGAGATAATGGAAAACGGTGTTTTTGTCAGCGAGAAGCTTCCTCTTGAAGAGGGCTCAAGGACGAGTTTTCCGCAGAGAAACCGCATACTTTCGGGACTTTCTCTCGGAACGCAAGGACGTGTTCTGCATACCTCCGCATGATATACTCAGCTCCGCTTACACGGGAAATGTTATACTGATGCGTGACGGTGCAAAGGCTGTCTGCCGTCCGTCGGATATCGTTGACGAATACTGCGGCACATTTTCGGACAGACTTGCTCATGTTGAATATACGGGACGACATTCGCCGTTTTATAATGTCATGAACGCTGATGACGATGTGTCCGATATTCCCGAAAAAAATCGTAACAGCGAAGCTTCCGATAATGCATATGCCGATGCTCCGAAACCCGAAAGGCCCGCAGAAATGCCCGATGTTTCGGGTATTGAGGAGAAGCAGGCGGAAATAGTCAGATTTCTTTTCAAAAACGGTCCGACGGCTGCCGATGATATCGCAGATGCACTTGACGAGGACGTTTCACAGCTTTTCATGGCTCTTACGGAGCTTGAAATAATGGGGATCCTCCGTCAGTCGGCAGGTCAGCATTACGAAGTAATATAAAACCTCTAAAGAATACCAATGCCTGTTCCGAAATATCCGCCGAATTCCGGAACGTTGACATAGAATAACAAAAGGCGGAGAAATGGAAATAATATGTCGAAATTAGTTATAGTTGAGTCTCCTGCAAAGGCCAAGACAATTAAGAAATATCTGGGCGATGACTATGAAGTCGTTGCATCTATGGGACACGTCAGGGATCTTCCGAAGTCAAAGCTCGGCGTTGACGTTGACAATCACTTTGAGCCTGTTTACACTGATATAAAGGGCAAGGAGGATCTTATCAAATCCCTCAAAAAAGAAGCAGAGAAAAGCGATAAAGTTTATCTCGCAACTGACCCTGACCGCGAGGGAGAAGCGATATCGTGGCACCTTGCGCAGATGCTTGGTCTGCCGCTCGATGCTGAGGACAGAGTTACATTCAACGAGATCACAAAATCGGGCGTTCAGGCAGGTATGAGTGCGCCGAGAAAGATAGATATCGACCTTGTAAATGCACAGCAGACAAGACGTATCCTCGACAGGATCGTGGGATATAAGATATCTCCGTTTCTTTGGAAGAAGATCAGAAGAGGTCTTTCCGCAGGACGTGTTCAGTCGGTCGCTGTAAGTATCGTCTGCGACAGGGAAAAGCAGATACAGAACTTCAAGCCGCAGGAATACTGGTCGATCGATGCAAAAATGACTGCGCCTTCAAGCAAGAAGCAGTTCGGCGCATCGTTCTGGGGAATAGACGGCAAAAAGACCGAGCTGGGCAACAAGGAGGAGACCGATAAGGTACTCGAAAAGCTGAACGGCGCTGAATTCAAGGTGACAAATGTCAAGAAATCCGTCAGAAGAAAATCCCCCGCTGCGCCTTTTACGACATCCACAATGCAGCAGGACGCATCAAAGCGTCTTGGCTTCGGCGCATCGAAAACTATGAAGACCGCTCAGATGCTGTATGAGGGCGTTGATGTTGAGGGCATGGGCGCTGTCGGTCTTATCACTTACATGAGAACAGACAGCCTGCGTATCTCCGATGAGGCGAGAGCGGCTGCTTATGAGTTTATCGAGGGTGCTTACGGCAAGGATTATATCCCGTCAACGCCTAAGATCTATAAGTCAAAGGCAAACGCTCAGGATGCGCATGAAGCTATCCGTCCGTCAATGCCGTCGATCACTCCCGAAAGAGTAAAGAGCAGCCTTACGACTGAACAGTATAAGCTTTATAAGCTGATCTGGGAGAGATTTATTGCATCTCAGATGGCAAATGCGCTTATGGATACGGTTTCCGTTGAGATAGAGGCAAACGGCGTTAATATGCGTGCTACGGGATATTCCGTGAAATTCGACGGATTTACCGTGCTTTATGAGGAAACAAAGGACGAGGAGAAATCAGTTCTTCCCGAGATAAAAGAGGGCGATATCCTCAAACTGAAATCCATCGAGGGAAATCAGCATTTTACACAGCCGCCCGCAAGATATACGGAAGCGACGCTCATAAAGGCACTTGAGGAAAACGGCATAGGCAGACCTTCTACCTATGCACCGACGATCTCGACGATAATAAACCGTCTTTACGTTGAAAAGGACGGAAAATCGCTGAAGCCTACGGGGCTCGGCGAGGTCACAACACAGCTTATGAAGGATCATTTCAAGAACATCGTTGACGCAAAATTTACGGCAGGCATGGAAAAAAATCTCGATGAGGTGGAAATGGGCAAGAAGGACTGGGTGTCCACACTTGAAGATTTCTACGGAGATTTTGCAAAGTCGCTGAGCGATGCTGAAAAGGCTATGGACGGCAAGCGCATCAAGGTCCCTGATGAGGAAACTGATGAGGTGTGCGAGGTCTGCGGAAAGCCTATGGTAATAAAGATCGGCAGATTCGGAAAATTCCTTGCCTGCACGGGATTTCCCGAATGCACGAACACAAAGAGAATAGTCAAGGACACAGGCGGCGTATGCCCTGTATGCGGCAAAAAGATACTTCAGAAAAAGTCCAAGAAGGGCAAGAAATACTACGGCTGCGAGGATAATCCGACTTGTCCGTTCATGACGTGGGATACACCTGTTTCGGATAAATGCCCCAAGTGCAATGACGGAACAACGCTGTTCAAGAAGGGCGGAAAAATGTTCTGCCTGAAGGAAGGCTGCGGCTATGAGGTCGCAATAAAAAAATCATAACGGAGAGATCTGATGGATAAAAAATCGGAAGTTATCGTTATCGGGGCAGGGCTTGCGGGCTGCGAGGCTGCACACAGTCTTTCGGCTGCGGGATTTAAGGTTAAGCTTTACGAAATGAAGCCCGAAAAATACTCGCCAGCCCACAAATATTCGGGATTTGCGGAGCTTGTATGCTCAAATTCGCTGAAGGCTTCAAGAGTGAATTCGGCTGCGGGACTGCTTAAAGAGGAAATGCGCCGTCTGGGTTCGCTGATCGTTCCGTGTGCTGAGAAAACTGCTGTTCCTGCGGGCGGTGCGCTCGCTGTTGACAGAGAAAAATTCTCCGATCTTGTGACGGAGAAGATAATTTCGGATCCTAATATCACGGTAGTTCATGAGGAGCTGACCTCTGTACCTGACGGAAATGTGATAATCGCAAGCGGTCCGCTGACCTCGGGTGCGCTTGCTGAGGATATAAAAAAGCTTACGGGTGATTATCTGAATTTCCATGATGCAGCTGCGCCTATCGTCACTTATGAGTCGCTCGACAAGAACAAGGTATTTTTTGCCGCACGATACGGCAGGGGCGATGACGACTATATAAACTGCCCGTTCACAAAGGAAGAATATCTTGATTTTTACAATGCTCTCGTTAATGCCGAGTCAGCGCCGCTCCACGATTTTGACCGTGAAAAGGACGCATCGGGACGTGATGATTTTACCGTCTACGAGGGCTGTATGCCGATAGAAGTGCTTGCCAAAAGAGGCGAGGACGCTGCTCGCTACGGTGCGATGAAGCCCGTAGGTCTGACCGATCCGAACACCGGAAAGCGGCCGTATGCGGTAGTTCAGCTGAGAAAGGAAAACTCGGCGGGAACGCTCTACAATATCGTAGGATTTCAGACAAATCTGAAATTCGGCGAGCAGAAGCGGGTTTTCTCCATGATACCCGCGCTCAAAAATGCGGAGTTCATGCGCTTCGGCGTCATGCACCGCAACACCTTCATAAATTCGCCAAAGCTCCTCAACGCGGATTTTTCGCTCAGGAGTGACAGACGCATATTTTTCGCGGGTCAGATAACCGGCGTGGAGGGCTATATGGAGTCCGCCGCCTCGGGAATCCTCGCCGGCATAAACGCCGCGCTGAAAATTCAGGGCAGAGAGCCGCTTGTGCTTACCCGTGCCGAATCGTACATCGGCACACTCATCGACGACCTTGTGACAAAGGGAACGAATGAACCGTACCGCATAATGACGAGCAGGAGCGAATATCGGCTGTATCTCAGGCAGGACAATGCGAAAGCGC
>OQVQ01000835.1_pt1 | contig 13427 bp, 13 predicted proteins | sample 1691491 | NCBI WGS metagenome assembly OQVQ01 (sample SAMN03418252, study PRJEB22391) | human gut metagenome | biome: human-gut; feature: organic feature; material: feces | host: Homo sapiens | place: Tanzania | collected 2013-01
AAACGGCGCGAAGGCTTCACCTCGCCGCGCTTTACCGCTCCGGCCTGTCCAGCCCGTGATAGCCGTACCGCCAGTGCCGCCGAGGTTCTTGGCGAGATTGGCAACTGATGCATTCGAGCCAGCTGTATTGATTGCAGCTGTACCCTTGTTGGCGATGTAATAGTCAAGAGTACCGTCCTTGTCCGTGTCAAGACCTGTCAGCACCAGACCATAGTAGGGGGTGTCTTCGGTAGTAGAGAACGTAAGATCCTCTGTCTTTGCCGTTGCACCTGCCGCACCACTCTTGCCAGTTGCGCTGGCGGTCGCGGTACTGAGCTTCGATCCGTAGGTATCCCAGATCTTGTCCACACCGGTTGAGTTGTACGTGGTGGCATCGACGAGCCACACATAGATGTTGAGCGTTCCACTTGCGGCATTGGAAGAACCGAATGCCGGATTGGAATCGCTCGTGATTCCCTTGACGGCGGTGCCGGTCCCCCACGTGATCGTGGCAGCCTGCATCATCCCTACCGCAAGTACGGCAGCGAATACAAACATGAGTTTCTTCATTTTCATTTTCCTTTTGGTTTTGTTTTTCTCGGTAGCAACGCATCCCTGACACGCCACTCCTTGAAATCGTTATTCGTTAGCGAGAGCCGACTTAAACGACACAGTTGCGTCACCAGCTGCCGCTGTCGCCACTTGGAATGCTTCACCAGGTGCAAACTCAATGCTTTGTCCGAGGGGCGAGGAATAATCCTCGTCGATTGCAGCCAGCTCGTCATACCAACCGGCTTCAGCATTGTATTCTCCCGCAATGTACGCAGGGACAAATACAACCTTGCGGACAAAACTACCATTTTCGTTGAGTTCAACAACGGCATCAGACATAGCCTGCCAACCCGTACCGAGTTCGCCCGTAAGATCGCAGTTGGTGATAAGCTGGTCGAGCTTGATGGTCTTTTCGGCACAGTTGGCGACAATCATGAAACCATTAACGTCCGTCACAGTAGCCGTCGGCTTAACTTCACCAGCGAATGTCACTGCGGCATCTCCTGCGCCCGCTGTCGCCGTCTGAATGCCAAGCCCGAAGGTGATAGTCGTGGCATCGAGTGGCGTTGAGTAGTCTTCATCGATTGCAGCCAACTCGTCATACCAACCGGCCTCGGCATTGTACTCACCGGCAATGTATGCAGGAACAAATACGGCCTTGCGAATAAAACTGCCATTTGCATTGAGTTCAACAACGGCATCTGACATAGCCTGCCAACCGTCACCGACTTCGCCAGTAAGGTCGCAGTTGGTCTTAAGGTTGCCGTATGTCATTGTTTCGGAACCGCCAACGCCCGTGAACGTCGAACCGACGAACTGAAAGTTGTTGAGCGGCTTGGAACGGTACCCCACTGTATTAGCCGAGGAAATTCCGTCGGCCTGTACTGCGCCGCAGAACGCCGCGAGCGTCGCTGCAATCATTAGTTTCTTCATTTTCTTTTCCTGTTTCTCCGGAACTCTGTCCGGTTTCTCACCTTCGGAAACATTTCCAAAAGGCATCGCCATAATTTCGCTTGTCAATTTTAAGAAATTGTGGTATACTCAGTTTAGTTTGTCACAAGCTAGGTTATTCAAAAATAGACCGGAAAATCAACGTAAAAACAGCTGCAGGCACTGTAAAATATCATATTCTCAATAAAATAATTCGGAAAGGGGGCATGAAATTGCCGCGCACTTATATTGCTATTGATCTTAAATCTTTTTTCGCTTCTGTGGAGTGTAAGGAACGGGGGCTTGATCCCCTTGTCACAAACCTTGTTGTTGCTGACGAAAACCGAACAGAAAAAACGATTTGCCTTGCGGTTTCTCCGTCGCTTAAAACGTTCGGTATTCCGGGCAGACCAAGGCTATTCGAGGTCGTTCAGAAAATCAGGGAAGCTAACTCCAAAAGGCTATATCAGTACCGCAAGGCTATACACAATTATAAAGCAGACTTTTCGGGAAGCTCATACCTTGAAACAGACCTGAAAAACAATTTATCATTGGCGGCGGATTACATTGTAGCCCCGCCACGCATGGCTTACTATATGGAATACAGCACGCGCGTTTACAATGTTTATCTGAAATATATTGCTCCCGAGGATATGCACGTTTACTCCATTGACGAGGTATTTATGGACGTGACGAATTATCTCGCGGCATATAAAATGACAGCCCACGAGCTTGCAATAACAATTATCCGCGACGTTCTGAAAACAACCGGAATTACCGCCACAGCTGGAATCGGAACAAACCTCTACCTTTGTAAAATAGCAATGGATATTGTTGCAAAGAAAATGCCGCCCGACAAGGACGGCGTAAGAATTGCGGAGCTTGATGAAATGTCATACCGACAGCAGCTTTGGACGCATACCCCGCTCACTTCGTTCTGGAGAGTCGGGAAAGGATATGCGACAAAACTCGAAGCGCACGGCATATATACAATGGGCGATATTGCGGAAATGTCGCTTACCGAGCGGGGAGAGGATTTGCTCTACAATCTGTTCGGCGTTAATGCAGAATTGCTTATCGACCATGCGTGGGGCTGGGAGCCATGCACTATGCAGGACATAAAATCCTATCGTCCCGAAACGAACAGCTTGAGTACGGGGCAGGTTCTTCAAGAGCCGTACACATATGAAAAAGCAAAGCTCATCACAATGGAAATGACCGACCTGCTTGTGCTTGATATTGTTGAAAAAGGACTTGTTACGAATCAGCTCGTTCTGACGATAATATATGATACGGAAAATTTAAAAAATCCCGAAATCAGCCGCAAGTATCACGGTGAAATAACGACCGACGCTTACGGAAGAAAAATTCCGAAAAACGCTCACGGTTCAAAAACTCTCGACAGACAGACCTCGTCAACAAAGCTTATTCTTAAAGCGATGGCAGAGCTTTATGATAAGATCGTCGATCCGAATCTTCTTGTCAGAAAAATCAACATTGTCGCAAATAATCTTGTTGATGAAAAGAATGTTCAGCAAAAGGAAGAATATGAACAGCTCGACTTCTTTACCGACTACGCCGCCATTCGGGAGCAGAATGAACGGCAGGAAAAGGAGCTTGAAAAGGAAAAACACATACAGCAGGCAATGCTTCATATAAAGAAAAAATTTGGTAAGAACGCGGTTCTGAAAGGCATGAATCTCGAAGAAGGCGCAACGTCAAAGGAGCGAAACAACCAGATAGGAGGTCACAAAGCCTAATTATGAAAGACTACAGCCATATCATAAACCTCCCTCATCATCAATCAGCCGTGCGAAAGCATATGTCTGTTTCCGATCGTGCCGTGCAGTTTGCTCCGTTTGCCGCTCTCACAGGCCACAGTGAGGCAATAAAGGAAACCGCAAGGCTGACAGACGATTTTTTAGAAATGGACGAGGACAGCCTTGAAAAATTGTCTGCGAAACTGCGGCTGCTTAAAGAAAAACTGCCCGAACAGCCCGAAATAACGGTAACATACTTTGTCCCCGATGAAAAGAAATCAGGCGGAGCGTATGCCCAAAAAACAGGAATAGTCAGAACGATCGAAGAAGCCGAGCGCAGGCTCGTTTTCTATGACGGCGACAGAATAGACATTGACATGACTGTTGATTTTAATGGAGATATTTTTTCTGCTTTGGAATATTGGAAAAACGGTTGAAAATTGTGGAAATGCGTGATATAATGGGATTATAAGAGCAGTTAATCTGCCAAATAAATTGAAAATTTAAGGGTGACATACACGAAATGATTAAAGCACTATTTGTAGATTTTTATGGCACTATTGTTCACGAAGACGGAGAAGTGATAAAACAAATTTCACAGGAAATATATGATACTGGAAAAGTAAATGATAAATCAGAAATAAGCTCTTATTGGTGGAGTGAATTTCAGAATGCTTATCTTAGCGCATATGGCGATAATTTTGTAACTCAAAGAGAATTGGAATACATGTCATTAGTAAAAACAATCCAGCATTTCAATTCATCTGCCGATGCAAAGACATTGAGTGGTTTGATGTTCAATCATTGGATAAAACCACCTATTTTTGAGGAATCAAAACAGTTCTTTGAATTATGTTCGATTTCAATCTATGTTGTATCCAATATTGACAGAGATGATGTGTTGCAAGCCATCAAATACCATGATTTGAAGCCGGCTGATGTATTCACAAGCGAAGACGCAAAAGCATATAAGCCAAGAAAAGAGTTATTTGAATTCGCATTAAATAGAGTAGGTTTATCTCCCGAGGAGGTATTACATATTGGTGATTCCTTAAGCAGCGATATAAAAGGTGCTTCATCTATCGGAATAAATGCGATATGGGTTAATAGAAGCAACAGGGAACCCCCAGATAATGTTATGGCTGTAAAAAATCTATTGGAAGTATATAATACAAAATATTTCTGATAGATAGCACCGCACTTTTTTATTGAACAGTTTAATGTGCCAAAAGAGCAACCCGCTGTGGCTGCTCTTTTTTATGTGGTTTCCGCTGTCATGCCAATGCGGATTTGATTGAAAAATTGGTTGAAAATTGTGGAAATGCGTTGTATAATAGATTTATGAAGGCAGTTAATCTGCCCTACAAATCGAAATTTGACGCAGCTGTGCGAGTAGAGAAGGGAGTAATTATTATGCCTATGCTAAAAAAAGGGGGAACTATTGGAATTTTTAGTCCATCATATCCTATCACCGCAGATTCACCGGGTGCAGCGATCCGTGCCGAGGAGTTTTTCAATTCTAAAGGATACAAGATAAAAAAAGGAAGTCTTTGGGGAAAAAGCTCCTTTTATCGCAGCGGTTCAGCAAAAGACAGAGCAACCGAGTTCAATGAACTTCTTTATAACCCTGAAGTTGATTGCCTTATGGCAAGCATTGGTGGATTTGTATCAAATGCAATGCTTCCATATATCGACTATGACTATTTTGCAGCAAACCCTAAGCCTGTAGTCGGAATGTCCGATACAACATCACTGCTTATGGGGCTTTACGCTAAAACAGGTATCACAGTTTACTATGGCACGAATTTTGCAACGAGTTATGCCAGACTCAGCCCTTATAGTGATATAGCATTTCAATGCTTCTGTGATGTGATAAATTCTACTGAAAACTATACTTACACTATTCCCCATTTTTATTCAGATGAAGTAATAGATTGGGATAAACCTATTATGTCAGAAAAACAGATACCGAATAAATTATTAACATTAATCGGTGGCAAATCAACCGGAAGGCTTATTGGAGGAAATCTAAATACACTCACAAGTGTTTGGGGTAGCCCTTATATGCCGGAAATTCAAGAAGGCGATATTCTTTTTTTGGAGAATACGGAAGAAGGGGCGGACTATACAGAACGATATATCACTTGGTTAAAACTATGTGGTGTGTTTGAACGTCTTGGCGGATTGATAATCGGAAAACACAGACAGTTCGATGACTATGGAACTAAAATGAAGTCATACGAAATTCTTTTGGATATTATAGACAAAGCAAATTTCCCAATACTTGCAGAATTTGATTGTGGTCACTGTGTCCCAATGCTTACTCTGCCGATTGGCATGAAAGTTGAGCTTGATTCTGATGCTCAAACCCTTAAGATAATACACTAAGTTTTGATTTACCCTACTTACAAATTCCCATTTATCGAGCAGCTTAACACACCAAAGGAGCACCCCTCACGGTTGTTCCTTTTCCTATATTTCTGAGTCGCAAGTTCTTTTTTATGTGGTACGTGATGTTAGCCCAATGGCAATTAGATTGGAAAAGTGGTTGAAAAAAGTGGGATTGCGTGGTATAATGAGTCTGTGAGAGCGGTTAATCTGCCCGATAAATCGGAATTTATAAAAGAAAGAGGCATTGTACGTTATGATTGATTTCGTTAAGTCTACAGAAATGAAGATCTCACTTGCTCCCGATCAGGAGGGGATGCTTTCAACAAAGGAAACAATTAAGACGATTATCAGGGATAATCCTGATACGGTTCTGGCTTTTGATATATTTGACGAAAATGATCTGATTGGTTTTATTCTGGTTAATCGTTTTGAAGAGCATAAATATTTTTTGTGGGAATACGCCATAGACATAAGCCACCAAAATAAACACAAAGGCACAGCCGCACTAAAAAAATTTATTGACCTTATGCGAATTTGTTATGATGCAAAAGTTATAACAACCACATATATTTACGGTAATGACCATGCGAAGCATATATATGAGAAAATGGGGTTTGAGGAAACCGATGTGGTGGACGAGCAAGACTGCCATGAGGTAAATATGGCTTATTATATATAACATCGAAAAAATTCGTATAATCGCTGATACATATTCCCATTTATCGAGCAGTTTAACACACAAAAGGAGCAACCACCCCGGCTGCTCCTTTTTCATATATCCCCCGAGCCGCAAGGCTCTTTTTTATATGGCAATTAGATTGAAAAGTAGTTGAAAATTGTGAAAATGTGTGGTATAATGGAGTTATAAAGGCAGTTAATCTGCCCTACAAATCAGAATTTGATGGGCAGAGGTGATATACTATGAGCATACGCACGAAAGGCAGACGCAGAATAATTGTCGGAAACCTAACTTATGTTTGGTATGTTGCTTTGGATTATGATACCCCGTACAATGTTTTGAATATAGCGTCAGATGATAAATGCTTAATTTTGTCTTGTCCACTCCAAACCAAGATTGCCTATGTGATAAGCAAGGGCAGAATGTTTCAAGCAAAAGAAACAAATGGTACTTGGAACAGATACTTGTTACCATTTGATACCCCAGATATTATTACTCCAAAATTTGTTGAGAAATTGATTGTTTGGGCAACCCAAAGTGAAAACGCAAAAGAAACAAAATGGAATGGAAATGATGTACCTGTATAAATTTCCGTTTTTAGAGCAGTATAACACACAAAAGGAGCACCCCTCACGGCTGCTCCTTTTTCATATATCCCCCGAGCCGCAAGGCTCTTTTTTATATGGCAATTAGATTGAAAAGTAGTTGAAAATTGTGAAAATATGTGGTATAATGGGGTTATAAAGGCAGTTAATCTGCCCGATAAATCGGAAGTTGACGAGGATTACTATGAACTTTGAACTTTTACCGCTTGAACAGGCGGATATAGGCATATTCAAGCACGACATTCAAGAGGCTTTTCAAAAGAGTTATGAAGATGTTTACGGTGAAACTGAGGGAATAATACTGCCCGAAAAGGATATAGACAGCTCTCTGAATGCCGTGGGAAGCGTTGCATACAAAGCCGTTGTAAGCGGCGAAATTGTAGGCGGCGCAGTGGTTACGATAGATGAAAAAACGCAGCACAATCACCTTGATTTACTGTATGTCAAATATGGCACACAGACAAAAGGCATTGGTTTTGCAATATGGAATGCGATTGAAAAAGCCCACCCTGATACAAAGGTTTGGGAAACCTGTACTCCGTATTTTGAAAAGAGAAATATCCATTTCTACGTTAATAAATGCGGATTTAAGATAGTGAAATTCTATAACGAAAAAAATCCCGAACCCGATATGCCCGATGATTTTATCGGTGACGGCGGTGACGGAATGTTTGTGTTTGAGAAACAAATGAGATGAAACAGTTATAGAACTTCCCATTTGTCGAGCAGTTTATTTCGCTCAAGGAGCGCCCACTAATGAAGCGCCCCCAAAAGTCCAGACAAAAATGAAAATTAAACTGATTGTGAATGAGTTCGGTATTGTATCGGGCTCATTTCTTATACTTCCACATTTATTTCTTCCTAAAGCACAGTAATTGTCATCGACCGACAATCTCCCCGTAACTAACCAAACAAACATTCCCCATCTCTTCAGCTTTCTCGATACAGCCTTTTGTAAATCCCGACTTTGAGAAAAGATAGTAGTGTACATTTGTATATGAGAAGAGCTTGCTTCTTTTTATAAGTGTTTCAAGCACACCACGGTCAACCTTTTCGTTTGTCCATTTGCATTCGGCAAAAAGCGCGGTATCCTTGTCCTGTTCACCCATAATATCAATTTCCGTCTGCTTCTTTTCCGTTGGATCATTGCCCCACCAGCGTCCGAGAGAACTAAACTCCACAGGACATTTTTCATCAAGAAGCTGCTTCCAAAGATACTGTGTACATATATCCTCGAAAACCTTACCCATATAATCCGACAGATACGGCTCGGTACGCTTATATACACGGTCAGTCGCGCCACGCATAATAATGGAATTATTATCAAGCACAAATCTGTACCAGAATCGGAACATATTGTCCTCGATATAATAGATCGTCTTGCGTGAATTCTTTTCACCGTAAGGCGTTTCCTTCTGCACTATACCGAGATTCATAAGATTTTTGATATATGAGGTACACACATTAGTATCTTCGCCAACTTTAGTGGCAATCTCTGACATTCTTGACGCACCCGTTGCAATAGCGGTAATAATCGCTGTATAAATGGCAGGCTCGCGAACCTCCTGTTTCAACAAATTAGTCGGCTCTTCATAAAGAAATGAAGTAGGATTTAAATATGTGTTTTTGATATTATCTTCTATGCTCAATTTATCGTTCATCTGAAGCAGATACTGCGGAGTACCGCCTACAATTCCATATATCAGCGCCTTGTCTTCTGCGGAAAAATTTTTGAAGAAACGACAAGCTTCCTCAAAATCAAATGGAAGAATTTTCATTTGTGCAGTACGCCTTCCGTACAGAGGCGCCTTATAAGCAAGCACATTATCCTCCATATATGACATTGAGGAGCCGCAGAGGATAAGCATCATTTTTGACGTGTCCTTGTATTTGTCAATCAGCATCTGGAGAGTAGAAGCAAGGCTTTTTGAAGAGCGTGCAACATAAGGATACTCGTCAATTACAAGTATAATACGCTCATTTTTGGATAACTCAAACACATATTCAAATGCCGCCTGAAATGACTGAAACGATGTGTTGACAGCAATACCGCTGGCGTATTCGACAATGCTCTTGCTGAAATTTTCAAGATTCTGCTTGGCATTGCTTTCAACGCCCATAAAATAAATAGATTTTTTGTTGTCTATAAATTCATTGATAAGTACTGTTTTTCCTACTCGACGGCGACCGTATATAACTGCAAATTCAAATTTATCCGATGCGTAAAGGCTATTAAGCGACCTTAATTCCTTTTCTCTGCCGATAAACATTACAACACCCCCCAGCTTAATTTACTGTATTATATCATATATTATAGATTTAGTCAAGTACGATTATGCAAATCATACTTGACCTTTTTATTAACACTTTCTGTTTTAAAAAAGCACAATTCACCAACGCGCCCTCTGCGATTTTATGCGGCCTTACAAACTTATAAAGGCTTTTCTCCAACGTCCCCAAAAATCACCTCTAATTTTCCTGATAGGTGAGAGATGTAATTCCGGACCGTTTTACACAAATAATGAAAAACGGACGACGGGTAATCTTTTCCAATCATAAGAGCTTTTCCGCTTGCAGGAAAAGTGGCTTGAGCCAGACGAAAGACAGCGCTGTCAGCTATGCTGACCACATCGGAGAATGCCGATGTGACAGCGCCTCTTATGCTCTTCGGTTGTTTTAACTGCACTTCGAAACGTCAGTTGAGACTGACAGCGCGCAACCGCATGGATATGCGGTTTTTAAGGTGCGCAGTCATTGCGCAAACGCTGCTTTTTTCGACTGCGCATTTTGCGCAAAATGCGCAAACGTGGCTGCAAAGCCTTGTATAATGCGGACTCATTTTCACAAATTTGCGCATTATTTTTTCAGCGATGTCACATATGCGCAATTTGCGCGTTTTAAAAAAGTCATGTTCATATCTGCGCATTTTCCGCGCCTTACCCGACTGATTTCGCATTGATACGGTCAGATTCGGTTCATCTGCACAGCTTGTTTCAAATTTTGCGGCAAATCACATTTTGCAGGTTTTGTTCCGTTCAAGTTGCAAAAATGTCGGGAGTTATGTTCGGATTTGAAACAGTAAACGAGTAACAAATTTGTAACAAAAAAGGCGCAAGATTGTTACAGCCTAAAATACAGGCGCAGAATTGTAACAAAAATGTTACAGTTTTGTTACAGATTAAATATAGGGCGTGCAATTTTGTAACAAAAGTGTTACAAAAATGTAACAGACTAAAATATGGGCGAAATATTGTAACATTATTGTTACAGTTTTGTTACAATTTATTAGAAAAAAAGAGAAAATCTTGTAATGTTACAATAATTCAAAAAACTTTTCTATTCCCCTTGATTTTTTTATTAAAACGGGATATAATATATTCAAATCACGATTTACTAAATCACGATTAGATAAGTGGGGTGAGTGTATGTTTATTGGGCGAGAAGCCGAATTAAAGTTTTTGAAAGAACGCTATAACAGCGACAAGGGCGAGCTTGTTGTGCTGTACGGTCGCAGACGTGTGGGAAAAACCGAAACGTTAAAGCAATTCTGCAAGGGCAAGCCGCACCTGTTTTTCTCCTGCCGTGAATGCACCGACAAGCTCCAGCTGAAGAACTTTTCCGAGAAGCTGCTGAAAGAGAATATCCCCGCAAGCGCATATATATCGGAGTTTGCGGATTGGGATAAGGCGTTCCGCAGTATAACCGAGCTGCCCTACGGCGACAAGAAAAAGCTGGTTGTGATTGATGAGTTCCCGTATATGTGCAAGGGAAACGAGAGCATTCCCTCGATTTTGCAGAACCTGTGGGACGAGCTGCTGAAAGACGAAAACGTAATGCTCATTCTCTGCGGCAGCGCAATGAGCTTTATTGAAAAAGAACTGCTTGCGGAGAAAAATCCTCTCTACGGTCGTGCGACAGGCATTTATAAAATGACCGAAATGGGCTTTTATGACGCAGCTAAATTCTTCCCGATCTATTCCTCAAGAGATAAGGTTATTGCGTATTCTATTCTGGGCGGAATTCCACACTATCTTAATCAGTTTGACAGCGACAAATCCCTTGAGGAGAATATCAAAAAGAATATTCTCTCAAAGGGCAGCGCTCTTTACAGCGAGGTTGAGTTCCTGTTAAGGCAGGAACTGCGCGAAACGCCCGTTTACAACTCGATTATCGAGGCGGTGGCTCTGGGTAATACAAAGCTGAATGAAATAAGTATGAAGTCGCTTATTGACGACACCTCAAAGACAAGCGTGTATCTGAAAAACCTTATCGAGCTTGGCATTGTGGAGCGTGAGTTTTCCGTTTCGGAAAGCGTAAAGGAGAAAGCGAACACAAACAAGGGCTTGTACCGAATAACCGATAATTTTTTCCGTTTCTGGTATGCTTTTGTGTTCACGAATATATCCGAACTCGAGGGCGGCGATGTGGACGGAGTGTACAGGTATTCCATTGAGCCGCAGCTGCACGAATTTGCGGCAATGCCATTCGAGGATATATGCCGTGAATATGTGAGAGAACTGCAAAAAGTGGGCGAGTTGCCTTTCCGATACGCTAAAATGGGCAGATGGTGGGGCAGGACAACCGTAAGGCGCGGCGAACAAACCGAGCTTGCCGATACCGAAATCGACCTGCTGGCAGTATCCAAGCAGTCCGACAAGTACCTTGTGGGGGAGTGCAAATTCAAGGGCAAGCCGTTCAGATATTCGGAATATCTCGATACCATAACGAAACTGTCAGACCGCAAGGACAAGGCGGAGTTCTGGTACTACCTCTTTTCCGAGTCGGGATTTGATGAAAAAATCGTTGAGCCGGCGCGGAGCGACAGCAGGCTTGTGCTGTGCGGGTTAGACGAGATTGTGGGGTATAAATAAAAAACAGGGGCGGCTTTGTGGTCGCCCCTAATGAATTTTTTGAAAATCAACTTGACATTTGCCATAGAAAACGTTCTCTCCGTCTATATCCCCTTTTCATTTATCCGCGCGCCTTACGTCGGAATTCAATCTATGTTGCCGATGTTATCTTGCGCTTTATGCAATGCGTCAATAACCATTTGAATACGAAAATCCGGGTTGCGTATTTTTTTCAATAGTGATATAGCCCTGTCAAATTCTTCAATGACCAAGTCATAATTTATATCGTCGCAGGCATCTTCGTCCATATCTTCAAGAAAATCGTACTCATCTTCTTCAACGTTGTCCCATAAAATTTCCTCGCCGTACGGATCGTCGTCTTCATAGGAATCGCAAGCTGCCTTGTCTTCAAGGTATGTGCCGAACGCTCTTACCGCAAAATCTACAGCGTCTGCGGCTTCGTTCAACATATCTTCCCGCGTTTCGGTTTCGGCCATTACTTCCCTGCGGAGTCGGCTTGACTCAGACGTGCCATAAATCATTTGCATAATTTTGTGTTCAATTATTGTCAGCATGTCCAGCTTTATCGCTGCGCTCTTTAAAATTTTGTAAAATTCCGTTTCTTTCATAATAAAACTCCTTTTTCATGTTTTGATTTCTACCTGTCTTTATAAATTTAACTTTTTAATATCGTCCAGCAGCTCTTCATCAGACCTGAACTTCCATAAATCCGACACGGAAACCTCGACGACAAAATCCTTGTCGAGAGGATAAATTTTCATGCCGTCGATTTTTCTCCGCATAGATTTAAACGTTCCTGCGCTTTCGGGAACGAACTCACTCATGCGAATTCTTATTACTGCGTCATCGTCGCCGCTAGGCACTACGCTGAACCCTGTCATGTCGCTGTTAAAGTTCTGCGCGAAATACTTTATGACAGAAAAGATTGAGTCGAGAGCCGGTTCATTTATAAAATACGATCCGGCCTTGTCTTCGCGATTTGCATTCTTTAAAAACTCATCATGCTGCATACAGCTTATCATATCTTCCATACTTAGCCCTCCGTTATCTTGTTCTTGTCATAGTAGCCATGCAATATGAACTGTACAACCAATTTTCCACCTGCACTGAATAAGCGGAAGCTGTTACTGTAGACGAATGCTGTCTTCTCAAACATATCCATGTCAATGTCTGTTATGGCGAGAGGCTGCTCGAATTCGAAGCTGACGTGTAATGTGTCGTCGCCGCACGGCATCCTGTCTGTAGTTTCAACCGCACCGTGATCTCTGAAGAAATCGACTATCTGCCAGTAGATCTCATCAACACTCTCGTTTACGGTATACCTGTTTTCGGTGAGATCTTTGTACTGCGTCAAGAACAAGATGTTCTTGAGCATATCCATGCTTTTGGCGTCCATAGATGAAAGGCTGTTGGAAATTTTAAACTTGTCGACCTCGGTGAAATCCTCGCCCTCCAGTTTGCCTTTGACCATTGACTTTGGCAAGGCGGTTGACCTGTTACTTGGTACTTGGAATTTAAGATTTTTGCTCATAAGCATCCTCCTTTTAAAATAGTTAAAGGGAAGCGGCGGCAGTCACCCTCCGCACCCTATGCGGTAAAGCCTCGCACGCTGTTCCTCCTCCCTATACTAGGGAAGCGCTGAATAAATCGCGGCACGCAT
>OQVQ01000836.1_pt1 | contig 13424 bp, 9 predicted proteins | sample 1691491 | NCBI WGS metagenome assembly OQVQ01 (sample SAMN03418252, study PRJEB22391) | human gut metagenome | biome: human-gut; feature: organic feature; material: feces | host: Homo sapiens | place: Tanzania | collected 2013-01
ACATACGCTCCATAAAGCCAGAAGCGCCGAAATGGGAGTGGCACATGACAAACGATATGAAATATCATCTTGCTGAACAGGGGATAGCATTGGCAAAGAAACTCGATAGATGAAGAATAGTCGGTTGTCATTTTCCCGACAAGTTCCAATTTGTCAAACTGATAAAGGGCGCACTTTTATACACCTTGTATGTTGGCATGAGAAATGGAGCGTATCTGTATCGATACGCTCCATTGACTGTTTTATGAACACCCCTCTAACGCACTAGCATTTTTGTGACAGTCTGTTTAAAGTTATTTCAAAAGCTCATCAACAATTGAATTCCGCTGCTCTTATCCGCGCAGCCTGTATGCGCAGTTTTTATTTCGACAGCATAAAAAATACCGTTTTGTTTTTCAGCGAAATGCGTAGAACCTCTGCTCCGCGCTCTGCAAGCTCTTTCTTGTATTTCAGAAAAGAATGATCGATTTGAAAGCCGAGCACATCCTCGATTTCATCGAAGGTTAGGCTGAATTGCCCCGGTTCATGCTGCATAACGTATTTCCACAGCGGTTCGTATTTGCTCATTGCCGCACCTCCTTATGTATATATCAGATCGGCTTTGAATCGCCCGAAGTTTGCCGAGCATTATTGAATTATACCACAAAACAAGCCTTTTTTACAGATTTTGACAGATGCTGTATTTCATGTTTTTTTGACATGATTTTAATAGTTTTCAGCAATATATTGTCACAAATTGTTGACATACACCGCCAAAAGTGTTATCTTATTCAAGATGGATCTTTAAGAGCGGTACGGAGATGCCGGCAAGATTTACGGACTTATGAATAAATTGGAGCCGTGTCCCGGGCATTATGCCCGAATCGGCTGTTGCTTTTTGTTTTTCTGTATGCTTTGCTGTGCGGCAAAGCTTTTATTTTGCCCTTCTGCACTCTTCCGTTTCGAATTTACCCTTCCGTCCGAAATACTTTCAGGGAGAAAACGACGATGAAACTTATCTATGACGTCAACGACAAACCCAAGTTCCGTGCGAATCTTGTTTTCGCATTCCAGCAGCTGCTTGCTATCATAGCGGCAACACTGCTTGTTCCGACCCTTGTAAACAGCGCATTCGGTGAAGCAATCCTTGACCAGGGCGCGGCATTGTTCGGCGCAGGCGCAGGCACCCTTGTCTACATTCTTTTCACAAAGAAAAAGAGCCCTGTTTTCCTGGGCAGCTCCTTTGCATTCATCAGCCCGTTGATCGGCGCATGTTCATTCGGCTATTTCGGCATTCTTATCGGCGCATTCATTGCAGGTATTGTTTACGTCATCATTGCTCTTATCGTTCATTTTGCCGGCACAAACTGGGTTGACAAGCTCCTTCCCCCCGTTGTCATCGGCCCGGTAGTTGCGCTTATCGGTCTCAGCCTTTGCGGTTCCGCAATCAACAATGTCAACAACACCGCCGCCTCTCCCGACGGTTATAACCTTGTGTGCATTCTTATCGGCATCATCACATTCTTTGCAACGGTGCTTGCATCCGTTAAGGGCACAAAAACGATGAAGCTGATTCCCTTTATCATCGGCATTGCCGCAGGGTATGCCGCTGCATCCGTATTCACCGTTATCGGCAGCAAATGCGGCATTGATTACCTTAAAATCGTTGATTATTCCCCCTTGGCAAACAATTTTGAAACCGTAACTTTCGGCAGCTTCATTTCCCTGCCCAAGTTCACCTTCCTCGGTGCAATCAACGAAGGTGCGGGCAAAATCGATGTTGCCGCCGTTGTCAAGCTCTTCGCGCTGTTTGCGCCCGTTGCGTTCGTTGTTTTTGCCGAGCACATTGCGGATCACAAGAACCTCGGTTCAATCATTGACCGCGATCTTATTAAGGACCCCGGTCTGCCCCGCACTCTTCTCGGCGACGGCGTCGGCTCCATTGTCGGTGCGATTTTCGGCGGCTGCCCCAATACAACCTACGGCGAAAGCGTCGGCTGCGTTGCCATCACCGGCAATGCTTCCGTTTCCACCATCGGTCTTACTGCAATCATGGCGATTCTGCTTTCATTCTTTACGCCGTTTGTTGCATTCGTCAACACGATTCCCAGCTGCGTCGTCGGCGGTATCTGCATTGCACTCTACGGCTTCATTGCTGTCAGCGGCCTTAAGATGCTTCATGAAGTTGATCTCGGCGAATCCGAGAACCTGTTCGTTGTAAGTGCGATTCTCGTCACGGGCATCGGCGGGCTCTCCCTCAACTTCGGAGGCGTGGTTGAAATTCCGAACATTGCAACCGCACTCATTATCGGTGTTTTGACCAAGCTCATTGTCGGCAAAGTTAAGTCAAACAAATCCGCCGGTAAAAACTGAGCGGTTATATAAACATCGAAACCTCGCATAAATTGCGATAAAAGGAAAAGCACGGCGCAGTCCGTGCTTTTCTATTGTTTTCGTTTTTAATCCGAAGCACAAACCGGCTTTCAGGGTTTTAGATGCTTTATGAGTTCTTATCTTTTTCGCTGTCGCGAAGCCTCGTCAGTTTTTCAACATATACATCGCAAAGTTCCTTTGCGTACTCACTGTCCCTGCTGCCGGCAACGATGCGGAAGGAAGCATCCGCAGTTCCGGCGGGACGAACACACACCCAGCCTGTGTCACGCTTAAGGCGCAAACCGTCAACAAGTTCTCCGTTTTTTTCGCCCTCTGCAAGCATCCGAAGCATTCTGCCGATATCCTTCCATGCGGTGCGTATGCTCTTTTCCGAAGTATAGACTTTTGGCAGAGCTTCCGCATAATCTTTCAACTCTCCCGAAACAAACATCTCACAAAGCTTCACGACCGCCGCTTCCGGCTCATACAGTGCGGGGTAATATGCGTTTCTTGCAAAGGACAGCCGTCGCTGCTCGGCCAAGCTTTCCTTTGAGTATATAAGCTGAACACCCTGCTTCTTTATATCATCACGATAGGGCTCCGGCAATGAAACGGGCACGACCAACAGTTCGGCACCCCCTTCCTTTTCCGGCAGTCCGAATGCTCCGCCGCCGCAGTTTACGGCAAGCGACCTCGCGATAACCGTCTGCACCTCGCTGTTGCCCAATATGGTATCCCCGCTTATTGACAAGCTGATTTTGCCGTCATTATCAATTTGAACCGCAATCGTGTTTTCGTCAAACACGGGGGAAAGTCCGTTTTCCGCGCAGCTTCTTTCAACATTCCAGCCGAGCCGCAGCAAAACCCTGCTTATCACCCTGCCGGACTGTTCGGGCGCACCGATACGCAGCGTGCGCTTGTTATTCAGCATCAGTTCACGCCGAATGCCGCAGAGAAGACGCTGCTCATAGGCTTCTTCAAGCCCGTTCAGATTTCCGATTATGCCGAGTTCGGCATCAAGAGTGGGCTTCTGTTCGCCGAAAAGAAAACCGGCGCGCACAGAGCGCATTGCATCGGGCGAAAGTTCAATGCCGTTTTCATCAAACAACACAAGTTCGGCATTTCTGCCGTTGTTATTGACATAGATTCCTCCCGCGCAGCCTGTTTTGCGCACGGTATACGAAAATGCAGACATGCTTGCGGCATTCACGGCCTCGGCATCAACGCCCTGCGATGCAATGCCCGCAAGCACCGCATACTTCAGCACGACCGAAATCGGCTCACCCGATGCACAGACAGCCGCCTTTGCGGGCAGAGCAAATCTTGAAGCAACAGCCGCTCCGATACGCAGCGCCGCCTCCGGAGTCATCTGTTCATCCGCATACCCGTGAACAATGCAGCCGTCAAATTCAACACGGCGCGCGGTGCTGCCCCAAACGATATTGTCCTTGCAGCTGCTTCCGTTTTCAATCTGTTTATGCGGCCAAATGCAAACATTCGGAAGAACAGTCACGCCCGCACCGACATGAGTTCCTGCTCCGATCGCGCTCCCCTCAAAAAGCGAAACACGTTCATCGATTTTTGCATCCTCACACACAACCGCTCCGCGCAGCTCGGAATCAAATCTTATGTGTGAACGCTCAAACAAAACCGACCGTTTTACGCTTGCACCCTCTTCAATTGACGATGCGCTCCCGACAACCGAATACGGTTCAATGCAAACTCCGTCCGCAATTCTTGCGCCGCTGCCGATATAACAGGGCGGAATCAGCTTTGCGCGCCCGGAAATGTTTGCATTCGGTTCAATCAGCACGCCGCCGCAATCCTTTGCTATGGTTGAAAACGCACATTTTCCGTTCAGCATATCCTGCTGTGCTTGTCTGTATTGGGCAATATCGCCGATGTCGCACCAGTACGCGTCAGTTACATGACCGCGGATTTTCATTCCGCGACGCAGCATTTCAGGAAACAAATCCTTTGAAAAATCAAAATCCGTATCCTTCGGGATAAGTTCCAGTGCATCGCTGTTCAGGATATATATTCCTGTGTTCGCATAATCGCTGAACACTTCGCTCCGCTCCGGCTTCTCCAAAAAACCTTTTATCGTGCCGTTTTCGTCCAGCAATGCAACGCCGTATTCCGTGGGTTCCGCAACACGTTTCAGAACTATCGTTGCAGCAGCATCGCTTTGCTCATGCGCGCGAATCACGGCTGAAAGGTCAATATCCGTAATTCCGTCACCGCTCAGAACAAGGACGCTCTCCCCCGCCCCTTTTTGAGCAATTTGACCGGCGAAAGATTCTCCGTCGGAGGTATTCCTATGAGAAATCCCTCCCAAAGCCGCACGGACGCTCCCTGCGGTGCCGAGTTTTCTGCCGGGATCCGAATAGCTTGCGGAAATTCCCCATGCTCCGCCGCTTCCGATATGTTTTTTAATCATATCACCAAGGTAATGCAGCGTAAATACCGCCTCGTTGATATTGTGCTTTGCAAGAAGATCCATTGTGTAATCAAGAATGGGTCTGTTGAGCAGAGGAATGAGGGGTTTCGGTTTCGTGCAGGTCAACGGCCGCAGACGCCTGCCGTCCCCGCCTGCCATTATAACAGCTTTCATAAAAATAATACCGCCTTTCGATTGAAATTGCGGTATTATTGTATGAATCTTTAATAAATTGAATCAGCGGTAATTATTTCCTGTCCTTGCGGCGCAGCGACTTCGCTCGATTTGCAAATTTGCATGAAACAGGCGCAGCCGAACCCGCTTAAGTATTAAAAATACTTAATGCCGTAGAAATAGCAGTTACCTTCAATCGTTGCGTAATATTTTGTGTAATCCGTCCATTCCGTGCCGAGATATGCGGCGCGATAAAACAGAACTTTTTTCGGCAGAGTGCTGCCGTGCTGCAAAAACACGTATTTTGCGGCAGCCATCGCCTTTGAATTCGGCGTTATTGAATTCAGATACGCACGCGAATACCCGAACTGCCCTGTCTGGAAAATTACCCCGGGAACACTGTTCGGGAATTTTCCCGATTTGTTCTTTACACGGTTATAAACTATGCTTGCAAGTGCCCTGTATCCGATGTAGGAACTGCCCGGGCCTTCTGCGTGAATAAGTGCGGCAACAAGGCGAATATCGCTGTCCGAAAACTCACTCGGATTCGGGTCATACATCGGCGGCTGAGTCACAACAGGTTTCGGTGTTGCATATGTGCCGACGGTGACAAACTGACGGAAAATGTAACCCGTCTGCCCGTCAAGATCCACTTGGAACCACTCGCTCGTTTTTCCTGTTATGTAGAACTCCGTTCCGAGCGTGCAGATTCTGAGAATTGCAGCGGATGTTGACGGCTCCTGCCGCATATTCACAAATGTTTCGTTCGCGTAACCCGGAACATAGTTAACTTCCTGCATAGGTTCCGGGGTCGGTGTGGGTTCCGGAGTCGGTGCAGGCGTCGGCGTCGGCGCTGCCGTCGGTGCAGGCGTTGCGGTTGGTTCCGGCGTGTCTGTCGGAATCGGCGTGCTGCTCGGCGAATCCGTGCTGCCGAAATCCGTTCCATGCGGCATTTTATCCGCTCCGCTTATGTTTACAACATAATCGTCGTTACCCTTGTTCTCCGCACCGGATGCCTTTCCCGTGCATCCTGCCGCAATTGCGGCAAGCGCAATGAACAAAGCCAAGACAATCAGCAGGTGTTTGTTTTTTTTCAAAAACTTCACAACTTGCTTCCTCCTTCGGGTAGAATTTATACCTTTTGGGATAGTGTTCCTTTCAGATGATATACCTATTCATATCATCGGCATTATTTCGGGAAATACGTTCTGAAACGTATTTTTCATCGATCACAACATCGATCATCGGGTGATCTCCCGTTGCATTAAAGGAAATATCCTCAAGAAGATTCTCAATTATTGTGTGCAAACGCCGCGCACCGATATTCTCACCGGTTTCGTTTGCGTGGAAAGCCGCTTCCGCAACGGCGCGGAGAGCCTCCTGTTTGAACTCGATTCGGATATTATCCGTTTCAAGCAATGCGGCATACTGTTTTGTTATTGCGTTCTGCGGAGCGGTCAGTATCCGCTCGTAATCATCCGTTGTGAGCGCATTGAGCTTCACAACGATCGGAAAACGCCCCTGAAGCTCCGGAATCAGGTCGTTTATCTTCGAAACATGGAACGCACCCGCTGCGATAAACAGCATATAGTTCGTGCGCACGGGGCCGTATTTGGTTGAAACGACAGAGCCCTCGACTATCGGCAGGATGTCCCTTTGTACGCCCTCTCTGGAAACATCGGGGCCGCTGCCCGCGCCCTTTGCGGCAATCTTGTCTATTTCATCGATGAAAACAATGCCGTCCTGCTCCGCTTTGTCTATTGCATCGCGCACGACCGCATCCATGTCAACAAGTTTTTCCGATTCTTCATTTGAAAGAATGCGCCTTGCATCGCGAACCGTTACTTTGCGTGCTTTTGTTTTTTTGGGAAGAACCCCGCCGAACATTTCATTCAGATTCAGGTCTATTCCCATTGCAAGCATGGTATCGTTGCCTGTTGCGGTTTCCGCAACCTCGATTTCGATCATTTCATCCTCAAGCCGACCGGCCTGCAAATCGCTGATTATTTTGTTTCGTTTGGAAATATGCTCCGCCGTCTGTTCCTCTGTCGGCTCATTCTTTTTAACCGCAACTCCTGTCTCGCCGCCGGGAGTCAGCGAACCGAACAGCTTTGCAAGCCCGTCGGAAAAGCTGTCCGCAGGGTTCGGAGTCTGCTTTGCGGGAAACAGTTGAACAGCTTGATAAGTACATTATCGGACAGGACGAAGCAAAGCGCACCGTTGCGATCGCGTTGCGCAACAGGTATCGCCGCAGCCGCCTTCCCGAGGAAATGCGCGAGGAAATCATCCCGAAAAATATCATTATGGTCGGCCCGACGGGCGTCGGAAAAACAGAAATTGCCCGCAGGCTTGCGAAGCTTGTGGATGCCCCGTTTGTGAAGGTTGAAGCAACAAAGTTCACCGAAGTCGGCTATGTCGGGCGCGATGTTGATTCCATGATTCGCGACCTTGTGGAGGCTTCCATTCGCGGGAAGCTCGGTATTTTCCTTCAGTGCGCGCGCCGCTGCAAGCGCATACATGCCGCCGCTGCCGATTGCGGCAATGCCGTCATCGGGTTCAATAACCTCGCCCGTGCCGGACACAATAAGCAGGTCGGAAGCATTTGCACAGATAAGCAGCGCTTCAAGCTTGCGCATGACCTTATCGCTGCGCCAATCCTGAGCAAGCGCAACAGCCGCACGGCGCAAACTTCCGCCGTACATGGTCAGTTTGGCTTCAAATCTTTCGCAAAGCGTGAATGCATCCGCAACGCCGCCCGCAAAACCGACAACAACGCTGTCGTTATATATGCGGCGAACCTTTCGCGCTGTGTGTTTCATTATTGTTGCTTCGCCGAGAGTGACCTGTCCGTCACCCGCAAGAGCGCATTTGCCGTCTTTTTGCACGGCAACAATGGTTGTTCCTTTTATATCCATTTTGTTTCCTCTTTAATTTTCCGATTCAAAACATATTATTGCAGTTTTTCATGTTCGATGCCGGCCTTTTGGCGCATCAACTCAAGCCTTTATCATTTTTCCTGTTGTTTCAGTTCGGCCGCAATGCTGTCAACCGTTTGCAGCGCACGCTGCGAAAGTGCCTCGAAACGGCGGCGTTTGTCGCGCGGCGCATCCGGCAAGGTTTCCATAATGCCGAAATTCGCATTCATCGGCTGGAAGCTGCTGCCGTTATATTCGCTTACATAATGTGCAAGTGCTCCGATTGCCGTTCGTCTTGTAAAATCGATTTGCGGTCGATTGTTTACAAGCCGTGCAAGATTGATTCCCGCAGCAAGCCCGGATGAAGCACTTTCAACATAGCCCTCCACACCGGTGAGCTGCCCCGCAAAGAACAAATCCTCACGCTCACGCAGGGAGTAAAAAGGAGTCAGATGTTTCGGGGATTGAAGGAAGGAATTTCTGTGCATAACGCCGTAACGCACATATTCCGCATTCGCAAGCCCGGGAATCATTCCGAAAACGCGCTTCTGCTCGCCGAACCTGAGATTGGTTTGGAATCCCACGATGTTAAAAAGCGTGCCCTCGGAATTATCCTGTCTGAGCTGCACAACGGCAAACGGTTTTTTGCCGTCGCTTGCGGTGCATTCTGCAAGACCGACGGGCTTCAGCGGTCCGTATGCAAGGGTCAGGTCGCCACGCTTTGCCATGACCTCAACCGGCATACACCCTTCAAAAACGTTGACGGTTTCAAACTCGTGCAGCGGAGCGGTTTCCGCCGAAACAAGCGCACGCACGAATTCGTAATACTCACGCATTGTCATAGGGCAATTCAGATAATCACTGCCGCGTCCGTAACGCGAGGCCCTGCTTATCCGATTCATATCAAGCGATTCAAGCGTTACGATCGGAGCAGCCGCATCAAAGAAATGCAGGCTGTCTCCAAGCAGGTTTTCAATGTTTCTCATCAAAGCACCGTCTGTAAGCGGCCCTGTGGCAATTACCGCAGGTTCAGTCGGGATTTCCGTTATTTCCCGGGAAATGAGCTCAATATTCGGATGTTTTTTTAGCTCTTCCGTTATTCGTTTTGAAAAATCAGTGCGATCCACCGCGAGCGCACCGCCCGCCGGAACGCGCGTTTCGTCCGCAATTCTCATTACAAGAGAATTCATTCGACGAAGTTCTTCTTTCAAGAGGCCGACGGCATTATCCAGCTTATCTGAGCGAAGCGAGTTCGAGCAAACCAATTCGCATAGGTCATCAGTTTTGTGTGCAGGCGAATGCTTGCCCGGCTTCATTTCAAAAAGGTTGACGTGTATGCCGCTTTCGGCAATCACATACGCCGCCTCACAGCCGGCCAATCCTCCGCCGATAACAGAAACCGATTTCATTGCTTTCCTCCTCCTTGTTCGCGTTTGATGTTTTTATGCCTGTCGGCATCATGCTGCACTAAGAATAATTCATCTCCCCTTCTTGCTCTTGCGAAATCACCGGGGAATGAAATAACTCCCTTTTCAGTCCCGTGCCTCCGCTTTATCCGCAAGGTCGGGATAAGTGTTTTTAATCTCTCCGCTCGGAACAACAAAGCCGCATTCCTTTTCGGAACAGACAATATAGCGTCCGTTCGGGCCCATTTTCCACACGGTCATCCTTCCGCAGCGCGGGCACGGTTTGCCTGTCGGCAGATACCACGATACGTAATCACACTCCGGATAATTCTCGCAGCCGTAAAACGCTCTGCCTTTTTTGCCCTTGCGCTTAATTATTTCCCCGCCGCATTTGGGGCATTTCACGCCGACTTTTTCAACAATGGGCTTTGTGTTTTTGCACTCCGGATAATTCGGGCAGGCAAGGAACCTTCCGAATCTGCCTGTTTTATATACCATCATTGCGCCGCATTTATCGCAGGGGATATCCGAAACCTCATCGGGAATTTCAATACGCTCAACGGTCTTGAATGCCTCTTCAAGAGATTCTTCAAACGGAGGATAGAAATCTTCAATCAGATTTTGCCAGCGTTCCTTGCCTTCTTCCACTGAGTCCAATCGTGACTCCATATCCGCCGTGAACTTGACGTCAACAATATTGCGGAAATTATCCTCCATAACTTTGTTCACAACGAACCCGAGATCGGTGGGCACAAGCTGCTTCTTTTCTTTTTCTACGTACCCTCTGTCGATAATTGTCGAAATTGTCGGGGAATACGTGCTCGGCCTGCCGATTCCCAGCTCTTCAAGAGTTTTCACAAGGGATGCTTCGGTGTATCTTGAAGGCGGTTCGGTAAAGTTCTGCTTCGGGTTCAGAGAAACAAACTTAGGTTCACTGCCGACTTCCATAGCGGGAAGGGTCGTGTCCTTTTCGCCTATGCCGTCATCCTGCGACGGGTTCGAAACGGAATAAACCGCCGTGAATCCGTCAAAGATTTTTTTTGAACTGTTGGTTCGATATGTGCATTTCGGCTGAGTCTGCGTTTCAAGCGTAACAGTTGAAGTTTCGTAAAGCGCATCACTCATCTGGCTTGCAAGGAATCGTTCGTAAATCAGTTTGTAAAGTTTATACTGCCCCGGTTCGAGATACTGTTTCACCGATGCGGGCGTGTTTTTTACATCGGTCGGACGAATTGCCTCATGCGCATCCTGGGAACCCGCTCTGCCCTTAAAAACATTGGGCTTTTCGGGTACGTAAGCTGCGCCGAACGCTGTCGCAATGTATTCTCTCGCACTCTGCTGCGCTTCGGCGGAAATTCGAACCGAATCCGTACGCATATACGTAATCAAACCAACGCTGCCCTTGGTGCCGATATCAACGCCCTCATAGAGCTGCTGAGCGCAAAGCATGGTTCGCTTCGGCGGCATTGAAGCGCGGTTCGATGCATCCTGAAGCATGCTGCTCGTTGTGTACGGTGCAGGCGCATGACGTGTTTTTTTTGCTGTTTTGATGTCCGCAACGCAATAAACCGCTCCGGTGGACAAATCCGCAACGCGCATTGCATCGGCTTCCGTCTGAAGCTCCGTCTTTTTGCCGTCAAAACCATAGAATTTGGCTTCGAATGTACGCTTGGCAAGATGAAGTTTTACTGTGACGGTCCAATACTCTTTCGGCACGAAATCAAGTATCTCGCGCTCTCTGTCGCAGATGAGTTTTGTCGTAACCGACTGCACACGGCCCGCCGAAAGTCCTCTTCGAACCTTTGCCCAAAGCAGCGGGCTGATTTTGTAGCCGAGCAAACGGTCAAGCACGCGCCGCGCCTGCTGCGCATCAACAAGGTTTCTGTCAATGCAGCGCGGATTTTTGACCGCCTTTTGAATGACTGTCTTTGTGATTTCGTTAAACACAACACGACAGGGCTCGTTTTCATCCAGCTTCAGCATTTTTGCAAGATGCCACGAAATCGCTTCTCCCTCGCGATCAGGGTCGGTTGCAAGCACGATATGCTTTGCGTGCTTTGCTTCTTTGCGTATTTTTTCGATAACTTCGCCTCTTCCGCGAAGGGTAATATATTTGGGTTCAAAGTCGTGTTCAACATCAACACCGAGCTGGCTTTTCGGCAAATCGCGAACATGCCCGTTCGATGCAATGACCCTGTATTTTGAGCCGAGATACTTTTCAATCGTCTTCGCTTTGGACGGCGATTCCACGATAACCAATGTCTCTGCCATAATCCTCCTTCGACCGTTTGGTCGTTTACAGTTAATTTACAGTAAAATCCGATTCTGCCGCACCGCGGCGGCAGTTCAGCAACAGCTTTTTTCACAAGAAGCGAATTGTTCAAACTCTGCCTGATCGGGTTTGCGATTCTGCCGGTGATACGACTTACGGATCAGCTCAATGTATAGATTCTGCCCGGCAATTGTTTTATTAAACCCGAAAATTCCAATTCTGTCAAGTGCAAGTTTAAAACTTCGACCGGGAGCTGCGTAAGCTCGCAGATTTCGTCAAAGTTTTTTTCGCCCAATTCAATCAAATCAAATAATATCTTTTGATTACCCGTCAATTTCAACTCACTGCTGCCCCTGCCGCGCAGCTCTGATTTTTTGCTGCATTCAGGATCGATTCCGAGATGAAACAGCAAATCCTCTGCACTGAATACAGGTTCCGCCATGCCTTTTCGTATCAGTTCGTTCGTTCCGAAGCTCATCCTGTCCGTGATTCTTCCGGGCACGGCATACACGGTTCTGCCCTGTTCCAACGCGCAATTTGCAGTTATCATCGTTCCGCTCTTTTCACCCGCTTCAACAACAAGCACGCCGCAGCTCATTCCGCTGATTATTCTGTTTCTCATTGGGAAAAAATACGTTGCAGCACGCGTGAAAGGCAGGAATTCGCTCATCACGCAGCCGTTCTCGATTATTGCTTCCATAATCTCCGCGGTGCCGTCGGTTTTTGCCGTGCAGACGCCTTGTCCGAGTATCGCCGCCGTCGGATATTTTTGTTCGGCGGCACTCAACGCTCCCTGCGCCGCAAGGCTGTCGCAGCCGTAGGCAAGCCCGGAAACTATGGTAACGCCGTTTTTTGCCAACTCACAGCCCATATGAGCGGACACTTTTTTTCCGTAATCCGAACACCTTCTTGCACCGATTATTGCAAACGGCGTTTCGGCCTGCAATCGTGCGCATTTGCCTCTTGCATAAAGCACAAACGGCGGATCCGCAATATATTTCAATTCGGTCGGATAAGCTTCACTGTTCGGAGTCAATGCTGAAACACCGTTTTTTTCAAGGTCCGAAATGAAATCATCAATATAGGCATCCGATGCCGTGAGCCGCAGTTTTTCGGCCTGCTCCCGTTTTATCATGGTTAAAATATCGGAATCAAAGTTTTTTACCGCTTCAAACAACTCCGAAATCGAGTCAAAATTTCTCAGCAGTTCGTTTGCCTGCTTCGCCCTGCCTTCAAAAGCAATGCTCAATCGGATATAATCCCTGTCCGCCTTTTGATACTCCATTTGCCCTCCGTTCGGCTGCCGCAGTGCCGATTACGTCACAGTTTGCTCCAATATTTGCTGTCCAAAGAGCGATATTGAAGGGCTTCCGCAACGCATGCCCCTGTAATTTTTTCCTCGCCCGCAAGGTCGGCAATGGTTTTGCTAACCTTAATCAATCTATCGTATGCCCTTGCAGACAGCCGCAGCCTGTCGAACGAAAGCCTTATAAGCTTTTCCGCATCGGGTTCCAGTGCGCAATACTTTTTAATATGTTTCGAACTCATCTGCGCGTTGAACATTATGCCGTCGTTTTTAAAGCGTTCACGCTGAATGCATCGCGCTTTCGAACCCCTTTCACGAATTGCCGCCGAGCTTTCGCCCGCCTGTTTGGACGCAAGATCCTCATACGCAACCTCTGTCATCTCAACATGAATATCTATCCTGTCCAGCATGGGGCCGCTGATTCGGTTTCGATAACGCTCAATTTGGGACGGATTGCATCTGCATGGGTTGATTCTTGAACCGAAATTTCCGCACGGGCAGGGATTCATGCTTCCGCAAAGCATAAAGTTTGCGGGATAGCGCACGCTCCCCGAGGCGC
>OQVQ01000840.1_pt1 | contig 13398 bp, 9 predicted proteins | sample 1691491 | NCBI WGS metagenome assembly OQVQ01 (sample SAMN03418252, study PRJEB22391) | human gut metagenome | biome: human-gut; feature: organic feature; material: feces | host: Homo sapiens | place: Tanzania | collected 2013-01
GATCACCTACCTGAGTTTCTCCATCGACCACGAAGGCCCGTACCTCCACCCCGATTTCGACTCCGACCACTGGCGCTCCCAGGAAGGCCCGCGCCACTTCACCCACCAGCCGGAGAAAAGAATACACATTGTAGAATCTTGTTGATATGTCAATTGGGGAGGAATCTTTTGCGTCAGTTTGGTGCATATTTTAGGAGAAATTGCATTGACTTCGTGCAATTTACTATATTGCCGTAAAGGATGACATATAGACCGGCTATGCCAATGTCATCCCTATCAGGTTTTTCGGCCTTCTCTATTGACCCGCTGTTGCGGAATGTGAAAATTATCCATAAATTGTGATGTTGATTTGAAAAAAGATTTATGGATATGAAAAAGATTTTGACCGCTTTGACAATTCGGAGGTTCCGGTCTTCCCGATATATTCACCGTTCGCAGAGGATGCTGGAATCAAAGAGTGGATGTAGTTGTATATATTGTGAGAATGATTACATTTGTCACATAGGGTAAGAATCTGGTGAAGTCGGAAAAATCAAGCACATAATTATGGATATCAAGAAATTCATAGGAGAAGCCACTGAATATGACAAAAAACAGGAAGTGGAACACCGCAAAGTGAAGAGTTGGCTGAAAAGTGTAAGCGCCTTTGCCAATGGTGACGGCGGTTGTCTGCTTTTTGGTATAGCGGATGACGACACTGTCGTCGGACTGGAAGATGCCAAGGAAGACTCGGAATTCGTCAGCCAAAAGATAAAAGAGCGCATAGACCCTGTCCCGCAAATCAACATGAAGATGGAGCAAGTGAATGGAAAAGAAATTCTTCTTCTTCACGTGTTGCCGGGGAACGATACACCTTAATTATTATCTGGGTGGTGGCCTGCTCGAAACCTTCGTGCGGATAGGCAATGAGTCTGTGATAGCGGAGGCGACCGAACATAAACGCCTGGTGTTGAAAGGACACAACTCATCGTTTGACGTGCGTCCGAGCGGTGAGTCATTTGATGACTATGCCTTCACCAAATTGCGCGGCCGCTACTATGCATGGAATGGCCTGAGTTTTGACAACAAATATTATCGTTCGTTCGGTTTGGTTGACAGCAAAGGCATCCTGACAAACACGGGATTTTTGATGGCGGATGAGTGTCCATTACGCCAAAGCCGTGTGTTCTGCACAAGATGGAACGGCAAGACTAAAGCGGGAGGGACTATTGACGCGCTGGACAGCACAGAGATAACAGGCAGCATAGTCTCACTATTGGAAGACACAATGTCGTTTGTCCGTCGCAACATTCGCACCCTGTGGTACAAAGAACCTATGCAGCGCATAGAAATTTCGGAATATGTTGAACGCAGTGTGATGGAAGCGGTAACGAACGCATCTTGCTCATCGTGACTACCTGATTCAAGGCAGTGAGGTACACGTGGACATGTTTGATGACCGTTTGGTGATATATTCTCCGGGTTCTATGCCGGAAGGACGCTACATTCAGGAAAGAATATAGAGGAAATCCATTCCGTGAGACGAAATCCTGTAATAGCGGATGTATTTGCCCAACTGGGATATATGGAGCGCAAAGGTTCAGGTATGGGAAAGATCATCAATCCAATCACAAAGCTCTGCCATACTTCAATGAAAGGATGCTTCCGTCATTTTTTTTCTCTGACAGAGTCCAGTTCACCATTACGTCCCCGAATATCATAGAGGTCTGGAGAGAGGAACATCCTGATGCGAAACGGACGTTGTTGAGGATATTCAAGTTGGCACCCAAGTTGGCACCCAAGTTGGCGCTCAAGTAGATGACTTGGATAAATGGATAGAATGTCAAGTGGCTGCTTATCCTGAAATTACGACCGAAGAGTTGGCTTCTCTGTCAAAGAAAGGAATAAGAACAATCAAACGTCACATTGCCAAAATGCCCCATATAAGATATGTTGGGAGTGGCTACAGTGGACATTGGGAAGTGAATGAGGAAGAGAAAGATCTGTAAAGCAAGTAATTATGGCAGACAATCGGTGATCCCTCGTAAACTTCAAGGATGAGTATTCCGCATAGTGGTCGAAAAATTTTCCCCCCAATAACCTTTGAAAATCCACCTTAAACCACTATCTTTGACCTGAGTCACATAACCGTCTGAATATGAGAAACCTATCGAGAACATTTGTCATAGCCTTGCTGACGGTGCACCTGCCAACCATGGCGCATGCCCAGATGCGCATCGGCGAGGAGCCGGCCCGCCCTTCAACAGACGCATGGGAGGCCGTGAAGAACGGCGAGATCTCGCCTTCCCTGTACACGGGAACCGTGTGCGTGTCCATCCCCGTCTACACCTACGATGACCCCGACTTCACGCTGCCCGTCTCCCTTGACTATGCCTCCAACGGATGCGTGGCGAACGAGCGTGCCGGGATACTCGGCCACGGATGGACGCTCACAGCGGGCGGGGTGATGACAAGGGAGATACGCGGGATTCCCGACAATGTCGATGAGACGTACATCCACCACGGCTTTTATTCCACATACCTACTGTCATCGAGACCGACGGGGCGGGTGATGCACATGGACCACATCCAGCCGCGCCCAGGCACGGCCGGCTTCAACTATGGCAGGGAGACTGTTTATAACCCCGGTGTTGTGTACATGGACCTCAGCGATCCAAACAATGAGCGGTACTATGATGCTGAACCAGACATATACCATTTCTCCATACCAGGTTACAGCGGGGCCTTTCACCTCGCCCCCGGAGGGCGCGTCGTCCTGCATGACACTGACGGGAACCCGGCAGACCTCAGGGTCGAGATCGACATAAAAACAAGTGCCACAGCACCGATAAACACTTCTGCCGGAGCAAGCGGTTACCGCTCCTCGGACAGGTTCGTCGGCTTCACGATAACCACACCTGATGGCTACAGATACAGGTTCAACGGAGCCACGGACAATGACGGGAGCTCTCCCGATAACGACGGGAGCAATCTGGATCTGACATGTGGTTCCTGGGACTCGGGATTCCCGCAGCAGATAACGGCATGGAGACTGAGTTCAGTCACCGCCCCGAACGGCAGGGAAGTCAGGTTCGTATATTCAAGAAAGCGCACGGAACGTCTTGCCAGGCCGTCATGCTACGAGGCCGCGGAGACCGCACCCAACGGCAAGGGACAGGTGTTCCTTGAAAACAGCGCCTCCGGCACCTCATATTCGGAGGTCAGCTCCGCGCTCCTTGACTCCGTGGTGATTGACGGAGGCGCGGCCATATCGTTCTCCTACGGAACAGGATCCGGCTATGGCGAGACTGTGATGAAGAGCCTTGACGAGGGCACCAGGCTGGAGGGGATCTCTGTAAGGTATAAAGGCCGGACCATCCGTTCGTGTTCGATGTCGTACACCGCCAACGGGGCGTATCTGGCCTCAGTCACCAAATCCGGAGAGGGCACGTTCGGTCTCAACTATGCCGGCACCGATTACCCTGTCATAGGAACAAATTCCGTGGACCACTGGGGCTACCACAACGGTCGGACCTCGGCTGGAACGTCCTCATTCCTTGACGTCACCGTGACCGACACAAGCACATTCTCCGAGACCGTCAAGCCCGGCAATGTCCGTGAGCCCGACGCGTCCAGGGCCGTCACCGGGCTTCTCTCGCGCATGTCCTACCCGACCGGAGGGTGGACAAGGTTCGACTATGAGGCCCATGACTATTCCAGAGCCGTCATGAGGGAGGGATGGAACGACTTCGCACCGGCCGTCATGGACAGTGTCGGCGTGGCCGGAGGCCTGAGGCTCAAAAGAGTGACCCATTTCGGCTCGAACGGCGACACGCTCGCGTCAAAGAGGTATGAATATGCGCTTCCGGACGGATCGTCCTCCGGGATACTGGCCTACATCCCGAGGTACAAGGTCGTGTACGACGCCTACGGATATGCCCCGTGCAGGTGGGAGGAGTTTGACCAGACATACATGCGGCCGATCCTTGGGCCGATCCATGGCCACACGCGCTCTAACAACCTCACCACATATTCATCCACCCACATCGAGTACGCCTCGGTGACGGAGACGGGGCGTGACGGCGGCCGGACGGTATATCATTTCCGCACCAGCGATGACGTCGGCTGTCTGGACTTCATGCCGTGGACGGAACCGGAGTACGATGACTACATCCTGCATCCGTATCCAAGCCTGGATGCGGCCGCGGCCGCCGTGGCGCCGTCGGTGTCGCTGCAATCCATGCGTGGCAGACTCAAGTCCAGGGAGATGTACGCATCCGGAATAACCTCGCCTGTCTTCACGGAGACCAACCTGTGGGAGGATGTCCCGGGAGTGTATGACACGGTGTACTGCCGCCTCGTGCATTCCTGTGCCAGGACCATGGTGAACACAGGCCGGCCGCGCCTTTCCGTGACGGAGACGTCCGTGTCCGGCACAGACGGGGCTCCTGTCACCGGAAAGGTCCGCCATACCTACAACGCACATGGCCAGAAGGCCTCCGAGTCAAGACTTGACAGCCGCGGCCACTGGATGACCACAAGATACACCTATGTGACGGACTCCGCGTCCGGCCCGGTCGAGGAGATGATGGCCGGGGCCAACGTCATCAGCCGCCCGACGACGGAAAGCATTTGGGACGGGACGGAGGAGCTGTCCAGAAAGACATTCTCTTTCTGCCTCCCTTCCTCATCGAACCAGACCCTCTTCCGTGTCTCTTCCGTGACGGAAACAGACATACGCTCTGGAAGCAGTCTCACGACATCCTACAGCTACGACCGTCTCGGGCATCTTGTGGAGAGGACAGACCCCTACGGGATAAAGACAACCTATGTCTGGGGGTACGGCGGGATGCACCTTGTCGCAGAGATAGTGAACAGTGGGCTTGATGATGTCATGGACATCCCCGGACTCCGGAATATCCACAACGCCCCGCTGTCAGGCGGATTGGGGGACATCGAACAGACACTGAGGGCAAGGGTCCCCGGCGAGACCGAGGTCACCACGTGGGATTACCTTCCGCTTGTCGGGATAATCAAGACCACAGACCCGTCAGGCCGCTCGGTCACCTATGAGTACAACGGAACGGGCAAGCTGAAAAGCGTGCGCGACGATCTCGGAAGGCTGACGGACGCCTACCTTTACTCGACAGACAACAAAAGATAGGAGGGAATATGGAAAAGACCAGACACATCACACTTGCCCTGCCCGCCGTCCTCGCGTTCCTGGCATTGGCGGAGTCCAACGCTGGATGCCAGACAGGCCGGATAAGCGTCTATCCGACCGTCGTCGAATGGTCCGCCGACGACATGTCCCCGCAGGAGGTCCGCGTGACCACAGACGGCACATGGGTGTGCGACAGCCTTGAGATTGGCGGATGGCTCAGGCTCAACGGGGCAACCGGCTTTGGCACGACCCTGGTGACCCTGACCCCATTCCGAGTCAACCCGACCGAGGATGACTGGGTGGACGAGGTTGAGTTCCACTGCGACGGGTCAGACATTTCAGCCACAGTGACAGTGATCCGGCGTGGCAGGGTATATTCAGTGACGACGGACAGGGACGCCTTGAGGTGGGAGGCGGACGAGACGGGGGCGAAGACCCTGCGCGTGACGGCCGACTCTGACTGGACGGCCAGGGTCCTCGGCTCCGGTTTTTCCGTGACCCCGGCATCCGGTTCCGGCGACGGGACATTGACCGTGACCCCGTCCGGGATCAACCTCGGTCCGGGGGAACGCTCCGCCGAGATCCTCATCATCAACCACAGGGCACGGGCAACCGTGCTCCTGAGCCAGGCCGTGTCCGAGGAAAGACTGGCGATAGACGGCAACTGGACACTCCACAGGACATACACAAAGGGTGACGGGGAGTCGTGCCTCCAGGACATCACCTTCCACAACGGACTCGGCTATCCGGAGCAGATCGTTCAGGTCGGGGCGTCACCGGACCGTGGCAGGAACATGGTGACCCCGGTGGTCTATGACCGGATGATGCGTCCGGACGCCAAAGTGTACCTTCCATACGTGTCGTCATCGACAGGCGCGGTGGAGGAACCCACCGGCAGGGTCCTGTTCGATCAGGCGAATTTCTACACAGACCTTTATCAGCGTGACGGTCCCCGTGCCTTCACGGAGACGGAATACGAGCCGTCACCGTTGAGCCGCCCGAGGAGGATGTGGCGCGCCGGCGCCGTGTTCCGCGACAGCCTGCGTTCCGCCGCCGTGGGCCATGGAGGCAACACCTCGGGCGAGGTGCGTCTGCTTGAGGTCAGGCCTGACGGGGCCCTCGTCATAGGCGGCCACTATCAGCCGGGCACGCTCCGCCGCGAGTCGGTGACCGACGAGGACGGATGCGTGACGGTGACCTTCAGGGACAGGCTTGACAGGGTTGTCCTGGTGAGGCGCGTGGATGGCGGTGTCTCCGCCGACACCTATCAGGTCTATGACCCGTGGGGCAACACCGCATGGGTGCTGCAGCCGGAAGGGAGCGCAGCCATGCCGGAGGGGGACACCGTATGGACAGTCCCGGCCGACGATGACGTGAACGGCTCCACCGCCGCCAGGTTCTGTTTTGTCAAGGTCCATGACGGCTTCGGCAGACGCCTGTCCTCAAAGGTTCCGGGGAAAGCTATCGAGCGTTATGTCTATGACCGCGGCGGACGTGTCGTGATGAGTCAGGACGGGCGTATGCGTGAGGACGGTGGCTGGTGGATGACTTACGCCTATGATGCCCTCGGACGGGAGACATCAAGAGGGCTGATGAGATCCGGGGCATATTCCGGGGAGTCCGGGAGGGCCCACTGGCAGGAGCTGTACGACGGGATCACTGCGGCCACATCATCGGAAGCTCCGCAACCGGACTCGCTCATCGCGGAGACGGTCTACGGCATCTCATTGTATGACATAAGGTACATCCACCCCGCCACGGTGACCTCATCGGAGGATTATGGCCGTATCAAGGGACTGAAGACCTACGAGCGGGTCCGGGAACTCGGAGGGTCGGCAGCGGATCTGGGCGGATGGGTGGAACGCTCGTTCTACTATGACTCACTCGGGCGTCATGTCCAGACTCTGGAGATGAGCGCCGACCGGAGCCTGCCGTCATCATGCCTCATGACATACGATTTCAGGGGCAATGTCCTCTCCTCGGAGGAGAGGCACTGGTACTCCTCAAACAGCGTCGAGGATGACCTTGTCTCGGAATTCACCTACGATGAACGAGACAGGATCCTCAGCGAGTCCCATGCTTTGAACGGTGTGTCCTTTGGTCGGATTGTCTACACATACGATGCTTTGGGGCGATTGATAAAGAGGAAGTCCGGCTCCGGACTCCACCCCGTGACCGAAACCCTCACCTATGACATCCGGGGCTGGCTGACAGGAAAGTCCAGTGACATCTTCAGCGAGTCGTTGAGGTACACGGCCCCGCAAAGGCCGGGGACCGCCCCGGCCTTCACAGGCGACATCTCCGAATGGGGCTGGAACAACGGCGGCGGGGACGAGACCTACGCCTTCTCGTATGACAGTTTCGGCAGACTGACGGACTCCAGGCTGTTTGTCGGCGACGCGTCGTCCATGTCCGGCATCTTCTCCGAGCGCGGCGTCGCCTATGACCGCAACGGCAACATCCTGTCGATGACCCGCCTTCTGGACGCGGCCTCCGCCCACGAGTCCCTGTCGTTCTCCTACGAGGGCAACCGTCTGTCGGCGGTCTCCGGATCTGAGCCTTACGCCCATGACGCTTCCGGCAACCTCACCCGCGACGGCCGCAACGGTCTGGACCTCTCGTACGACATGCTCGGCAAGACGTCATCCGTCAGCAAGGACGGCTCCCTTCTGGGCAGCTATACGTTCCTTGCGGACGGGACGAAGCGCTCAGCCCTGAAGGCTGACGGCACCGGCCATGTCTATGCCGGCTCGATGGTTTACACCCGCGACGCCTCCGGTGCCCTGTCCCTGGAGTGCGTCCTGACCGATGGCGGACGCCTTGCTGTGGACCATAGTCCGGACGGCGACGTGTCATACCGCCCTCTGATCCACGTCACCGACCACCTCGGCAGCGTCAGGGCCGTGGTGGACGCTTCCACCGGAGCCGTCATCGAGCGGAACGACTACCTCCCGTTCGGTCTGCGCCGCCCCGCCACCAACGCCGCCTCCGGAACGGCCACCGGCTCAGAGACAAGTCCTAACCGCTGGCTCTTCTCCGGCAAGGAGTCCCAGTCCATCCTGAACGCCAGCATCCCTTTTCTCGACTTCGGTGCCAGGATGTACAACCCGGCCATCGCCCGCTGGACCGCCGCCGACCCGCTGTCCGAGAAATACTACGGCATCAGCCCGTATTCATTCTGCCATAGCAGCCCTGTAAACTTTATAGATATAAATGGAGCGGCTGACTTTTGGCATAATGGAAAGATTATAGGTAATGACGCAAAGAATGATAACAAGGTTTATGTCGTAAAGACATTTGAAACCTATTTTTACAATGGTGAGACTCGGATTCCAGGCTCCGGTATTTCAAAAAAAGAGATAACTGCCACCGTTAGATTCATCAAGAAGAATTCAGGATATGCAAAAGCTTTCCAAGAAAGCAATATAGCATATTCAAATTCCATACAAATAGAAAGCTCAGAAAGTAATCGTGAGCGAATGGTGTCTATAATAAGTAAAGATAACGGGAAAGGAGGTGAACCAACAAGCAATAATATGGAATATGGTGGCTACATCAGTAATGGGAATGTAGTAGAAGTAGAGTCTGGACTATTATCTAATCCTAAAACACAATCAATGGCAACCATTATGTTGCCGTCAGACAAGTCTACTTTTCATAGCCATCCAAGTGGAACTATTATTGAGAATAGGTCATCTTCTACGAATACAATTAATGTGAAAACAGCACAAATAATCTATTCGTTTTCCCAATGTCCTTCCACTATAGATATAAACAATGCAGGACAATTCACACATTATGTATTTGGTCGGTCTGATTCAAATGTATATGTGTATACGTCGGCTGGAATACAAGCTGTAATTCCTTTAAAATATTTCGTCAAACCCAAACAAAGATGAACACACATAGAATACTCTTTCTGATAGTAATGATATTATTATCAAATGCATCAAGGTCATTTGGTCAGAATACAATAAACTCACTAATATGTACGGAAATAGAATTTTTTGTAGTAGGCAACCAAACCAATCGGTCAAAGTCTATAGAAAACACAGGGAACGTACTTTACCTATGTGTTGACGGGCTTCCCATTAACTTTGATGCAGATAGCCTGAAAATATCCAACTACACAGTCATAAGGTTCAGTATGCAAGGATTAGATAATTATGACAAGAATTATAGAAGGAAACTGAAATGTGGTGTGCCAACGTTGTTTGTCAGCATAGAGCTAATAAACGACATGTTATCAATAACTGTGACGGAAAGAATCGTAAAAGTCGTGTCTAAAAACAAGGTGTCATTGGCATTATGTACTTGGCAAAAAAGTGATTATGAATATTCTTGTGCTCGCAAAGAATGGGTATTTGTCAACCGTTTTTTTCATGGCATCTAAACGATCATATACAACAATTTCTGCCAGAGCTACAACCAATTCGGCGACCATCTCCAACCGCTGGCTCTTCTCCGGCAAGGAGTCCCAGTCCATCCTGAACGCCAGCATCCCTTTTCTCGACTTCGGTGCCAGGATGTACAACCCGGCCATCGCCCGCTGGACCGCCGCCGACCCGCTGTCCGAGAAATACTACGGCATCAGCCCGTATGTCTATCGCCTCGGGAATCCAATTGTAAATATAGATGTTAAAGTCGATTCTGTCAGGGTGTACATTGAAACTGTAGGGTTAGGACATACTTGGATAAGTGCAGGTGAGGGCGATGAAATGGTGGTATATACTTATGGAAGATATGACCATACATATAAAGGAAATGCATTATCAGATGGTCTTGGTGTACTTGTTCGTTTATCGGGAGATAAGGCCAAAGAATTCAATGACTACAAGCAATCAGAAGGAAAGATGTCTATTTTTACTTTGACGGATGTAAAGGATAATGACATAATGAATATTGCAAATGAGTTGTTTGATAGTTCCGGGCAACTTCCTAGTGAAAGGAGCAAACGATATGCGAATGATACAGATACGCATATCATTGACGAATATAGTCTGCTTAATAACAATTGTACGACATTTGTATCGGATTTGATTAAAATGAGTGGTTCGAAAGTACTCAACTACCAGCGCGTGATATATGCAAGTCCAATTGGGAGTCCGATAAACCATACCATCTACACATAGGTTTGTTAACCCGCGTTCAATGAAATCGTATCTAAGTAATAAATTGAGGAAATAGCTATGAGAAAATGGATTAAAATCATATGGCTAGTAATATCAGTAATAGCGTTTATATTGGTGATATTAATGATAATAAATACTTTGGTAAGTTATAAATATGAGATATCAGAAAGAATGATTCTGGGAAATATGATGCGTGGTTTTGATTCTGTACCTATAGAGGTCGCTGCAGGGTATCTGAATGGGACACTTCTTGTTTTAAAAGGTTTTGTACTATACATAGGGATCAATATCTTATTTATTACCATCACATTATTTGTCAAAAACGATAGGAAATAATAATGTTTTACGATAAGTGGCAGCCGGAACTAATTGATTATATGACTAATGCTAGAAATGGCCATAAATATGACTTTAAAGTCAGCAATGGGGAGTCTACGTCTATCCTCGGATCCAAACCAGATCCTTATCGTGGTATGCCGATAGGCAAAGGCTCTGATGAGAAAAACATATACGCTTCTGCAAGAGATATCGGTAATATTGCCGCCGGCTATGTCGCCGGGGCTAATGGAATAGGATGGATATCCGCAAGAGCAGCTTTTGATGGCTACCAAATACTGTCCAATATACTCAGTTCAAGTATTTCAGGCAACATAAAGACAGGTTTTCGACGGGAAAGCCTATCGACAAGAGTTCCTGAATATTATGGATGGACAAGAGGGTATCTTAATTATAACCATAAACGCAGAATTAACTGGTATTTATATGACAAATAGCGTGACACACGTGATACCAAAGATAGCAAGAATATGCGGTTACGGCATAACCGCCTTGACAGTTGCGTTTTTACTTGAGATGGTCTTTGAGATCATGTATGAGAATCTCTGTAAAACGGTCGAATATAACGGAGTCTATTACTTACCAAGCATTGACACATATATGGAGATATGTTATGGCGCGAAGGACACTTGTGCTTTAATCTATTTTGAGCGTGGAACCATGCCTGAACATTCAAGTTGCTCAGACATCCTGCAAATCAACAAGAGTAGAAGCGGACTGTCGAAGAATCAGAAAGGCTATTGCGATCTTCAACTTTTTTTCACACAATCCAATACTTGTTACATCTCGTGCAACGAACCATGGCGGGGGGAATCATTGTCTTTGGTTTCTAATGGACAAGACAAAAGGAAGGTATCCAATGATAAAGTATCCTTTATTCTTAAACACCCTGATTTATATGAAGTACAAAGCCATTTCAGAGATTCATGCAAGGTGGCTGTTTTCTTAAGCAATGAACTCCAGACGGCCAATGTCGCTTATAAAGGCAGCCTATATGGGGAGAATCTTTCAACAGTTAAAGAACGAAAAGTATCACGATTTGGGTTCTTTCTGTCAAGCATGGCGCAAGTTGTTGATTAAGGGAATATTAGCATATTGATCATAATGAAAAAGAGCGGAATAGCCAAATTGTTGGTTTTCATTATCGCAGTCCTATATTTATTTAATAGTTGGGGCGGGAGAGAATGCATGTACTATATCCCTTCGGAGAAGTTATACATAAGCGTTTGCTTATCACCTATTTCCAACAACTATTATCTTTTCTTCAACAAAGATCACATCTCGGGTCCAACTACTGCGACCAATTGGATAAGATGCAAGAATTATGGCAGGAATCAGTTCCTTACATTACAGTTTGTCCCGACTGCTCCTGACTATGTCTATAATTGGATGCATAGGAGTTTTCCCGCTCAAGGGTTCAGCAAAAAGCCAAATGGTTCGAATATCATCTATATTCAAGGCGGAGTGGATGCGATAACAAAAGTTCATAGTGAATCGTTAAGATTTATGCTGTTTCATTCTGTTGAGAATTGGTCAGGCCCACGAGAGTTCCCTGAATATAATATAGGGGATTCTCCTAATTACAATAATCCGGATTTCGAGTTACTAATGTACGATGACAGGTCGCCATATAACACTATCAATATTATCAAATTGACACCGATATGGAGTAAAAGGTTATCAAAAACAGGTTGGATCCGTAAAGTTTTTCGAAATGAATGGAATCATTGTAAATAACGATCATAGTGGTAGAAGTTGTGCCAACCAGACGATGATCCTTTCGGCAGGCAACGGGCTGAGCGCCTCCAACACGGTAAGTTATGCGTATGACAGTATCGGCAGGCTTGGCTTGAACCCCAGTTACAATCATCTGAACCTTGCAGGTGAGATCGGTGCCGCTTCCGGAGACCAGCTTCACTACACGCACGTCTATGACGGCACGAAGCTGCGCGCCGTCATCGACGGCGACACCGGTACTGTCGTCGAGACCAGCGACTACTACCCGTTCGGAAAGCGGATTCAGGTGACTGCTCCGGTCTCCGAACCCGTTGGAGGGTCACAACATGCCTCGGAGCCAGCCGTCGCCCCGGTAGCCCCGGCAACCTCGGTGGCCTCCACATCCTCCCCGAACCGCCGGCGCTTCTCTGGCAAGGAGGATCAGTCGTTCCTCGGCGCCAGCATCCCTCTCCTCGACTTCGGCGCCAGGATGTACAACCCGGCCATCGCCCGCTGGACCGCCGCCGACCCTCTGTCCGAGAAGTATTACGGCATCAGCCCATATGTCTATTGTGCAAATAATGCTATATGTCTTGTTGATCCTACTGGAAAAGATTGGTATTCAACTACAGATAGTGAAGGTAATATCTTATACCACTATAATGACAATATATATTCTCAGAAAGATTTAGATATGGCAGGAATAAAAGGGCAATATGAAGGTATACGTTTTAAGGATGGGAATACTTATTATAGTTTATTCGGGGAAACAGTCCAGTATTTAAATAACAAGGGTATTCCAACTTTTGAAGGACAAATATATGAGCGCTTGGATAATCTGATTATAAATGACTACACTCAAGAAAACTCTTCACAATCAAGTTGGGATACAGAATTACCGGTGGAGCCAAAGGAAGATTTTTATTTTCCTGGGTTATCCCCGGGAGAATATTCTATCCAATATAATGGAATCTATGATGGAAAATCATTTAATAACACAAAATCCGGATCAATATTTCATTCAAGGGATAAAGCCCATAGTCAACTAAGAATATATCAAATGCCCCCATC
>OQVQ01000841.1_pt1 | contig 13396 bp, 13 predicted proteins | sample 1691491 | NCBI WGS metagenome assembly OQVQ01 (sample SAMN03418252, study PRJEB22391) | human gut metagenome | biome: human-gut; feature: organic feature; material: feces | host: Homo sapiens | place: Tanzania | collected 2013-01
GGTTGGACATTCGCACTCCGAGGTCCGCCGCCTTTTTCGCAAGCACATAGTCCGTTGCAGCGTATCCGGAGCGGATATCCGCATAGCAAAATGCGCCCGTGTAAGCAAAATCCCCGTTCATTACATAACTGCCGTCAACGATGTAATCGCGGAATTCATCCGTCAGCTCCGCAAAGGCATTTTTAATCAATGCGGTTGAAGCGGCAATGTTGAAAGTTCTTGCTCCGTAGGCCTCAATTTCGGTAACGGATGTTGAAATATCGGAACAATAAACGATTCCGCCGACCGTATAGGAAAAAGTTTTGAGCGAATGTTCGCTTTCGTCCCCTATATAGTTTTTTTGCGCCGCTCCGTAAAACGAAAGTTCGATTTTGTCGCCCGGCTTTATTCCGATACTGTCAATATCCCCGTATGTTTCGCGCAGTTCATCGTCATACATTCCATAGTTAATCATGATATTTCCGTCCGAACCGCGCACCGCAAAAAGCAGAACCTGTTCCCCCCGCTCATAAGCCTGCCTGTCGAATGCCGAAAGGTCAAGTTCAACATCATCGCGTGCAAGAAGCCTGTCCGTTATGAATTCGGGGTATGCATACAGATTTGAGTGTATGCCGTCATCATACGGCACATAATAGTATCCGTCGCGAAGCTCCGCTTTGTCCGACGCCCGCGAAGCGGCAAACGCAGGGGAGGATTCCGAACCCGCATAATTCAGCTCAACTTTCATAAGTATGTACGGATCGACCCGCACCATGCCTTGAATTGTGCGCATCTGCTCAACTGCCTTTTCGGGAATCAGGTGTTCATGCATCACATCGTTTTCGTAGTCAAAATCGCTGCTGCAATAGATTTGATATGCGGGGAACCGTTCCGTTTCATGTTTATTGCTCAAAGGCGATGCGGATTCCACCGCCATGAAAAACACTGCCGCACAGAACAGGGAAGCGAGCGCAACGGTCAGCACACGCTTTGCCGCCGCAATGCGGCGCGCTTTTTTCCGTGCAACATGCAGCCTGCCCGTCAGCGGCTGATGCAGAGCGGTTTGAAAAACGATCAGCCGCATCAGAATGATTCCGAACAGCCAGCAAAGCACGGCGAGCCCCACTTGTTTGAAAGGGATATCAACAAGAATTTCCGCGCCGTTTTTGAACAACGCCGTGCGAAGCAGCAGCCATGTGCCGCCCGCGCCGAGTAAAATGCCGAGGGCAACCGACGGAATGCAGATGAACAGCATCTCAAAAATCTGCATTTGCCGGAGCTGCCGTTTTGTTACGCCGATGCTGCGGAAAAGCGCAATCTGCCTTATCTGTTTCTGCATCTGCATTATGTTGACGCAGACAACCGCAAGCAGCGTGACGGCAAAAATCAATGCCGTAAAGAAAATGTTGTATGTTTGAGTCTCCTGCTGCGCAAACTTTGTTGCATTGAATGCAAGCGGCACGCTGCCCACGGTCTGATACACTCTTGCAATAAAGTTTGTTTTGTCCGTGTCGAACCCGGTGCAGAAAAAATTGCTTGTCGGTGCATCGCAAAGCTTTATTCGCAGATCGGAATCCTGCTCCTTCTCTGCATTATTAAAGGCCTCCGCCTGCAATTGCGCCTGCCGCACAATTTCTGCACACGCATTTTCCGTCAGGAGTGCGCTGCAAAGGGTTGCGGAAATTCCGCTTTCGGCGCGTGAACTTGTGCCGTCAAGTTCGCAAACGGGCTTCGTTGCCCAAGTCCAAACATCCGTGTATTCTTTAATAATGCCGACAAGCTGATATGTTCTGACAACGTTGACGGGGTGCGATGTTCCCAATGCGGAGTTTTCCCGCGCCGCAATGCTGACGGAGAGCGTGACATCCTGTCCAAGGGTGTAATCGATGCCGAGTTTGCTCAAAAGATCCGCTTCCATCGCGATTTCGCCGTCACTTTCGGGAAATCTGCCTTCGTTAACCGTAATATGGCCGAGTTTTTTCAGCGTTTCGTCCACTGTGCCGACGCCGTCCTCCCCGATTGTTCCGTAAACATTCATGACGCCGAGTTCATCCAGCCAGTCGCTGTTTGCGGCTGCACCCTTAAGCTTTGAATTGATGCCCGGCAGAATCAACTGCCACTCGCCGTAGGTAGTTTTTCTGAACACATCGTTTGTTTTTATCATGCTTCCTGAAACGGACAGCGTGATAACCGCAAATGCAAACGATATTGCCAGGATAACGCTCATAAGAACGCTGCTGCGCTTTTTTCCGCAAACGCTTTGCCACGCCAGCTTCAAACACTCCATTTTTGCCTCCGATCCGACAGCGGGTTTCCGCCCGCTGTCCGCTTTGCTGCTGATGATACCCCTTATTGTAAATTAAAAACCTTACGAACAGCTTTCAGCGTGCCTTACAATAACGTAAGACGGGCACGGCTGCACATATTATGTTTCAAAAATCCGCCGCCGATAAATAAAAGCAGCCGAATAAGCGGCTGCCTTTTTTGGGGAGCTTTCCGCAGCAATCTTCTGCAACTCAAAACAGCCGAACGATCGCCGTTATCAGCAGAACCGATGCCGCAGCAATAACAATTCCGGAGAATACGCAGCGGCAGACAAAGTTTGTTTTCGGAGTTGTGCGCACATATTTTTCCGTGACCTTTCCCTGTTCGAAAAGTTTTTTCAAATCAGGGGAAATATAATTGCGCCTGCGGAAAGCGTTTGCCAATATTGAACCGCCGAAGATAAGGAAGAAAACCGCAGCGATGATTTCGGACAGCCTGCTCACCGTGTTCCAATCCGCTGATGCCGCTGCTCCGCTTGCGTTCACGGCGGCAGCACCGAATAACGCCAACAGCAAATATGCCGCCGCACCGATGCGCAGCCCGTAAACAAGCTTTTTAAGTTTCTTTTCGTTTTTTTCGGATGAAGTTTTTGTTTCGGCCGCATTCTGCCGTGAGTTTTTGTATGCCATTGTTTGCCCTCTCCGTTCCGTTTTTTCCGCCTGCCGTATGCCTGCGCCACCGATATGGTACCACCCGCCCGCGGCCGTGTCAAGCATCGGGAGCGTTCACGATGTTTCGCTTTTCAAAAGGCTCGGCTCCGCCGTTTGCTTTGTCTGAATACCTTTTAATCGTTTTTTTAAAAAGTTAAGGCGTGAAAATGTTCCTTCACTTGCGTCTGCCCGTCTTAAATGATATAATAGACTTGCGATACAACATCGGTTTCGGAAATGCTCCGAATGAGTTCCGCTTACCCCTGCTGCACACCGCAGGCTTAAGTCGGCAATTCACTTCAGGCCGATTGATTTTTTGCAAACAAATTCACGGAGGAAGCACTCATGTTCAAAAAAACCGCCGCCGCTCTTCTTGCGCTCATTATGCTGCTGAGCTTTTTTGCCTGCGACACGCCCGGCGCAAACGGGGGAGAGGATTCGATCCCGTCGCAAAGTCCGACCCTGCTCCCGAGCGCGGCCGATACCGCACAGCCCACTCCGACGGATTCCGCGATCGAATACAAAAAGTTTTCGACCAAACCCTTTTCAAGGGCAGCGACCGTCAGCCGGGCGGTTCTTCACGATGATGACCGCATATCGATTTCGGCGAACGAATTGATTTATATCGATGATTTTGCCGTGCTGAAGCTTACGGCGGAAAATAAATCGGCGGATGACTTGCTTGTTTCCGATGTTTCGATTTATGTGAACGACTGCCTTGTTGAAGTTGACTTCAGTCACAAATTTGCTGCGGGCAAAGCCGAAGATTTCAGTCTGTACATGCCGATTCTTGATATGATGCTGTACGGCATTCGGGAAATTTCCTCCATTGACATTGAATTCCGCATTGCAGCCGCTTCGGGCGAAAAATACTTTACAGAGCTTACCCACCTGTCCGCCGCTTCCGCACAGCCGCGGGAACCGGGCGAATATGATTACAGCGGCTATATTGCAGGCGATATTGCTCAGGCCATTCATTATGATAAGTTGAACGCTTTCAATGACTCTCCCGGTTTTGAATCCGACGGATTGAGCCTTGCTTCATCCGCGCTCATCACCGTCAACGAAAAATACCGTGTGCTGCTTGAATTTGAAAACGCCGCTGCCAAGCCCGCAGAGGTGAACATCGGTTATATAAAAATCAACAACCTTGTTGTTTTTAACGAATTCGATCATGCCGCCTTCCGTATTCATCCGCAAAAACATGCTGTTATCAGCATTCCGCTTTTCACAAAAGCACAGCTGCTTTTATACAGCATCGGCAGAATTGCGGATGTGCAGTTTGATATCACGCTGACAAACGAAAACGCCGAAATTCTTTCACGCGGTTCGGCTTCCGTTGCGATTCCCGGCAGAGTCGGAAACTTTGACTTTTCCAATCAGTATGCCAATTATGATGAGAACGGAGTTTGCATGTTGGTTGCCGGACCCATTGAGAACTTTGATCTTGCAAACAAAAATCCGCTTATCCTCGTTTACGTCAAAAACGAAAGCGGGAAGACGATAAGCATTTCAAGCTTTGAAAAATGTCTGTTTATCAACGGGCGGCCCGTCGAATGTGTGAGTTTTTCAAAAATTCTGCGAAGTGATGATCGTATGCTTTTTGAAATTGAAATTGATGCGGCTTCACTTGAAACCGAGCTTTCCGCAATTTGGGAAATTGCCGTGTCATTCGAAATTTCGGATGAGAACGGTAATTTGATTTGCAAACCCGAAATAAAGCTTCAGGATCCTTCTCAGTCCCCTATAACATCCGCATAACTGCGGCACCGCATAACTGCGGCACCGCATGATTGCAATCATGCATAATTGCTGCGCTGCAATCGGCTTTCTTTATTCAAATTCAACGTTCGTAAGGCAGCCTTCATGCAGGGTTTGCGTGTCGGCTGCCTTTTCCGCATTCTTTTTCTGTTGAAACCGAACATCGCAAGTGATATAATCAATTCGGAGGAATTTTTGCGATTTTTGTTTTATTCTGCGAGATATTTCCTCAAAACTAAATATACAAAGCAAGGATGAACCCCTGTCCCTGCCGGCAGTTCGAAAGCCCCTTTCGGGATCGGCTGCCGCCGTTTGGTTGTCCGTTCCTTGCCTCACGAAATCCCGACCCGATTCGGATTTAGCTTAAACGGCTGCTTTCGGCAGGAACTGCTTCAAAGCTTTTTCCGTTGGCACGGGGCCTGTCGGTGTTTGCTCGGCGGCAGGCAAATAAAAAAACAAAAGCACCGCGGAAGATAAAACCTGCAAATGCGGTTTCCGTTCCCGGGTTTTCGCAGTATTAACACGGAGTAGGTCATAGAAATGAAACTGAAGTTTTTGGAACAGTACAAACACCTCGGAAAGGAGATATACATCCTTTTCTGGGGACGAATCGTAACAAGCATGGGCTCGCTTATCTGGCCGCTGCTGACTTTGATTCTTGAAAACAAACTCGGCTATGATGCAACTCTTATTGCGGGCATTTCATTTGCAATGTCGATATTGCAGTTTCCGATGCTTCTGCTCGGCGGCAGGCTTGCGGACAAGCGCAACCGCAAAAACGTCATTGTCATATGCGATCTGGTGACGGTTGTTTGTTATATCATCTGCGGTCTGATTCCGCTTTCGGCATACAGCATCGGACTGTTTTATGTTGCAAGCGTTTTTGCAACCATCGAGGGCCCGTCATACGATGCACTGATTGCCGATCTGAGTGACGGAGAGGACAGGGAAAAGGCATACAGCCTTCAGTATCTCGGAATGAACCTCGGGCTTGTGCTTGCGCCCACAATCGGCGGTTTTCTGTTCAAAGACTATCTGTGGCTTGCGTTCATTATCACGGGCATTGCAACGCTTTCTTCAACGCTGCCGATTCTTTTCTTTGTCAAAACGCTCAGCATACCGAAAAAGAACATCAGCGCATACGAACAAAAGCGTGAAGGTGTGAGTGTTTTTTCGCTTCTGCGCGAAAGAAAAACGATTCTTATATATCTGCTTGTTGCGGGAATCGGCGGGTTTGTGTATGCTCAATTCAACTACCTTCTTCCGCTTAACATGGGTGCGCTTTACGGTGCGGAAGGCGCGGAAATATTCGGCGTTATGACAAGCGTCAACGCCCTCGTTGTAATCCTTGCAACACCCGTTGTAACGACCTTTTTCGGGCGGATTCGGGATGTTCGAAAGATACTTCTGGGCGAAACGCTGATAGTTGTCGGGCTGTTCTGCTATCGGTTCGTTCAGGGAATCATCCCGCTGTATTTCGTTTTAATGACTGTTTTCACCATCGGTGAAGTATTCAACACCATCGGCGTGCAGCCCTATGTGACGCGGCGCATTCCCTCAACGCATTGGGGAAGGATGAACTCGATAATATCCATTGCATCCGGTGCTTTTTCCGGAGTCGGCAACCTGCTTATCGGCAAGCTTGTGGACACCTCGGGCTTTGATTCCGCGTGGCTCGTTATCGGCATTGCGGGAATTTTTCTCATACTCTGTGCCGCCGCAATGTGCATTACCGATAAAAAATATTTCCCCTTGCTTTATGAAAAAAGCAACCCCGGAGGCACTCCCGAAGCGTTTTCGGATTCGGAGCCGGAAAGCTCTGCGTCGGGATCCGACAAATAGCATTCGGCCTTTTCGGCTGCACTTCCGTACCCGTGCCTTTTGTCAAAAGTAAAAACTCAGTTTGCAAAGATGCGCGAATTGTGTTAAAATTGTGAACGGAGGAGCAGATATTTTCCGCTTTTCCGAGTATTATCCTTCGGATTTTTTCCGCAGCAAAAATTTTTTTGGAATATAACGCAACCGAATCGGCGCGAATTGCGTTATATGAATGGAGACAAAAATTGTCCGACCGCAGTTTCGACAGCATATATAGTGATTATTCACGCCTTGTCTTCTGGGCGGCATATCGTGTTGTGCCAAACAGGGAGACGGCGGAAGATATTACGCAAATTGCTTTTGAACGTGTTCTTTCCAATCTCGGCAGGCTGGCCGGCCTTGACGACGGACAGTTGAAAAGCTGGCTTTACCGCGTGTCCACAAACATCGCGCTTGATCATCTGCGCCGTGCAAAACACGAAACGCCGGTTGATGCGCCGATAAGCGAGGATATCGAGGATTCAGCCCTCCCGCTCGATGAGGAAGTTGAAAGGCGCCGAAAAGCGGCAAAAGTTCGAAGTGCGATCGACAAACTTGACGAAACGAGCCGCAAAGTCATATTGCTGCACTATTACGCCGGTATGACCGTTCGCGAAATTTCGGCTTGCACGGGCATCAGCGAAGGAACGGTTAAATCGCGGCTTATGAAGGCAAGAAAGCGGCTTGCGGTTATGCTCGGAGAGGAGGCAGCGGATGAAAAAAAGCGGAAGAAAAAATGATTATTTCTGTTCGAATACGGTGAATCTCGAAGCAGCGGATTCCAATCATTCCGCCGACACATGCACGGAATTTGACAGTTCCCGCACAATTGACGAGCTTCTTCGTTGGGCTGCAAACGAAAGCACGGCCGAGATTGATTTCGAATCGATTCGTCTTCGCGCTGTTGAGAGCAGCCGAAAGTCCAAAATGCAGCGCATACGCCGAATCCGTGCGTTGACGGCAGCAGGCGCGGCCATTCTTTTGATCCTGTTTGTTTTTGCACTCACCATCGGAAAAATCAACGATTGCGCAAAAGATCCGCAGGTCAGTGCAGGCCTCACGCCGAATGCAGGGGCAACACCCGAACCGTTTTCCGATCCGATGAACCTGCCGTCCGGATATGACAGTTTTCAAAACGCCGGAACCGTCGCCGATGAGGCGATAAAAAACACAAACATGTTCCCGCAGAATCTTCCTTCCGAAATGCACAAAAAGGTTGATAACGATTCCCTGCGCATTTCTGCCGAAGGTTTTGATGCAAACGGCAACCGCCTTTATTACGATTGCGAGGTTGTTGATGTTGCGCCGTATCAGCTCTCTGTCGGCCAGGTCGGTTCGTTTTCCGACGGCGTGGATATTGTTTACTATTGGCAGATAACAAGCGGCACATGCTTGCGCGTTCGTTTCTTTGGGTTTAAGCAGGCAACCGCTGAAATGCTCTTTAACCAGCTTTCAGGGCAGATAACGGGCACGAGCGGGAAAACCGCTGCTGTCGTGGCCGCACCTGCCCCATGGATACCTTCCGTTATCAGCTCGGGCGATTCCGAACCGCCCGAAGACGGTACGCTGCCTGTCGTCAGTGTTCCTTACATCGACAATTCACCTGCCGAAACCGCACCGGTTTATGCTGCTCCCATCGGAACAGCTCCGACAGTTGATATTCCTTTTGAGCAGATATCGGACTCCGGCTACGATGCAATCGGGGAAATCCCCGTCGTTGCCCTTAACTCCGAATCGGCGGAAATCGGCGGCACATCGGCAAAGGTCAACGGAAGTTCGGTCTGCGGGAAATCCGACAGGGTCAGTTCTCCCTGCCCGGGAAGCAGCAAAGTTGACTGCGGAAGCAACAGTTCAAACACCGGCAAAGACATTGCAGACGGGAATGACGGTACAAAAAACGTTGTCAGGACGCAGCTCAATGATACGAACGGTACGTTCGAAAAAACTCCGGCTGACCGTCCCTGATTTTTGGGCAAACGCAGGACAAGCCTGCATCAGGACACGGCTCTCATATTTTTTGTTCTCCGAATTGTTTTCGATACTCTTTAATAAACTTAACTCGGAAGGAATCCGCGCATAATGAGCAAAAGAAGAAGATGCAGAAACGTCGTAACAGTTGTTAATGTGCTGAAAGAGCAGGGTGTTTTAACAATTGATATTCAGGAGGCTTTCCGCCGCGGCAATGTTGACGCCCTTATTTTTTCCAATAAAGATGCGGTGCTTATCAAGCACTCATGCGGAGCTTACATGCTTTGGGCTGCAACCGTTGAAGCCGGAAGGCTTGCCCTTCGCGAGGTTCCCGAAATGCGGGTTTGCGTTGTTCACGGGCAAGCTGCTTTTGAGGCAATTCGCTGCGAACGAAAAGGTTTTTCTGTTGAAAAACCCTGCAAGCAATTCTGCCGCTACTCCATGCAGCGGCACAAGGCGAAATCTCCTTTTCCGATTCGGGAACTGACGACGGACGATCTTCCCCAAGTTGCCGCGCACTATAAGCTTGAATCCAAGGAAGAAATAGCTGCAACGATTGAACACGGGCTGATGTTCGGTGCCGAGGTTGACGGAGAACTTGCCGGCTTCATCGGAATGCACACCGACGGCAGCGTCGGAATGCTTGAAGTATTTAAAAAATATCGCCGGTGCGGCGTCGGCAGTGCACTTGTGTCGCACATGAACAACTATCATGCCGACAGAGGATGGACCGTTTACGGACAGGTTTATTTCGATAATGATGTTTCCCTTGCGATGCAGCGCCGTCTCGGGCTTGCCGAATCGGAAGACTATATCCGTTGGATCAGCGGCAAGGATACGTTTTAAGTCGGTTTGCTCTGTGCATGTTTTTCGCTGCACACGCACGGATTCGGCATCAATAACCGTTCCGTCGTCTATCGCAGCTCAGTCAAAGATTCTTTATAAAAAATAAAAAAAGAACCGTCTCGAGGCGTGTGCCGATAAGACAGTAATTTGAGAAAATTACAAAATCGGCATCTGCTAAGCAGGATTGGACAACAAAACAGGCGGTACCCAGCTTCGGTTGAGTGCTGCCTGTTTTTGTACATCAAAGGGTTAAAAATCACCGATTTTCAGCTCTGTAAAGCAAGGATAGTAAAAAGGGTGAAATAGTTATCGCTCTCATGCAGTTCCTTTGTGAAACAACGAATCGCTGTATAAGGTATACGGTTCGCTGGGAAGTGCGTATATTTACGGTCAAGCAAAATACTCCTCAAAACTGTAAAGTCGATAGAGGGGTATTTCGATGCAGAGTATGTTCGACACTGGGGAAACTGAAAATCAGCTTATATTCGTAGAAAAGTTACATTTTAGGGCGATAAATTCTGGGTATCGTATTGAAAACGGAGCTATCCTTGTGATATACTGTGTATACACACTGACGAGCAGGAGCCACGGCAAATGAAAAAGTTGATTGCTTGTGCGTTCAATATGTTTAGCAGCTGTGTGGAATTGAAGTTCAGCAACAGCAGTATGATCGACATTGACTGAGAAACTGCTGAACGAAAGGGAGAAAGAGCAATGAGCAAGGATATGTGCGTTGCCTGTGACGACGGGATCTTGAATATTCGTGCCGGTGCGATCATCATGGAAGAGGGAAAGCTTTTGATGGTCGGCAATGACAGAGACTATCTCTACTCCGTTGGCGGCAGAGCAAAATTCGGTGAAACAGCAAAAGAGGCTGTTGTTCGTGAAGTGTTTGAAGAAACAGGCGTTCAGATGGAAATCGACCGTCTTGGCTTTGTGCATGAAAACTATTTCCATGGCGACGCGCCTTCCAATCGGAACAAGCTGATTTATGAGATCTCGTTTTTCTTCTATATGAAAGTGCCGGATACCTTTGCGCCGGTCAGCGAAAGCTTAACGGAAGATAACAGCAAGGAGCATCTTCGTTGGGTCGCGCTCGACGAGGACATTAAGATGTATCCCGAATTTTTCAGAACAGAGCTGAATGATCCAACGGATACGGTAAAGCATTTTGTCAAGGGCGAAAGATAATGATTAAGTGGATTTTCTTCGATGTTGGCTCAACGCTCGTCGATGAAACCGAGGCATACGACCACCGTGTTCGTGAAATGATTGCCGGTACAAATATCACCTTCCAAGAATTTGACGATGTCCGAATTGCCCTTGCCAAGCAGGGGCTGGATGGCAACTCCGCCGCAATCAAGCACTTTAGATTGACGAAAACTCCGTGGCACTCAGAAGATGAAGTTCCATGCCCGGATGCACATAGCACATTGTCTGCTCTCATTGCTAAGGGATATAAGCTCGGCATTATCGCAAACCAAAAGCCCGGAACGGCAGAACGCTTGGAGTCTTGGGGCTTGCGTCAATACTTCGATGTAATTGCCGCATCCGCGGAGCTTGGATTTTCCAAGCCCGACAAAGAAATCTTTGAAAAGGCTTTTGAGCTTGCAGGATGTACCGCAGAAAAAAGCGTTATGGTTGGCGATCGTCTTGATAACGACATTATACCTGCGAAAGCGATTGGAATGAAAACTGTTTGGCTCAAAAGCGGCCTTGCGAAATATCAGAGTGCAGAGTTTGGCAAAGATATTGCAGACTATCAGATCAGTTCACTATCCGAGCTGCTTCGCATTTTATGATGCGAACAGGAATTGAGGAATTAGAATATAAGGGGTAACAAAATGAGAATACAACATAAAAATCTAACAATCCGTCAAAACGAGGCTGCCGATGCGAAGCAGCTTGCCGCTTGGTGGAATGATGGTGCTGTGATGGCACACGCAGGCTTTCCCAACGGCCTGGGAACGACCGAGGAAGAAGTTGTAAAAGGACTTAGAAACGGTCTTCTGGTCGTTGAGGAAAGCGGCCGTCTGATTGGCGAGTGCAATTACAACAATGTGTCAGATGGAGTTGTAGAAATTGGCATTAAGATCTGCGAAACCGATTGTCAGAACCGTGGTGTTGGCAGAAAGGTTTTGAGTATGCTGATCAATTGGCTGTTCAGAAATGGCTATGCCAAAATCATCCTCGATACGAACTTGACAAACACAAGAGCGCAGCACGTTTACGAATCACTTGGATTCCGCAAGGTACGAACCAATATCGATTCATGGAAAGACCAGCTCGGTCGGCTTCAATCATCGGTTGATTATGCGCTGGTTGAGCAGGATTTTGTCAGTTATGAGTGAGAGAGACACCTATGCCGAATAAAGCAGATCGCAAGCGACCGACACAGGTCAAATTTTTCGTAGATGAAAGAGAACTCGGCTTGATAAAGGCGAGGATGGCGCAGCTTGGGATAGAGAATATGAGCGCTTACCTTCGCCAAGTGGCGATCGACGGATATGAGAAAAAACCGGATATGCCTGAACGCCATGAGCCGAAAAATCCCTGACTCACTTTTCAAGATGGAGTGATGTTCAGCTCCGCAGGAGCGCAGCCGATTTCTCTGAAATCGTTCAGGGGTTTGGGGCATTTCCCCAACAAGATTGCACGGGCGTATAAACACGAGCATTGCTTGCCAAGTGCGTTTCGCAGTTGGCAGGTAATGAGAAGTGGTTACCGCCGTGCATTGCGTGCCGGAATGGTAAGCTACGGTGTGGGTACTCACTGGATTTGCTTGCTGTTCTGCAAGGAAATCCCGGTCGTACCACGCCGGTTTTCGCAAGTGTACATACACTTGCTGTGCTTGCTATTCTCCGTTTCCCATGTTAGCAAGCCCACCGAAGGAGGACAACAATATGTTAAGGGCAACCGACAAAATCACAGCGCTTTATTGCAGACTGTCCGTGGAGGACACCAAAGAAAAGGACGGCAAGGATGATCCGTCGAACTCCATCCAGCATCAAGAGTTACTATGTAGATGGTGGTTTCTCCCACCTAATACATATGACTACGGCTCATTTGTGGTGAATGGAACAGCAGTTGTAGGAAAGGAGCAAAATAATCCTTATAATTGCTGAAAAACAACACAAAAAGGAGCTGATTCTTATGAAATCTCTATTTGAGGAAATGGGTGGCACTTACCGTCAGGAGGGAGATTATCTTATTCCCAATCTCTCACTGCCGGACGAACCGGAATACCAGATAGGAAAGTATGGGCGTATGCGCCGCAGCTATCTGAAAGAGCATCATCCGGTTCTCTACGCAAACCTGCTCACAAGCGGAACGCTGCATCGGCACCTTGACGAGATCGACCAAGCCTGCAACGAGCGTATGGAAATCATCGTTTCCGATATGGCAAAGCAGGAAGATGTGACCGAAACACTCAAAGCATCTGACCAAATGGAATGGGTGCGCCGCATGAACAGCATCCGCAACCGTGCCGAGAAAATCATCCAGAAAGAACTGATCTTTATCTAAGGAGGTGCCCACGATGACTGTGCTGAAACCGATGCTGAAACTTGCCCTTTTTCCGCTGCTTCTGCTGCTGATTCTGGCGCAGTGGGTGGGCATCTTCCTCACGACCTTCTCCACGATCCTGACGAATCTGCTGGCGGGGCTGTTCTTCTTCGTGGCTCTGGCAAGCTGGGTCATGAAGCTGGCAGACGGCGGCGAAGTCCTGAAAATGCTGATTACCGCATTTGTGGTTTTCGTCCTGCCTTACATAGCGATAGCTGCTATCGCCAAAATCTCCTTTTTCGCTGATGGACTCCGGGATTTTCTCCAATCCTGAGTTCAAGACCGCCCTGCACAACGCACGGCGGTCTTTTTGCTACATCGGGTCTGCACAGGGCAGGCCCTTTTTTAATACGGAGGAACAAGCCTATGAAACTGACGTTTGAAGAAAAAAAGCTGCTCTACACCTATGGCTGCGCCGATCTGGAACTGACCCGCAAGCGGCTGCA
>OQVQ01000842.1_pt1 | contig 13377 bp, 11 predicted proteins | sample 1691491 | NCBI WGS metagenome assembly OQVQ01 (sample SAMN03418252, study PRJEB22391) | human gut metagenome | biome: human-gut; feature: organic feature; material: feces | host: Homo sapiens | place: Tanzania | collected 2013-01
AGCATTGACGGAGAGCTGTTCTCATCGCTGGAATAATGTCGCTTGCCATGCGACCGAACGAATTGAATACAGAGATAAATAGACTGCAAGGCGCAATGCCAAGCAGTCTTTTTTATGTGGAAACGATAGTTGCAGACGTATCAAATCAAAACGAGAACAAGAAAAATCCTGTTTAATCCCGGACAAATCCCAATAAACTGTCCGTTGTTATATGAAGGGGTATTTTACGAGGAATCTCTGCGATGGAATACGATTTGAGAGAATAGCAAGCACAGCAAGTGTAGCCACACTTGCGATTTTCGATTAAGGAAACCCTCCCCTTAATCTGAAAAATGCTTGTTGGGAATGCCTCCAGCACCAACAAAGTTGGTGCCACCTCTTCCTTTACGAAAGGACGGATCGCCTATGGCTAATGGAACAAGACCGATTATCATGCGGCAGAGCTTGTGATTTTCGAGGCGGCAAAGAGTACGCTGCTTGCCATGCATGGTGACGAGAAACTGCCGAGCTTGAAGTCCCTTCAATCCGAACAGCAGCGTCTTCTCGACGAGCAGCAACGGCTCTATGATGAGAGAGCAAAGCTCAAAAAGGAGGCGAGGATGATCGACACCATGAAGGCGAATGTGGACGCATTTCTCAAGCCGAATACAGAGCATGACCGCGACCAGCAGCACAGTTCACAGCGGGAATAAGGGAATAAAGCAAGGCGGTTATCATTGATAGCCGCCTTGCTTTTTGAAAAACAAAAACATCAAGAACTTGCAGCATTTCTTCTGATTTGCAAATGGGCTGATTGCAAACAGAAAGGATTTCATGTATAATATGTCGGAGGTCGTAATTAGCGAATGATTAAAGGGGCATAGACTATGGGAATAAGCTATAAAAAACTTTGGGTATTACTAATTGACCGCGACATCAAGAAGTCCTCGTTTCGGAAAGAGCTTAACCTTTCATCCGGAACTTGGACGAAACTGAACAAGGGGGAAGAAGTATCCCTCTCTATTTTGCTGCGAATTTGTGACTATCTGAACTGCGACATTGGGGATATTTGTGAGGCTGTGCGAACGGGCAAGGACTGAGTCCGGTTTTTCGTACAGCCTTTATGCTATTATATAAAAATAAGAGACCGCTGTGTGTCTCAATGAGGTGATGGAATGCAGATTATAGACAACATTAACAAGACCGTCAAGGACGATCTGAAAGCGGGTATTCACAAAGGCAGTAAGATGTCCGTTGCCGCCGCTTGCTTTTCAATCTATGCGTATCAGGAACTCAAAAAACAACTTGAGGGCATTGACGAACTGCGTTTCATTTTCACTTCCCCGACATTTGTAACCGAGAAAGCGTCAAAGGCGCAGCGAGAGTTTTACATCCCACGAATCTCAAGAGAGAGCAGCCTGTACGGCACCGAGTTTGAAGTAAAGCTCCGCAATGAGCTGACGCAAAAAGCGATTGCGAAAGAGTGCGCAGACTGGATTCGGCGCAAAGCAGTTTTCAAGTCAAACGTCACACAGGAGCAGATGATGGGCTTTATGACGGTCGATGAGAGTACATATATGCCCATCAATGGCTTTACCACCGTCGATCTCGGTTGCGAGCGCGGCAACAACGCTTATTATACAGTGATGAAGACAGAGAGTTTTGAGAACGCAAACCACTATATCAAGCTGTTTGAACAGCTATGGAACGACAAGAAAAAGCTGCAAGAGGTCACGGATATTGTGATCGAAAATATCTCTGCTGCGTATCGTGAGAACTCACCGGAGTATATCTATTTTGTTGCACTCTATAACATTTTCAAAGAGTTCCTTGATGACGTTTCGGAGGACGAGCTGCCTAACGAAGCAACGGGCTTTAAGGAAAGCAAAATCTGGGGAATGCTTTATAACTTCCAGCGTGACGCGGTTCTTGCCATTATCAGCAAACTTGAAAAATTCAACGGCTGCATTCTGGCAGACAGCGTTGGTCTCGGCAAGACGTTTACTGCGCTTGCGGTGATTAAGTATTATGAGAACCGCAACAAATCCGTGCTTGTTCTCTGTCCGAAAAAGCTCTCTGAAAACTGGAATACGTACAAGGGTAACTATATCAACAATCCCATTGCAGCGGATCGGTTGAGATATGATGTTCTCTATCATACGGACCTTTCACGCGAACACGGACAGTCGAACGGAATTGATCTTGACCGCCTGAATTGGGGCAACTATGACCTTGTTGTTATTGATGAGAGCCACAACTTCCGCAACGGCGGCGAGGTGTCCGGCGAGGATGCAAAGGAAAACCGTTATCTGAAACTGCTCAATCGGGTTATTCGTGCCGGTGTGAAAACGAAGGTGCTGATGCTTTCGGCAACACCTGTCAACAACAGATTTATTGACCTTAAAAATCAGCTTGCACTCGCTTATGAGGGCGATGTTGCGCAAATAAACAAAAAACTTGACACAACAAAGAAAATTGACGAAATCTTCCGTCAGGCTCAGACTGCTTTCAACGCATGGAGCAATCTTCCCGCTGCGGAACGCACAACGGACGAACTTCTTCGAACGCTGGATTTTGATTTCTTTGAACTGTTGGACAGCGTGACGATTGCGCGTTCAAGAAAACACATTGAAAAATATTATAATACTTCCGATATCGGCAAATTCCCCGAACGTCTGCCGCCGATTTCGCTGCGTCCGTGTTTGACCGACTTGAGCGATGCAATCAACTACAATGAGATATACGAACTTTTGAATGCGCTGAATCTGTCGATTTACACGCCAACAAAGTACATCATGCTTTCAAAACTGTATAAATATGTTGACTCTGAAAAACGCAACATAACTCAGGAAGGGCGCGAAGAAGGCGTTCGCCGCCTGATGAGCATTAACCTGCTGAAGCGGCTTGAAAGCTCGGTTCATTCGTTCCGCCTGACGGTTGACAGAATGCGGAAAAAGATTGACGAAACCATTAAGAAGATCAACAATTACGAACTCGGCTCGGAAGAAATTGAGTTGACAGATATCGCTGCGGGAGAAGATTTTGATTACGACGATCAGAACACCGATTTCTTCTCAGTCGGCAAAAAGGTCAAAATCGATCTTGCTGATATGGACTATGTTTCATGGCGGCGTGAGCTTGAACGTGATGCGGAAAATCTGGAACTGCTGTCCCTCATGATTGCAGACATCACGCCGAAGCATGACACGAAACTGCAAACATTGTTCGATTTGATCCGGAAGAAAATCAAGCATCCGATCAATCCCGGTAATAAGAAGATCATCATTTTCACGGCGTTTTCCGATACCGCAGACTATCTTTTTGCAAACGTCAGCAGATTTGCAAAAGAGAATTTTGGGCTGGAAACGGCGGAGATCACCGGCACGGTTGACGGTAAGACCACCATTCCAAAGCTCCGTGCGGACCTTAACACGGTTCTGACTTGTTTCTCACCCGTTTCAAAAGGAAAATCCGTACTCCTGCCCGGCAGCGCCGATGAGCTCAGTATTCTGATTGCAACCGATTGTATTTCCGAAGGTCAGAACTTGCAGGATTGTGACTATCTCATCAACTACGACATTCATTGGAACCCCGTTCGCATCATCCAGCGGTTCGGGCGAATTGACCGTATCGGCAGCAGAAACGACCGTATTCAGCTTGTAAACTTCTGGCCGGATATGGATCTCGACGAGTATATCAACCTGAAAAGCCGCGTGGAAACCCGCATGAAGATTTCCGTAATGACCTCCACCGGTGATGATGATCTTCTCAATGCCGAAGAAAAGGGAGACCTTGAATACCGCCGCGCACAGCTCAAGCGGCTGCAAGAGGAAGTTGTGGACATTGAGGACATGACCAGCGGTATTTCCATCATGGATTTGGGACTCAACGAGTTCCGACTCGATCTGCTCGAATACATAAAGCAGCATGAGGACATCGAAACCGCGCCTAAGGGGCTGCACGCCGTTGTCGGGAGGGCGGGGGAGTCACCTGCCGGTGTGATTTTCGTTCTCAAAAATATCAACGACAGTGTGAATATTGACAATCGGAATCGGATTCATCCCTTCTACATGGTCTATATCAGCGAAGAAGGTGAAATTGTCTGCGATTATCTCAACCCGAAGAAATTGCTCGACACGATGCGTCTGCTCTGCCGCGGAAAGGACAAGCCTTGTGCGGAGCTTTGCAGGCGATTCAATGAGGAGACGGATGACGGGCGTAAAATGGGCGAAGTCTCCGAGCTGCTGAGCGAGGCGATCAATTCCATCATTGACGCGAAAGAGGAAAACGATATTGACAGTCTGTTCAAAAGCGGCGGCACATCCGCCTTGCTCAGCGCGGTTTCGGGGCTGGATGATTTTGAGCTGATTTGCTTTCTGATAATTAGGAATGAGAAATTAGGAGTGAGAAATTAGGAGTGAGAAATTAGGAATGAGAAATTTAACGGAAAATGCTGTTGCTGACAAGAGCCTTGCTTTTGCACTGCGCGTGATCGCACTGTACAAACACCTCTGCGCTGAAAAGAATGAATTTGTTTTATCAAAACAGGTTTTACGGAGCGGAACAAGCATTGGTGCAAACATTGCCGAAGCACAGTGTGCTGTCAGCCGAAAAGATTTTTTATCCAAAATGTATATCGCTTTCAAGGAATGTTCGGAAACAAAATACTGGTTGGAGCTGCTGTTCAGGTCGGACTATATTGATGCTCCGCAATATAACTCTATTCAGTCCGATTGCACGGAGCTTCTGAAAATGCTGTCCGCAATCACAAAGACAATTAGGAATGAGGGGTGAGGAATTAGGAATGAGGAGTGAGGAATTAGGAATGAGGAATGAGGAGTGAGGAATGAGGAGTGAGGAATTAGGAGTGAGGAATTAGGAGTGAGGAATTAGGAATGAGAAATTAGGAATGAGAAATTGAGCGGAGAATACGGTAATTGAAAAATGTGAAAGGAGAAAAGAATTGGGAGTAAGAAATTTCTAATTTCTAATTCCTAATTTCTAATTAAATCAGTGTTTCCTGCATCTACTGAGTTTGGCAAAAGAATACCGAAGCAAAAATTTTACGAGAATCTGGACGTTTCTCCGGCGCTGCGCCGTGCGTTTATCGATCAAATTCGGCTGGTGTACTGGCGGAACAAGCTGGCGGCGTCCACGCTGAATATTGCGGCGGGTGAAGCCGTAACGGAGATTGAAGTGCTTGAGATTCGCCTGAACGGACCGCAGCTTGACGAAGCGGTGCTGAAACAAATCGACAAGGAAATCCCGTACCATATCCTCTTTATTCTGACCTGTGACGGCAAGGCTCAGGCGTGGATCGGCCACAAGTCGGCCGCCGCCTCCGGCAGCAGTGCTTTCAAAGTCAATAGATATTATCACACCGACTGGATACCGGAAAATGAGATTGATCTCCGCATTGACGGCTTGACTTTGGACGCCGTTTATGATAACTTTGTTAAACAGGTTGCCGAGCTGCAAGGGGAGGAGTGGAACGCAAATTGCGATGCCGCCGAAAACGTTGCGCAAAGCTTGGCACGCGAAAAGCTCAAAAAGCAGATCGCCGCGCTGGAAAACAAGATGAAGAAAGAGAAGCAGCTTAACCGGCGCATGGAAATAAATGCGGAGCTGAAAAGATTGAGAAGAAGTTTGGAGGTGCTTTAGCGGATGAACCATGAAGAAATTGCAAGAAAAGTGCTGTCAAGCAGAAATGCTGCGGGAGCTTTGAAAAGCCGCGAAAGCAATACCGTTGAGTTTAAGGAATCCTTCAATAAAAACGGTACTGCCAAAAAGGAGGTTAGCAGATTGAAATGAAAGTATTTTTATCAAAATATAAATGGAAACTGCTACTTGCTTTCGCAATCTTCATCGTTGCAATTCCGTTAGGAATAAACAGCCTGTTCAAGCTAACATCTCCGTTGAACATATTTATCGCTGAATGGGGCGCAGGCGATGCGCTTGCATTTTATGGTGTTATGCTTGCGTCAGCAACAACCATCATCGGAGTTTACATTTCGATAGAATATGCGCAGAGAAACTATCGAATTGACGAAGCAAATAGAGTCAAACCCTACCTCGCTTTGACCCATTATAAATCACACTCAAAAGCCAATCTCTTTTCCAACCTTGCTCCCGGTCAGACTGAAAAGAGTATAGGAGAGCAAGATCAAGGCACATCTGAATACGAGGAATATAGGCTGGAAAGGGTCTACATTATTATCGATCAAGCAACGATAGAGTTTAGGGACAGGCTTTCAGATGCTCAGCAGCAACGCTTGAAATCTGGTGGATTTGAGTGGTGCAATCAAGGCGGCGGATGTTATACACTCCACGCTCGCACTTTTGTTTCCATGCCTTTCGAGGTCGAAAATGTCGGGAATGGTGCAGCAACTAATACAACGGTCGCTTTTTATAAAAAGGGCGAAAAGCAAAAGGGCGAAAAGCAAAAGGGCGTAAAACTGTACACTATTAAGCAGGGCGCTTCGTTTTACTTTCACATTTTCTGTGATGATGCAAACATCGTGAAAGGAAACGATTACATTATTGAACTGCTTTATGGAGACATAATAGGCAATTACTATTCTCAAAAATACCCGGTGGTATTTGGCGAAGACGCAGAAACAAAGCGGTTCCGCACGACTGTTGACCTAAGCGGAAAGCAAGACCTCACAGATATGAACACGGAGGAAGATAAAAATGAATAAACTACGCATGGAATCGCCGGACTTGACGGCGCAGAACATAGACCGCATTGCCGCCCTATTTCCCAACTGCATCACGGAGATGCTGGATGAGGAACGCAGCACGCCGGAGAAGAAGGTGTACAAGCGGGCAGTCAATTTTGAGCTGCTGAAACAGATGCTCTCACCGGACGTGGTGGACGGGGACGAGGCATACGAGTTCACATGGGTGGGTAAGAAGGCGGCTATCGTGGAAGCCAACAAGCCGATCCGCAAGACGCTGCGCCCGTGCGTGGCGGAGAGCAAGGACTGGGACAATACCGAAAACCTCTATATCGAGGGCGATAATCTGGAAGTCCTCAAGCTCTTGCAGGAAAGCTATCTCGGCAAGGTCAAGATGATCTATATCGACCCGCCGTACAACACCGGCAACGATTTTATCTATGCCGATGATTTTAAGATGGAGAGCGAAGAGTGGAAGGTTGAGAGCGGAGAGTGGAGTGAGGAAGGCGACCGCCTGTTCAAAAATACCGACACCAACGGACGGTTTCATTCCGACTGGTGCAGCATGATTTATTCCCGGCTGATGTTGGCAAGAAATCTGCTGACAGACGATGGCATGATTTTTATCTCCATAGGGGACGAAGAGGTGGAGAATTTGCGAAAAATTGCAGACGAAGTTTTCGGAGAAGCAAATTTTCGGAATCAAATTATCATTCGTAGAGGTGCGAAATCCCTTCAAGCTCAGTTTGCAACGTGGGATAAATTGGGGCAAGGTCATGAATATATTCTGTTCTATACAAAGAACAGCCAATACAGATTCCCAAAGCAAATGAAACCACTTGAGGAGGGAAAAGCGGGAGGTTGGAATAATCATTGGCGAGGAACAGACAGACCGACCATGCGCTACGAACTATTTGGATTTACGCCAGACAGCGGTCAATGGAGATGGAGCAAAGATAGAAGTCTTAAAGCAATTGAGAATTATGAAAGAATGCTTTCTGAAACCGGTTGCGATAGCAATTCAGTTACTCAGGAAATAATTGATTCATGGTATTCTCAACAGGTGGAAGACTTGGATTTGCTAAGAAAATCATCCACGGGTAAACCAGAACATTATATTGCGCCAGCAAATGATACTTTGCTTAACAGCTCTTGGATGGATTTACTTGTTGGCAGTTCAAGTGAGATTGGTCAACTTTTTGACACAAAGGTTTTTGACACAGCAAAATTGACGCAAACAATAAGCCGTGCAATAAAGTTTACTGATAAAGAATCAATCATCCTCGACTTCTTCTCCGGCTCCGCCACCACTGCCCATGCCGTCATGCAGCTCAACGCTGAGGACGGCGGACACCGCAAGTTCATCATGGTGCAGCTTCCGGAGAAGTGCGATGAAGCAAGCGAAGCCTACAAAGCGGGCTACAAAAATATCTGCGAAATCGGAAAAGAGAGAATCAGAAGAGCAGGAGAAAAAATTCTGAAAGAGCAGTTGGCAAATAACAACTCCACTCTTAACTCTCCAAACTCCAAACTCGACATCGGTTTCCGCGTGCTCAAGTTGGATTCCACCAACATGAAGGACGTTTATTACGCGCCCTGTGATTACGATCAGGACTTTCTCCATCAGCTGGAATCCAACATCAAGGATGACCGCACCGACCTCGACCTGCTGTTCGGCTGCCTGATCGACTGGGGGCTGCCGCTGTCCCTGCCGTATAAGTCCGAGCAAATCGACGGCTGCACCGTCCATACCTACAACGACGGCGACCTGATCGCCTGTTTTGACGCTAATGTCCCCGAAAGTGTGGTCAAGGAGATTGCACAGCGGAAACCGCTCCGCGCTGTCTTCCGCGATTCCGGTTTTGAATCCAGCCCGGAGAAGATCAACGTGTTCGAGATTTTCAAGCTCTATATGCCGGAAGATGCGGGCGACATCACCAAGCGCGTGAGGGTGATATAAGAGTGAAGTTATGAGAGTGGAGAGTGTAGTTATGAGAGTTGAGAGTGAAGTTATGAGAGTTGAGAGTGGAGTTATGAGAGTTGAGAGTTGAGAGTGGAGTTATGGAAGCAGAAAACACTGCGAGGTATAAGAGCAAGAGATTTGCCGTTCGGATCGTTCGGCTATATCAATACTTATGCGAAGAAAAAAGAGAGTTCGTGCTTTCAAAACAGATTTTACGAAGCGGTACAAGCATTGGAGCAAATCTTGCGGAAGCGGAGTGCGCAATTAGTAAAATGGACTTCCTTTCGAAGATTTATATCGCATTGAAGGAATGCTCAGAGACATTGTATTGGTTGGAATTACTGACTGAAACGGATTATTTGTCCGAACAGGAGTTTAAGTCGCTCAACGCCGATTGTGACGAGTTGAGAAGAATGCTGTCTGCTACAACGAAAACAATTTCTTCCGCACAGCAAAAGTAACTTAACTCACAACTCTTCACACTCCACACTTCACCAACACCACACGGAGGAAATAACGAAATTATGAAGTTACAATTCAAACATCAAAAATTTCAAGCGGATGCGGCAAAAGCAGTCGTTGACGTCTTTGCCGGACAGCCGTACCTCACGCCCACATATATGATGGACAAGGGCACCGTTATAAAAAAACAAAAGGTTAAAGGCGTAGATATATCGGATCCTTATGAATCTAAAATTTATGATACTGCCGCCGACTTCACCGGCTGGCGCAACGAGCGTATTGTGCCGGAGCTTTCCGACAAGCTGATTCTGGAGCATCTGCAAAAGGTGCAGCGTACCAATCAGATCAAGCCGTCGGAAAAGCTGGAAGGTCGCTACAACCTGACGATTGAAATGGAGACCGGCGTCGGCAAGACCTATACCTACATCAAGACGATGTATGAGCTGAACAAGCATTACGGTTGGAGCAAATTCATCGTGGTCGTGCCGAGCATTGCCATCCGCGAGGGCGTTTATAAGTCCTTTCAGGTGACACAGGAGCATTTTGCGGAGGAATACGGCAAGAAGATCCGGTTCTTCATCTACAATTCTGCCCAGCTCACGGAAATTGACCGCTTTGCGTCGGACAGTGCAATCAATGTCATGATTATCAACTCTCAGGCGTTCAATGCCAAGGGTAAGGACGCGCGGCGTATTTACATGAAGCTGGACGAGTTCCGTTCCCGTCGCCCGATTGACATCATTGCAAAAACGAACCCAATTCTGATTATTGACGAGCCGCAGTCGGTCGAAGGAAAACAGACGAAGGAACGGCTGAAAGAGTTTTGCCCGCTGCTGACACTCCGCTACTCCGCGACTCACAAGTCGGACAGCATCTATAACATGGTTTATCGCCTTGATGCAATGGAAGCGTACAACAAGCGGTTGGTCAAGAAAATTGCCGTCAAGGGCATCACAGAGTCCGGCAGCACGGCAACCGAGGGATTCGTCTATCTGGAAAGCATCAACGTCTCGAAGGAGAAGAACCCGACTGCTTCCATTCAGTTTGACTGCAAGGGTGCGAAGGGCATTCGCCAGAAGAACGTAACGGTGGGCATCGGCTACAATCTCTATGACAATTCCGGCAATCTTGACGAGTACAAGGTCGGCTTTGTGGTCAAGTCTATCGACGGACGCGATAACTCTGTGGAGTTCCTGAATGGCATCAAAATCTTTGCCGGAGACGTGATCGGCAAGGTCAGCGAAGATCAGCTTCGCCGCATTCAGATCCGCGAAACGATTCTTTCTCACTTGGAGCGGGAGCGTCAGCTTTTCCATAAGGGCATCAAGGTTCTGTCGCTGTTCTTCATCGACGAGGTTGCAAAGTACAAGCAGTACGACGAGGCTGGACATCCGTTAAACGGCATCTATGCGGATATGTTTGAGGAAGAGTACAACGACATCATAGGCTCTATGCAGTTGAGAGCCGGTGACGATGAGTACATTCGTTATCTGGACGCAATTTCCGCCCATGACACCCATGCCGGTTACTTCTCCGTTGACAAAAAGGGCAAGATGACTGACAGCAAGCTCTCCGACAAAAAGCAGGGCACCTCCGACGATATTGACGCCTATGACCTGATCATGAAGAACAAGGAGCTGCTTCTGGATCGTGATCCGAAAAAATCCCCGGTGCGTTTCATTTTCTCGCACTCCGCACTGCGCGAAGGTTGGGACAACCCGAACGTGTTCCAGATTTGTACGCTGAAGCAGAGCAGCAGCGAGGTTCGCAAGCGGCAAGAGGTCGGTCGCGGATTGCGCCTGTGCGTCAATCAAGACGGCGAGCGTATGGATGCCAACGTGCTTGGAAATGATGTGCAGTCCATCAATGTTCTGACCGTTGTCGCCAGTGAGAGCTATGACAGCTTCGCAAAGGGCTTGCAGACTGAGCTTGCCGATGCGGTTGCAGGACGCCCTGTGGCGGTTACTGCCGACATCTTCAAGGGCAAGGTCATTGTGGATGCCAGAGGCAACGAACAGGTTGTGGACGGCGATACAGCTCAGGCGATTTATTTTGATTTGATTGTCAACGGCTATATCGACAAGAAGGGTGTACTGACCGATAAATATTATGCCGACAAAGCAAACGGCGCGATTCAGGTTGCGGAGGAAGTGGCGGACAGCCGCGATTCTGTGATCAATATTCTTGATTCCGTCTATGACAGCCGCGCCATGCAGCCGGAGAATGCCCGTGACAAGAATGTGGAGCTGCAAGTTGATCCCGACAAGCTTGCCATGCCGGAGTTCAAAGCTCTCTGGAAGCGCATCAGTCCGAAATCCGTATATGTGGTGGACTTTGATACGGATGAGCTTGTGAAGAAAGCCATCGCATCGCTCAACCAGAATCTTCATGTGCCGAAGATATTCTTCAAGGTTGAAACCGGCGCAATGGACGAGATCAAGTCGAAGGATTCTCTCCTTGACGGAAGTGCATTCTCGAAGTCAAAGTCTTCTACTTATGACAGCAGCAAGCAAATCCGTGTGGGCAGCAGTGTGAAATATGATCTGATCGGCAAGCTGGTCGGAGAGACCGGTTTGACACGAAAGGCAGTCGTTGCAATTCTGACCGGCATTGAGAAATCCGTTTTTGAGCAGTTCAAGTTCAATCCGGAAGAGTTCATTATCAAAGCAGCCGCCTTGATCAATGATGAAAAGGCAACTGCAATTATCCAACACATCACCTACAATGTGCTGGATGAACATTACGACACGGACATTTTTACCGAGCCGACCATCAAGGGTAAGCTTGGAACGAACGCGATGAAAGCGCAGCGGCATCTATACGATCATATCGTGTATGATTCCACAAACGAGCGTGATTTTGCTGCCGATTTGGACACCAACACAGATGTTGCGGTTTATGTGAAGCTGCCGGACAGCTTCTATATCGCAACGCCAGTAGGACACTATAATCCAGACTGGGCGATAGCTTTCTATGAAGGTACCGTCAAGCATATCTACTTTGTTGCTGAGACGAAAGGCTCTATGTCCTCCATGCAGCTCCGGCTCATTGAGGAATCGAAAATTCACTGCGCAAGAGAGCATTTTAAGGCGATCAGCAACGGAAATGTGGTTTATGATGTGGTGGACAGTTACCAAACCTTGCTGGAAAAGGTAATGAGATAAAGCGAGAAATTTGCTTTTCTTCGTCGCACGGGAAGCACCGAAAGGGCGTGATCAATAAATGGATTGGGACTCCTATTATGAGAAGTTCTACGAATGGGCAACCAGCACACAGATCAAGAAGATGTCCTCATTGACTTCATTTGGGGCATCCGCCGAGGTTGCTGAGGTTGCGCAGGAGTATATGGATGAGAAAGCAGCGTCGCGGCTTATAAAAAAAGCGGTTGCCTATGGTGTCCAGTTCACGCCAGATGAAATCTATGACCTTTCCGGCTGCTGCGATATATCAGCCATGAATGAACTACTGAAATCTGCAAAATGCACCTTTACGCAGGAGCAGTTGGAAGACCTTTGGGGTTCCGCAGACGATGAAGTTCTTGAGCTTGTAGCAAGGCGCAATCATGTGACTGTGTTTGCAGATAACGAGAATGAAGCCCCTTCCGTAGAAGATGAGATCGATTTTGACGAACCGAAGCAAAAAGAGCCAAAGCTCGGATTCTTCTCAAAGCTCGGGTTGGCATTTGCGGTTGGAAGTCTTTTGGATAAGAAAAGCCAGTCTCACCACGGACATTGTACCGGTGACTGCGCAAATTGCCCTCCGATTATGGGTATCGCTATGGAAGGTGGTATTATGGGCATGATCATACACACGGCTGCGAGTTTGGCGGAAACAAAGGTGGAGGAGGACTGTAATTTGCCAAACCTAAAAGACTGCTGAGAAGCGAATGCTCGCCTCCATTCCTATTTTAACTGGCTCATAACTAAGACACGGAAAAACGCCCCCGACACTGTGCCAGACGCACAGTGCCGGGGGCGTTCCCGTTTCCAGCGATTTATTTTTCTCTCGGCAAGGGACTGTTCATAAGGTGACACTTTCCGTTTTGCGAAGCCGTGAAAATTCGATGTGTTCCGTGGAGATGTTCACTGGGCAGCATACGCCGTACACGTTTCCGATAATCACTGAGTAGAATTGATTTGTGTTTAGGAGGACAAAGCGGCAGATATAATGTTAAAAGTAGTTGCGTGCGCACGCATATTGCGTTATGATACTGGTGGTTAGGAGGAATATATCTATGAAACTATTAAAATGGCTTTCCGTAACAGACCGATTTTACAAAATCTATTTGGACAA
>OQVQ01000845.1_pt1 | contig 13343 bp, 14 predicted proteins | sample 1691491 | NCBI WGS metagenome assembly OQVQ01 (sample SAMN03418252, study PRJEB22391) | human gut metagenome | biome: human-gut; feature: organic feature; material: feces | host: Homo sapiens | place: Tanzania | collected 2013-01
GGTACATAATGCAGAAGATCAATCTTCGGGAACTGTATCCCGGCTGGCGCTGCTAAAAGAGGACTTATGACGCTTATGGACCAGCCACGATAGTGCCTGTTCATAAGCAGATGGGGGCCGATTGACGGTCAGGCTTTTTTTGACAGGTAAATTCCTGCCGAATTATGTCGAAGCGGTCTTTGCTTCACGGCGGCTCCCTCCTAAAGCCGCCGTGTCAGCGTGTAGTCGTCACTCCTTTGTCGAGGGCATAAGGAACGGCGGCCTTGATGTTACTCAAAACCGCCGCAGTACCCGGAAAATCCATTATGGGCGCACGAAGCTGCCTGCCCTGCAACGGTTTTTTTCTTTCCCCGTCTTGCGGGGCAGGATCGCTTGGCTTATTCGGTTTATTCTTGCTCTTGTGCGGCTGCCTCTTTCAGCCGCGAAAAGCTCTCATCGCTGATGATGTGTTCAATCCGGTAGGCGTCGGCCTCCGCAGTTTTGGGATCAACGCCTGTGGCGATAAGCTGCTCGGTAAAGAAGCAGTGGCGTTCATAGATTTTTTCAGCCACCTCGCGGCCCACATCGGTCAGATGGAGAAAGTGATCTTCGTCCATTGTAAGAAAGCCGCCGTCCCGCAAGGTAGCCACTGCATGGCACACGCTGGGCTTTGACATCTCCATGTGCCGGGCCACATCTACGGAGCGTACCATACCGAGTTTCTTTTGGAGAACAAGGATGGTTTCCAGGTAGTCCTCCCCGGACGCATGAAGTTTCATCAGTACCTTTTATGAATTAAACGCTTAACTTCCAATTTGCAGAAGCTGTCTGCAAATCGACCAGCCTATGATAGAGGCCATTTTCTTTCATAAGTTCTTCGTGAGTTCCGTTTTCGGCTACAATACCATCTGACAATACAACGATGTTATCGGCAGCTTCCACCGTCCTCATTCTGTGAGCGATTATAAGAACTGTCTTGCCTTTTACCAGCCTGGATATTGCGTTTTGAATTTCAGTTTCGTTATCTACATCAAGAGAAGCAGTAGCTTCATCCAGAAGAATAACAGGAGCGTCTTTCAAAAGAGCACGTGCGATAGAAAGGCGCTGGCACTCACCGCCAGATAGTGTTGAACCATTTTCTCCGATCACCGTCTGATAGCCGTCCGACAATTTTGAAATAAATTCATCACACTGCGCTGCTTTAGCTGCGGCAATCACTTCTTCATCCGTTGCGTCCTTTTTACCGACACGAATATTTTCCATGATGGTGTTATTAAACAGCACAACATCTTGAAAAACGATAGAGAAGTTTTTCATCAACATGGTTGAATTTAGCGGAGCAATATCGGTTCCGCCCAACAGTATTCTTCCTCCGTCCAGAGGATAAAATTTGGCTGCCAGTTTTGCGACTGTACTTTTGCCGCCGCCGGACGGGCCAACCAATGCAGTGACCTGTCCCTGTTTTGCAGTAAACGAAACATCCCTCAGTACCGGTTTGCCCTTTTCGTAAGAAAACTGGACATGATCGAATGTAATATCGTACCCGTTTGTATGGATATTCTTCTCACCGGTTTCTTCCGGGTATTCCTCTATTTCTTTCAAGCGGTTCACCTGAAGCTGTACAGAAAACAGCTCTGCCATATTTGACATCGCCCCGGAAAGCGGATCGTACAGGCGGGAGGCAGCAATCAAAAACAGAATATAGGTAAACAGAGAGGTATCTCCACTTACCACAAGACTATTACCTACTACAATCACCGTTGCCAAACCGAGCCGTAAAAACATCTGGCCGGTTGTCAGCAGACTTGCCGTTGTCATTTCGGATGAAATCTGTGCTTTTTCCGCAGCATCCATCTTTGCGTCCAATTTGCGAAGATAATCTTCTTCCTGATTGCAAGCCTTTATATCCTGTACGGTTTCCAAACATTCCTGAATGCCTTCTGCAAGCTCCAGTCTTGCGTTCATGTGCTTTTTGCTGAGTTTTTCCTGCCATTTCCGTGACAGAATAACGATTGCAAATGAAATCGGAGCTACCCAAAGAAGAGCCAAACCCATTTGCCAGTTGAAAATCAGCAGGCCGATACAAACAATCCCCGTAGAGATAACTGCTCCAAAGAATTGTGGAACCGTATGAGAAAATGCGTGTTCAAAGTTTGCACAGTCGCCCATAATTGTGCTTGTCAGGTCAGCAAGATCACGCTGGTGGAAGAAGGTCAGCGGAAGGGTACGCAATTTTTCCGCAAGCCCGATACGCCGCCTTGCGCTTTCATCATACGTTCCGAGATATGTCGCGGTGTACTGGCAATAATGAAAAATAAAAACAACAGCTAAAATCACAATTCCAATCACAGTGTAAACGGCGGCACTGATCTCTGGCGCACTCGCTCCCAAAACAGGCGCAAGAAGCTGATTGAGGACGATAGCCAGAAGAATAACAGGAAACATAAGGCTGATATTGGCCAGCACCGAATAAACGATCCCTTTTAACAGGTCTTTTGCACCCTGATCGCTTAACGCATACTTCTTTTTTAACGCCTTAATCATGCTGCTCATCCTCCTTTCCGACCTTCCAGGCAATCGAGGTCTGGTAATCCTTCCACATAGAAGAATAAATACCATTTAAGGCTACCAATTCTTCATGCGTACCTCTTTCTGCAATCTGCCCCTCCTTGAACACCAGGATAAGGTCTGCGTCTTGTATCGTAGAGAGCCGGTGGGCAATCATCATAACCGTTTTGTTTTGGGTCAGCCGCTCAAAAGCGAGCTGTATCTGATGTTCATTTTCGGCATCTGCAAATGCTGTGGCTTCATCCAGTACAATAATAGGGGCGTCTTTTAAAATTGCCCTTGCAAGAGCAATTCTTTGATTTTCACCTCCTGAGAGATATGTGCCTCCTGTTCCAACGAGCGTATCAAGCCCATCCGGGAGGCGGTCAATAATATCTTTGCATTGTGCTTCATCAGCCGCTTTCAGGACTTCTTCCCTGGTAGCGTCCGGGCGGGCCGCCTTAATATTATTCAGCAAGGTGTCCTTGAACAGACAGGTATTCTGAAACACGAAAGCAACTCTTTTCATCAGTTCCTGCTTCTCAATATTGCGTACATCCACGCCGCCAATCGTAACGGAACCTGACTGAACATCATAAAATCGGGGAATGAGGCTTGCCGCTGTACTTTTACCGCTGCCGGAGGCACCAACAAGCGCCACTGTTTTTCCTGTCGGAACCTCAAAGCTGATATGGTCTAAGGCCTTCTCTTTGGCCCCTGGATAGGCGAAGGAAACATCCGAAAACACAATCGAAGCATCTGCCGGGATCAGGGGATGTTCCGGCTCCTTCAAGGGCTTTTCCTGCAAAATTTCATCCACCCGGCTGACTGCACTTTTAGCCGCCATAAGCTGCTCGCTGGCAAACATGATACGGTTCATCATAGTTGCACAAACCGGAGTAAACAAACTGTAAAACAGAAAATCCAGCACAACATTTTCATAAGCCGCCTGGCCGCTGACCCCGGACAAAATAAACATGGCGACTGGAATAAGTAAAACAAATGTGCCGTTCAGTGTTACTGTAAATCCCGTAAGAGGAATACGGCATTTTAAGGCATACCCGGAAGCAAATTTTTCGTATTCTTCTATTGCAGCGTGAAAATTTTTGAAGGAATAAATAGTTTGCTGAAATACTTTTACAACAGGAATACCGCGAATATATTCCACAGCTTCTTTATTCATTGTTTCCAGTGCAGTCATATACTTGCCCATAAACTGCGCATTATCTCCGCCCATCATCTGTTTGAGAAAGATGACACTGATTCCCATAGGTATCAGGCAGCAAATTCCCAGCCGCCAGTCAAAAAGGAAAATCAAAATAATAACGGCAACCGGCATAACTGCGGCTCCGGTCAGATCGGGAAGCTGATGGGCCAGAAATCCTTCTGTAAGCCCTGCATTATCATCAATGATGTTTCTGAGCCGTCCGCTTGCATTTTGGCTGAAATACCCCAACGGCAGCGTCACGATATGATGAATTGCAGATTTTCTCATATTGGTGGCTGTACGAAACGCCGCCAGATGAGTACAGTTCAGGGCGATAAAATAAATTAAAATACTTGCCGCTGCAAACACAACCGCCATCCACGCATAATGGGCGCTCCCCGTTGCAAGAGATATATCCCCGGCAGCAAAAGCGTGGATTAAATCGCGGATGACGAGCCAAATGCAAACAAAAGGCAGCATAGATAAAATGGTACTGATTCCGGAGAGAACACATCCCAAAACAGTCAAAACATGGAATTTCCCTGCATATCCGAACATTCTGGACAGTTCTCCATTTTTTTGCTTCTCCATAAGCAAGTCTCCTTTCGCAATAATAGACGGGTTAGCATTTTATAACCCGTCTATTATCATAAAATCATTCAGTTGTTTCTGCCACTCCATACAGAGCGTATCTATCCAATCGGACACATAATTCATTGACACATAAGGCAGGAGTATAAGCGGGACAAATTTTCCTGTAATGGGAATGTTTCTACATGACCTTCATCAACGAAATGCAGAACCCGATTGCAAGTCATAGCGGCAAATTCATAATCGTGGGTAATGATTAAAATGGTCTTTCCTTTTTGCGCCAGAGCTTTCAAATGCTCCGATATTCTCATCATATTTTTGAAATCAAGACCGCTGGTAGGCTCATCCAAAATCAAAACGGGGGTATCTATCCAATCCGATACTGCGAGAGTGAGTCGTTGTTTCTGCCCGCCGGAAAGAGTAGCGGGATGCCGTTCTTTCCATTCAAACAAGCCATATAGTTTTAGCAGATCATCGCGTTGCTCCTGGGTACTGCCTTTTCCGTTTAATAGCAGTTCTTCTTCTACGCTGTCCCCAAACAACTGGCAATCTGTATTTTGCATAACAAAGTAGGCAAAATTCTTCCGTTTGCCTTTAGCTACCTTTGTCCCGTTATATATGACCTGACCCTCTTTTTCCTTTTGCATACCACAAAGAATATTCGACAAAGTAGTTTTTCCTATTCCGTTATGCCCTACAATCGCAATCAGATCACCAGCATACGCCTGAAAAGATACATCATGGAAAACCGGATGTTTGCGATAGGAAAACGCCAAATCCTTTACCTCCATCGTCATATCTTTTTCTTTTACAGGGGAAATATCTACTTCAATATGGTGCAAATCTGCCGCTCGTATTCCTATGGCTCGTCTTTTTTCTTCTGGAATAGAGCGCAGTTCTCCCGCCGTCCATTCTTCTTTTATGCTCCCGTTTTCCATATAGAGAAAACGGTCTGCAAGGTCAGTAAGATAATAAAGCCGGTGTTCAGCAACAATGATTGTGTGGCCTTCCGCTTTAAGTCCACCCATCAAATTTTTAAGCGCCTCAACGGAATACATATCCAAATTGGCCGAAGGTTCATCAAACACATAAATTTCCGGATCAACAGCATTGACGGAGGCCACCGCTATTTTCTGTTTTTCCCCGCTGGACATCGGATAAATTTCTTTCCCTCGCAGCATATCTCCGTTAATACGCTTGATTGCACTTGAAACCCGCCTATCCAATTCTTCATACGGAACGCCATAATTTTCACACCCAAACGAAATCTCATCCTCTGTAATACTGGCAAAAAACTGGCTCTTTGGATCTTGAAAGATTGAACCTACTTTTTTCCCGATTTCATACAGAGGATATTCCGATATGTTGCGTCCCAACAGTGTGATGCGCCCTTTCAGTGTCCCTTCGTAAAATTGTTCGCCTAACCCGTTTACCAATCGTGTTAAAGTTGTCTTTCCACAGCCGCTCCCTCCAGTCAGAACAAGAAACTCGCCCTCTTTTACATCGAGGCTGATATGATGGATACTATCTGTTTCGGCTCCCGGATATTCAAAAGATACATCTTCAAACTGGATAACGGATCGCCTTGCTTTATCATTTACCATTATGCTACCGTCCTTTCCAGCACAAAATAGAATGCAGTTACACAAACAGCAATCACGCACATAATCCAATCTCTTTTTTGAAATTCTATTTTTCTGCGGCAGGTATGTTTCCCAGGATTGGAAATCCCCCTGCTTTCAGCAGAAGCGGCAAGTTCTTCGGCTATTCTGGATGAACGGAAAATAACAGGCGTAACAATATACTCCATTGCGTCCAGAGGGTGTTTCCATGACAACAGCTTTCGCAGTCGAAGGGAGGAAAACACATCAGAAAATTCACTGCGCACAGTAGGGAAGAAACGCAGCATGAAGGTTACGGGCAGGGCAATTCCATTAGGCGCGTGGATTTTCTTAAAAACTGCTACAACTTCTCCCGGCGGCATACCAATCACGGCCTGCGCAGCCATAACCATCATCAAAATACGCAGCACCATGAACAGGAACATTTCCGGCATAAGAATGGTAATGCCCTGTCCTCTTGAAAGCAACCTCAACACGATAAAAATACCGCAGACGATCAAATATTTTATTGTCTGCCTGCCAAAGCCCTGAATAATCAGATACACGCTCAAAACGCCAAAAAGTGTGTATATCAAAATATCGCTTGTGAGCACCGCCACAAGCGACATAGTGAGAACTATGACAAGCAATTTGGTTCGAAAATCAAATTTCATGCTCATAGTTTATTTAATCGCGCCACTCTTTCTGAAGTGCTTCACAATCAGTTTGTTGCTAATCATGCAGCCAAGGACGGCCAGGATAGCGGTGACAGCCAGGCTCAAAAGGACGTACTTCGGATCGGTGTAATACTGGGTCTGAGCCTGAACCTGCTGCTCGCTGACGCCGGTGGCAAGAAATGCGTCTTTGAAAAACCAAATTTCTGACATACCATGTGCAGCGCGAACCAGTGCCGTGATTACCCACGAAATAGACACACGCTTAATGTCATGGTAGGCATCCTTTCCGCACATGGAAAGCTCTGCGATGATACCGCCGCCCAAAAACCACGGAATCATAAATGGCCCCATCATCAATCCGGCGATAATCGCCCACATGATATTGTAGACAAGAGCGGGGCCATGCTTGCCGACTTTCATGCACATATAAACATAGAACGGTGCGAGGATAAGTGCCGCACCAGCGGCGTTAAAAATCATGGAATAGAACAGTGAAGCGCCGGTCAGGATCGAATAGACCATAAATACAACGAACATGACCGCACAGAAGATACCGATGATTGCCGCGTCTTTGACAGTGTACTTGTTACCTGTCGATTTTTCATTTTCCATTTGGAAATCCTCCTTTGTCTTGCAGAAAGTTAGCAACGTCTAACCCACTATTCAAAAAATAGGCCAGCTTCAAGCGGTCTTTCTGCTTTTATCTGACAAAGGATATTCTAATACAGCTCAGATTTCTTCGCCACTCCATACGGACCCGCTTCTATCCAAACGGACACTCTTTCTGAATTCCGTTGGAGAGCTGCCATACGTTTCTTTGAAGGCAGAAGTGAATTTATTCGGATTTTCATATCCGATTTTATTTGCAATCTCCGTTACTGACGACTCGGTTTCCAGCAACAATTTTTTGGCGACTTGAAGCCGATAGGTACGAAGATAAGAATAGACAGAGGTTCCATAGACGCCTCGAAAGCACTTTTTCAATGCTGTTGTAGAAATCTCGAATTTCTGGGAAAGCTGTTCAATCGTATGATGTGCTGTCAAGTCCTCCGTAATATAGGACGCTACTGCTTTAATCAATGCGACCTGATTTTGATTGAAATAATCCGTCTGTAAAACTTCTTCTGCCGTATTGAGATCACTTAAGAACAGAAGCAGTTCCAGCATTTTGACTTTCATGTATCCTGGTTTTCTTTTTTCCCGGACATGATAGAGTTCCGAAAAAATATGTTCAATAGACGGATTGGCCCGCATGATGCAGCAACGGTTTCCTTCGCAAATATATTTTTGTATGTAGTGCAAATCAATATTCAATAGCTCCATGATTTGCCGTACTTCCGGCAGCAATTCATCCAGATTGATGACGATAGAAATACCGTGATAGTGGTTCAGCGGAAAACACGAATTTGACTTTTTCTTCATCATGGAGCTGATCGACAAATCGCCTTCCGCCATATAGCAGCAACTATTTTCACCAAAGCTACACTCAAAACGTCCTATCAGACAATGGTTAATCTCTATCATGTTTTTAGCTGTGGCTTGATTTTGATTGCAATATCCCATGTGCATATCGTTATAGTAAAGCTCAATACCAGAAAAAACCTGATAGACTGTAATGCGTCCATGCCCTGTTTCATTTGACAGCCGAAAAATTTTACAGTCCTGCCGTAGTTCATCTTCTTCGAGAGAGCCGTATAACTTTGTCCCTTCAAATTCGTCTGGCAATTCAGACCGCAATAATACTTCAATCGTACCAGAGAGTGCTTGTTTTTCATAGGTCAGCACCACCCATTCCTCCTTTCGGTTCGTTATAACTAATCACTCTAAGTATAGGCGCGAATAATGGCAGTGTCAAATGGTTTTCTGACAAAAAGAAAAAGTTCTAAATATAAATAAACTCTTGACAAATCATTTCCTCCACCTGTGCTTTCAGCGTGTTCATCAGCCCCACCCAGCGTATGGGGTCATGGGCTTTCAGTTCCTCGGTGACGCCCGCTGCCTCCATCATGCGGAATAGCGAGAACGGTGGTTATTCCGAAATTATTCTGATTCGGGATAATACTGGCAAGCAATGCCTGTGTTAATACACACAGGCCCGCAGAGAAGAAAATCCCTCCGTGATTTTCCTCTCCGCTTGCTTGTTGAGGGCAGCGCCCCCAAGCCCCTTTGAACACAGAATTTCATTCTGTGGCTGCGCGTTCTGCGAACGCTTTTGACCAGGACCAGCTTACCGCTGGCCGTGGTCTTTTTCTTTTTCAACATCCTGTTCTACCTCCATTTTCAGCACTCGATCTACATTTGCCTTTGCCGTTAAAAGCTCCCGCATTTTCTCACGGGAACGCCGATACTCGACATAGGTCTTTTTCTTTTCTTCCAGCAATTTTGCGTACTCTGTCTGCAACTCTTTGACCTTAGGCAGCTTCTTGACGCCCATCTCATCAAAGGCATTCTTAGCAGCCTGGTGGAGCAGAATTTCTTCCTCATGTTCTTCCCGGAATTTCTTAGAGTAACCCGCCTTGCGGTATGCCACATAGACCTCACGGGTCTTGGCATAATTTACGATGTGAGTACGCAGAACAGCGATCTCTGCCATGCGCTTTTCAGCCGCTTTGATCTGCGCCGAAAGATCATTGTGATGTGCCGTGGCAGCCGCAGCCTTTTCTTCCAAAACCGCATACTCCAGCAGATTGTTCTCTGACAGGTAATTCATGGTCTGCGCCATTTGTTTCAGATTAAAAACTTTAGCCCATCGAGCATAGCCAGCACCTTTTCCAGCCTGCAATTTTGCCTGAATGTCCACCAGCAGATTGACCTTCGGCGGCTCTGCCTGTGTGACTGTTTTCTTTCGCGGGGTATGTGCTTTCTTCCCGGAGAGAACTGCCCGCAAATCTTCCAATCCATATCCTTCGCCCAGACTGTCCATGCGGGCGGCTTTCTCCCAACCAGAGAGCTTCAGTCGATACGATTTTCCGCGCTTTGAGACTTCACAACCATACTCTTGCAACAGCTTCAGCAGTTCTTCAAAGTCAGTAGGACTTTGTGATAATGCGTTGTCAATCATCACACGCAGCTGTTCCCGATGGGAGGGCTTGGCCTGTTCGCCCAGCCACTTGTTGTAGCTTTTTCCGTGGGGTTTTGGGTCCTCCACAATGGACAATCCGTTCTCGATGCAGATGGTATCGCTCAAGCGCCGGACGGCTCTGGTGCTGCCCCAAAAGTTGCGGAATTTTCGGTCACAATCTGCATTGACCGCCGACCAGATGATGTGATTATGAACGTGCGATTTGTCTATGTGGGTGCAGACCACAAAGGCGTGATTGCCCTTGGTGAACCGCTTGGCAAATTCTACACCCAGACGGTTGGCTTCTTCCGGCGTGATTTCACCGGGTTTGAATGACTGGCGCACATGGTAAGCAATCACATCATCCGCGCCGCGCACTCGTCCGGTGGCGGCAATGTACTGCCGCTTTGCCAGAAGAAACTCTGCAATTGGAAAAGGCACTGACACCGCTTCGCCAGCAGAAACTCTGCATCCGCAGTCCGGCTGTCACAGCCATAGCCGGTAATTAGTTTTCCGTTGTCAGTCTTTTGCGGATTTGCCACATAATCAATAATATCGCTGATTGCTCGGCTCTCAGTGCGCCCCTTTCCGATATGCATGGGCATGATGCGTGTGGTTGCCATAGAAGGGCCTCCTTTCTAAAAAAGAAACGGCCTGCATGGTGCAGACCGCTTTTGCTATTCTATAAAATCGTCCTCGATGTCCTCTAACCGCTTCGGAGGAAACCTCATCTCGTATTGTTCTTTTGCCAGTGCACAAACTTCCGGGCGCTTATCTTTCATTCGGTTTTTCAGCCAGGAAATCTGCTCCTTTGATAACCGCCAAGGGAGATTCAGTAAGCGGTTTACCGTCATTTGCTCCGCTTGTTTCTCCGGCGATAAAGAAGCACAGGATTTACAGATGTGCGCCGCATGACCTTTGCCGGAAAATTTTTCGTTAGCCTTATATTCTCCGCAGACTTTACAATAATGTCCATGCTTCTTCATAGGCTCGATTCCTTTTCACTGAGCGCATATAAACTGCGAACCGCCCCCATGATGATGTTCCACTCCAGATCTGCCGCATAGGAAAATTTTTTACGGTACGATTCCCAAAGTTTCTGCATCACCGGACTATTTTCCACTTCTTCAAAAACTTCGGCAGCCTCTGCAAGATGTTGTTCTGTCCCGCGTTTGTGGGCAGTGGCCCGCAGCGCATCATGGAGCGTCTGCCGGTTCAATGTGTTCCCGTGGAGCTGATCCAGAATATAAATGTCATAGAAATCTCTCATGCGGGTGTTGGTGGTGGTTCTGGTGATGATTGTTTCCAGCTTTTCAGCCAGAACGGTTTCCAGATTGTATGCCCAAATGTCAATGGAGCGATCTTCCAGCATCAGCTTGAAAGAGTAGCGTACCTCCCTGGGGGTAATGGCATCCCCTGTGGAAATGTCAATCTTCAAAGGTGTCACCACACCGTCAAAGGTTGTAGTCATGCTGACCCGAATCCCAGGATACTCCGCTTCATCCATAATCTCTGAAATGCTTTTCAGCTGAAATTTGACGCCATCATCAATCGGCACACTCACAATAGCAGAAATCAGGTTCTCGATCTCCTCTACATTAACATTGGCTCCTTTTACAGTAGCGTCCAAGTCCATCGTGGAACGGGCATCCAGTCCAACCATTGCCGCTACCAGCATCCCGCCTTTCAGAATAAATTTATCACGATATTCAGAAAGGGAAATACGCTCCAGAAAACGCTCCATCATATAGTTTCGCATTAAAAGCTGTGCATCCGCAGATTTTTCTCTGGAAAGATTGCGAATCAAATCTTTTAGCTGCCTTGCTGTCTTTATCATAAAAGCACCTCCAAATACTGCCGTAAAATTTTTTCAACCCGGAACATACCGGCATACCGCATCAAAGTCCGCAGATCCTTGTCCTTTCTTCTGGCATACATCTTCAGCGCACCTTGAAAAGTCTGTATTTCCATGCTGCTTCGGCTGCGGAGCAGATCGCAGATGGTGCGCTCCATATCATAGACAGGAACCGTATGCCCAAAAGGTGTTTGGCCAGTTGTCAGCCCTACCTCATATAATTTTGGTTTGATGGTGTAAACAGAAAGGCCCTCTGCCTTTAAGCGAGTGGTGCTGTACCCTCTGCGCACCGTGATAGCGTATGGAGATGGTTCCCGGTCTGTCAAGTCATGGAAAAATAGCGCTGATTCATGGGAAAATACTGCCTGACCACATCGCAGATGTAACAGAAACATCGCATCAATCCAGGTGTCCTCGGAGACATAAATTCCGTGAGCAACCTGCTGAAGATTTTTCTCTTTAACATATTCATAAAAAATGGGTTTTACAATTCCGCTGGCGATTACCTGTGCGGTTTGCAGCATCCCATCATGCTCGGTCAGAAGTCTGTCTAATTGCTCAAACCGTTCTGATTTGGTCACATCCATCACTTCCTTTCGTGCTACTATTATACACGGATGTAGCACAGAAGTAAATATAGCAATTTAACAGACACTGTCTGGCATTTTTGTGACCGCGCATTTTATCCATAAACCAAATCCTGAATGGCAAACTTCAAGTCCTGCACCTTGCCCAGCAGCCAGATGGCAGCCATCGGCAGACCATAGGGACTAATAAGGAATGCCATCACCAGCAGGATAATGCCGTTTTGCAGGGAACAGGTCAGCAGAACCGCCACACCCAGCAGGGCGATCACCATGCTGATAAGCCCCAGCACCAGACCGGAGACATAGACGATCCCCACACAAATCCAAACGAACAGGGTCAGCGCCAGAATCACCGGAACCATCACGATCTTCAACAGCAGTTTCAACAAAAATACCAATGCCCTCATTGTTATGCCTCCTCCCAAAATCACAGTTCCTGTTCCTGATTCCATTATCCCTGTCTCACAGCCAAAAGGCAAGGATACGGGCAAAAAGAAAAAGCGGAGGAAGGCGCGGCGAAGAAACGCCGTTCCTCCCTCCGCAAATGGAGTATCTATCCCTGTTATGAAAGTTTGGAGAGTTGGGTAAGGATTTCCTTCACACCCTCCCACAGTTGTTCCTGCCGCTGGGATATATCCTCCAAGTCAGCATTATAAACCCGCCCGGTCTCATGCACTTTGCGGGTCAGCTGATTTAAGTTGTTGCTGCTTCGGCGCATCAGGGAAACCAACTCCTTCAGCTCCGGCAGATCCAGTTTGACCACATACCCATCCAGTGCCATTTTCCGCAGATAGGCACTCAGATTTTCTGTTCCGTATTGCTGCATCTTTTGATGGATCAGTTCCAGTTCTTCTGCGGACACCCAAAACAAAACCGGAACATCCCGCTTGCGCTTTGCCATGGTTATCGCTCCGGCTCCCGTTTTTTCGGGGCGGCAGACTTATGGGCGGGCAGCTCCTGTTTGAGCTTATCCCGTACTGAGGGACGGGACGGTTCCAGTTTTTCTCTCTGGGTACGGCTGCGCTGCTGTTCTTCACGCACCAGATCAATAAAACCATCCAGCACAGCAGGGTGGCTGTTTAAGGCATAACCACAACGGACGGTTTCGGGATTATCGTTGGGAATGGTCTTGGCCCATTCTTTGTTGCGTCGGGAGTAGCGCCCATCCCAGTCCTGAAGCTGGACCGTGTTAGACAGAACCATAGACACACGCTCCATGCCATAGGTCTCGATCACAC
>OQVQ01000846.1_pt1 | contig 13323 bp, 11 predicted proteins | sample 1691491 | NCBI WGS metagenome assembly OQVQ01 (sample SAMN03418252, study PRJEB22391) | human gut metagenome | biome: human-gut; feature: organic feature; material: feces | host: Homo sapiens | place: Tanzania | collected 2013-01
CCCACGCCACCCATGCAGGATATTTCTCGATAGACAAGAAAGGGCATGCAATAAACAGTGCATTGAAGCGTGGCAGCGACCAGAGCGACGACATTTCTGCATACGACCTTATCTTAAAGAACAAGGAACGGCTGCTCAGTCTCGACGAGCCTGTGCGCTTCATCTTCTCACATTCGGCTCTTCGTGAGGGTTGGGATAATCCTAACGTGTTCCAGATATGTTCGCTTCGCCAGTCGAACAGTGTATCACAGAAACGTCAGGAAGTAGGACGTGGCTTGCGTTTGTGCGTAGACAGGTATGGTGTACGCCAGGACAATGATGCAATACCTGAAGAAGTGCATAAGGTAAACCGACTTACCGTAATCGCCAGCGAAGGATATGCTACCTTCGCTGCGGATTTGCAGCATGACATTAAGCAAGACCTCTACGACCGTCCTACCAAGGCAGATGTTGATTTCTTCGTCGGCAAGATTATTACCATTGACGATGGAGCAAAATACACCATAAAGAAAAGCGACGCACAGGAAATATATTTCCAGCTTCGTATGAAGAACTACATTACCAAGGAAGGAGAAGTGACAGAAACATTCCGCCAGGCATGTGCTACAGAAACCTTGTTGCCATTGGAAGATGATTTGCAGCCAATGAGCAATTCAGTAATGAAGTTAGTTCAGAGCATATACGATCCAAGCGTATTGAAGGGTATGATTGATGATGGTAGCAAGACGACAACTCCAGAAAACAAGCTCAACGACAACTTCATGAAGAAGGAGTTTCAAGAGCTTTGGCGACGCATCAATCATAAGTATGCTTACACCGTTAGCTTCGATAGCGATGAACTTATCGGAAAAGCGGTAGGCGCAATAGATAATGAGTTGGAGGTGACCCAACTAAGCTATGTTGTGACACGCGGAGAGCAAAAGGCAAACACTTCATTAGATGACATGAAACATGGCAGTATGATGCGTTTGCAGGAAAGTTCAACAGAGAAGCTAGACACGGATATAGTAAGCAATGTGCGCTATGACTTGCTCGGCAAGATAAGTAGCGCCACCCGTCTTACCCGAAAGACCGTGGCAACAATACTTTCAAAGATACGTCCGTTGAAGTTCAGTATGTATAAAGCGAACCCAGAAGAGTTTATCCGCAAAGTGACACGTTTGATACTGGAGCAGAAAGCAACAATCATTGTAGAACATATCAGCTATAATAGAATAGAAGGAAAGTTCGACAGTGATATTTTCACCCAGGAGAAACATGGAACCATAGATAAAGCCTTTGAAGGAAAGAAAAGTATCGTGGACTATGTGTTCACAGATAGCCAAGGCGAACGCGAGTTTGTTGGTAAGATTGATATCGCAAAGGAGGTGGCAGTATATGCAAAGCTGCCAAAGGGTTTCCATATACCGACACCAGTAGGCAACTACTCTCCGGACTGGGCAATTGCGTTCCAGGAAGGCGAGGTAAAGCACATATATTTTGTCGCAGAAACAAAAGGCTCTATGTCGAGCATGGACTTGCGAGAGATAGAGAAAAGCAAGATTAGCTGTGCAGAAAAGCTGTTTGCTCAGATATCGACCTCCAATGTTGTATATAGTAAAATAGATAGTTTTGAGACACTGATGGATATTGTAAAATAGTCCAAAACTATAAAGAAGTATAATTAAGAAGCTGCTGGAATCTATTAGAGACCAACAGCTTCTTGTATTTTATAGGAAAACGGTAGTGCCGTTGAGTTCGAAGATGAGATTAATTCGTATGGTGCGAATTTCTCGTGACGATAGGATTTTGAACTGCTGCGTGCCCTCGTAGAAATTGTATCTAAGAGGGATGGCATTGTGTAGGGCCAGGATAGAACCTGACAAGGTGGAGTTTAAAGCCATGGCACCAACCCATTGTTCCTTTTCCGTCAGTGGCAATTCCCTTGAATACCTTATTGGCATATCTCCTGAGATTATGGCATACGGGTATCATCGTGGAATCAACGAATGTTATGCCGGTACATCTTCCGAAAGCACCCAGATTAAGAAAGAACATGAGTTGGAAGAACACGCGGCTTTCCAACTCCACAAAGCGGTTGTACGACACAGCTTTCGGAAAATACGACTTCATCGTACCCTTAATGAAGAACAGGTAGTAGTGCTTGAAATTGCGGAATGTACCGAAATGGAAATACAACAGAATCGTCATTATTTCACTGTCTGACAACGATGCTGCACGCCGTCTACGCTTCACGCCGCTATTGTCTTCCAGCAAATTTCCTGCATTTTCTGCATCAAAATGTTTGCAAAACTCGTCTATAATACAAAATAATTCTGTAACTTTGTAATCGGTAGTCATATTAAATATTTTTGTAACTGTTTGATTTTCACCTATAAAGGTACAAAATATTTATGAGACTACCAACTTTTTATGAACTATTCTTATCCCGAACTGGGGTAAATAGTGTGCAGAAATCTCCGTTCCGTAGTTTGGAATGTCCGTTCCGTGATTCGGAATGTCCGTTCCGTGATTTGGAACGGAGAATTTGATAAGCGAGAAGAAACAATTCACTCACTTCCTCCCAACATTCCCTTAACTTTCTCCCAAACTTTTCTTAACTTCTCTATCTTCTGAATATCTGTAAATTATAAATTCTTCTGAACAACAGATACAAGAGATTGACGTGTTTCACCTTCCAGCCACGGCGCAGCAGGGCGATACAGAGGCGGCAGACGGGATGGGTGACGCGATAGGTGCAGATGCTGTCTACCTTTTCGAGAGGCAGATGCTGTTCGGCTGCTACGCGATAGGCATTCACCATGCCGATGTCGGTGGCTGTGCGGTAAATACCCTTGTTGTCATGCTGCTCGATGAACGATGCCACAAGCTGGCAGGCCTTGAAGTGCGAGGTGAGGTTTTTCTCCGAGATGTCGTGGGTGTAGGAGGTGATGTTGTCCTTGCGATAATAGTACACCACGTCGTCGATGAAATGGCGCTTGGCAAAGTACATGACTCGTGCCACGACGGCGTAGTCCTCGCTGTAGTCTATGCCCTCGACGCTGTATATGCCGTGGTTTTCGAGCAGATCCCTGCGATAGATTCTTCCCCAGATGCGGTTGGAGGTGATGTTCTGGCAGAGCAGTTTGCGCTGATAGGTGCGATGGCTGTCATGGGCGGCAGGATGAAACAGAGTGGCTTGTCCGTTCTCCCAGTCGGCAAAGCCTCCGTCTACGATGTCGGCACCGCTCTTCTCGGCAGCTTTTACCAGCTTTTCCACTGCATCGAGTGGCAGAAGATCGTCGCTGTCCACATGCATGATGTATCGTCCTCGCGAGGCAGCGAAAGCTGTATGGCGTGCGCCTCCCAAACCCTTGTTGTGCTCGTGCTGAATCAGTATCACCTGTGACTTTCGCTCAGGAAACCTGTCGATAGTCTGTTGCAGTATTTCCACACTTCTGTCCTTGGTACAGTCGTTTACAAACACATACTCTATGTCGGCAAAAGACTGCTGGAACAGAGTCTCGGCACATTGTTCTATGTATTTCTCTACACCGTAGATGGGGACGAGGATGGATACTGTGGGCATGATGGTGAAAGGTTTGGATGGGTGAAGTAATTTACAATAGATACTGGGCAATGAGCAGCCCGTTGTAGAAGAATAGGAATACAGCAAGCACCATGACGATGAGGCGCAGATGCGACTGGTTTCTGGCGCTGAGACCTTTGAGCAGATAGCCTATGGCGATGGGGATGATGAAAGCCCAGTGGGCTGTCATGATGTACACCTCGTTGAGGCCGAAGCCCAATCCTAAGTGTATGAATGCGTCGAACGCCACCCATGCACCTATCATCCACAGGAACTTCGACCTGCGTCCCATCCACAGACCTGCGGCAAAGAGCACCACGAGGATGGCTTCGAGAACATAGGGCAGAGGCGTGCGGTAACGTACAAAAATGGGGCGACGGGTGCCGACGTCCTGCAGCAGATGATCCTTGTGAAGGATGAGCGATTCGCCAAAGACATTCTCTACCAGCGACTGTGGACGCGACACGCTGAGGTCGGCCCAAGAGAGGATGCCTTTCTCCTTGATGGCGGTTCCGTGAATCTCGCGCTTGCGCTTCTGGTCGGCTTCCACCTGTGCCTTGAACACGCTGTCGCGCTGTTCGCGTGCATGCAGAATGCGGAGTCCTTCCTGGCGGTGAGGAATGATGAAAGCCTCGTTCTGCCAGATGGCTGCTGCGATGATGAACAGCGAGGGAATGACGATGCCCATCAGCAGGTGGCGCCATCTGAAGATGTCCTTGCCGTTGGCAAAGAGGGCAGAGAGGAACACCTTGGCTCCGTTGGTGATGGTGATGCCTGCCGTGAAGACGAAGAGCGTGGCTGTCTGCCAGGCTGGCATCTTCTCATGGTTTACGATGTGCTTGCCTGCTACATAGAATGTGAGGGTGAGCATGAACATCGACAGACCGAAGTGGTCGGGCACGAAGCTGGAGAGCATGATGTAGGCAAAGGAGAAGAAAAGGGCCGACAGCAGGTTGGAGTCGAGTTTGTCAAGCTGCAGTATCTCACGGAAGGTGCGGCGGATGAAGACAAACGAGTAGGTGGAGAGAACCGTCATCACCACAGCCACGAGGATGATGGCGATGTTCTTGCCCGTGAGCTGCATCTGCCAGTAGTTGAGTAGATAGAACGGATACCAGAGGAATGGCAGCAGCGGATGGCGGAACTCGGTGTAGTAGGCGTTCCACTTCGACACGGTGAGATAGGTGAACACGTCGAAGCCCGACAGCTGATAGTATCGGGTGAAGAGACTCCAGTAGCCTATGTGGTTTCCGCCCTTGGTGAAGGGCGTGAAGTGATAGCACACCATGAGTGTGTTGAGTGCTGCGAATACAAGGAGCGCCACGATGACTGCCCACTTCTCTTCTTTTCTTATCTTGAAAATATGGTTCATATTTGTTGCTTAATATATTGTTTCTCTTTTACGTCATGGAGGAGTTTCGCTGGGGAGTTAAGAATCTCCTTAACTCCTTAACTGAGCATATAGCGGAAGAGCAGCGCTCCGTTGTAAGTGATGAGATAGAAGGTGAGTCCTATCAGGACAGAACGGCAGAGCGAGAGTCTCTTTCCTCCCAGGTGGCGCAAGAGGAAGGCGATGGCGATGGGCACAAAGAACATGTAGTGTGCCGTCATGATGTAAATCTCGTTGATGCCGAATCCCAAACCGATGTGCAGGGCAATGTCGAAGAGGAAGAAAAGCATCGACAGACAGAAGAACTTGGAGCGCACGCCGAAGAAAATGCCCAAGGCGAAGAGCAGCAGAATGATGCCCTCTACGATGTAGTTGATGGCCGAGTCGTAGCCCACGATGACAGGACGGCTTCGCAGCACGTCCTCCAACAGGTGCTGGCGATGCAGCTGGATGGCTTCGCCAAAGAGGTTTTCCAAAGCCGTCTCTGTGCGCGAGGTCGTGATGTCGGTCCAGCCCATAAACTCGCCTTTGGCAATGGGCTTGCCCGTGTTTCTGTTCCATATCTGCTTATGGTCTCTCACGTACTTCGCCTGTGCCTTCTTCTGTATGATGGCTTTCACGGCAGCCTCTACCTGTGCCGAGTCTTTCACCTGTGCCGTATCGCGATACTGCTTGTAAATCAGCTGCTTGGCCTCTTCGCTCTTCTTCATTCTCATCTCGTGGCGTGCCATCTCCTTGGGCCATACAAAGGTGCGGTATTCCACACGTGCCACAGCCCACATCAGGGCGGCTGGCAGGATGATGCCCAAGAGCAGATACTTGGGACGGAAGAATTTCCGGCCGTTGGTAAACAGGGCTGCGAGGAATGTCTTTAGTCCGTTGTTGAGCGATACGCCTGCTGTAAGCACAAAGAGCACTACGGTCTGCCAGGTGGTGAGCCGGCGTCCTTTCTGCATGCAGATGCCGCTGATGTAGAGTGTCATGAGCAGCAGCATCATCGACATGATGAAATGGTCGGGCACCATGGCTGAAACCATCACATAGGCAAAGGAGAAGTAGAAAGCCGACAGCAGGGTGGCGTCGCAGCTCTTCAAGCCTATCACTTCGCGGAAGATGCGGTAGAGGAAGAGGAACGAATAGAAGGCGCAGAACACGAGGATAATGGCCACGATGTACTGCACGCAGTTGATGCCTGTAAGGGCAATGAGTGCTTGGTTGATCAGGTTGGGAATGTACATAAAGAAAGCCAGCAGAGGATGGCGATACACGTTGTACTCTGTGTCCCAACAGGAAACGACAGCATAGGTAAGCGGGTCGAAACCTGCCACATGGAAGGTTTTGACAAAGAGTTTGTGATAGTTGTCGCTGAGCTGTGTGAACTGGCTATTGTACTTGATAATGGTCAGCGCATTGAGCACGATGAACAGGAGCAGTGCCACGAGAGCCTGCCATCTCTCCTCGCGCTTGATCTTGAATATCTCGAAAGCTTTTTTTATCATGATGTTTGCTTTTGATTTTCTTGCTTGTTTGGGAAGACAGATCTTCATCCTTCACTTCTTCAGGAAGAATCTTACTAAGAGGAAGTTGACGGGAATGCAGACACAGAGTGTGGGCAACATGGCTATCTGCTTGGTCAGTCCCATGCCCACGAAGAGATTCAGACAGACCGTCTGCAGGGTGTAGTTGATGATGTGAGAGAACGTAAAGCCGGCTCCTCGCTTGGCATTGGCCTTGACACGGAAGGTGTAGCGTGTGCTGGCAATGAAGTTGAACACGAAACTGGCGATATAGGCAATGGTGTTGGCCGTGGTGGCCAGAACATGGTCGTTGCCGCCTAACTGGGGAAGACCCCAGGCAAGGCTTGGAATCATGACGAGATAGATGACGTACTGCAGGATGGTGGCTGCCACACCTACGATGCCAAACCTCACCACCTCGCCCAACTTCTCGCGTTTCGAGTCGTCCATCTGCTGTATTCTTTGCTTGATGTTCATGTCTTTGTTAATGATTAGCATGCAAAATTAATCATTTTCCCTTTATCCCGCAAATCTTTCTGCAACTATTCGCTTTTATGGCTGTTTACCAAATGCCCTTCGTCGGCAAAGGCAAGCATTTCCTTGTCGCCACGACTGTCGCCGTAGGCGGTAATGTGGTAACGGCTTCGGTCGAAGGAGAGAGCCTTGCTGATACGTCTTACTTTCTCTGCGCCATAACAGTTGGCTGTGCTGAAGCGCCCGGTCAGACAGCCGTCTTTCTCTTCTACTTTTGTTCCCAACACCTCGACTTCCCCAATGCCCTGTGTGGCGAAGAAGGGGCGAACCCAGTTGTCGATGCTGGCACTCACTATGAAGACTTTCTTTTTGTCCTCGACGGCCCGGCCGACAAGGGCAATCATATCAGGACGAAGAAGGTTGCTGCGTTCTTTGGCGAAGTCCTGGCACAGCAGATTGAAGGCGCGTGTGCTCATGCCGCCGAAGAAATGAGTGAAGATGAGCTGCTTCGCTTTCCAGTTGGGATAGAGGTGAAGTTTCATCAACACCAGGATGGGGCTGTAGAGCAGAAAGCCCCACAGCAGGCGCCATGTGCCAGCTTTGTAACGGATAATCTCCAGGAGCGTGTCCTTGGTGGTGAGTGTTCCGTCGAAGTCGAAACAATATATTCTTTCTTTTTCCTCCATCTTATATAATGTATATAATAATCAGGAATGAGAGGAGCCAGGCCAGGATGATGAACTGTGTGATGTGATCGTGGAGCATGATACGGGTTGGGTCGCCGCTCTGTTGGTCTACCACAGCTATCTGTATGTAGCGCAGCAATCCCACCAGCACGAAGACACTTGTGAGATAGAGATGCTCGGTGTTGAAATGCTCTATCACCTCCGGACTTACCGTGTACATGATGTAGCACACAAGCGTTACCGAGGCAGTGATGGTGATGGCCTGGTTGATGAAGGTAAGGTTGTAGCGGCTCGTATTCTTGCGTGGCGCCTCGCCCGTCTTCTCCATTCTCAGCACATCGTCGCGTCGCTTGGCAAAACTCATGAAGAGTGTGATGAGGAAAGTCATCAGTACAATCCACTTGCTCAGAGCAATATCGGTGGCCACACCGCCTGCCAACAGGCGAAGCACAAAGCCGAAGGCAACGATGCAGACGTCGATGATGGCGTATTGCTTTAGTTTGGCGCAATAGCAGAGATTGAGCAGCCAATAGAAAAGGATGATTCCCATGGCCTTCCATGAATCGAGTGCAGCGCTGATGACGATAGAAAGGATGAGCATCAGAATCATCAGACAATACGCCGCCTTGACAGAAACGGCTCCCGAGGCAATGGGTCGGTGGCACTTTACGGGATGGCGCCTGTCGGCTTCTGCATCGAAAATGTCGTTGAAGCAATAGATACTCGATGCGGCAAAGCTATAGGCAAAGAAAGTGATGACACCAGCCAGAAGAGCGTCGGTGTTAAACAAAGCTCCGCCAAAGAACAGCGGTACAAAGACGAATCCGTTCTTGATCCATTGTTTGGGGCGTATGAGTCGCATCAGCGCAGAGAAGCCCCGGCTTTCGTTCATTCTATAATCTATTTTTTTCATGATTCTCTGTTTTCTTTAATATTCTCTTTAACTTTCCCCCTGCGAAAGTTGAGTATTCTCAATATTCTCAGTATTTGATAATCTTGGATATTTGTCGGCTGATCCATCCTGCTGTCTTGCTGAGAAGCCAGGCTGCAGGAAGCGTGATGGCTATGCAGACGAGGAAGGTGGGCCAGTAGCCCCAGTGATATTTCTCTATGTAGTGGAGCACGAAGTGAATGTGGATGAGGTAAGCCTCTAAGCTCAGCGCTCCTACAAAGATGAAGCCTCGGTTGAACCATTGGGGAGTGCGGCGGAAGATACGGTTGAGCAGCAGAATGCTCGTAATGGTAAGGGGAATATAGAGCATGCGCTCTAAGAAGAGAGGAAACATGCCGTGGCGTTCCTGTTCGAGGAAGATGCTCGAGGTGAGCGTCATCAGAAACATGATCCATATCATCCAGATGCTGGTGCCGTCGAGGCTTTGCCGTTGTCTTACCATCTCGCCCATGTTGATGCCGATGAAGAAGATTGGCACGCGGCTCCAGAAAATCTCCAGATGGCCTACGGCACGGTGGATGGGAGTGACATACTGCACAAGGATGCACCACATGATCATGACCACAGGCAACCAGCGATAGATGGGGTGGCGCTTGATAAGCTCCATGTAGCCTGGTGCAAAGAGATAGAGCATCATGGTGGCGGGAATGTACCAGAAGTTCAACTCGTCGTGAAGCCAGAAATCCCAGTTGATGCTGATGTCGCCCACGAGGTCGACCCATGCCCAGAGGTCTCCTCCCTCAAAACGCGGAATGTAAAACAGGCAGGCTATGATGAGCCAGGCGGGATAGATGCGCAGATAACGGCGCACGAAGAAGTGGCGCACGTCAGGATTCTTTGTCCACGAGAACCACAGACCTATACCGCTGAGGAAGAGGAACATGTCTACTCCCACATTGCCCATGCGACGAAGCCCGAAGAAAGCATCCTCGCGTGGCAGCGCTACATGAAAGAGGATGATGAAAAGCATGGCTGCTCCCATCAGTTCGCCTCTGAAGCGGCTTATATTGGCAAGTTCTATATCTTTGATTTTTATCATAATGGAAGGGGTTGAAATTGTCTTCACTTTCGAAACTCACACTCTTTACTTCATCTTACTTCATCTTTGGACTCGGAATCTTCTTCATCAGCTCAGAGAAGAGCCATGCTAAGCAGATGCTCGATATGATGTAGAGCAGCAGCCCGGCGTACATGTCGCCCCAACGGCTGATGGGGATGAATATCTTGCGGGTGATAGGATGGCAGACGAAGAGTGCTGCCGATATTCCGCCCATCCAGTCGAGAAATCTGTATGCTCCCTGCAGCCATTTCACTCCGCTCAGCACCTTTGCTACCAGGACGCAGAACAGACAGACGAAGAGAGGCACGAAGGTCCAGCCCAACATGCTTCCGCTGAGACTGTAGATGATGGCTCCGCAGAAGATAATGCCAAAGGCGTTGGTTGTGTTGTGATGGAAAGTCATGAGAATCTTCTCGCCATAGCGGGCATAAAGAATGCCGATGCCGAATGGCAACATGCCGCCCATGAAGTTGTAGCGATAGCGGTTCATCGCCTCACCGTCGGGCGAGAGACACAGTTGAAGCGCCATGCAGACCACCATCAGCACTACGGTGAAAGCCCAGTGGCGACGGTAGATGAAGAGGCGGTAAATGATGTAGAGCTGCATCATCAGACCGAAGAACCAGAATGGACCGGGCCAGATGATGCGGTCGGGATTGGGCAATACGTTGTTGAACATGCCCAGCATGGCGATGATGTCGAGCGACTGATAGTGATGAGGCCCGGGAGTGAGGTAGTCGAGCATGGTAAATGCGACGAACCCCACAATCATCATCTTGAAGAGCTTGAGGTAGTGATAGCGTACGAATCGCAGTCCTTCACCCAGATTGGGCAGGTGACGGCCTGTGATGCTGAATCGCTCTGCGCCCTGTGTGAGGCGTGGACCAGACTCGTATTTCAGCACCAGTCCGTAGGCGCTGAGGAAGAGAAATACGGGCACTCCATAATGTCCGAAGAATGACAGCAGGTGCATGGGCAGCCAGCCGTCGGGCGACGCCATTACCTGATGTAGCCAGTCTACGTTGCGCTGTATGTACTGGTATTCGTTCTCCTTGACGATGGGGCCCAGCCAGTGGCAGTAGTTGTGCAGAAAGATGCCGATGATGGCAAGTCCTCTCAGGGCGTTGCACTCTGTTCGGTTTAGTGTGGGTGTACTCATAATCTTATTTTCCTTTCTTCTTCTCGTTAGCTTTCTTCTCTTTTGCTATATGTTCATCTCTCAGCTTGTCGTAGTCGGCAGAGTTTTTCAGGATGCGTGGCCGCATCTCGTCGTACTCAGGGCTGAGGATGTTGTATTTGGCCTGATAGGTTGGCGTTTCGATGCCAGCCAGATAGAGCAGCAGATGGGGCAGGGCGTCGGTCATGTAGCGTCGGTCCTTGGCCTTGCGTATCTGCTTGTAGATGTCGCGATGCTTGCGTATGTATTTGCGCGAGCAGTAAATCCAGAAGGGAATCTCGAACTCGTAGTGGGCAAGGGGCCAGTCGATGGCTGCCGAATGGTTGCGGCAGATGTAGACTACAAGTCGCGCTACCGCAAGGAGCAAACCGAGTTCTGGGCAGGCAACTACGAGGACAAGCGCCCCGAGCTGAACGCCAAGCAGCGTAAGATGTTGAGCCACTACGACAATGCCACCCTCTACAACGACTCCATCGTGGCACAAATCGTGAAGCGATTCCAAAAACAGAATGCCATCATCATCTACGTGCCAGACCATGGCGAGGAATGCTATGAGGAGAACCGCGGCTTCATCTGCCGTAACCACTCAGCCAATATCGACTGGCCTCTGGCACACTATGAGTTTGAGATTCCATTCTGGATTTATTGCTCACCGAAGTACATCAAGGCTCACCGCAAGATTTACAAGCAGATACGTGCCGCCAAGGACAAGCGATTCATGACCGATGCCCTGCCTCACCTATTATTATATCTGGCAGGCATCGAAACTCCAACCTACAAGGAAGAGTACAATATCCTGAGTCCGAAGTACAACGAAATGCGCCCACGCATTCTCAAGAACTCTGTAGATTACGACAAGCTTCGTGATGAATATTATAAGAAACAAGAAAAGAAAGGAGCAAAGAAATGAATCAATCGATACTTTCAAGAAATGCATGCAATGCATTGAGAGGACTTGCCATCATCGGCATCTTCCTGCACAACTACTGTCATTGGCTCGGCCCTATCGTCAAGGAGAATGAGTATCAGTTCTTTCAGCGCAATGCTGACTGGCTGACACAGGTGCTGGCGAATCCCGACATCAACCTGCCGATCCACCTGCTGTCGTTCTTCGGCCATTACGGTGTGCCCGTGTTCCTCTTTCTGAGTGCATACGGACTGGTGATGAAGTATGAGGCAAAACCTCATATCACAGCAGAACAGCAAGCCCAGATGTATAGCATCTCGGGCAAGAACCAATCGTGGAGAATCAATTGGCGTGAACCTCTGCGCTTTATACGCTATCATTATCTGAAGCTCTTCAAGATGATGATAGTGGGATACGTGGCATTCACTCTGATAGATTACATCACCCCGGGTTCTCGCCACTACGAGGTATTGGGCATCGTTTCAATGCTGGGCATGTTTAATAATGTGCTGCCTAATCCTGACGACATCATCTGGCCGGGTCCTTACTGGTTCTTCGGTCTGATGCTGCAGTTATACATCGTATACCGCTTGTTTCTCTATCGCCGTCATTGGGGATGGACGGTGGGACTGATGCTTATCTGCATCGGCATCCAGCTCATCCTGGGCTTCGATAATCCGGAAAGCGAGGCGATGAACCGCTACCGCTACAACTTCATGGGCGGCATGCTGCCCTTCGGCCTCGGACTGCTCTACGCCCGCTACGGCAACCGCATCATCCTGACGAACCTCAACACGCTGAGCCTGCTGGTGAGCGTGGTGTTCTGCGGGTTCATGGTGATGTGGATGAGCGCCAGCTACCTGCTGTGGTCGGTCGTGCCGCTGGTGGTGTGCATCCTCTGCGTGTATGTGGTGAAGCTCCTGTCGCAAGCCGCCCGTCGCCCCGTGGGCGCCTGGCTGATGGAGAGGCTGGTGTGGATGGGCGAGATTTCCGCTGCCCTCTTTGTGATACATCCCACCCTGCGCAAGGTGTTCATACCCATCTCGCGTCACGGCGACATCTATACCGGACTGCTGCTCTACGCCATTGCCGCCATCGGCGCGGCCTGGCTCATACGCCTCGTGATGACGAAGATACCCAAGCCACAGATGTAACACCACGAAACATCAATCGACCATGAGAATACCCGACATCGAACTGCAAAACATCAGTCGTTACCGCGGCGAGCTGATGGGCGCCGCCATGCTCTTCATCATGCTCTTCCATGTGGAGCTGGCACGCTCCGACCTGTTCTTTGGCTTGCGCCGCATGGGTAACATCGGCGTGGACATGTTTCTCTTCCTCAGTGGCGTGGGACTGTGGTTCTCGTGGATGAAGAACCCCTCCTACAGGCATTTCTACACACGACGACTGGTGCGCATCTACCCCACGTGGCTCATCGTGGCATGCCTCTACTACATACCCCGCCTGCCGGTGCACGACCTGCGGTCGGGCGTGAACCTGGTGATGGAGATAGCCATCAACTGGAACTTCTGGTTGCACGATGAACTCAACTTCTGGTACATTCCAGCCATCATGGCCCTTTACCTCTT
>OQVQ01000848.1_pt1 | contig 13306 bp, 9 predicted proteins | sample 1691491 | NCBI WGS metagenome assembly OQVQ01 (sample SAMN03418252, study PRJEB22391) | human gut metagenome | biome: human-gut; feature: organic feature; material: feces | host: Homo sapiens | place: Tanzania | collected 2013-01
CTTCTTTTTGCGGCTGAAGAAGCGTTCAACAACTACAAAGAGTACAGGAATCAGGAAGATACCAAAGAGAGTAGCGATGGTCATACCACCTACTACGGCGTTACCCATGGATACACGCGCACCAGCACCCGGGCCGGTAGCAATAGCCAAAGGCAGACAGCCTAAGATGAACGCAAAGGACGTCATCAGAATAGGACGCAGACGGACGTGAGCAGCCTCAACAGCCGCATGTACAACATCCATGCCCTGCTCCATATTCATCTTCGCATATTCAACAATCAGAATAGCGTTCTTTGCTGCCAGACCAATCAGCGTAATCAGACCAATCTGCATATAAACGTCATTCTGCAGGCCACGTGCATACTGTACCAGGAAGCAGCCGAAAACTGCGGAAGGTACGGACAGCAGTACAGCCAGAGGAATTGTCCAGCTTTCATACAGAGCTGCCAGACACAGGAATACGAAAATCAGGGAAATGATGAAAATCTGAGTAGAACGGTTGCCTGCTTCAATTTCGTCAAGGCTTTGGCCGGTCCATTCGTAGGTGTAGGTGTTAGGCAGAACCTGCTTAGCAACCTCTTCAATAGCAGCCATAGCCTGGCCGGAGGAATAACCGCTGGCAGGGTCACCGGAAATCTTAATCGCACTGGCACCGTTAAAGCGTGTCATAACAACAGAGCTGTTCTTAGGAGTAGGCTTTACGAGTGTATTCAGCGGAATAGATTTACCATCATTGCTGCGTACAAAGAAGTAACGCATATCCTCTACACCGGTACGATATTTTTCATCAGCCTGCATAACAACCTTCCATGTACGGCCGAAGTTATTGATATCATTGATTTCGTTACCGCCTAAGAAGGCCTGCAATGCGGAATAAACAGTAGATACGGGCACGTTCATAGACTGTGCCTTGTCACGGTCAACCTCAAACTGATACATAGGAGTATTGGTGTTCAAGGTGGTGTACAGCATACCGATTTCCGGACGCTTGCGGCAAGCAGCCAAAAATTCATTAGCACGCTCACCCATGGTGTTAACATCTTCACCGCCAAGGTTCATGAGATAAAGGCTCAAGGTACCGGTACTGGAAGCACCCGGCAGAGAAGGCGGCTGGAAGGCCATAACGGTTGCATCAGGAATCTGTGCGCCCATACCGAAAATCATCGGAATAATATCCTGTACACTGTTGCTGCGCTTGCTGTAGTCCTCCATAGAAACTACTGCCAGGCCGGCATTAGCCTTCTGGCCCATAGACAGAATATCAATACCGCTAACCTCCATAACATTTTTAACACCAGGTAACTTTCTCATATTTTGGGAAAGGCCTGCCATAATCTGCTGTGTACGGTTACTGGAAGCACCTTCAGGCAAGCTGATAGATACTGCAGTCATACCCTGGTCCTCGTTCGGCACAAAGCCTGTCGGCGTTGCCTTCGCCAGGAAACCGATGCAGATAACCACAATAACAAGACAGGTCAGGACAAGCTTAGATTTACGGATGCAGCCTTCAACGTTTTTCACGTATTTGGCCAGCGTTCTTGCAAACCAATCATCAAATGCTTTTACAGCCTTGCCGATAAAGCCCTTCGGTGCCTCCTCCTTCTTGACAAGAATCAGGGAGCAAAGCGCAGGAGTCAGGGACAACGCAATAATCGCAGAAAGCATCATAGATACAGAAATCGTGATAGCGAACTGCTTGTACAATTCACCGACAGTACCGCCGGTAAAGGCTACAGGAATAAATACCGCAGACAGTACGAAGGCGATAGCCACAACAGGGCCGGAAACCTCGTTCATAGCGCGGTAGGTTGCCTCCTTAGGAGACATACCGTTTTCCTGAATATGATGCTCTACTGCCTCTACTACAACGATAGCGTCATCGACAACAAGGCCGATAGCCAGAATCATTGCAAAAGCAGTCAGAGTGTTGATAGTAAAGCCCAAAATTACGAAGGAAGCAAAGGTACCAATCAAGGATACCGGTACAGCCAGAATAGGAATCAAGGTTGCACGCCAGCTGCCCAGGAACATGAATACTACCAGAATAACCAGAATCAAAGCTTCAACGAAGGTATGTGCAACCTTCTCCAAAGACTCGGTAATAAACTGGGTGTTATCCTGAATAACAATCAGCTTCATATCGTCAGGGAAACGGCTTTCAGCGTCCTTTAATACCTCGCGGATATTCTTAACAGTTTCGATAGCATTCGCATCAGAGGTCAGGGATACCGGGAAGACAACGGAATCGCCGCCATTCAGCTTGCTGACGATAAGGTCATTACGAGGACCTTCTTTAATAGTTGCGATATCCTTCAGCTTCAGGTTATCGCCATTATTGGAACGAATAATAACGTTACCGAATTCCTCAGGTGTATTCAGACGACCTTGAGCACTTGCGGAATAGGTACGCTCCTGCTTGTCAACAGTAGGACGGTTACCGATAGAACCAACCGCTGCCTGAATGTTTTGCGTTTTGATAGCGTTGGAAACATCGGTTACAGTTACACCCAGCTGCGCCATTTTTTCAGGATTCAGCCAGATGCGGACTGCATATTCCGGACCATATTCGCCAACTGTAGATACGCCCTTAACACGCTTTACGGCATCCAGGAAGTTCGCATCCGCATAGGTTCTTAAGAACATTGCATCATAAGTATTTTTCGGAGAATAAAGACCAAAATACATAATGGTCTCGGCAGATTCTTTTGCAGTAGTAACACCATAACCGGAAACCTCGCTCGGCAGGGAGCTGGTTGCCTGGGATACACGGTTCTGTACCTCTACAGAAGCGATATCTGCGTTTTTCTCAAGGTTAAACTCAACATTAAGCTTGTACTCACCACTGGAGGTACTTACGGAGGACATGTTCAGCATATTTTCTACACCGCTGACCTTCTGCTCAATGGTTTGTGCTACAGCCTTTTCAACGATATCGGCACTCGCACCTACATAGTTGGTGTTTACGCTGATACGCGGTTTAGTAATGTTAGGATATTGGGCGATAGGCAGGCTGAAGCCGGCAATCGTACCCAATAAGGTAATAATAATCGCCAGTACTATCGCAAATACAGGGCGATCAATAAAGAAACGAGCCATTTAGCCTACCTCCTTATTGCTTCTTTTCAGCGGTAGCACTGTTGTCAACAGTAGTATCCAGATCAGCCTCAGTCATCGGCTGCGGATTAACCTCAGCACCCTGTCTGATTTTGCCGGTGCCCTCGACTACGATTGTCTCGTCACCGTTCAGACCGCTTTCAACCATGTAGAAACGGCCGACGGAAGGACCAAGAGTTACTTCCTTCATGGTAACCTTGTTGTCACTGCCAACAACATAAACAAATTTCTTATACATTAATTCAACAACTGCACGCATAGGAATCAAGAGAGCATCCTTTTTGGTGCCTGCGGTTGCCTGTACGTGAGCAAACATGCCCGGCAGCAGACGATGTGCAGGATTTCTGAACAAAGCCTTTACAGTCATGGTACCGGTGTTGTCGTTGATACCGCGGTTAACCTCTGCTACGGTGCCCTTTAAATCATAGGTACTGCCATCGCTCAGAACAACAGTCAGGTTGTCAAGAGAAGCAGCGCCGCTGTTATCATGGGAACCGGAAAGCTTCAGATATTCCGGCTCAGCGATGCTGAACTGTACGAATACAGGGTCAGTGTTGCTGATTTTTGCCAGAGTAGTCTGACCTGCGGTTACATAGTTGCCAACCTCCAGCGCGGTGGTATCAATACGGCCGCTGAACGGAGCGGAAACGCTGGTATCGGTCATGTTAATCTGAGCATTTTCCAGAATTGCTTCCTGCGCATTTACAGAAGCCTGTGCCTGGTCACGCTGCATAATAGCGTTATCCAGAACCTGCTTGGAAATTGCATTCTGTGCATACAGAGTGCTGTAACGCTCTGCGTTCAGAGCAGCGTTAGCCAGAGCCGCACGAGCATTAGCTAGGCCTGCCTGTGCGTTGAGCACGTTGGCCTGATAGGTACGCTGGTCAATAGCATACAAGGTCTGGCCTGCGCTTACAGTGTCACCGCCCTTGAAATACTTGGCTGTAATCTGGCCGCTTACCTGAGCCTTCAGCTCCATTTCCTGCTGAGCCTGTACAAAGCCTGTATAATCATATACCAGAGGGGTGTCACGCTTAATAACCTTCATGGTTTTAACCAATGTTGCCTGATTACCGCCCTGCTGCTGTTTTTGACCGCAGCCTGCAACGCTCAGTACAAAGGTTGCCGCCAGCGCCGCAGCCATTGCTTTTCTCGCACGGCCGGAGCGAATAAAACTTAACATAAAAAAACCTCCTTCACCTTCACTCTGAAACTACTCAATATATATAATGACAAATTAGACTGCTATATTGTCGATAGCACCTTTACCTGAAAATATTCCTGCTCCAGTTTCAGAATACTACTATTATAATGGACATTTTTCAGAAAAGCAAACGTCATTTAAGCAGTTTTCGCCGCTTTTTCTTGCATTTTCTTCCATTATCTTCTTCTCACAAATTTTACTGACTGGTCAGTCAGCTTTTGCTGTTTAACAGTTCTTTTTTCAGCAAAAATTTATGCAGATTGCCCATGGCAAAACCGGATACCTGGTCCACACCATCAATACGCTGCATCAAGAACAGATTATCTCCTTCAATATACCATTCATCCGGCAGTCTGTCCTTATATACAACCTTCTTATTGGTATTCAGCAGATTAAGCAGCGGCAGCAAATCCTTATCCTTAACGTTAAGCACTTCATCCAGACGTATTTTTTCACCAGTCTTAGGATTTACGTTCAGCTGATGATGGATAAAGCTGTTTTTACCACTAATCAGCTGCAGGCTCAGAATCTGTTCATCGGCACGCATCACCTTAAAAGCCATATCTGCCTCGCCCTTGTAAAAATGCTCCAGATAATCTTTGCATTCATCCTGCAGCAGCTTATTCATTTTATTTTGCAGCTCTACATCCTTGCCGGCAAAAACCGGAAAGGTCGCTTCACCGCCGGGAACTACCATCTTGCGCACCAAGATAGTACCGCCGGCAAAATCCTTGCCATCATTTACGGTGTTATCCTTAGGCGTAGGCGCAAGCGTCATAATCGTCAGGGAAAACTGCTTCCATTCCTTAGTTTTCTTATCCTGCTTCCAGATAGCGCCCACATCTGCCAGAGGCTGCTTTTTCTGCACCAGCTGCTGACAGCCTAACAATTCATCTGCGCCGTCATTATCTACATCGTGTGCCACCAGCGAATGTAAACCGCCATACTCCAGCTTGCCGTCTTCAACCTCACTGCCTGCTGCCGGCGTTAAATCCGATTTATTGCCGTCGATTAAAGCTACATGCATTTTACCGTCCTTGGCATAGGCTTGCGTAACCAGTCCCATGCTTTCGGCAGCACCAAAGACCTCACGCACATTTTTCTTATTGGCAAAGGAAAGCACACGATATTCACTGGGCGCATGCCAATCGCCCTGAGCGGCACTCACCAGCAGCTGCTGTCTGCCGCTTTTGCCTGCCCAAAGCTTAATAGGCTGAAGCTGACAATTATACCCGCCCTTAATAGAAGGTGCATGAGCCGTCAAAAGCTTCTTGTCCTTATCCTTAATCATAACAAGCAGATCATTGGCGTAGCCATTAGGCAGCCTGTCACCCCACAGCTCGGCGGTAACAGTCTGCTCTGCTGTCAGCTGCAGCGGTACCTGCGCCAGCAGCGTGTCAGCGGCAGCGGCCATAGTGCTGCAGAAGAGCACGCTGCTGCAGGCCAGGCCTTGCACCATCCATTTTATCTTCACGTCTCCACGTCCTTTCTTCAAACATACTATTATATTATAGCATTTTTTTGTTATTAAGAACCGTATTAACACAGATTTTTTACATAAAGGTGTCTAAAGCATCAGCAAATTCTGTTGCATTTCGTACAAAAAAGCTTTTTCTTAGCTTTCAAAACGATTTTTTCATTAATATTACTGCTTTTTGTTGTTAAATAGTGTAGAATAAAAGCGGTATTTTATGAATTTTTGGGAGAAGGGAAGGATTTATTAATGAAGAAAATTGTTGCTCTTCTGCTCAGCCTTTGCCTATTAGTATTAGCTGCAGGCTGTGGCGGTAACGATTCAAAAAAAGACACACCCAAAGAAAAGACTAAGGTAAGCCTTGGCATGCTGCGCCTGACAAGCAGTGCTCCTTTATTTATCGCTATGGATAAGGGCTTCTTTGCTGAAGAAGGTATTGAAATTGAACCGCAATGGTTTGATGCCGCTCATCCGATTGCCGTATCCACTGCTTCCTCTAAGGTTGATGTCGGTGCTACCGGCATTACGGCCAGCCTCTATAACATGGCAGCCAACGGACAAAAGCTTGGCATTGTTGCGGATAAAGGACGTGAACAAAAAGGCTATTCCTCTTCTGCACTGCTCGTTACTACTGACAACTACAACGCCGGCGTAAAAAGCCTGAAGGATTTGAAGGGCAAGCGTATCGGTATTACGCAAAAGGGCTCTACCTTCCATTATATGCTTGGCAGAATGCTGGAAACCCAGGGCATGAGCCTCAATGATGTGGAAATTGTTCCCCTGAGCAAGCTCAGTGCTGTTATGGCTGCTCTGGAAAGCAAGCAGATTGACGGCTGTATCTTAAACGAGCCTAACATCACCAAGGTGCAAAAAGCAGGCTACGGCAAACTGGTCGTACAGGTTGGCGACGTTATTCCTTACCAGACCTCTGCTATCTTCTACTCACCTGACTTTATGAAGAATAAGGATGCGGCTGTACGCTTCATGCGTGCTTACAACAAAGCCTGCAACTATTACTACGAAGCTGCAGTAGAAAAGAAGGATGCCAAGAAGCTGGAAGAAGTTGTTAATATTGTGGCCAAATACGTTAAGGCTCCGGCTGAAGACATTAAAGCAGGCCTGCCCTATATTGACAAGGACGGCAAGCTGCTTGTCAGCGATATTGCAACCCAGATTAAATGGTACACTGACAACAAGATGATTTCCGGCAAACTGGACGCGAAGGATGTTGCCAACACCAGCTTTTTGGATGAAGCAATGAAGAAATAAACTATTGTATTAAAGCAAGACTGGCGTAAATGTAACAGCTGCAAAATGCGTTGACGATGCTTTAGCACCAAAACGCTGCGACTGATATATTAGCGCCAGTCTTTTTGGAGGATGGTAGAAAATGAAATTAGAAATCGCAAATATCTGCAAGGATTTCACCACCACCAGCGGTAAGCTTCTTCCTGTTTTGCAGGATATTAACCTCAGCATTAATAAGGAAGAATTTGTAGCATTGGTAGGACCGTCAGGCTGTGGTAAATCAACCTTGCTCAATATAACCGCCGGGCTTTTGGAGCCCACAAGCGGTAACGTAAAATTTACTGATGTCGCTGCAGGCTATGAGCCTCGTATGAGCATCGTCTTTCAGGAAACTGGTCTCTTCCCCTGGCGCAACGTGCATGATAATATCGCCTTCGGGTTGGAAACAGCAGGCATGAAGGCAGACGAAAAGGAAGCACGCATTAAGCATTACATTGAACTTGTAGGCTTAAAGGGCTTTGAAAAATCCTTCCCGCACCAATTAAGCGGCGGTATGCGTCAGCGCGTAGGCATTGCCCGTGCTTTAGCTATCGAGCCTGACCTGCTGCTGATGGATGAACCGTTTTCTGCCTTGGATGCGCAAACACGCACCATCATGCAGGAGGAACTGGTAACGCTGTGGGAAAAGACGCGTCTGACCACGCTATATGTTACGCATAATATTCAGGAGGCAGTAATGCTTGCTGACAGAGTTGTACTGCTTTCGCGTCGCCCCGGAAAAGTCAGCAAAATACTGCAGATTGCTATTCCGCGTGCAGACCGCTCTAAGCCTGAGCACACAGACGAAATTGCGGAATTTGTCCGTATCATTTGGGAGCATATCAGCAAGGATGCGCGTGCTGCCTTAATGGAGGTGGAAGACAATGCCTGAAAAGAAAACTTCTGCTGACGCAGCTAATGAATATATTGTGCGCAACCGTATGACGCATTGGCAAAAGACCTATCCGCATTGGGTAAGCGTTGCTTCCATCATCATCCTGCTGCTCTTTTGGGAGGCTATCTGCCGCTGCGGCCTGGTTTCTTCTTTGTTTTTGCCGGCACCGAGCCAGATTATCAGCGCCCTGCTTACCATGCTTGCCGACGGTGAAATTGGTGTTAGCCTGGCAGCCAGCATATACCGTATCTTAATCGGTTTTGCTGTCGGCAGCCTTATCGGACTTGCAGTCGGTCTTGTTACCGGCACCTCTGCACTGGCAGATAAAATCGGCAATCCTGTTGTCAACGCTCTTTATCCTATCCCTAAAATCGCTTTGCTGCCGTTGTTTATCCTTTGGCTGGGAATCGGCGAGCTGTCGAAGGTAACGATTATTGCTCTCGGCGTCTTCTTTCCGGTAGCAATGAACACCTACAGCGGCGTCAAAAATGTTGATACACTGCTTATCAAGGTTGCAGTCAGCTTTAACGCCAGCTGGTGGAAAACGATGAAAAGTGTTGTTCTGCCTAACGCCTTACCAATGATTTTCGCAGGCCTGCGCCTTGCCGCCGGCACCTCTCTGCTCCTGTTGGTAGCAGCAGAGATGATTGCCGCCCAGGTCGGCATCGGCGCCCTCATCCTGCATTACGGCGATTTGATGATTACCGACCGCTTGATGGCCGGAGTTATTGTATTGTCGTTGCTCGGCCTGCTCTTTAACCTGTTCCTGCAATGGTTGGAGAGAAAAGCCATCCCCTGGAAAAACATCTAAAAGCACAAAAGCACTGTCTGCTCACTGATATTCTTATATCAGATAGAGCTGACAGTGCTTTTTCTTTTTCTGCTAACATTTTTCAACAGCTTCTTAAAATACTGTTACGCTGATACACAAAAACTGCTTTTTGCTCAGCTATTACTACAGCCTTGCCGAAGCCTCCTGCAAAACTTCTGCCACAGCTTCCGGCGGCAGCTCGCCTATCTTCTTGATCAGCTCAGGCTGCTTGGGATGTTCGGCAATAACCTTCTCCATCAACACCATGTCCAGCCAATGTCCGTGCTTGAAGCCTGTATTATTGAAGGTACCAATAATTTTATAGCCACACGCCTCATGCATTTTGACGCTGTGCTCATTGCTGGCAGTAATGCAGGCATAGGTCACAACTATTCCCTGCAGGCGCAGTAAAGCTTCCAGCGCCGTGTACATCACCTTGCCCAATCCGTGTCCCTGACCCTCAGGTGCCAGATAAATCGTTACCGCGGCACCCCACTGATAGGCAGCACGCTGCATATAAGGATGGGCATAAACATAACCCAACAGTCTGCCATCATGCTCACAAACTATATAAGGATAGTGCGCAGAAATATTTTTGATTCGCTCTGTAAATTCTTCTACCGACGGTACCTCATATTCAAATGATACATCACTGAGCGTCCTGTCGCTGCTGATGACAAAGGGCGCGTAAATTTCCAGCAGCTTTTCGGCATCGTCAGGCTTCGCAAAGCGAAGCGTATACTTCATCGACATTTTATCGCTCCACCTTTACTTCAAACATTCTGCTCCACGGCAGCGTAAATTTATATTCTTCGGCAGTATTGCCCATATACGGCTTGCTTACCTTGTTGATTTCCCGGGTAATAAACTCTTCCGCCGCAGTACGCTGCTCCTCATTCAGTCCGCTATTGGGCCAATAGTTAGGCCAGATAAGCTGCTGGTAGGTTTGCATGCGCACATTCGCCTGATAAGCCCAATCATCAAGATAACGCACATTAAGCAGATTTTCTCTTGCTTCCGGCGATAACTGCTTATACAGCAGTCCCTGCGCCAGAGCAAAGCCCAAGCTGTTGCCTGCGGTATTCCAACCGCCATAGGAAGCCAGACGATATGCCAACTGTTTGTCAAACAAGTTCTTGACCAAAGCATTGTCCGCACCATTGCCAAAACGGATGTCTGCCACAGTCACAGGATGATTATGCTTAAGAATGCGTTCAACCTTATTAACGAAATTTACGGTAGCAGGCAATGCCTTGTAGCTGTTGCTTGCATCAGACGCCTCATGCGTCACACCATCGGCAGGAGTGTTGACAGCCAAAACCAAATCCGCATTTTTGCGCGAATATACCGGGAAGGCACCTGCCGCATAGATATGCTGCTTGGCACTAACGGCCACAGTATCATCCTCGTAGGTAGGCACGGTTTTTCCGCCCTTGCCGGCAGCATAGGTTACATTTACCAGCGGCAGCTCGTACTGCAGACGGTTGGCAGCTCGGCTCAAAAGCAGCAGGCCAAGCTGATCTGCGCCGGCGAAGAAACGGATTTTCTCCTTCGGCAGCTCATTTACCAAGATATCCATCTCGCGTGCTTCCCTGTGTGCCTGAGAATAGGCTGCAGTATCATCACGGCCGATAAGCATATAATCAAAATCGCCGCTTTCCACACCATGCAGCAAAAGCTCCGTAGCGTGGATATTATTGCTGCGGCGCACGAACATATCAGCCAGTATTTCCCGGGGAATGCTGCTGCGCAGCTCCGCCAGCTCCTTTACCTCTTTACGCTTAATCTGCTTAAGCTCCAGCTTGTCCTCCAACTCTCCCAAGCGGAAAATCTTAGGGCCCCATTCCTTATAATATGCAGGCTCTGTCGGCGCACTGCTGGCCTTAGGCGAACGCATAATAGTGGTAAAAACATAAACCTTCTGTCCGCCGTGCTGCTTTTTCAGCTCTACCAGGCGTTCGGCACGCTGCTGCAAAAGCTCCGGCGAGATTTCATGTGTGCGCGATGCCACCAACCCGCCATAAAGCAAAGCATCGGAAGAAGCAACAATGGCTACCGATTCACCGGCCTTAGCCTCCAACCAGTTAAAAAGCTCTTCCGGCTGTCCTGCTGACTGAGCGCCGGCAATATATTCAGCCGGCGGCAGCTGTACATCCCAGCCTGCAGCCTGCATTGTCTGCACTGTGTAATCAAGGCACACCGGTCTGTTGTCCATGGGTATATATAACAGAGTGCCCTTAGCGGCAAATGCTGTATGAGTAGTCAACAGTAAAGCGCAAAGCAAAACACTTCGCAAAACCTTCATCATTTTTATCACTACCTTTAACTCTTTCTAAGCAGAGATATTCCTCGCCTTAATAGAATTTCTACAGCAATAAATAAAATTCCTGCGTTGACTTATAATTTCTTCTCGCATCCCTCAGTTATGATAAAAGCTCATCGCAAAACAAAAGCTCCCTGCTTCAAGGTATAGCTTGAAACAGAGAGCAAAGCTACGTTATAAAATTAACTTAAGCGTTAGCAAATCTGCTTAAGAAATCCTGGGTACGTTTATTCTTCGGATGCGTAAACAGCTCCTGCGGCTCGCCTTCCTCAGCAATTACGCCCTGGTCGATAAAGATAACACGGTTAGAAACGTCACGGGCAAAAGCCATCTCATGCGTTACGATAACCATTGTCAGGCCTTCCTTAGCCAGGTCGCGGATAACGCGCAGAACCTCGCCAACCATTTCCGGGTCCAATGCGCTTGTCGGCTCGTCCATCAAAAGAACCTCCGGCTCCAGCGCCAACGCACGTGCGATTGCCACACGCTGCTTCTGACCGCCGCTCAGCTGGTGCGGTTTGGCATTTACATAAGTATCCATACCAACATGCTTCAGATATTTCAGCGCAGTGGTGCGAGCTTCTTCCTTGCTTTTGCCAAGAACCTTAACCTGACCGACCATGCAGTTTTCCAGAACGGTCATATTATTAAACAGGTTAAAGGATTGGAACACCATACCTACCTTAGTACGATACATAGTGAGCTTTTTGAAAGCTTCGTTGACATCCGTACCACGGTAATCAATAGTACCGGCGGTCGGATGCTCCAAATAGTTCACGCAGCGGATGAGCGTGGACTTGCCGCTGCCGGAAGGACCGATGATGCAGACAACATCGCCGCGACGGACATCGAAGCTGATGCCCTTTAAAATTTCACGCTCGCCAAAGCTTTTCTTTAAATCATGGACTGATAACAAAAGTTCCTTTTCCATAGCTTAGTACCGTCCTTTCGGCTTCTTAGTAGGCAGAGGAATATCACCGCAGGGATCCATCATCGGGTCATAGGTAACCAGCTGATAATCCTTCGGGCCATCCATCTTGCTTTCCAACCAGCGCAGCAGGCGGGAAGCGGTAAAGGTCATAATAAAGTAAATTACGCAGGTAATGAAGAAAATTTCAAAGTATTTGTAGTACACGCCTGCAGCAGACTTGGAAGCAAAATACAGCTCTGTTACGGAGATAACGTTCAATACAGAGGTATCCTTGATATTGATAATCAGGTTGTTGCCCAACTGCGGCATAACGTTGCGCAAAGCCTGCGGCAGAATAACGCAGCGCATGGTCTGGATATGGTCCATACCGATAGCAATTGCTGCTTCCTTTTGTCCCGGATCAACAGATTCAATACCGCCACGCACAGTTTCTGCCATGTAAGCACCGGTATTGATAGAAACAACCAAAAAGCCCGCAAACAGCGGTGACATATCGATATCGAACAGGCTCATTGCGCCGTAATAAACAACCATAGCCTGTACAATCATAGGTGTACCGCGGAACACCTCTACGTAAGCGTCTAATAAGCGCTGCAAACAGCGCACCAAAGTTCTCTTAACCTTGCTGTCATTATCCTCCAAAGGAATTGTTTGGATAACACCAACAATAAGGCCGATAATACAGCCGATAAATGTGCCTACTACTGCCAGCAGCAGAGTAACGACCGCGCCCTTCAGCAGGACAGAGCCATATTGCTGCAGCAGGTAAACTACCCAGCCAAAAAATGTTTCCGGCATTACATACACCACCTTAATTTAATACAAAAAGGGGCGACAACCGCCGCCCCTTGCAAATGGCGTAACTCGTTATTGCAACGCAGCTATTCCATTCTTATACAGCTTATTTTGCCAAAGGCTGTTTCTTAATAGCTTCATCCATAATCTTATTGAAGTCAGCCTCGGTCATACCGCTCAGAACCTTGTTCATAGCGTCTGCCAGTTCCTTGTTGCCTTTTTTAATAGCAATGCCGATTTCAACATCCTCTTTGGAAGTTTTGAAGCCTTGGCCTTCAGGGAAGGTTACCATGGTCAGTTCGGGGTTAGCAAAAGCAGCAGCCTTAGCAGTCGGGATATCGGTTACGATCAGGTTGCATTTGCCGGATTTCAGAGCAACAATCATGCCGGGAACGTTGTCGATAGCAGGCAGCTTTTTAACGTCCGGAACCTGGTCAATCTGGTCATACCAGATGGTGTTCAGCTGAGAGGT
>OQVQ01000852.1_pt1 | contig 13271 bp, 7 predicted proteins | sample 1691491 | NCBI WGS metagenome assembly OQVQ01 (sample SAMN03418252, study PRJEB22391) | human gut metagenome | biome: human-gut; feature: organic feature; material: feces | host: Homo sapiens | place: Tanzania | collected 2013-01
TTTCAACGTGTTCGGCGATTATCTTAGGTTTAAATCCCGAAATGGTACTCGGAAAAATAGTTGAAGGCAATAAAATGTACGGCAATCAGAGCAATGACACCATGTGCGTTCCCATTGAGGGCGCAAATCTGAAGGATCAGCTTTCGGAAGCAGTAAAAAATATCCACGGCACTTTCCAAGCTGCGGAAATTGAAACAGCTCCGCAGAATGTTGATGAGATCCCCGCACCCGCCGAATCACGAAAATATGCCTATTACGCCGTTGATGGAAACCTTTATTACAGAGAATCCGAGGACACTATGAAAAAGGTCAGCGTATCAAACGATGTACTTAACCGTGCGATCGGCATGATAGAGCTGCGTGACAAAGTTCATGAACTGCTGAATTTACAGCTGAACAATGCTGACGGCACTCTTGATGGAGCAATTGCGGAAAGCAGAAAAAATCTCAATAATGCTTATGACAGCTTTACTGCAAAGTATGGAAATGTCAGCGACAGGAAAAATGCAAAGGCTATGCAGAGCGATAGCGGATATAATATTGTATCGGCTCTCGAAGTCAAAAATGAAAAGGGCGAGGTCACAGGAAAAGCAGATATCTTTACCCGCAACACCGTTAAACCTAAGATAATCGCCGAACACGTTGAAACAGCGGAAGAAGCACTTATTCTTTCGGTATCCGAAAAGGGTAAGGTCGATTTTGAATTTATGACAGAACTTTGCGGCATAGCCAAGGACAAGCTCATTTCCGAGCTTTCGGGACAGATTTACAGACTTCCGCAGGAAACAGAAAAGTATGTTACAGCCGATGAATATCTGACTGGAAACATACGCAAGAAAATTGCCGAGCTTGAAAATGCACCCGATGATATGGATATAACCGAGAACAAAAAGGCTCTTGAAGCCGCCATGCCACCGAGAGTTGAAGCAAAGGACATTTCCGTTAAGCTCGGTGCGCACTGGGTAGATCCTAAGTACATAAAGCAGTTTATTCTCGAAAAGTTTAAGCCTGATTTTAATACACGCATGGATCTTGATGTGCAGTACAGTACCGTTGCGGGAGCATGGAAGCTTGAAGGCGTAAGCAATACTGCCAAAGGCGGCTATGAGGTCAGACAGACCTATGGCACAAAAAGAAAAAATGCGTACGAAATACTTGAAGGCATACTGAACAACAGTGATCTGCTGGTTAAAGACAGAAAGAAAGATGAAAACGGAATTGAGATACGTGACAGCAAGGGCAATTATATACTTGTCACAAACGATGAGGAAACAAAGGCCGTAAGGCACTGCGCAAACCTTATTAAATCGGAATTCCGTGACTGGATATTTAAGGATCCCGATCGCCGTGAAGCTCTTGTTGACAAGTACAACGAGGTATATAACTCGATCAGGCAGCGTGAATATGATGGAGCGCATCTTAATTTTGTCGGAATGAATACCGACATCAAGTTGAAAGATCATCAGAAAAATGCTGTTGCACGAGCATTGTATGGCGGCAATACGTTGCTTGCTCACGCTGTAGGCGCAGGCAAAACATTTGAAATGATCGCCATTGCGATGGAAGGAAAACGCCTTGGTATGCACAATAAAGCACTGTTTGCTGTGCCGAATTCTCTTACCGAGCAAATGGGCAATGACTTCCGTAAGCTTTATCCCAATGCCAATATTCTTGTGGCAACACAGAAAGATTTTGAACGCAAGAACAGAATGCAGCTCCTCGGAAAGATTGCAGCGAATGACTGGGATGCTGTTATTGTAGGTCATTCTCAGTTTGACAGAATGGGGCTTTCTCCCGAAAGAGAAAAAGCTTATCTGACAGCTGAAATTGACAAGCTCAGAGAGGAACTTGAAAATGCAGGAGCAGAAAAAAGCTTTACAGTAAAACAGATAAAAAAATCGCTTACAAAGTACGAAGATAAGCTTCAGAAGATAAATGACGGTCAGGTTAAGGACGATTTCATTGACTTTGAACAGCTTGGATTTGATAAGCTATTCATCGACGAAAGCCATATGTACAAAAATCTTGCCACCCCGACAAAAATGAAAAATGTATCGGGGCTTGGAAGCGTCGGTTCGGCACGTTCCTTCAATCTGCTTATGAAATCAAAATATATGGACGAGCTGACAGGCGGTAAGGGTATGACTTTTGCCAGTGGCACGCCTATAATCACAGGGTATCAACGGTCAGAAATGCCGATTTTACGTTGTTTTTATTATTTATTTCTTAAACTCCCTTGGGCTGCACCCGTAAGCCTCCTTAAAAGCCTTGGAAAAATAGCTGTGGTCGTCAAAGCCGCAAAGGCCGCAGATGGTGTTTATGGGATCGGAGGTGTTCTGTATCATGTACGCCGCATTGCGCAGGCGGTAATTTTTCAGATACTCAAACGGGGACTGACCCGTTATGTTCCTGAAGCACCTGAGCACTTCGCTTTTGCTGATGAATGCGGCGGCTGCCATGTCGTCAAGTGTGATCTTTTCGGCGTAATGGTCGTGGATAAAAAGCAGTATGTCACGGAGTCTTGTTTCCTGGGCAATGCTTGCGGCAGGGTGCGCCGACATATTCTTTTCCGACAGATGGATAAGTATCCGAAAAAGCTCGGAAAGTTCGTTGCGGACGATAAGCTCGTGATTTGGCACCCTGATATTTTCCGTGTTCCAGATGTTTGTGAGCAGCCCCAGAATTTTTGAATAGCTGCCGTCCCCGGGAGTGAATATCAGCTCACGCAGACCGCTGTTGCTCGTTATGGGCGCAACATATTTCCGATGATAGATGCTGTCCTCTTTTCCGCCGACTATCGAGCCATGCACCACAACGGAGCGGAACACGCTTTTTTCGTTCGTTCCCTCTTTGAACATGGCATGGAGAATGTTGCTGTTGATAAAATATATATCGCCTTTGTTCAGTATGTGCCTGTTTTTTCCGCATTCCATAAGTATACTGCCCTCGACTGCAAATCCGAATTCAAGCTCTTCGTGCCAGTGCCAGCTTACAAAATTGTCAGTAACATCGGCATGATACACGGCTATGGGGAACTCCGCATCTCCGTGAAGTCCCGATTCATCTGATTTAAACGGCGGATTTGTACCGTAATCCTCATTACGCAGCACACTGTAATCAACAATAGACATTCCGATCCCTCGTTTGACGATATTTTCATAGTTTTGGGTAATATATTTATACCTGTTCGTGTTATTTGATGTTATAATTATACTACAAATTCAGTGAACAGTCAACACGAAAATTTTACGGGAGGTATTGAAATGATAAGATTTACTGAAGAAAACGGCGCACTTATTGCACGGTCGAGAAATGAAACTATCCGCATTGAGGGCTGGGGCAACAATGCTCTGCGTGTGAGAACAACGCTTCTGAAAAGAATGCCCGAAAATGCTCACGCACTTACCGAGAACGTGGCACACAGCGCAAAGGTGACCATTGACGAGGGCAGCGAAACGGCTGAGATAGTGAACGGAAAGATCAAAGCCACTGTAAACGGCGTTGGCATCATTTGCTTCTACAAGGACAATGAGCTTATTTTGCAGGAATATTACAGCTATTATTACGGCTCTGTACGCAAGGAGGCTATCTGCTATAAGATAAGATCCCGTGAATACAAGGGACTTGCCTCCGATGATTTTAAGATAACCGTCCGCTTCGAGTCCGACCCCAAGGAAAAGCTGTTCGGCATGGGTCAGTATCAGATGCCTATACTTGACCTTAAAGGCTCTGTTCTTCCCCTTGAGCAGAGAAATTCTCAGGTCAGCGTTCCCTTTGTTGTATCAAGCAAGGGCTATGGTATGCTCTGGAACAATCCTTCAACAGGCGAGGCGGCTTTCGGAACAAACATCACCAAGTGGATATCCGATGAGAGCGATATGGTGGATTACTGGATAACCGCCGACGATACTCCCGCTCAGATCGTGACCAACTACACAGAATGCGTGGGCAGAGCGCCTGTTATGAGCAAGGATTATCTTGGTCTCTGGCAGTGCAAGCTCCGTTACCGCACTCCCGATGAGGTGCTTGAGGTCGCAAGAAAATACAAGGAGCTGGGCATCAAGCTGGACGTTATCGTTATCGACTTTTTCCACTGGCCGCATCAGGGCGACTGGAGATTTGACGAGAAATACTGGAGCAGGGACGCTGTAAAGGCAATGACCGATGAGCTTCATGCCATGGGAACCAAGGTCATGGTCTCCGTATGGCCGTCTGTGGATAAGCGCAGCGAGAACTATTATGAAATGGAGCAGAAAGCTCTTATAAGCACCACCGATGTTGGTTCGGTGCAGACCTATGATTATGAGGGCGACTGCGGCACGGTTGATTTCTTCAATCCCGAAGCTCAGGAATTTGTATGGAGCAAGTGCAAGCAGAATTACCGTGACTGGGGCATCGACCTTTTCTGGCTGGACAACTCCGAGCCTGACAGCACCAAGTACGATTTTGAAAATTACCGCTACTATACCGGACGAGGCTCAAAGGTGGGCTGCGAATATCCCAAAAAGTATGTTGAAGCATTCTATAACGGACAGGAAGCCGAGGGCGACCATGAGGCAGTGAACCTCTGCCGTTCCGCATGGGTAGGAAGCCAGAAGTACAGGACACTTGTTTGGACAGGCGACGTTCAGTCCAACTTTGAATCCTTTAAGGATCAGGTCATTGCAGGTCAGAACATGGGCCTTGCGGGCATTCCCTGGTGGACTACCGACATCGGCGGATTTATGACAGACAACTGGGACGACCCCGATTTCAGGGAGCTTCTCATACGCTGGTATCAGTACGGCGTGTTCTGCCCTATCCTGCGTATGCACGGAAACCGTGGCCCCGACTGGGATATCCCCAAGCTTGATGACCGTGATTTCGGCGGCGGATATCTTTACACAGGTCACCCCAACGAGCTCTGGAGCTACGGTGAGGAAGCCTATGAGATCATGAAGAAGTGGCTGGATATACGTCTTTCCATGAAGGACTACATTGCGGGGCTTATGGAAGAGACCGCAAGAACAGGTGCGCCTGTTATCCGCACAATGTTCTTTGAGTTCCCCGACGATGAAAAGTGCTGGGAGCTTCCCGATCAGTATATGTTCGGCAGCGATTATCTTGTTGCTCCCGTGCTTGAGCTTGGCGCAAGAGAGCGCAGTGTATATCTGCCAAAGGGTCAGTGGGAGAGCATCTCCGACAAGAAGATCTACAGCGGCGGTCAGACCGTCACCGTTCCCGCACCTCTGGATGTTATGCCTGTATTTAAGAAAATTGGGTGATTTAACGATTGGTTATTACATAAAAGATATCACTTAATTAAGAAACAGTTTCTCCGTCAAAATATCGGCGGAGAAGCTGTTTACATAATATATAAACTATAACACTGCAATAAAGTAAAAAGTCTGTGCGAAAACAATAGAATTACCTTATACTGCTATTATTCATAAAATGAAAGGAACGTAAATATGAATTACAAAAAAACGCTGATAGCCTGTTACTTGGGATTTGTTACACAGGCAATAGCTGCAAATTTTGCACCGCTGCTGTTTCTTACTTTTCATAATAATTACAATATTTCTTTAGGAAAAATAGCGCTTATCTCATCTGTGTTTTTTACTACACAGCTTATTGTTGATATTTTGTGCGCACGTTTTGCAGATACTATAGGCTACAGAAATTGTGTTGTTGGTTCGCAGCTGCTTTCGGCGGTCGGACTTATCGGACTTGCTTTTCTTCCGCAGGTCACACCCGATCCGTTTGCAGGAATAATAATCAGTACAGTACTTTATGCCATAGGCAGCGGTCTTACGGAAGTGCTTGTAAGCCCTATCGTTGAGGCGTGCCCTTTTGAGCATAAGGAGGCGGCAATGAGCCTGCTCCATTCTTTCTACTGCTGGGGGTCGGTCGCAGTCATACTTCTCTCAACCCTGTTCTTTGCATTATTCGGGATAGAAAACTGGAGATGGCTCTCCTGCATCTGGGCGATAATTCCGCTATATAATGTATTCAATTTTGCAGTATGTCCGATCGAGCATCCGACAGAGGACGGCAAGGGAATGAGTATTGGCAGTCTGCTTAAAGTGCCGCTGTTTTGGCTCTCCATTCTGCTTATGGTATGTGCAGGTGCATCGGAACTTTCGATGGCACAGTGGGCATCTGCGTTTACAGAATCTGCACTGGGTCTTTCCAAATCAATGGGAGATATTGCAGGCCCGTGTATGTTCGCCGTTACAATGGGTATAAGCCGGTCATTGTACGGAAAATATGGTGAAAAAATTGATCTTATGAAATTTATGATCGGTTCGGGGGCTCTTTGTTTTGCTTGCTATATTACAGCATCTTTGTCGGAGATACCTCTGCTGGGACTTGTCGGCTGCATAGTGTGCGGTTTTTCGGTAGGAATAATGTGGCCCGGAACTATAAGCATCTGTTCGGCAAGGATACCATCGGGCGGTACGGCCATGTTTGCACTTCTGGCAATGGCAGGAGATATGGGCGGTGCACTCGGACCTGCAGTCGTGGGCAATATTTCCCAAAATGCAGGAGATAATATGCAAAAGGGTATGTTTGCAGGCTGTGTATTTCCGCTTGTGCTTCTTATTTCCGTTTTCTTTGTCAAAAAGCTTAGCAGACTAAACAGAGCATAAAAAAAGCGTTACCTTTCAATTCGATAGGTAACGCTTTTTCTATTGCAATATAGATGTTCGATATGATCGAATTTTTACATTTGCTCTGTTATTCGCCATACCAACAAACTTTGTCATACTTTATCGTGTCATCATCAAATGTCGCTTTTGCAGTAATAGTATTTTTCTCATTTTTATTTATATTAACATTGTTCCATACAAAAACAGTATCATTGCTATTTGACAATTCGCTGCGTTTTATTATGCCAAGTGACCTGTCGTTCACGATAAGTTCAATACTTTGTGCATTTGAATATATCTTTATAAATGGTACATTGCAAGGTCTTACGTTATGACGGCGCTCAGTAATGTAGATAGTTTTCTCACTGCTCCATACAGACCTGTAAAAGAAATACGCATCTTTGGGTATGCGTTCTCTCGTGCATAGGCCCTTATCATTCTGTCCTATCGTATCGCCCTCTTCACGGCCACCGGAAGGAAAATCAAACATACACCATACAAATGCTGCCCAAAGATATTTTCTTGCAGAAAATTGCCGCCAAACAATTTCGTGAAGCTGTGACTGATAATTTTCATAATGACGAGCTCCATTCGGGTCAATATCGTTCAGCCAGTCTATGCTGTCCTTGTGCTGTGTCAGGGCTCCGCCACCGCCGTATTCAGAAATGCATATCGGACGTTTTTCCTTTGAATTATGGTATAAGTCAAGCCATTCTCCGAAATGTTCTGCATTGCCTGCTTCCTTATACCAACCGAAATAACGGTTATATCCTACGACATCTGCGGGAAGCTGCAAAAATCTGCCATAGAACTGATTGTCTGCATAAGTTTTCAGCCTTGTGTTGTCCTCCTTGCAGGCGAGCTCATAAAGTTCTTGGTATAAAGCAAAAATTTCATCAGACATTTGGTGAAGTTCATTAGATATTCCCCATAAGATGATTGATGGATGATTGTAATTCTGCCTGATAAGCTCAATAAGCTGCTGTTTTGCATTTTCTGCAAAGCCATCTGCAAGAATGTGACGTTCGCTTTCATCCGGAGACATTTTGTTTATAATCCCTATCTCTGTCCAAACACAAATACCGAAATCATCACACAGTGAATATTCCTGACTGCAATGCTGATAATGAGCCATTCTTACAGCGTTGCAACCCATATCACGAATAATTCCATAATCACGTTCACGTTGGATATTTGTCATTGCCCAGCCGCTTTCAAAGCTGTCTTGATGATAGTTCACACCATGAAGAGGATAAGACTTTCCGTTAAGGAAAAAACCATCCTCAGGGTTAATATGATATGTCCTTATGCCAAAATTTTCGGATACCATATCTGTTGCTTTGTCCCCATAAAATAGGGTGACTTCGGCACGATACAGACAGGGAGAGTTTACACCATCCCACAACTGCGGAGCAGATATTTTTTTCGAAAGTGTAAGCCTGTCGCTTTCTGTATGTCCACACATCTCTGCAACAGGCTTTCCGTCCGGGGCAAAAATTACGGCCTTTGCCTCTATGTTGTTGGCGGAATCAAGCTTTATCAGTACATCAATGTCTGCGCTGTCTGATGTAATATTATGTGGTGTGATGTAGACTCCGCAGGAACCACTGTCCTCCAGTGCAATGTGAACAGGTTCGGCGGCAATTAATTTAACTTCTCGGTACAATCCACCCATTTTTGTAAAATCGCCCTGTTCAGTAATTGGAGCAATGTAATTTGTGGGTGAATTGTCAACAAGGACTGCAATTTGGTTTTTTCTGTCATAGTGTACATAATTCGTTATGTTTATGCGAAAAGCAGAATAGCCTCCATCGTGTTTTCCGGCAAAAAAGCCATTCACAAACACTTTAGCAGTAGTGTTGGCTCCCCCGAATTCAATGTATAGTGCCTTGCCCTTGTATTTTGTAGAAAGCTCCAAATCTCGGCGGTAACAGGTCAGTCCTTTATAATAGCTGCTTGTTACACTATCAGTTGCATTAAAAGTGTGAGGCAGGCAGATCTTTTCCCATGAGCAATCGTCAAATTCGGGGGTAACTGCATCATTTTCGCTTATTCCCAGATCATATATCTTAGCAAAGCGCCATCCGTTGTTAAGTTCTATTTCAGTTCGCATAAATATTTTCCCTTAAATTATAATTACTGTATGTTGTTTATCTTTCGGATTTATTTCATTATACCCTAAATTAAAAATATAGTCAAGAGAGGACAATACTAATAAATACGCTGTGGTGCAGCATTTTACTACCGCAGGTCAGAGAAGCATTCGCCCGATTGGTTATCATAAGCTGTCCGCAGCTTTCGCAGTTGGTAACTATTCTCCCTGCATCGGACATAATGTCAACATAGGTATCAAGCAAAGTGATGAACGAATCATTTGCCACTCATGGAAATTTTCCTGTACTCACTCGGTGTGATCCCTGTTCTTTTTTTGAATATCTTCATAAAGCATATCTCATTTCCGTATCCGCATAGGTCGGATATTTCCTTAACGGTCATATCGGTGGTCGAAAGATAATATTGTCCGGTCCTGATTTTTGCGGATAAAATATCTTCATAGCAGCTTATCCCGAATTTCCGCTTGTATATTGCCTGAAGATATGACGGACTCAGATTCATTTTTTCGGCAAGCTGATATATGTTGCTGTAGCTCCCTGCATTGCTGTAAATATCGGTGCGGAGCATTTCAAGAGCGGAAATGCGGCTTTTATCGCTGTCAGGATTTATGCTGCTTTCGGATATTTTCATAAGTATCATCTGCATAAGCATATTTTCGTACTGTTTCCTGTTGGTCGAACCGGCTACATTTTCACGGCATAATATTGCAAGCAGCTCTTCAATTGCAGGAATATCCGCTGAGGTGATAAGCGTGTCAGTTTTTATTCCATTCATAAGCTCTGTATCGTCCGTGTCAAAATGGACAAAGTGATTAACATAACTTCCGCACAGAGTTTTGTAATGCTGCGTTGTTCCCTTGCTGTATAAAATGAGGCTGTCGGGAGAAACGGTTATTTCTTCGCCGTTTTGTATCAGAACAGCGGAGGTCTTGAAGATAACAAGAAGATCATCTCCCGAACCATCCGGTCTGTATATTTCAAAATTTCCTTTGTGTCTTACGTTCTGACAGACTGTGTTTATACTTATCATATCATCACCTCAAAGTACGAACGGTTAGTATAATAATATTATAAGTCATTGCAATACCAAAGTCAATGACTTATACTGATAATATAATAATTCAGTATGCGGCGGAGGTATAATATGAAAAAAATATCAATGGTAATAAATGCAGACGACAGGCTCGGACATATCTCTCCCGAGATATACGGACATTTTTCCGAGCATCTCGGAAGATGTATCTACAACGGTATATATGTGGGTGAAAATTCATCTATTCCGAATACAGACGGAATAAGGAATGATATCATTGAGGCGTTCAGAAATATAAAAGCTCCCGTTTTCCGCTGGCCCGGCGGCTGCTTTGCGGAAGAATATCACTGGCAGGACGGTATCGGCGAAAAAGCCCTGCGCCGAAAGATCGTGAACACGAACTGGGGCGGAGTTACGGAGGATAATTCTTTCGGTACGCACGAATTTATGCGTTTCTGTGAGCTTGTTGGCTGCAAGCCTTATATAAACGGCAATGTTGGCAGCGGCAGTGTTCGTGAAATGTCCGAATGGATAGAATATATGACTTCAAATGCGGAATCGCCTCTCACAGAGCAGAGAAAGAAGAACGGCAGAGCCGAGCCGTGGAAACTCGAATACCTCGGTGTCGGCAATGAAAACTGGGGCTGCGGAGGAAATATGAGTCCCGAATATTACGCCGACGTTTATAAAAGGTATCAGACGTTCTGCCGCAATTATTCGGGAAACAGACTTTACAGAATAGCCTGCGGCCCAAGCTCTGCCGACTATAACTGGACAGAAGTCATGATGAAAAATCTTGACAGCAATAATGTTGATGCTATCGACCTGCATTATTATACGATGCCCGTATGGCCCGAAATGGAATCAGCCACCGATTTTGACGATGAGCTTTACTTCAAAACTATCGCTGCGGCAAACTTTTCCGATGAGCTTATCACAAGACATTCGGAGATAATGAACCGCTATGATCCCGAAAAGAAAATAGGACTTGTAATAGGCGAGTGGGGCTGTTGGCATAAGGTAGAAGAGGGTACGAACCCGGGATTTTTGTATCAGCAGAATACAATGCGTGATGCTATCGTTGCTGCAATAGAGCTGAATGTTTTTAACAGACACAGCGACCGTGTTGTAATGGCAAACCTTGCGCAGGCGGTGAATGTTCTCCAATCGGTCATTCTTACAGAGGGCGGTAAGATGATAAAAACGCCTACATATCACGTTTTCGACCTTTTTAAAACACATCAAAACAACGAGGCAGTTTACTGCTATACGCAAAACGAAAATATGTCGGAAGGTAAAAATGCTCCGATGATCTCGGTTTCCGCATCGGTGAACGAAAAGAGTATGACCGTTACCGCTGCAAACTGTTCGCTTACCGAAGAGGCTGCTGTTGAATGCAGCATTTTCGGATTTAAAGCATCATCGGTTTCGTGCAGGATACTTACAAACGAGGCGCACAGCTATAACGACTTCGACTGTCCCGACAGAGTGAGCATTACCGAGCATACGGCGGTCATCAAGGATAATGTTTTAAAGCTGAATATTCCGCCTTGTTCTGTTGTGGAATGTGTTGTTGACTAAATATTGGGGCATATTCACAGTGCATTTCGTCTTTATAATAAAAATATAAGCATAATAGCTGCGTTTCATTAAAGAAGCGCAGCTATTTGTTTTATAAATCTGTAATATGTTGGGCATATCTATCATAACAAATACGCCCCTTTCATAGAAAATCAAACGAATTCGGTCAATAAATTTTTATGTATTTATTATATCTCATTTTGCACATTTCGTCAATACAAAGTACGGAATTATCACGGTCTTTCAACAAGTAAACAAACTATTAAGAGAAAGCAGAAAATAAAACCGTATCAAGATAAGCGGTATCGAGCATACACTTAAACTGCTTATCCGGAAAACTGCCTTTGAATGAAGTATCAGACTTTAAAATATTGTACGCCAGATGCCTGAGCGCATTGAAATTCTCAGCTGAATAGTCCTTTCTTGCCCTGCTTTCATCTTCTCTGAATGACATATCAAGAACCCAATGCAGCGAATTTTCTATCCCCCAATGCGCTCTTTTGGCTTTCATAATTTCTTTTGCACTAAGGTTCTTACAGCTGTAAATAAAGTAATGTCTTTGTTCCGAAACACTGCCATTTTCTTCGCAGGCGATCTGTCCAAGAACCAGACCGAATTCGTGTGCAAATGCGCTTACAACGTGTAAAGGTCGTTTCTGCGGATCAGCAGTTCTGCGAGCCTGTTTGCCGTCTATTGCAACTACTCCGTGAACATTTGAAATAATGCTTTTCATCCATTCACTGAATACTGCATGGACTTTTTCGGGAGTTATTTTCATCAGAACGTATCTGAATATGTTTGCATCAGGTATTCCTGTTGAAACAGGCTATCTACAGTCAGAAATGCCGGTTTTACGTTGTTTAAGCAAAATGTTGTTACAATTGTATGTGATGATATTTTGCTATAGGATCATTGCATCTGTTGGCTGTAAATATCAATATCGGCTACATTACAGTTCGACTTGTATGCGGTATGAAAAGATTTGCCAAATACTATTTGAATGAAAAGAATGCTTGCTATCAGAAATAATGATTTATTTTTGATCCACGTATTTTTGTAACGAAACATATTAAAACGTTTTTTATGTTTAGTGCGAAACGTAAAAAATTCTCATAAAGTATTGCAAAAAATAATCATTTATGATAAACTCTTCTTATCGGAAACGTTACCGATAACGTTTCCGATAAGCAGAGTTTATCAAGTAGGTGGTGAAATGTTATTGACAATAAAAGATATTGCAAGGATATCCGGCTATGCTGTAAGCACCGTTTCAAGAGCACTTAATGATCACCCCGATATAAATCCCGAAACCAAGAAACGAATCTGCAGGATAGTCGAGGAGTATAACTACAGTCCTAACCGCAATGCAAGGTTTTTAAAGCAGTCATCCGGAAAAAATGTATTGCTTATCGTCAAGGGAAATGCCAATCTTTTTTTTACTCCCATACTTGAGCAGATACAGTCCTCAGCAGGAAAAAAAGGATTATCTGTTACTGTCAGTTACATAAGTGAAAATGATAACGAGATAACCGAGGCAGTTCGTATTTGCGAAGAAATGAAGCCTATGGGAATTATATTTATCGGTGGAAATGTCTGCATTTTTCAAAGGGATTTTTCAAAACTTTCTGCCCCCTGTGTCCTATGCACAGCATATGCGGGAAATGTCATCAGGAATTTTAAGCCTCATATCGCTAAAAGCTCTTACAGCGCCTATTGCAATTATATCCGACATTGCGATTACCGCAGTTAGATCGCTATGTTCCGAGATAAGCTTATAAGCCTTCTCATATGCCGACCTGAAGGAAAATTCACATATCTCTGTGAACTTTTCGGCTTCATCTATTCCATATTCGGACAGAGCATTGCATATGCCGCTGAAGCGCTCGCGGAATGGACCTTCGGATTTATTAT
>OQVQ01000854.1_pt1 | contig 13257 bp, 7 predicted proteins | sample 1691491 | NCBI WGS metagenome assembly OQVQ01 (sample SAMN03418252, study PRJEB22391) | human gut metagenome | biome: human-gut; feature: organic feature; material: feces | host: Homo sapiens | place: Tanzania | collected 2013-01
AGTTGTTGTAATGTCTAATACCGCTAAGCCTTATCGGTAAACGGTTAGCGGTTATTATGCTTTTTCATCCTCTTGATACATTTCAGGATCTTCTTTAATTTTTTCAAAACTGTAAAAAGCGTCTAATAGATTTCGATGTAACATGCGCAAATGACTAATATTAGGTAAGGAATTTTATAGATGTATGAGTGGATTGATAAAAAGGACACTTACTTTAAAAACTTATTCGGTGATGCCGTTAAAAAGTGCGATGGATTATCCGTTGATAATTCCTTATTAGATTGCATGAGCAAACCTCCTTTAAATGAAGAATTGGTATCTAATTTTGCTCAGTACTTCACTCCAAGTGATGTAGCATTATATACGGCATATAACTTGTTTCAAGGCATCAATAACATTGAAAACTATATTGTATTCGATCCTGCTTTTGGCAATGGGTGCCTACTTATTGCTTCTGCATATATCTTGCATTATAAATATGGACTTTCGAATATAGCTCTACTTGATAAGCTACATGGTAGCGAGATTTGTGAAAAAACAAGAAACGCAGGTATTCACAATTTATACCAAGCCATATCTGAGTATTTACCCAATGTATCTGAATCTAAAGCTATACGTTTATTGGAAAGAAATTTGATTGCTGAAAACTTCCTTAAGTATACAAGTCAATTAGAGAAGAAAATATTGGTTATAACAAATCCTCCATATAAGGAAGATAAATCAAATGTTTTAGGTTCGAAAAACATTTGGATTGACTTTATGAGCAAAATTTTGAAAGACGTTCAAGTAATGGCGGTAGGAGCTATATTACCGGTTTCAATATGTTGTGCGAATCGTACTAAAGAACTTAGAGAAATCATTAAAGAAGATTTTAAGAAAATTAAGTTGCTGCATCACGATACAAGACCAAGACCTTTATTTCCTAAAGTTGAACAAAGAATAACTATCCTAAATGTCAGACGATCAACAAAATCTAGCTATGAAACCACTGGCTTTTTAACTCATAAAGCGAAGGATAGACAAAGCATATGGAATAGTGAATTCACGCAAGTTGAAATCACAGATTGCATTGATTGTTTTCCCAAGGTCTATCCATACGAGTTAGATTTCTTTAATAAAGTTAATAACGGCAGTCTCACAATCAATAATATGAAAAAAGGGCTTGAGATTGAGTATTGGATTAGAACAAGTGGACGATATTCATTATCAATTAGTAAGAACAAGCCTGAACAAGTCACAAGTAAATGGAAAAAGATCGTGTCTCCAGAACAACAATTTCTATTTGTAAAAGAATGCTTTGAAAATGGAAATGCTTTAAAGTGGTGGAAAATATTTGGCGATGGAAGAGATTTTTATATAAATAAATTTTTTAATAGTTACGGAGTTTAGATGACACTTGAATAAACATGAAATGAAGTACCGTTCAGAAAGACCAAAATGTTGCAACTTGCACTGCATTAACGGCTTATGAACTTTCAACAAATTCAGATTCTTGTTTAATACTGTGTGATTGGGGAACCTTGGCATGTGTCAAACTAGATTTGAAAAAAATTAGCTTGAACTTAAAATTGTGATGGTAGGTTAATAGATTTATAAATTTACCCAAAGTATCATAACAATAATCCCATTGATAAAATTTTGAAAGAATAGTTTGATTTACTAAATAATTAACCAACGATTATTAAGGATGAAAAATGGTTCCTAAGACACTGTGTTTGGGTTTCGCATTTAAAAGAATAAGTGTGAGTAGGAGCATTGTTTACAACGCCAAATAAGTAAGATATAGGAGCATTTAAACATGATCGCATAATGGATATTATGTACGTTTTTTCTAAATTTAAATTAAAAAAAGCGTGGTTTATAGCCAAATACGCTTTTTCCATCCATATTTTATACCGCAACTTAGTCCCAATTTAATATAGTCTGGTGACAACCACTTAAAGCTCGGTTTTGCTAAACTTAATTCATCATGTAGTGTCCAGATATCCATATGCCTTAACCATTAACTTTAGTTTGCATGCTTAAACGAGATTTGTATTGTGTCCGCATTGTAGAACGCATTTGTATTTAGTAGCGGTGAATTAGATATTTTACAAAAACACTGAATTACACCAACAATATGAACTTGACTTAGTTAAATAAAAGACAATTGTGAGAGCTGCTAGATAAGCACATCTCCATCGGCATCAGAGATCTCAAGCGCTGATTCACGTAAGTTGCGCGCAAAGCGCCCTACGTCTTCAGCCGAAGCGCCAGCACTCATACCACGCAGCAAGCGATCTATAACATAGCGAGTATGCACAATATCATCTTCTAACGACGCCAACATATCGGTCTTTTCGGCACCATTTTCCATCATGGCACGTAACTGTTCTTGCCGTCTAATATGGATGCCTAAGGTCCTAAAGGTTCGAATCAACTCATGAACTGCCATTCTAAAGCCTTCTTCTAGCTGAGCGTCAGCGCCTGGACTTCTAGCTGAGCGTCAGCGCCTGGAATAGCCATCCATTCCATATTGCCAGACAACACCATAAACACATCGTTCGTTGATGAGTTATCATCAGCTTGAGTGTTTGGCGCTATATTTGAACCATTTTGCATATTAAACTCCAATGCCAGTTAGGCCGAAAATTTTCTTTGTTTCCCGTTTGGGTTTGGGGTTTGATTTAGTTTTTAAGCACAGGTGCTTAATGGTTAGGTGCTGGTCCTAAAGTTCCCTATCCTAAAGAACCAAATCATAAAAGTGTAACCTAGCGCAAGCTCTATTTTTTTTCTTATGACTAGCTTTATGTAGCTACTAGCTTTATTTTATAATGTAAACTTCAATCTTGTCCGTTATAAGACCTAAAACCGTGGCTTCATTTGCTACCAAGCTCTAAGTTTATCAATAAAAATTGAGCTTTAACTTATAATTTCACCTTAAAAATTTATATTGCCTCTTTAGATATAAAAGCTTAACTTCCTAGTCTAATTAGCATGAAAACCAATTAACCTCGGTTCAAATACGACCATATCACCAAACCTTAAAAAATGGTAAGATAAGCTCCTACTAAAACCCTATCTTATAACTAGCATCTAAACTAAAACCGTAGCCTAAAACCAAAACGTAATCTCGATCTTTACTTTAACCTTTACCTTACTTTTTGTTTTTGCGCCCTACGTAAATTTAAGCTGGAGTCTCTAATGAATCAAAACACACAATTACTTAAAACCCTCCTTGAAAACGCATTGTGTGATTGTGCTGAAATTAGCGCCTTAACTGAAAGCACCCGCAAAAACATCTTTTTAGCTGGGATTAGAGTAGATTACCTCTTTAGTGAATACACCAAACTACACGCAAATGACGCTGATGTAGCTTGTGATGAGGCTGATAATGCTTCCCCTAACGAATCTAAGAACCAAACCTTAGCCAATAACGTTCACGCTACCAAGCTTAGTTCAAACCAAGCAGGTTTAACCCAACCTAATTTGGCGCAATCAGATTCAATCCCACCAAGTTTGGTTAATACTACTAGTGAAGATGATGATGAAGAACTTCCATACGATGATATAACTCCATGCTACGCTTTTAGAATAGTCTGCCCGAGCATGGATGGCTCAAAAGAATTTTTATTCCGCGCTTACCTGCAAAAGCTAGAACTTCATTTAAAGGGAGTAATAAACGGGCCTTTAGGTAATCTTCCTTATGCGCGTGATATTTTAGATCTGGACCTAACCACTAAAGACGCCCTCAACTTACATATGGAATTAGAAGAGTTGGAGTTGATCTTGGCGGAAATCGATTGGGATCAAGTTGAAGTGGAATTACTTGCACCAATAGAAAACGCTCACCAAACGCCAAATGAACTTCTTGATGTATTTGCCAATGAAGATGAAGGTAAATATATAAATGAAGGCACAGATATAAATGAAGATCCAAAAGTAAGTGAAGGTACAGACTGTGTAGATAAAAACGAAGCCAAAGCCGTAAAATCTAGTGAAGAACCTAAGGAAACTAGACGCCCTTTAACTAAGCGGGCCACTCCTCTTGCCATTAAGGCTGCAGCAACCCCCTACCAACCTCTACCCAAAAATCAAGGAGCGGAATCTAATCCACTTTCGGAAGAAGCTTTACACAACTTTTTAGAAAACTTTGATGCCAACGCCCTCCGTAAGGCCTATCCTGACGGCGTACCTGATTTATTAAAACTTCTCGATACTCCAAATCAAACTCAGAGCCAAGATTCAAACCCAAGCTCAGATGACAAAAGCACCCCTGATATCGCCTCTAGCCTTTCATGCACCAATGATTTACTAAAGCTTTTAGAGGAAGTTTCGTATAGAGCGTCACTATGCCTTGAGCTTGCACAAAGCTTAAATACCCTACCGAAAGCTTATGCGCCAGGAGATGGCTATCGCCGCGCGCTTACTATTTGGCTTACTAAGCCAATCGCATTAAAGAATGAAGGCGATATAAACGCTATTGGGTTTATGAACGCTCCGAACTTATTTAGAGTCTATGCTCTTAAGACCCAAGCTACTCAAGCTCCTACTTTAGCGTCTAATGTAGGTACCCCTTTAAAAACTACAATCATGTTTGAGTTAACACCCAAGCATTGGTCTTTAACCTCTAATTACCTTGAACTTATCACTAAAGTAAGCGTTGCTCTTAGAGAAAAAGCCACTACCGTTAGCGTGGAAGTCCCAATGCCTAGCGAGGCCGGAGCGTTTTTTATGGAGAACTTTTTATAGCATTTGAGTTTTAGCGGTAAAGAATTCGCTTATGAATAGAGCTATAGAACACTAAAAAAACTCTAACTTTGGAGGCCTAATAAAATAATAAGGCCTCGTAAAAATATCGAGGCTTTACCATCTAAAACAAGGAATCATTACTTAGCTCAGGATCAGACTCAGCCTCAGGCTCATTTTCTAAAGAGCCCGGGGCTTTAGAAGATGGTGAATGCTGCACACAAGGATAATCACGTAAAATATTGTTGATCACCTGTCCCGCCCGCTTAGCTTCCCTTGGCGTAAAGGTACTAGAAAGGTGGCGGTACATCTTTACCATCACAGAATAATCGAAGTCTAATTCTAAAGCTTCTTCTGAAACTTTTTGGCAATTATAAAAATGCTGAGCCCAAGCATAATGTCTAATCTTGGCCTCAGGTAATTCCCCTTCGCTTGAGGCGTAGAGTCTAACCAACTCAAGCATAGCCGCAAGACTCCCACGGCGTACTGCTCTAATTAGCCACAATTGAGCTTTGGCAGCGTTACGTTCAACCACGATCCCTTCTGCGTATTCACGCCCAAGTATTACTTGAGCTGGCACATGGCCAGAAGCTGCTGACTTTTGAAGGAGTTTAAAATTGTATTTACGGCTCCCACCGATATTATGTTCATACATTTCAAGGAGCGCCGGAGCGTAACCTTGAGCCGCAGAAGAACGCAATAGCATCTCATTAGCGACGCGACTTTTTTCTTCTGTTTTAGTGTAGACCTTATAAAGTTCGTATAAAGCCACCCGGTTATTTAAGGCCGCAGCTTTAGTGTACCAATACCGCGCGTAATCTGCATAGTACCCTTGGGGCTTAAAATAGTACCGCCAAAAATCCTGCAAAAGCTTTTCACGGTTAGGTTTAATCTTTTGAGCAGCTTGCTGGTAAGTTTCAGCGATTCGTACCGCTGCGTTTGAATCCTTATGCTCAATCGCATCGTGGCAGTCGCCAGTTAACCAGGTATCGTTAATGCACCGGGAACGCAGCATTTCTTGCGATAAGACTTTATCGTTTAAGAACTTAAACAAGTAAACGTTGTGTAGCTCTAAAACCATGATAACTACAGCAATAATAGCAAGGTATAAGAACATCAAACATATGCCACGTCTCTTTTCTTTAAAAGTAGATTCCACGCCATCGTCAGGAAACGGTACTTCCCCTTCTAACCCTAAAACAATATCCTTTAAGGTTAAAGGTGACGCGGGACCTATAATCGAGCGAACTTCAAGCTTTGAGGTTTGGGCTTGGTTGGGGGCCTGGGTTTGGCTTTGGTTTTGAGCTTGGGCCTCCATACCGCTATTAGAGGCTTTGGTCTTATTAGAAGTCAAATCAGATTGTAGCTTCTCATTTAAGCTAGCAGCTGCTTTGGTGGTAGCGCCAAGAGTAGCTTTTGATTTTTGGGCTTGGGAGCTTGGAGCTTTAGATTTTTTAGTATTAGAAGATACCTTAGTTTTAGATAAACGCGAAGCTTGGTCCCCTACCTTAATGCCTAAAGTAGTTTTTAATGTAGCTCTGAAGGTCTCTTTAAAATTGAGTGGTTTATGAGCCACATGGTGGCATTGAGGAAATTTGGCAGATACAGGTGCTTTACCCCAAAGAACCATTGGTTCTTTTAGGCTCGACTGCGTACGCTGATTGCAGTTTAAAGTACCGCAATCTTGTTTTTTGTTCACTCTCATATATAGCCTTACAAAATCCGAAGATTTTGTCGGTTTTTAATTATTATTTTATTGCTGTAATTTGTATTGTTGTAGTTAGTATATGTTATAAGTTAATTAAAGTTAATAGTTATGCTTATAAACTTGGGTACAGTATCGTTTTGGGTAATGATGTTGAAACCCTTGCGACAGGCTTTTTAATTTTGTGTGTATTTATATATTTTTATGTAATTTTATTTAATTTGTTTTGCACTTTTGGTTCTAATTGTAATAGTGCTTTTATTCTAATTGTTATGATGCTTTAGCTTTTAACTTAAGGTAAAACCTGCTTAAAAGCTGCATTTAAAAACAGTTACTTTAGTATCAAGCCTAGGGTTTTGTTGGCTAAATAGAACTTTGACTCACTAAACTTGATTTGATTTTACTCTCACGCGCGGTAAGTCCTTACGGCGGGTTTAAGTTTTATAAGGCTCTTGAGCGTCATCCTTCATGTTAAAGCTTAGGCTTTAACATGGGACCAGAAACTTGTACGCACGCTACTTTTATAATCGAGCGCGTCACTAAATGCGCTTTCGCTTACGTAAAAAATTTAAGACTCAATCTTGAATTTATTTGTTGGTTGTTTTTATCCTGTGCCTTATTCGACGCTAAATTATACCGCAAAAAACAAAATTGGTTTGATAACGTTTTCGCAAGGTATGAAATTTATTGTAGTCACTACAATTTTTTGTGGCTAGTTTTCTCTATGTTTCTCCTCCTATCTCTTGATATTGCTCAAAATTTTACTTTAAACATAACGTTTTAACGCTTTTAACAAAACTCTAGGCTTAAACTTCGGTGCAACTTTTTGCTTAGGCGTGTGTCCGTAACCATGTTTAAAACAAAAGACCTAGAAATATTCTTCCGAATTTTCTAGGTCTCTTTTTAGTTTGCGGTCCTTTTAAACCTTAAGCCAAACTTTACTCATCCGGGCTAAAGTTTTCAACTTGAGGGTCATTAGTAAACGCAGTTTCCACCTCTTCTACGTCTTCATCCTCATCTACATTTTCAGTGTTAGCTACGCTACGCGCTCTAGCGGAAGCAAAACCTGAGTCTGAGTTCCCTTGAAACATTTCTAAACGTAAGCCACCTAACAGGTCGAGGGCTTGATTTTGGCCGTCACCTGCTTCGCTTTTCACGTATAAAACGTCAAGGCCTTTACTTGCTCTAGTCATCCCTACATAGTACAAATGGCGTTCATTGTCCTTAAACAAGTATGGTTGGTCCACAGTCGCAATACTGCTTACGCAATCGATAATAAAGACGTATGGATATTCTAAGCCTTTACATCTATGAAGTGACAAAAGTGACACACCTTCATCATCTTGCGCATACATTTCATGGACACTGCCATGAACCCTAGTGCCTTGAGAATTACGTTCTGCAATCCCACGCCCACGAATAGACCAAGCATTAATTGGGATGTTGTATTCTTCAAGCACTGACTGCAAAATGCGCTGCGCACCAATTGGGGCCTTAAAAAGTACCGCCATGTCTTTAAACGAAACACCATTATCGTTTAACTCTAGCATTCTCGCAGCGACATAGTTGATTTCCGCTTCGTAATCCGCAAAACCAATCACGCGAACACTAGTGTTAATTGCCAACGCTTCTTGGTTAGATACCTCGCTACCTTCTGCATTACTAAGAGGAGTAGAGGTCGTTCCTTCTAAGAAAGCGTGAGCAGATTTGGCAATAAGCTCATTACGGTAATTATGAGTTAAGGTCTGAATTTGAACATCATACTCTTTGGCTAAGCAATTAATGGCTTTAAGGCCGTGAGTTTTCCATTCATTGATCGCTTGCTCTGAATCAGCCACCGCCATTAAGCGGGCGCCTCCTTGAACAAGCTTATTGATAAAGCCTAATTGAAGCGCATCAAAATCTTGGAACTCATCAACCACAACTTCGCTTATCTGGTCAGCAATATCACCAACTAAAGCCATCGCAATGCAACGCGCATCGCGCATGCTCATGATATTATTGTCTTTCTTAAAGCGTACGGTGCGCGCCACAAATTCAGAAAATGCTGGATCAGCGCTAATTTCAGCCAAAGTTGCATTTGCCTTTAATGAGGAAACGCCACTAAGATCAAAACCTGGAGCGAGATCTTGTTCTTGTCCTTGTTCTTGGTCATTAGCACTTTCTGGTAACGCTTCAGTTTCACCTTCATAATTACTTAAGCAAGCATCAGCGCCACAAAGGGTCGAAATTTCCGTCCAAATGTCACCATAGACGTGACGGTAAGCAGCTTCAAGCCACTTTTGGGTGGTGCGGGCCAAATCGTCTGTATAATCTAAACCCTTAAGCTCAGCCACAAGTTCCATCGCATGATTAAATTCGATTTCTTCCTTTTGGATCTTAAAGCCACGGCCATAACCGTATTCGGAAATCTTTAAACGCTTGTTTAAAAGCTTCACGCAAAGTGACTCAAAAGTCCCAAAGAGCGGAAAATCTAACACCGGGCTTAAGCCGGAAAGACCTTTGATGTGTAAAATTGTATTCATCACATCAGCAACTGCGCGCTTAGAGAAGCAGCAAACGAACATCTTTCTAAACGCCACACCCTTAACCTGGTTAAGGTACAAAATACGCCCTACCACCATCATGGTTTTACCAGTGCCAACAGGAGCGTTTAAGAGCGTTAATGGTGCGTCACTTTGAATGAGAGCTAACTGCTTCTCATCAAAGCGGGCCATAAAGTCTTCATAAGACACCAAGCTTTCTTCTGGGAACACACTGTTGCGCCCGGCCTTTAAGGCTTCAATTACGGTGCTATCGCAGGTAAGATACTTTTCTGGAATTGAAGCTAGCAATGGACTTGGGGTAATTTGCAAAACTAAACCGCTTTTGGCCATCTTAGTTCTAGTGTAAGACAACATCAATTCGAAGCTACAACGCTTAAAAGCCGTATATAACGCTTCGCGGTCATGCTTTAAAGTGGCGTCATTACCCACAATAGCTGAAATCTTGCCATCATTACAATCTGTCACAAAGAGGAATGGGAAGTTGTATGGGGTATCAACTTTATAGTGTGCTAAATGCACGCAGTTTGGAAAACTAGGTCTCATCAACGCATAGCGGCCACGCACATTATAGTTACATAAGAACTGAGCTATCGCTTGCAATAATGAACGCTTACCACCAATTCTTAGAGCTTCAATGGTATCAATAACAGAGTTTACACTCTTTAAGTTTTGTTCATAATCGCTTGGAATGCGGTTAAGTCTATTGTCTAAGTCAAAGTAAGTCTTAATCCAAGAAGCTTTAAGCCCTGAAGAAATACTTGCTCCAGGTTCTGCCGATTTGGCCTTAAGTGCGTTTTCAGCTTCATTGGCGTTAGTAACAAACCAGCGCATTTTCTGAAAAAGCACTGAGCGCGATGGAATACGTTCCCCGACACCTTTATACATATTACGGCTATCGCCTCGACGTAAGCCCACATCACCAAACTTACGGTCATAAACCGCGTCAGCGCCACTAGCACTATTAACTGGGCTTAGAGAGAATCTAAGCACGCGCACTAACCAAGCTGCCCCAGAAAACGCCCCTAAGTAATCACCTAAGCCGCTTTCAAAAGGAATATTCTTTTCTCGTAACACAGATGGGAGCGTCTTTTGCATAAACCCATCGGCATATAAAATCCCGATTTCAGCGTATTGCGCGCCTCTAATTCTAAGCTCTTCAATTTGGGTCGCAATACTAATTGCCGCTTCTCTACTATCAGCAAATGAAGTTAAGCCAATAGTGCCACTTGGAGTAGGCATCCCTTCTTTGACCGCTTCCACGTCCCCTGCAATAAAATTAGCTCCAACTAATGGTAGTTGGCTTAAACGGTAATTGTGTTCTAAGGTAATAATGTTAGTGGCCATTACGTTTTGTAAAGCTAAAACGTGGTCTACTATAAACCGTTTAGTAGTCGGATAGCTATCAGGGACTGCATCTTCGGCCGGCCCACTTTCATTAGAAGTGTTCACCTTAAAGGTTGGATCAAGGGTAAAGGTGTTTTCTGAAGCCCGTTTAGCTAGCGCCATCAAGGCTTTCCATTCAACTTCACAAGTCCGGTGAATGTTATCAACCATAAAAACACTAGGCAATGAAGCATTTTCTTGGCCAGCTAAAAAAACCGCCCATTCAGGAAGCTTATCCCTAATAATAATGCGGTTTTCACGTAAATAACTAATAAGGTCATCGTGGAGGGCTTTAAGGCCTACATTTTCTTCTTCACTTCCAACATAGAGCCCGCGGACGGCACGGCTTACCTTAAGGCGTAAATTGTTTTTAAACAAGCCATAATCTTTTTCTGCCATAAGGCGAGCGGCGATGTCGAATTCTTGTTCGCTGTCCATAACGGTAAAACCACTATGAAACCAATCTAAACAGCCTAGAGCTAAATTTTCTCGAAGGAGCTCATAACTTACAGATAAGAAGGTCCCAAAGAAACGTAGATCGCGGGCACTAACTAATGAAGCTCCATCTTTGGCCGGCGCGTTTATAATTTGAGCTCGTGCTTGCGAAGCATCACGTTCACTCTGAAAAATCACCGCCATCTTATCGTAGGGAATATTGGCAGTTTCGTGTAATAAACGGGCTTTTTCTGTTAAGAGCGCTGTTTTACCGGTCCCTGACTTCCCACAGACGAGACAACAAGTTGAACGGTCTTCAGCTGCTGCTTTTTGCATAGCGTTTAATAACAATGACATTATTTTCTTCTCCACAAGTTTAATCAAACTGCTTTAAACTCATTTGTGTACCGCTAAAAAAATTGTTATTTAAAGGTTTTTTAAAACTTTGGTTCCCGATAAACTTTGGCTCCCGCTAAACCACAAAGAGAACACTTCAATTTTAAAAGTCGTTTAGACTAATCCTAAAATAGCGTTTTAGCTATCAGCACACTAAAAAACCAGAGCTTCTTCCTTCTTCATTTTTATTAGCACCTTTATAGGAAGAGGCAAAATAAATTTTCCGGTGGTCACTAAAGCTTTATTACAATCATAGCGAAAGCGCCACAGGTCTGGTGTATATTTTGTTGATTTATAATTAAGTTTGTCTTGGATTTTGTTTTTAGGCTTTTAGGCTTAAGTTCGTCTCTTAGCCTCAAGATGTTTAAAGCTTTAACGTATTTATAGCGGTTAAGCTCAACATTTAAGCTTAGCGTTTAAACAGGTATTTAGCTACATACAGGCGCTAAATCTTTAAAATTTTGCTTTTAAGAAAACTTTTTAAGTTCAAGCTTACTACTAAATTTCTTTTAAAAGTATACGTCTGCTTAAAGATCTAAAGCTTAAGCGAGTTAAGTGACTTAAGTGAGAAGACATCTATTTACACTTAATGCTATTTACACTTAAAGTTACTGACACCCAAAGTTACTTACACTTAAAGGTAAATCTTTGGGTGAGTTTTAATATACGGCTCATAGCCCTACGGGGAAAAGCTCACCCGAGCTAACATGCAAGCGACATATATTTTTTCGAAAAAATTACACTTTTTTTCATTTAAAGAAGTTAGAACGTAAAATATTATGAGCGGACTAAAAAAGCTAAATAACTACATAAAAAGCTAAGCCCAATATCTTAACTATCTAAACTCTTCAAAGGCTACAAAAACAACGCCTTAACAAACATGGTTTTACTGACAACATCCGTAAAACCAATTACCTTATTTTACCTTTAAAATTAGTTTATGGGGTATGATTTTTGTTATCCATTCCGAAAATTTTAAGAGGCTTAGATTAACACATCTAAAAAACGTACGTAAACCTTTTAAAGGTTTGAAGCATCTTGCTTTTAGACGCACTTAAATACAGCCTAACTCCTTGATTTTAAGGCCTAAAAAGCGTAGTTTACCGCCCTAAAAGCTAATAAGCTTAGCCACAAAGGTCTTAAACTTGCTCTAAAAAGCCCAAAACAGAGTTTCATATCCCAAAGCCAGGATTCATACCTTAAAGCCGGGATTTCGTATCTTGAAGTAGGGATCATGTTTTGGGATTTTAGGCGCTTATTCTTATTTGAGTTACGACTTAAATACAACGCACTGGTCGAGGTAAGCCCGCAATGCGAGCTGCCTGCATGGCAGGGCCATCAGGAAACAACTTATATAAATAACGGCTTGAACCTTTTTCAGGGCCGTATTCTTGCGCCATAGCTTTAACTAAGGCTCTGATCGCCGGAGAAGTGTTGTACTTTTCATAAAAGGTCCGGACGAACATAACAACTTCTAAACGTTCTGGGGTCAGTTCTAAACCTTGATTTTGCGCTATAACCTGAGCTACTTCTTGGTTCCAATCATCCCTATTAACTAAAAATCCTTCTGCATCGGTTTCAAGCTCCCGCCCGTTTACCATGATACCCATTAGTTATGCTCCTCTTGATTTTCTGTTTGGCTAAGCTCCTGCTTAGCCTTAAGTACTAATTCTTGACTAGCTTTAAGCTCTACTGAATTTTCTTCTTCAGTGGCTTTATGTAATTCGGGTGACAGCTCAGTTAAAGGTGCTACTACACCTACTTCTTGGTTTACCACTTGATTTAAAGCCGGAGCGGCACAAAATAACTTACCAATCTTTATAAAGTAGCCGTTATTAATCCCAATCACCGTGCTTTGCCCTAATACTTTTTCAAAGTCAGTAAAATTAGGACCTACCATATGTTGGTAATCAACTAAAACGCGGCCATCAGCTGCTAAATAAACAGGTTTTACTAACCAGCAACCACGACGACCATGTTTTCTTAAAATCCCAATCACAGTAACTCTTTCGTCAACTACCCACCACCTAAAGGTAGTGGGCTTGTAACTGCCCAGTCGTAATA
>OQVQ01000855.1_pt1 | contig 13256 bp, 10 predicted proteins | sample 1691491 | NCBI WGS metagenome assembly OQVQ01 (sample SAMN03418252, study PRJEB22391) | human gut metagenome | biome: human-gut; feature: organic feature; material: feces | host: Homo sapiens | place: Tanzania | collected 2013-01
TCTACCTCCGGTGACATGATATGAATCAGCCGAGTCCCGGAATAACCGGGATCCGGCTGATTGTTTGGCGGAGACGGAGGGATTCGAACCCTCGTCCCTCAAGGGGCATCATGATTTCGAGTATTGTAAGACTTTGGCAGATTCACCTCTGGAGCAGGTCGTTTCAGGCCACTTTGTTAAGAGGCAGAAACGCAGACGCCGCAAGGGGTTGCGGACATTCCGACCCGTATCGGCCAGAGCTGATTTGAACCAGCCCAGAGTTCAAATAAAACCGCGTTCTTGCGTAAAAAGCCTCCGTTCTTGCGCGTTTGCAAGAAGTCAGGCAAGAAAACAGAGACCCCGACAGCACCGATGAAGCACCCTTTCGGACCGCAAAAAACGGAAAGGAGCTTCGTCATGACATACGATGCAAAGGAACTCGAACAATACCCGGAAATCATGAACAAGGAGCAGCTGCGCAAGGTCTGCCATATCAGCAAGCGGACGGCGCACTATCTGCTGCAGTTCAATCTGATCCCCCATGTCTGCACCGGGAAGAAAACCCGCTGCTACGCCATCAGGAAAAAAGACGTCATCGATTTTATGATCAACCGGGAGGTCAACCCCAGCCGGTACATCGTACCCACCAGCTGGTATAAATACGGAAACGAGGACGTGCAGCCCTACAAGATCCGCATTCAGCCGCCCCTCCCCAACGATCCGCAAAAGACGCGACGCTACTATGAGAGCAAGCTCGCCTCCTACCCGGACGTGATCGACGTGTCCGCCATCGTGGAATTCACCGGCTATAACCGCCACACGGTCTGCAAGTGGATTCGGTTCGGAAAGCTCCGTGCCCTGGCGCTGCAACACAAGTACATGATCCCGAAGTGCTATCTGATCGACTGGCTCTCCTCGGACGAGCACAACTCGACCCTCCGCAAGTCCCGTCACCATATCGACCGGCTCTGGGAGCTGCAGAAATGGAGTGACGGGCAATGAGGGGAAATATCATCGAGGAGCTGTACTACGGCAATGTCGATCCGCAGGATCACGGCTATCACCCGAAAAGCCCTGTAAAGAAGGCCTCCGACTCGCTGAACGATCTGGAGGAAAAGCTCACCGAGCAGCTCGCCGACGAAAACAAGACGCTGTTCCTTCGCTTCTGCAACGCCTACGCCGAATTCATGGGCGAATCCGAGCTGGACACCTTCATCACCGGCTTCCGCCTCGGCGCACGGTTTATGATGGATACATTCCTGAGCGACGACGCCCCGTTTGAGAGCTTCTTGTCGGGATAAACTCAGCGGCGAGAAAACGAAAAGTGTGTTTTTTCAACCTGTTTTTCTATTGAAAAGTGTAATTCACTGCTTCTGCGACTGAAAATTCGCCGAATATTCACCGAAAATTCGCTTTATTCGCTCGACGAGGGAGAATAAAGCGAATTTTTAGGGAATCTGCCCGCCCGATAGGTATTAAGATGCCTGATCTTAGGTGAAGTAGCGAAAAATCAAAGCTGTATTTCTCGCTTCAACTCGTCAAATGTCACTATCGGGAACTGTACATGTTTGTAATACGACGAAAACACTTTGTTGACAACCATGTATGGATTGATTGTAAAGCCTTCTGTGTCGTATCCATGATTGGCAAAAAAGGACATTGCAACTTTAGAAAAGTAATCTATCCGCTTCTGAAATTTCTCGTCAAACTTCTCTTTAGTAAAAAACCTCTTCTGCTGATTACTATGTTCGAAAACAGATCCTATGGGTTGTAAGACTTTGCACTCGATAATGAAAATCCTTTTTTGAGTTGTATTGAGCCCGATCACATCATAATCGCCTAATACATCTATAGTTGGGTGATTGCCGCGCCTATCTTCTCTTCTCAAATCAACGTCATGTTTGGCATACTCACAACCGGATTCCTTCAATAGCACTTCAACCTCTGAAGAGAATAGATGCTCATAATTATTCTTCCACGCATATAGAGCAGTACATGTTCGCTCTAGGCCTATTTCAAAAGGTGGGTAAAACTGAAGAAAACCTTCTATCCACCGCTTTCTTACCTCTTCCATAATAATGGGTGAATATATGTAGTCGTTGTTGCTCATATATATTGGTCTGACTGCAAAGCAATGATTCCTTTTCTCCCTCTCCCAAATTGGAAGAATGGGGTGTGTAGTATCACAAATTGTTTTCAGCTGGCCAGGAACAATCGTCAAAAAATCGTATGCGCTTTTTACATCTTCTACTGGAACATTTTCAACTACGAAAGATAAATAGTCGTTAAGCACATCTGTTGCTTTTGCCTTTATCACGTTTGGAGCAATCTCGTCAAACTCCACGTTGTCATGAGAAAAACTACTGTCTGACAAGTGATGGAGGACAGACTCTAGGACCTTAAAATGCACCCCTAAATCTTCATAAAAAGCATTTGCAACTTTTTCAAAGAAATCTCTATCCGTATTATCGCCTCGCAAATTAAAGGGCTCGGCAATAATTCTCCTTTGACTTTCTTTTTCGAAGGTTTGAGAGTAGTTTTCACCTAATTCCACATCTATCCTGTAGTCGTCTTCCACTATCAACTTAGTATCTGAATCAGTATGGAAACACAAATCAGAGCTGTTCTGTAAATAAATAATCCATTTTGCAAACGATAATAGCTCTGATAGCTTGCTACTATCTATCGCCTCTTCCTTTCGCTCATTCACTAAGTAGAGATTGGTTTCGATGAGATAAAGCAAAGCTGATTTCCGCATTTTTGCCTTTTCGCTTAGCTGTGTAGACTTTTCTAATGATTTAATCCTTTCGCCTTCTTCTATATCCTCGGTTAGGGTTGCTCCTGTTCTGTTTAGATTAACTGATAACTGTTCCGTAGCCAGCGCGGAAAGAAGAAGTATGTGTAACCTGTCTCGCTCTAGCGTTCTTATTGCCTGTTCTAAGTGGGAAACAACACTTTCTTGTATCTTCCTTACTATCTCCGTAGCATCTCTACGCTCATATGTTCCAGGAAGCACTCCCGCCGCTGCACATATCTTTGCAATTTGCTTTCGTATAGACAACTCCGAAACATCTGTTTCCTTAATTTCATAAGTATCGGGGTTAAAGTAATAATCAATTCTGACGGCTGTAGTTCCCAAAGTCTTCTTTTGACCGGAGGTCAATTCCATCTTTTCGAACAACTCCGAATAGGAATCTTTCGAAAGACAAACCAACGGTTGTAGCAATTCACCAATGACGCTGTATTCGACAGAACGGTCTATTGCTTCAGCAATATCACTTGCAATCTTACTGCTGTTTACTTCAAAATCTACAACTAGTTTATTTGACGAGACCTTTGCTTTTTGACAGCAGACATAATGCTCGGGATTTTGGTTGGACAAAGAGTGACAGCAAAACTGTACCAAGGTATTTGCAAGGGGTGGTATCGCCGATAAATCTTGATGATACTCTATAAAGAACTTTTCAGTTACTGCTCTAAACATATCAAGGCTTAATCTCGATTGGGTGATATTTGATTCCTTAAGAATACTAAAGAAGTTATATGATAAAAACACAGAACAGCCATTGTCATATTTGAACAATGCTCCTCCAGGCAAAGCTTTTACCTTTCGGGTAAACTGATATACTGAATTATCATCACATATGACATTCCAGCATTCTGGATCAGCAAATATTGTACTGGACAAGTGAAATGGAAACACCCCTCCCAGCTCAAGATAATGCGAAAAAATATGGGCAGCGGATGTGTCTACCTCAGAATAAACATTACTATACTCTATAGCGCCCTTAGATATGAATCCTTTTTCACTTAAAAACACAGTAAAATAATCCGAGGCTCCTCCCCAAGAAAGAACTTGGGATTCACTATTCTTCTCATCTGAATCAAACTCAGCAATCTGAGATACTTCAGAAGAAAACATGAGCATGTACATCAAATCAATAGCTGTGTAGATTCGCTTTTCCTCTCTCCCTCGCAAAACAATTCTAGGTTGATCGACATTAATATGCTCATCGAAGCAAATGATGCTTAACTTACATTCTTTATCGACATGATATGCTTTATAGCCTTTTCCTGGTATTCTGGCTTCTAAATCTACAATGCTTAAGCCATCCTCAGTATGCGCCTTGTAGATAGCCGAGATCTCTTCCTCAATTCTGTGCTCATTGCCACAATCAAGGAAAACTATCAAGTTGCTGTCTTCCAAATATGCAAAACTTTTTTTGTTATCTAAAAGTGGTTGCTTATTGTCAAGCAACAAGGGCTTCCTAATAGTATAGTCCGTCTTTATATCATGAGAATCATAAATAGAGGCCAGCTTATCCGCCAAAGATGAAATGACAATACTGTGGAGCTCCCTATCTGGACGAGTCAGAAGAATTTTTGTTTGGTAATCGATCACAAGCGAGGGATTAAACAACGGATAGTAGTGATCATTAAAACTGAAGAAATGACTTCGTACAATCTCATTGCTTTCTGCAGCAAGCATTGAAAGCAATGGCGTACCCAGTCCAGTCCACTTTTCTTCAGTCATAAAGTCCTTTACATTTTCATAATAATCGAAAGTTGGTGATTCAAATTGAGGATGTAATGAAAAATCTTCATTTATTGGAGTGTTTTTGGCTTTCAAAAAGTCTATGCAGTAATCGCTATAACAGAGTAGGCTATCGGTATATGCATCCATGCATGCTGACTCGCTGATTTTCTCCAAAAACTGAAGTGCTGAAAAGATAGGGGCTGTATGTCCGGTTCCAGTGATTACTGAATAATACTTTGACCGATAGTTTAACTTAATCTCTCCAAAATCAGGGAGAACTGGATCATCATATGGTGTTGTCTTAAGAATAGGATATAGTAACTGAAAAAACTCTTCCAAATCATTAGGTGTAAATATGGTTTTGCGGCCCCATTCTGTATTCTCTACCATTGCGGAGTTCAACGCCAAGCAACTTTCCTGAGCGCCTCGATTTTTCCGCCATGATGTTATTGAGAATGCTGCTGTCAAGGCGGAGAGAAAATCATATTGACACAGAATCGGTATGAGAGACTTTTTCTTTTCTTCCAAGAATACAAATCCATCAAACATGTCCATAGCGGTGTCTCCTTATAATTGACAATGAGAATTCAATGCCTTGACACTATCCTTCCAGTCGGTGCCGGATATCGTTCAGCCATTCGCCCTTGTATTTGAAATAGCGGGGGCCGGCGACGGAGTATTTGCTGCCAGTGAGAAGCTGGGCTAAAGAAGAAAGCGAATAGCTCTGCCCCTGATAGCTAACTGTCTTATCATCTACGACGGTGCACTTGATTTCTGGGTTATTGCAGTATTCGATCTCTTCGCCGGGCTGGATATTACACATAGAAAAGCGGAAGGGCGACTGGCGCTCTTTGTGCTCGGCGTCGATCTCCTGGGCGGTTTCCTCTGCCTGCTTCTGGGCCTCGTCCATATCGATCCGTTTCAGCTTGTCCGCACAGCCGTGAATCTCTGCGATGGCCTCCAGGATGGAATAGGCGTCCTCCGGCGACATGGCGTAGAACTCACGCACGCGCTGCTTTCCGTTGAAGTTCTCGATGGAGCGCAGGTTTGGATTCAGCTTATCGATAATGCTATGGATTTTCAGATCAGAGAGCCGGGAATTGACCTCATATGTCGCATAGACGCGGAAGGCGAAGGGAATACACTCGCTCCGGTTCAGCTGCTGCAGCCGCTTGTCAATATCATCCGCATACCCGATCTTCACATATTCAGGGAAGGACGGGTTGGTCAGTATGTAAATCACGCCTGTTTTATCCATCTTGGACACCTCGCTCTCACATAGTTAGTCGATTATTATATGAGAATACTCACAACTTATAATAATCAATTAGGCGGCGCTTTATCTCATTCTGAAGCGTTTGGTAATCTCCATTAAAGCGGATTTGCTCAAACATTCTGATATTGGACGGGATGTGTTTTTCAGCCTCTTCTGATGTTCCGTTATGTACAAGAATTAAATCTTTTTTTAACCCCATTGCGTAACCAATCTCGTGCGGGACATTCAACTTGCCACTACTAAGATCGGCTATGACTAACCCTGCGCTCTCAATGTCTCGAAAAATCCGATCTGAAATCTGCCCAGTCGTACCTTCATGATGCTCATCTACCCTTATGAGCATAATACCTGTCTTTTTTTCGTTGTTTATTTCATTAATTGCACGACGAATTGCATTTTCGGTCTCATTGTATTCTGCCGAAAAACACCTTGACATGAAAATTGTCTGTTCTGTCGAGCGAACATACCGATTGAAGATGGCTTCAATACATTCTGCGTTGCTTGCAGCATTTTGTTCAGTGTCTATCTGCGCATCAGTAATCTGGTATTTTTCTGACCATGTTAAGAGCCTATCCTTGTATTGAACAGCGTCAGCAGAAGGAGAGGATATTTCGATATTGTAATACAAAGCCACCAGCAGGAACAACAATCCAGACGATATTAGAAGTGTTCCGTTCTCTCCTGGCTTTGCATCATTGAGAGCATTGCTCAATGCAATTCCAAAAGCCTCTTCATGCTCTGCTGTCTGGATATTGCCGAATCGCTTTTGGATGCTTTCTATTATGTCTATAAGCGCAGTTATTAGATCTGATCGAATCCAAGGAATAGCTTTTAGCTTTCGTATTGCCAGAGGCTTGTTTTTCAACACCTTCCTAGCGAGCAAGTATTCATGCCCAAAGCTATCATCTAGTTCTTTATCAGAAAAAGAGAGCTCATCTTTGCTGTCTACAATAATACCTTCCAGCAATCGTTCCGAACGGATGGGTACAGCTTTTGAATTAATATTGTGAAAGATGATCTTTTCATCTTTCATACTTACATTATCTGGGAAGACGATAATGCAGAAGGGAATTAGATAATTGCTGCGCATCTGCCCTTCGGCGATGAGTTTTTCGATGGCTAAAAGTCTATGATTACCATCAACTCTACGGAAAGGCTTATCCTCAATGCGATCGTATTTTTTGTCAGGGATGGAAAGGGTGTACAAGAAGCCATTACCTGCCGCCTTTTCCTTTTTGAATGCTATACCATCAACATTCGATGTAAAACCTTTTCCGGATCGAATATCAGCTAAAGCATCCACCTCAGAAGATGCTCCTTGTGCGTAATAGTTGTACTTTGCCGTGTATGCGAGGACAACTTCTGGACTAAAACTATTAGATCCGGATGTAATAAACGAGCTAATCTCGGCAACGTGTTCATCCTCTGCTGGACGCTGGTATCCCGGGTGTGGATACGACAGTTCAACGATTTCATTGTACTTGGCGTATCCTCGAATTGTACAAGTCCCGCCCAAAGACTCACTGAAGATTCCGGAAAGTTGAATCATTCTCTATCCCTCGCAATTCTCTTTCTTACAAACCCGCTTCATCAAGCTTGTACATCAGCATACTGGCAAACATCAGCCTTCTCAGGGCTTCTTCTGCTGTCAATACTTCATCATTTGAATGCGCTTTCGGATTGCGCAAAGCAGACATGGCACCAGCTGTCATAAAATGAAATCCTTGCTGATAGTTATTCCCGCTTTCTGTGCCGGTATCGCAAACAGGGCAGAGAAGCGGATTGCTGCCAAACAGCTTATGCATTAGATCTGTTCCGTCTGGAACCGTTGCAGCACTGGGGACGAGCTTTTTGTAAATTGCCTTGGCTCTGCTGTTTAATTCAATGAAGGCATCCTCTGCCGCGTTTGCGAAATGACCGTCCTCAAACAGTTTCTTTGAAGATTTCTGTATTAGTGGATGTATGTAGGACCAAATCTCAGCAGTTGTTTGCTCCTCTGCAGATGGTTCCTGACCTTTGGCCGAAAGGTAATCCAGGCCGAATAGTATTTCCCCGATAGCATATGGATTGATGAACGTTTGCCCGAATTGGTTAGTACCAAACAGAATGTCCTTTGCTGCGAGCAGCTGTCGGGCAATCTGAGGATCATTCGCTTTGCACTCATTCGCTATTGCGATGGTGCTCTCACGAATACCGGCAACATCAACAGCCGAAAACTGCATACTCAGTACGTTGGGAGTACCTGCAATCTGTCGGAGTCGTCCCGAGAGCTGGTTTATCTGCATGTTTTTGAATAACGAATTCATTATCTATTCTCCCAACAACTCTTTCTCAAACTGCGCTTTGGCATCTGCCCATTCCTTGATAGCCTGTCTGCGAAGAACATTAGCCTGACTACGACGCTGCATCAATTCAGCTGCGATCTGATCCTGTATTTCTTTCGGGGGGAGCGGGATCTTTACCCTTTTCAGCGTATCCGTATTGACACCAGCTTGATTGTTGAAATTCGTGCAAAGCAGCTTCCAGTAGCCAATGCTGAGCAGCACATTAAAGAATGCTGCAACGTAATACGGATTTACACCCTCTTTTACGGTTATTCTTGTCATGTGATTAGATGCTGCGCAAAGAACATCTGAATCAAATACGGTCGTTTTGCCAACAAGATCCGGAGAATTAGTATTGTTGAAGATAACCTCGTTTTTTTTGCAATAATCTTCGGATTTTAGTCGGCTCTTAGGCACATACTTCTTTGTTTCAAACGACAGCTCGCCTTCAGGTGTTATGCTGAATGGGCGAAGATGAGGAACTCGCTGATCCTCCGGCAAATTGTCGGCCTGATCCTGTTTGCCTGCTGCAAAGCCGGATACGATTTTCTCACTGATGTCATTTACACTGACAGTCCGATACGGTAATGCTTCAATCTGCTTTCTAAAATGAGAAAATTTCGGTGAGTAGTAGTCAGCATCAATACGCCCTTCTATGTTCGCTACGGTTGTTGCATAGGTGATTTTCTGCGTTGCAGAAAAGTCAAACGTCAGCCCCAACCTATCAATGAGATATATCGGGTTTTGGTGGAGTAATTCATTTGCGTGATAGAGTTTTTGCTTCCGCTCGATTTCAGCATTATCCATTTCAGCACATAATTTCCCCTGTGTTTCGTAATCAGGTAAAATAATCTCAAATGATTTGTATTCTTCTTTGTTAATATTTGGCTGACCCGAAGGGCGCTGAATACCCTTTACCCAATTTGTAAATGCGGTAGTTTTCGTGTACCAATATATGAATTTGGGAAGGACTTTTTTATCATCAAAACGGAAACGAATACAATATCCGGCAAAAACAGATTTTCCTATGCTTCCGTCATAATAATATGTTTTTCCTACTGTTCCGCCAGTTCTTGCAAATAGTATGTCTCCAATTTCAAGAATGTGCTTTTGCACATAGTTTTCCGTAGTTACAAATTTATGATTATCTTCGATACCAAAATCGTCAAAATCTGTGATACGGATGTATTTCGGCTGGCTTTCATCTGTCCTCTCAATTGCAGAAGCAGATGTTCCATAGCAAGGTTCCTCGCTTGTTAAGCTACCAAGAGAGACTTTTTCTTGCTTTTTCCCAGACTGACTTTGACTATACTTAAGGTTTCGGACATCAAATCTTCCCGTTATATCCCCCCGTTTGACAGCGAAGACGCAAAGGTCTTTCGCATCGGGGGTCATGCGAAAAAAGATGTTGCGTCCTTTTGAAATTCTTCGTACTTCTGAATGATCTCATCGAGCTGAGAATTGGTTTTGCGTCCGGTGGCGTCATAGCCGATCAGCGCCGGCGCTGCCATGAAGATGGCTTCGTTCTCGTCCGGTTTTTCATCGGCTTTACGCTTGCGGACAAAGATAATGGACGCCTTTACACCGGCACCAAAATGGGCAAAGGCACACTGAGGCAAGCTCACAACTGCAAGCAGTTGGAACTTCTCCAAGATGAAATCGCGTACATACTGCGCGGAGCTGTTTGTCAGAACGCCGTCGGGAAGTACGATTGCCGCCTTGCCGGTTCCGGGCTTCAGGAACTCCCAAATGCGTTCAATAAACAGTATTTCGGAGCTCTGTCGGGGACGATCTTTATATTTTCCTTTAGCGTCCTTTGTTTTACCTAATTCATAATTAGCCAAATAGGGTTTTTCCGCCTTCGTGATTGTGGAGCCAAACGGCGGATTGGTCAGAATCAGATCGAACTTTCCAGCTTCAAATCCGCGGTTATGGTCGTGCATCTTGTCAATGCTGTCCAGCGCGTCAAAGCTGATGACGTTGGTGTGCCCGTCATCGTGAACAATCATGTTCATCTTAGCGACACGGGCAATTTCGTCATTGATCTCGATGCCGTACAGGTGCTTGGAAGCAAAGTCGTGCCAGTAGTTAAAATAATCAACTGTGTCCTTATCATAATACTCACTGGCCTGCGAACGCATATAGTCCAGAGCGTGCAGCAGAAATCCGCCGGAGCCACAGGCAGGGTCAAGCACATCCCAATCATGTTCCGGCTTCATCATTTTTACCGCAAATTCGATAATGGGGCGAGGGGTAAAATACTGACCAAAGTCGCCCTTGAAAAAGCCGTCCATAAACTGCTCGAAGGCGACACCCTTCACATCGAGGTCGGTTTTATTCAGGTTTATAGACTCAAGGTGAGATACGACTGTACGGAGGACGCGGTCATCGACCTTGATTGAATCCGTGAATACTTCCGGGTCTTTGACTTTCTGCTCATTGTAAAGCGCGTTGATACGTTCCGCCAGCTTGGAAGAAGGCTCGTGCGTTTTGATCTGGAACTGATACGGTTCTCCTTTTTTCCGGGGCTTTTGCTCATCACTAATTTTGACAAATATCAGTTTGCAAAGCTCACCGAAGGCCGTCGGTGGTGACAGCCTGCCGCCGCCCCAAAGCGTATTGTGGCATTTCTTGATAGCAGTAATCAAATCTTCTCTGGCAACCGGCTGGATATCAGGGGCCTTCTTTTTCTTGCCGTCTACATCTGTATATTCTCCACCTCTGTAAAAGCGGAATGCTTGCGGTTTTCCATAGGCTTTTGGAAGATCGGCAATGATATTATTCTCTCGTTCGAGAATGCCGGTACTATCGTCCGAGAAATCCAACACCCGACGAGTAGCGCCAGCAATAATAACCACATAGCTTGCACGAAGCTTTACCCACGTTGCGTTGCCTACACCCTGCTCAATTGCCTGCAAGAACTCCGCATCTGTAACGCCATCTCGTTTGCACTCTACAACCGCATACGGTTTTTTGCATTCATCATCAGAGAAAATGACAATATCCGCACGGTCCGTCGGTACACGATCCGGGATCGTCACCTCAACCTTAATGCGATGTGCTGGGTAGTCGTATTCGTAGATCAGTTCCGCCCAGAATTCAGCCCGAACTTTTTCCTCGGGATCGTTATAGTTTTCTGTGTGATTATCAGACGTGACATAGATGATCTTCTGCTTATTTTCCGGGCCGGTAATAATGGCATATCCATCTTTAATTGCCCTATCAAGGTAAGTCATATTTGCTTCCTCCAAAATTCTCTGTATGTTGGTAGCGTATTAATTCATTTCTTGTTGCGTTGGCACATTTTCCAAAAACATCACATCATAGATCGGCAGATACGTGATCTTACCGTTCGTCGTGATCTCGCGGGCATTGGACAGAACATAGGCCTTTTTCACATGATAATCGTCGTTCTTTACGAAGGTGTTTAGCGCACTGTGAACGGTGTAGTCCTTGCCGGACTTGACCTCGATGGGAACGGCGGAGAGGCTGTCGTAATCGTCGATCAGATAATCCACCTCGCCCTTGCTGCGGTTATCGTAATAGAACAGCTTGAAGCCGTGCGCAGCCAGCTCCTGGGCCACCACGCTTTCATACACGGAGCCGAGATTGATCCCCGTCTCATCGTCCAGGATCGCACGGATATTGCTGCCGTACAAAACGTCCGTCAAAAGGCCTACGTCGTTCAAATAGAGCTTGAGCAGGTTTTTACCGACGGACTGCGTAAGGGGAAAGACGGGGGTGGTGATCGCGTTGACGTCCAAGGCGATTCCCGCCGAAATCAGATATTCAAACTCATCCTGATAGTCGGAAAAACGCTTGCCGCGCTTGTCCTCGATATCCTGAAAGACCACCCGCTTCTTCTTGCTCTCCAGATTGGAGGGGATCATATCGTAGATCCTGCGGATCTTCAGCTTCTTGTTATTGTCCGCCTCGTACTTCGACGCGTCATCAGCATAGAACGCGCGGATATCGCGATGGATCGTCCTGACCTTCACGATATTGGTGTCTGCAATAAAGGTGTTCACGGCGTCGGGCAGCCCGCCGATCAGCAGGTACTTCTTAAAGAGGTCCATCACCTTCCCGTGCATAGCCGCATCCAGGCTCTCGCCGGCAAGGAACTTCTCATGCATCATATCGATGGCGAACCGATTAAATCCGTTTGCCAGCAGGAACTCCTCAAAATCCAGAGGGAACATGCGCTTGATCTCGATACTCCCGATGGGGATCGAGGTGGTCTTCTTCAAGGTCACGCCGAGCAGCGACCCGCTGGCAATATAGGTGTACCTATCGTCCTGCTTCAAAAACTTGAGCATGGTCAGCAGGTGCGGATACGCCTGGATCTCATCAAGGAAAATCAGCGTGTTTTTCTTCTCTCCCATTTTCTCGCCGGCGATGGTGCTGACCTGGAAATAGAAGTCCTTGACCGTGCGGACCTGCTCAAACAGCCGGGGGCCGTTATAATCCTCCGCAAAGTTCAGCTCGATATAGTTCTCAAAGAGCTGCTGTCCGATGTGACGGATAATAAAGGTCTTTCCAATCTGCCGCGCTCCGTCGATAATCAGCACTTTGTTTGAGTCTGACTTCAAGTAGCTTTCGATATACGGCTGAATTTTCCGATATAACATAGCGCACCTCCGCACTTTTCAGCATAATCAACGCGCCGAGAAACACATAATTCAACTGGTTGCACATCTCGTGACAAACACATTTCAATATCTATTATACTCACAAAAACGCACAAATCAATAGCCGGTGCAAAATAAATATATCCCGTTGTCAAGACTGCAAATCCGATTATTGCACATTGGACTCTAGTGTAGCGCCGGGCTATCATATACGCGAAGGGAAACCAAAAACAATGCGTATATGAAGGAGGCGCGGCATGGAAAACAGATTTGCAGCAGCGCGGAGGCGGTATCTGCGCACGCACATGGACGGTATCTACACAGGGATGCTGCTGACGGGGACTCTAGAGCCGCATCTTGCCGAGATCGGTGAGTCGGCGCAGGCCATGTTTGACCGGCTCGTGGAGCAAATGAAGAAGGCCGAAGGCGTCACCGAGCAGCTGAAGGCTGAGAATCAAATGGAATGGGTAGGACGGATGAACAGCATCCGTAGCCGTGCGGAGGAAGTATTG